>ODAK010006404.1_pt1 | contig 11890 bp, 12 predicted proteins | sample 1539591 | NCBI WGS metagenome assembly ODAK01 (sample SAMEA3539303, study PRJEB22396) | soil metagenome | biome: tundra; feature: field; material: soil | place: USA | collected 2010-05 | depth 0.15 m | reverse complement strand
TAAGAAAGTGTACCTGGGTGAATCCGAAAAAGCCTATAAGTATAGCATGGTAACGTGCTATTTCATTGATTTACTTCAGAACGCGCACCTTGGGTCGGAGACGAGCAATGGCATTCGCAACGGGCCGGACGCTTTCTCGAAGGCGGGCGCTACGAGTCGCGCGTTCCGGACTTCGATCCGCGCGAGCTGATACGATAAAATGCACGACATGAAACCCGGACGCAACGACCCCTGCTCCTGCGGCAGCGGCAAGAAGTACAAGCACTGCTGCCTGCGCGCCGAAAGCGCAGCGGTCGAAACGCCGGAGGAATTCCTGCGACGCCGCATCCGCGCGGTCATAGGCGATCTCGCTAAACGGCTGCTGCGCTTCATTGACGGCCAATTCGAGCCGGGGCTCATTCAAGAGGCATGGGAGGATTTCACAGGCGATACGGAGCCGTTCGATCCCAAGACGCTTCACATAGTGGTATTCATGCCGTGGTTTTTTCACCATTGGTATCCGAGCCGGGCCAACACGCGGTTTCCCGATCTCGCCGCGCGCAAGGCGACCGTCGCGAGCGAATTAATCCTTCATCAACGCCGGCTTCTCGACCCGCTGCTGGTGCGCTACCTTGAAGCCTGTGCCGCCGCTGCGTTCAGCTTTCACGAGGCGGTGCGCGTCGAGCCCGGCCGCGGATTCCTCCTGCGCGATCTGATGCTCGACAGCGAGACGTTCGTGGTCGAGCATAGCGCATCGCGCAGCGTCCATCCGGGGGACATGGTGTTCGCGCAGATCGTCGGAATCGACGGGCTGGCAATGCTCGAAGGTTGCGGGCCTGTGGCTTTCCAGCCGCTTGAGAAACCCGGGATCATCAATCTGCGTAAGACCATTCGCGGCCGCGGTGACGTTGTGGGCGAAGCGCGACTCAGGGAACGCAGCCTCGAACTGATCGATCTTTATCTCGAACTCGCCGAACGCAAGCTGCATCCGGTGATGCCCGAGTTGCAAAACACCGACGGCGAACCGGTCGAGCTTCACACGCTGGTGTTTAGGATCGATAACTCCGAAGCGGCCGCCGCGTCACTGGACGCGGCGCAGCTCGCCGACGGGGAGGATCTGGTGCAGGACGAAGCGCGCCGCGGCCCGGACGGCAAGCTGATCGAGGCCGGCTGGACGTGGCGGCGCGCCGGCAACGCGGTACACAAGAGCTGGGACAACACCACCCTCGGACACATCGAGCTGGCGGGCCGGCAGTTGAAGGTCGATGTCAATTCCGCGGCGCGCGCGTTGCGCGCCAAGGCTTTGGTCGAGCGCCTGCTCGAAGGTAATGCGAGTTACCGCGCGACCGAGATCGCGTCCAACGAGGCGATGTTGGCCAAGGCCAGAGGCCGCCCGGCGCATAAGGACGACGGCGAGCACGAGCGGCTGATGCAGAATCCAGAGGTCCGCCAACAGCTCGCCGAGATGCTCATGCGCCACTACACCGATTGGCTCGACACCAAGGTGCCGCTGCTGGGCGAACGCACGCCGCGGGACGCGGTCCGGGACCGCGACGGGCGCGAGGCGGTCGAAGCACTTATCGCACAAATGGAGCGCGACGGGGCCAGGCAGTCGCCTCCGCTCGATTCCGCGATTCCGGCCATGCTGCGCCGGGAACTTGGGCTGGGCTGACGAACTCGGACAACGACTTGCGGCGCCGGCTGAGCGAGAGTAATCTCATGACTATTGCATATGGTCATGAAAGGATCGACGATGGAAATCTCAGCCGCGGAATTCAAAGCCAAGTGCCTCAAGCTCATGGACGAGATCGCCAGGACGCGCAAGCCGATCGTCATCACCAAGCGCGGCAAACCGGTCGCGAAGCTGGTGCCTGCGGATCCCGCGCCGCGCAAGCCCTTGTTCGGCTGCATGGCGGGCACTGTAACGTTCGAGGGCAACATCCTGGCGCCGCTCGATGTCGAATGGGAGGCCGAAGCGGAAACCGAGCCGAATCTGTATCCGCGCAAACGTCAGGGCCGCCGTCGTGGCTGAGACGCTGCGCTATCTGCTCGATACCCATGTATGGTTCTGGCTGGTCCGTGGTCGGGAAGGCCGGCTGGCAGCGAGAACGGCCGCCAAGCTGGAACAGACCGCGCTCGGCGCGCCCCTCGGTGTGTCGGTGATATCGATCTGGGAAATCGCGCTGTTGGCAAGCAAAGGCCGCATCGGCCTGGGAATGCCGGTGCACGAGTGGGTTGTATCGGCGCTCCATCGCCCTGGGTTTTTGCTGGTGGACCTGGAGCCCGCAACCGCCATCGAAAGCTGCAATTTACCCGCTGGATTTCACGCCGATCCGGCTGACCGTTTTCTCGTGGCGACCGCGCGCCTGAAGAACGCGGTCATCGTGACGCGCGACAAGCGGATTCTCGAATACGGCAAACGAGGGCACGTCAAGGTAATGGCAGCTTGAGTCGCGGGCTCGCGGGAAACGCCGCCTGCGGCACTATCACGATTCAGGATTTCACGATGAAATGCCATTAGACTGAGAGGAACAAGAAAACCGCAGGCAAGGGGAGGGGACCGTGGAACGCTTTCACCGCTATTACGCTTTGCACCAGCTTCTCAAAGGGCGCCGCGTGCCGGTGGCGCGGGCCGTGATTCAACAAAAGCTGGAATGCTCGCGCGCGACCGTCAGTCGCATCATCGAAGACCTGCGGAACTTACGGCGCGCCAATCGAATATCTGCGTGACGAAAACGGCTATCGCTACGCGCCGGGCAGCACGTACGAACTGCCGGGTGTCTGGTTCAATGCCTCCGAACTCTACGCACTGCTGGCCGCGCAGAAACTGCTGGCCGACGCTGAACCTGGATTGCTCGATGAAACGCTGCAGCCGCCGCGGCACAAGATCGACGAAATTCTCAGGACCGAGCATCTGGGCGGTGGCGAACTCGCGCGCCGGGTGCGCATTCTGCGCATGGCCGGACGCGGAACCGGGCCGAGTTTCATTCCCGTCACCAATGCGCTGATGCAGCGCAAGCGGCTCAAAATCGAATACCACGGACGCATACGCGGCGATGTCACCGACCGCGAAGTCTCTCCGCAACGCCTGGTGCACTACCGCGACAACTGGTATCTCGACGCGTGGTGTCATCTGCGCAAGGGTCCCCTGCAATCGTTTTCCGAGGCATGCGTGCCTCGGCCTCATTGAAGCGGACACCGAGCGTGCGCGCCGTTGATACCAATGTGCTCGCGCGCTATTACCTGCGCGAGTCGAATAAATTCGCTATTCCGCCTGTTTCCTTGTATAGTGCGCGCACCTCGAAGCAACTCAGGTTGCGTAAATTCGAGTTGCATCTGTCCCTGACCCCTTCGTTTTCAGCTCCCTTCTCTGAATAGCTGCTTCCGCCACGGTTAGCGACGATACCCGTGCGCTGGCGGCCTTTGCCTGCCTTTTGCAGCAGCTTTTTGCCTGCGCGTTTGTTGTGCTGTACCTCTAAGAGAGTATTTTGATGTCATTTCAATCCCTGAATCTGAATTCCGCCATTGTGCAGGCGCTGACTGCGGCCGGTTATACCGAGCCGACACCGGTGCAGGTGAAGGCGATACCCGAAGCGATTGCCGGCCACGATCTGATGTGTTCGGCGCCGACCGGCACCGGCAAGACGGCGGCCTTTGTGCTGCCGGCGTTGCAGCGCCTGGCGCAACCCGCCAAACCCGGCCGCGGTCCACGCGTGCTGGTGCTGACGCCGACGCGCGAACTTGCGCTGCAAGTCACCGCTGCGGTCGAGAAATACAGCAAGTTCATGAGCCGCGTGCGCACCGGCACGGTGCTCGGCGGCATGCCGTATCCGAAGCAGCGCCGCTTGCTCGATCAGCCGCTCGACATTCTGGTTGCGACTCCCGGCCGCCTGATCGATTTCATCGACCAGGGCAAGGTCGATTTCTCGCGCCTCGAAATGCTGGTGCTCGACGAAGCCGACCGCATGCTCGACATGGGCTTCATCAAGCCGGTGGAAAGAATTGCCGGAGCGACGCCCGCCGGCCGCCAGACGATGCTGTTTTCGGCAACGCTCGACGGCAGTATCGCCACGCTGGCGAAACGCCTGCTGCGGCAGCCGAAGCTGATCGAATGTGAAGCGACCCAGGCCAACCACGACAACATCGAGCAGCGCCTGCATTACGTCGATGACGGCAGCCACAAGCACCGCCTGCTCGACCATCTGCTGCGCGATGCAGACGTCACGCAAGCGCTCGTGTTCACCGCCACCAAGCGCGGCGCCGACCGGTTGGCCGAAGCGCTCCACGGCAAAGGCCACTCGGCTGCCGCTTTGCACGGCAACATGAACCAGTCGCAACGCAACCGCACGCTTGCCAGGATGCGCAGCGGCGATGTGCGCGTGCTGGTCGCAACCGACGTTGCCGCGCGCGGCATCGACGTGCTGAGCATCACGCACGTGATCAACTACGATCTGCCGCGCGTCGCCGAAGACTACGTGCACCGCATCGGCCGTACCGGCCGTGCCGGCGCAACGGGCATCGCGATATCTTTCGCGGCGCCTGACGAAGGACAGCAGTTGAAGCAGATCGAGCGCTACACCGGGCAGCAGATCGAGCGGCACGTTGTCGAAGGGATGGAGCCGAAGGTCAAGCCGCGCAGTGGCGCACCGAGCGGCGAGCGCAAGCGTTTCGGCGAGCAGCGCAAACCGCGCCCTGCCGGCGGCAATACGCGCTGGAGCGGCGGCAAATCGTTTGGCGGGAACGGCGGGCGTCAGTCACGCGATGGTGGCGGCTTTGGCGGCAACCGCAGTCGCGGGCGGGGATAACGCGGGGATCGAGCGCTGGATTCCGGTTTTCACCGGAATGACGATTAAGGCTGGTGCCAAACAGGTGCCGGCCTTTTTTATAGCGCAAACGGTTGACGCATTTTTGCGGCAACGCCAGAATCACGGTCAGGCTTCGATTCGGGAGGAGTCATGCATCTGATTACAATAGCAGTGGCGGGAAGCATGTTTTTCGCGGTCGCGGCACAGGCGCAGAATGCGCCGGGCGGCTCGGCCGAGCGCGGCGAGAAAATTTACCTGCATCAGATGTGCCACAACTGCCACGGCACGGTCGGGCAGGGTGGGGGGGTGGCGGGGCCCAAGCTCGCGCCAAATCCGTTCCCATGGGGCGCGTTCGCGCAGCAGACGAGAAAACCGCGGCAGGCGATGACGCCCTACTCCGAGAAAGTCCTGCCCGAGCAGGACCTCGCTGATATCTACGCCTATATCGTTTCGATCAAGCCCGGCCCTGGGGCGAAGGATATTCCGCTGCTCAGCGGTTTCTAGTGCGCTGTTGCCAGAACGTAAGCCGGCATGCCGGGAACTCTGGATCGCGGATGCATGAGCGAAATGATTTGACTTGGCGGGGTTAACCCCGTATAAGGGGGGCGCAGGATCGTCAAGCAGTGAAATTGCCAGTCCGTAAGTTGCCGCTAACGCGGTACCCCTCAGGTCATCGTTATTTTCCTCTTGAAGTTCTCGCAATCGGGCGCAAGCCCATTTTTAATTTTTTCAGGAAGAAACAGACATGAGTAACGGTACCGTTAAATGGTTCAACGACGCCAAAGGCTTCGGTTTCATCACTCCCGATGACGGCGGCAAGGATCTCTTCGCGCATTTCTCGGCGGTCCAGGGCAACGGCTTCAAAAGCCTGAAGGAAAACCAGAAGGTTTCCTTCGACGTCACGGCCGGACCCAAAGGCGATCAGGCCACGAACATCAGGGCGCTTGATTAAGAGCGTACGCTGAACAAAAAAAGCCCGGGTAACCGGGCTTTTTTTTTGCCGGCGATGTGGTTGCTTTCTAGCGTCCCTGGCAGACCACGTCGATCAGCGCCGGCGCTCCACTCTTCACCACCGCCAGCGCGCGCTTCAAAACCGGACCGAGCTTGGCAGGATCGGTGATCGGGCCTTCCGCCCACACGCCCATGCCTTGCGCGAGCTTGGCGAAATCGACGTTGGGATCGGTGATCTCGGTGCCGATGCGCGCGGTTGCCTGCGGCCGGTTGTGAATCGCCGCCATGCGCTGCACGTGCATGATTTCCTGGTGATAACAGCGGTTGTTGTGCATCAGCATGAGCAGCGGAATCTTGTGATGCGCCGCGGTCCACAGCACGCCCGGCGCGTAGAGCGTATCGCCGTCGGTCGAGAAGGTGACCGAGATGATGCCTTTGTCCTTGTTCGCGAGGGCGGCGCCCATCGCGATCGGCGCGTAGCCGCCGAGGCCGTAGCCGCCGTTGCCGCCCAGCATCTGGTAGTGCTCGGTTGCCGGCCACAGCCGCCGCGCCCACTGGACGCGGTCGCTCACGACGAGCGACCATTTCTCGTTCTTGATCACATCCCACATTTCCGCCGCGAGCCGTCCCGTCGAGACCGGGGCTGCGTCCCAGCCGAGCGCGGCGGCTTCCTTGTCGCGCTGTTTCATCTCGCGGTGCATTTTGGCGACTGTCTTGGCGCGTTCGGCGAACGCGGTCTTGCGTTCCGATGTCGTGGCGCGTTTCACTGCGTCGATAAGGTCGGGCAGGGTTGCTTCCACGTCGCCGCCGATTCCAAGGTCGGCCGGCATGAAGCGCTGGTTGTCCTGGTAGTTGGATTTCAGGTACACATCCTGCATCGAGATCGTGATGATCTTCGCGTCCGGCTTGGTGACCGGCCGATAGGTCTTGTAGGGATCGGCGAACGAGTTGAGGGTGCCCCACGGGTCGCTCACTTCGAGCAGCAGGATCACATCGGCTTCGCGCACCAGCGTCGGCCGCATGAAACTGAGCTCGAGGTCGTGAGTGGTCGGGAAGTTCATCCGTCCGCCGAGGTCGACTACCGGCGCGCCGAGCGCTTCCGCGAGTTCGACCATTAACTTCACGCCATTCTGGGAACGCACCGCGCGGTCGGCAATGATGACCGGTTTTTGCGCGGCAACCAGCAGCTTGGCTGCGTCGCGCAGGGCGGAAGTATCGCCCTGCGGCTGCGACAGACGCGTTACTTTCGGTATACGCAGTTTTTCGGCGTGTTCGATTTCCTCTTCCTGCAGGTCCATGTCGATGGAGATCATGACCGGCTCCATCGGCGCGGTCATTGTGTACTTGTAGGCGCGCACGGTCGATTCGGCAAAATGCTGGAGCGACGCCGGTTGGTCGTCCCATTTCACGAATTCGCGCACGAGCGCGGCGGGGTCCTGCGCGCTGTGGAACCATTCCACGCCCGGCCGCCGCGTGTTGGCGTCGATTCCATTGCCGCCGAAAATCATCATTGGCACTCGGTCGCACCACGCGTTGTAGACAGCCATCGAAGCGTGCTGCAGGCCGACCGTGCCGTGCACCATCACGCCCATGGGTTTGCCCGAGGCCTTGGCATAACCGTGCGCCATGGCGGTGGCCGACTCCTCGTGCAGGCAGGTGATGATCTCGGGGTTCTTGTTGCCGGAGTAATTGATGATGGACTCATGCAGGCTGCGGAAGCCGGCTGCCGGATTGATCGCGACATATTGGAGTCCGATGGCTTTCAACACGTCCGCCATGAAATCCGAGCCGGGGCGGATGATGAAAGTTTCGCTCGGCAGTTTGGCGGCGGCAGGTTTCGCCGCCGGCTTCGCGCCTTCAACCGGTGAGTCGGCGGCAGCGGCAATTCTGCTGCCGGCTGCGGCCACGGCGCCGGCGACTGCCGCGCCTTTCAAGAACGAGCGGCGGTCGAGTTTGGCGTCGTTATGGTCCTGGCTCATGCCATCCTCCTCAAGATGCGATTTCGGCGAAATGGTAATAGTAATTCATTGTGGGCCGGTTTCGAAAATCGCCGCGCAACCAGTCCCAAGTTGCCGTCAAGCGGCACGGGGATTCAGCGTTGATCGTTGAGGTGGCACGCCGACCAGTGTCCTGGAGTGACTTCCCTGAGCAGCGGTTGCTCGGCACGGCAGCGTTCCATCGCGTGCGGGCAGCGCGGGTGGAAATGGCATCCCCGGGGTGGGTCGATCGGCGATGGAATCTCGCCCTTGATCGGCGCGAAATCGCGGTGGCGCTTGTCGAGCGTCGGCACTTCGGCAAGCAGCGCCTGGGTGTAGGGGTGGTTGGCGTGGCGGAACAACTCGAGCGTCGGCGCTGTTTCGACCACGCGGCCCAGGTACATGATTACGACGCGGTCGGACAAATGCTCGACCACGCTGAGATCGTGACTGATGAAAAGATAAGTAAGGTTGAAGTCGGCGCGCAGCTGCATGAACAGATTGAGCACCTGCGCCTGGATCGAAACGTCGAGCGCGGCGACTGCCTCGTCGCACACCAGCAGCTCGGGTTTCACCGCCAGCGCGCGCGCGATGCCGATGCGGGCGCGCTGGCCGCCCGAGAACTGGTGCGGGAAACGCCGCCGGAACGCGGGGTCGAGGCCGACTTTCTGCATCAGTTGATCGACGTAATCGTCGCCAACGCCGGCGGCGACTATGCCATGCACGCGTGGCGCCTCGCCGATGATGTCGGAGACGCGCATGCGCGGATTGAGCGACGCGTACGAGTCCTGGAACACCATCTGGATCTTGAGTTCGATATCACGGCGCGCTTGCGGCGCCAGCGCCGCGATATCAGCGCCACGCCACAGACGCGTGCCGCTGGTCGCCGCCAGTGTGCCGGCAGCGATGCGGCCGAGCGTCGACTTGCCGCAGCCGGATTCGCCGGCAAGGCCGACCACTTCGCCCTTGGCGATGGCCACGCTCACGTCGTCGAGGGCATGCACCACGCCTTCGCGCACGCCGGCACCGGCATAGCGCGCGATCCTGGCCGCGAGATCGAGCGGAGTGACGAAGCGCTTCGACACCTCATTCAACTCGAGCAACGGTACGGCGTAAACCGCTGCGTTCGGTGGCAGGATCATGGGTCTACATTTGTTCGGAAACCGGAACGGTTTCCGAAAGCGGATGAAAACAGCGCAGCGTGCGTGCCGCCGACGGACGCGTGATGTCGGGCGCCGTGCCGCAGGCCGCATCGGCGCGCGCGCAGCGATCGCGGAACGCGCAGCCTGGCTTGAGGCTCAACAGCGACGGCGTCATGCCCGGGATCTGGTTGAGCGGCTTGCCGCGCTCATTGCGGCTTGGGATCGATGCGATCAGTCCCGCTGTGTATGGGTGCAGCGGCCGGTCGAGCAGCTCTGCGGTCGGCCCCGACTCGACGATGCGGCCCGCGTACATCACGCACACTTCGTCGGCAAGCCCGGCGATTACCGACAGGTCGTGGGTGATCCAGATCATTGCGGTACCGGTCTCGCGCGCGAGTTTTTGCACCTCAAAGAGGATTTGCGCCTGGATCGTGACGTCCAGTGCGGTGGTCGGCTCGTCGGCGATGATCACGCGCGGGTTGTTGAGCAGCGCAATTGCGATCGCGACGCGCTGACGCATGCCGCCGGAGAGTTGGTGCGGGTAGGCGGTGAGGCGCTCTTCGGGCGCCGGGAGGCCGACGCGGCCCAGCGCGGCGCGTGCCAGGTCGCGTGCCTTCCCGCGGCTGACATGCTGATGTGCATTGACGGTTTCGATCATCTGCGTGTCGATGCGCAGCACCGGGTTCAGCGTCATCATCGGGTCCTGGAAGATCGTCGCGATGCGGTCGCCGCGCAGTTTGCGCATTGCGTCGTCGGATTTGGCGAGCAGGTTTTCGCCGTCGAGCAGCACGCGCCCCGCTACGATGCGCCCCGGCGGATCGACCAGGCCCATGATTGAAAAGCCGGTCACGCTTTTGCCGGAGCCCGATTCGCCGACCAGGCCCAGCACTTTGCCGGCGTCAACCGCAAAGCTCACGTCGTCAACCGCCTTCACTATGCCGGCTTTGGTGAAGAAGTGCGTCTTGAGGTTTTCGACTTTCAGTACAGCCATTTCATCATTTCTGCAGACGGGGGTTGAGCACGTCGCGTAACTGGTCGCCGACCAGATTGATGGACACGATCGTGACCAACAGCGCGATGCCGGGAAAAAAGCTGATCCAGTACTTGCCTGACAGCAGGTAGGTGAAGCCGTTTGCGATCAGCAGCCCGAGCGAGGGCGAAGTGATCGGCATGCCGAGCCCGAGAAACGACAGCGTCGCTTCGAGCGCGATCGCGTGCGCGATCTGCACGGTGGCGATCACGATCAGCGGCGGCAGGCAGTTCGGCAGCAGGTGGCGGAACAGGATGCGGGGCGCCGACAGCGCGAGACACGCGGCGGCCTCGATATATTCCTTGTTGCGCTCGACGAGTGCCGCGCCGCGCACGGTACGCGCGTAGTAGGCCCATTGCACCGTGACCAGCGCGATCACGATCTTGTCCACGCCCTGGCCGAGCGCCGCGAGCAGGATCAGCGCGATCAGGATCGCCGGGAACGAGAGCTGGATGTCTACGAGCCGCATGATCACGGTGTCGATCCGGCCGCCGAACCAGGCGGCGGTGAGGCCGGCCGTGAGGCCGATCGCGAGCGCGGCGAGCGTCGATACCGCGCCGACGCCGAGGCTGATGCGCAGCCCGTAACAGATCGCCGATAACATGTCGCGTCCCTGGTCATCGCTGCCGAGCCAGAACGTCAGGCCGTTCGCGCTCCTGCCGCCGGGCGCGAGCTTGGAGTCGAGGATGTCGAGTTCCGCAAGATCGTACGGGTTCTGCGGCGAGATCAGAGGCGCGCCGAGCGCGACGATCAGGATCAGCACGAATACCGCGAGGCCGGCGAGCGCAAGCCGGCTTGCGGCGAAATCGGACGCGATACGCTTGAATGGCGATTCGACGACTGCAGCGGCGGCGTTCATGTTTGGGCCCCGGTCAGGCGCACGCGCGGGTCGAGCAGCGAGTACAGCAGGTCGACCGCCAGATTGATGATCACGAACATGAAGACGATGATCAGCACGTAAGCGACGATCACCGGCCGGTCGAGCACGTTGATCGAATCGATCAGCAGCTTGCCCATTCCCGGCCAGGCGAAGATGGTCTCGGTGATGATCGAAAACGCGATCAGCGAGCCGAACTCGAGCCCGATCACGGTCACGATCGGGATCATGATGTTCTTCAGCACGTGCACCAGCACGATGCGCCGCATCGGCAGTCCCCTGGCGCGCGCGAATTTGACGTAGTCCTGCAGCATAGCCTCGCGTGTCCCGGCGCGCGTCAACCGTATCAGCAGCGACAGCTTGAATAGTGCGAGATTGAGCGCCGGCATCAGCAGGTGCATGAGCCCGTCCCAATTGAGAAAACTCACCGGCACGCCGAATAGCAGCGTGGTGTGGCCGCGCCCGGTCGACGGCAGCCAGCCGAGATAAACCGAGAACACCATGATCAGCATGAGGCCGACCCAGAACGTCGGCAGGCTGAATCCCAGGATCGAGCCCGCCATGATGGTTTTGCTGAACCAGGAATCGGGCTTCATGCCGGCGCTCAGCCCCAGTGGGATGCCGAGCACGATCGCCATCAGCATCGCGGTGAGCGCGAGCTCGACGGTCGCCGGCATGCGCTCGAAAATGAGCTGGACTGCCGGCACGTTGTACGCGAACGAGCGGCCGAGGTCGCCGCTGAATGCGTTTCTGAGGAAGTCCCAGTACTGCACCCATAACGGCTGATCGAGCCCGAGCGCGGCGGTGGCGCGCGCGATTTCGGCCTGGTCGGCCTGAGGGTTGATCAGGATGTCGATGGGATTGCCGATCGCGAACACGCCGGCGAAGATCAGCACCGACATGATGAGCAAAGCGAGCATGCTTTGGAGCAGACGGCGGATGATGAAGACGAGCATAGCGCTACGCGGCGAGGCGTGAGGCGTGAGGCGGGAGGCGGAAAAAGCCAGGCAGGCGCACAGCGCTGCCCGCTCTCATCGTTGCACTATGAGCGTTCACGATCGATTATTGTGTCATTGCGGGCGGAACTGGTGGGCGAGCGTGAACTCGTCGGTGCGCGCGATGTAGCTGAT
>ODAK010006403.1_pt1 | contig 11890 bp, 13 predicted proteins | sample 1539591 | NCBI WGS metagenome assembly ODAK01 (sample SAMEA3539303, study PRJEB22396) | soil metagenome | biome: tundra; feature: field; material: soil | place: USA | collected 2010-05 | depth 0.15 m | reverse complement strand
TTGGTCAGTGACTGGAGTTCAGACATGTGCTCTTCCGATCTAGCCTTCAAACCGCTTGCCCACGCTCTCCCGGGTTTCAACGATTTGTCCGATCGCCTCCCCGGATTCATCGGGCTCACACCGGATGCAGAATCCCTGTTCATCCCGTGCGGGAGCCTCGTTATCGAAGTCAAACTTCACGAGGGCTGCTGAAAATCGATGCGCCAGATACGGCGGGATGTGGCCGATTGCGCCCGGTTTACCTTCCACGTTGAACAACGAAACGTTACCCTCGGTCGCGGCATAGAACTCGAGAATCCGGGGGATGTGAAAGCGCGACTTGAAAGCCTCCCAGATATCGGGCCGCAAGCCGTTTCCGCAGCACATCCTGATCCGATGCATTGTGTCCAGCGGATCCTCAGGGGTGTGCAGCAGGTACCGGCAGAGTTCCCCGATGTACTGAAACAAAGTGCATTCGTAACGGACCACGTCGTTCCAGAAATGACTTGCGGAGAATTTTTCGCGCAGCACGACCGAGCCGCCGGAAACCAGCACCGAGCCAGGCGCTACGATACCGCCAACGCTGTGGTACATCGGCAGACAGTTGTACAACCGGTCGCTGGAGTCGGTTCCCATCATGCCCGCAAACCAGTGGCTCCACTGCATCACCCTGCCATGGCTGACATTCGCGGCTTTTGGCAGGCCTGTCGTTCCGGAAGTGTAGATGTAGAGTGCGCGGTGCTCGACCGTGATACTTCTTCGTTCCGCACGCTGCAGTTTTTCTCCCGGATACCTTTCGATATCGACGTCGATACGTTCGTGCAGGCTGCGGCTTGCGCCGTGAACCCAGATTTTTGTCGCACGCGCCACGTACTTCGCAGTGTTCAGTTGCTCGACAAGCGTCGCGTCCACGATGATGTGATGGGGCGCGACCAACTCGATGCTGTGCTCGAGAGATTGCCCCTTGAGATTGGTGTTGACCAGCGCAACAGCGCAACCGCTGCGGGAAATTCCCAGCCATATCGCCATGTACTCCGGCCGGTTTGGCATCAGCAGACAGACCGTGTCCCCTACTCCGAGACCCTGCGAAAGTGCCCACCTTGTATATTGATTCGCCCGCTCCGCCAGTTCCCGGAAAGTCATGCTTTCGCGATCGGACAGCAGGGCCGGCGCCTCGCCGCGCGTCTCGCCGAGTTCCTCTATTACCGTGGCGAGAAGCCGCCCTGGATTCCGGGCGATCGGCGCCGTCAGTTCGAGCGCTCGCAGCCAGGCCTGCCCCTCCGAAATGCTGCGTTCAGGGGATGTCCGTTGCTTTTCGTCTTCCGTCAGGGTCATCAGTGAAGCCTCATGCCGTCGTACCGGCATCAACCGTCAGAACTGTTCCTGTGATGCTGCTGGCCTTGTCCCCAAGCAGGAACTCAATCGCGTGCACCACCTCTTCCACGCAGGGAAGGCGGCGCAACGCGCTCCGGCGTGCGATCTGTTGCCGTAGCTTCTCGTCCATGTCGCGGGTCATCTCGGTATCCATGAACCCCGGGGCTACGGCGTTCACGTTGACTCCCATGCGGCCCACTTCGCGCGCCAGCGAGCGCGTAAAGCCGACCATTGCGGCCTTCGTCGCACCGTAAACAGAAAGACCGCTGTAACCCGTGAAAGCGGTAATTGACGAAACGTTCACGATGCGCCCGTTTCCGGCCGCCATCATGTGGCGCACAACGTATTTGGTCAGCAGGATCGGTGACACCGTATTCAGCCGGACAAGGTTCTCGATCCGCGAATTCGGCATCATGGCCAGAGCGCCGTCAGACCCTGACGCGGCATTGTTCACCAGGCCGTAAATAGGATGAAAATCATGCTGCAGGCTTCTGACGAGCGCGGGTATCTTCTCGAGCTCAGCGAGATCGAACGGCACGAAATGTATCGAGCCCGCGTGTGACTGTTCTGCAAATTCAATCGCTGAAGCCAATTCGCAGGTCATACTGCGCGCAATCGCGATCGCGCAATAACCTTCCGCTGCCAGACGGCGGACGACGCCGAGACCCAGTCCGCGGCTGCCACCAGTCACAATGACGTTACGCATGTTGACGGGCAAGCTTGCCCGCGGTCGCAACTCTCAGGGCAGGCACGCAGCGAATCGTCGCCGGAACCTTGTGCGGAGGCAGACTGTGCCGGCAGATCTCGAGAATTTCGTTTCTGAAGTTCGCGCTGCGTCCGTTCGTATCTTCCGCTTCGGCGACCTCAGCCGCCGCGGCGGGTTTCAGGACTACATCGGCCGACACGAGTGAACCAGTCATCGGATTCCTTCGCGCCTGAACCAAAGACATCTGTACAGCCGGATGCCGGTTGATCACCGCCTCGATCTCCTCGGGATATACCTTCAGGCCGCCGACATTGATGACACCGTTCCGGCGGCCAAGAAAGTAATAGCGATTCCCGCGCAGTTCCACAATGTCGCCCGTGTCCACGAAGCCGTCTTCGTCCACCAGCCGTGAGCTCTCGCCGTCCAGGTAACGCGACGCCGTTCGGTTGGACCGGATCTGCAGAGAATCGTTGACGATCCTGATTTCCACGTCGCCGTGCCTGCCCGCGAGGTTTTCCGGGAAACCCGCGAGAAAATCGTCGACTCCGAATGCAACGCCCGCTTCCGTCGACGCAAAAACATGGCCTATTGTGCTCTTCGGGTAAGTAGCGCGGACCGCATTGAGAATTGGCTGGTCCGCGATTTCTCCTGAAAGCCGGATCCAGCGCGGCGACAGGCAGTGGGCCAACGGGCTCATCAGAACTCGCCGCCAGTGCGAGGGCGTGCCCGACAAATGCGTAACGCAGTGTAATATCAATCGGCCAAGGTGCTCGGAAACCGGCTCGGCAGTACCCGACAGTACCATCGAACCCTTTCCGAGGATCGCGCGCAAAAATATTTGAAGGCCTCCGTACCGCCGGATGTCGTAGAAAGTACCCCATACAGCCCCTTCCTTTTGGATTTGTGATATTTCCAACGAAGCTGTCAGACTCCCCAGGCTGTGCACGATCATCTTCGGCGCACCGCTTGTTCCAGAGGTCAAAAGCAGCCATTCGGTGCTGTGATGCCCCGGCGGAACGTCGTGCGCCGGCGTGATGGAACCGCACTGAACCCGCAAGACGCCTTCCGCAGAAACCTCTTCGGGCAGGTCGTAGTCAGAGACGATTGCGTCTACGCCGCCTCTGGCGATCACGGCCGGCAGATGGGCCAGGGGTATGTCAGGCGGACAGATCACGAGACGCCGGGCAATCCCGTCCAGTTCAATCAGAGCCAGCGCGGTCGCAAGCTGCTCCCGTGTCGTAATCAGAATGGAGCGGCCTGCCAGCTCCCCCAGCCGGCCGCCCAGGCTCGTCCCGTCCAGCAACTCGTCGGGGCACACTCCCTTAGTGGCGCTCCACAATAGACGTTCCGGGCAGGCACCGGCCCGGATCAGGTGATCCCGCAGTGAATTAGGCTCTTGCGGCATTGACATATATCCCGATAAAGTCTCCCAGCGTTATGGGAGGCGATGTGATTTCCCCTTCTGTGAACGGATCGAGTCCCAGCATTTCTTCAAGCCTGCTTACCAGGATTGCGATACCGAGGGAGTCGAGGCCCAGATCGAGCAACACAATTTCATCAGTGAGCGAGGGAATACGCTTTCCGGAGGCGCTGCTGATTTCCTGGATCTGCGAAATGACCGTAGCTTTTATAGACATGAATTTTCCTGGTCTCGATCTCGTCAGGCAGCGACTGAATATGCCTGCACGGGAAGAACGTTCAGGATCAGCGACCGGAGCAGATCGACACCTTCAAACAGGTATTCCGAGGGGTTTCGAGGGTCCGCCGCAATTCTCATTTCCGCTTCGAGCGCCCGATAGAGTTCCAGTGAGTGACCGATATCGCAGCTACTGTGGACATCGGTATATTCCATGTCTTCTGACCCCTGCCGCTTCGCCAGCTCCGCCAGATAAGGCATGAAGCGCTGGATAAAGCCCTCGAAGAAGGCCATCATCGTCAGGATCGGCGCAGGAGAGAGCCTGCCGATGAAATGCCGGACCTGCGTTAGCCTCGGATAAACAGCCATTGCATCCGAATCCGTGGGAACGGCATGCGCCGCAACCGTAAATCTCCTGAGCATTCCGGGGTGACAATCGCGTATCTCCTCCGAAAGATTTTCACGAATGATCGAGCGCGCTTCATGCGATTTAGCCGCGAGATAGGTGCCGGCCATCCAGTAAATAAAATTTCCTTCCAGAACGGCGTTGTACCGGGCAATAATCTCCCGTCTCCCCTCGGGTGACAGCTCTTGAGGGGAGGGAAATGAGGACATTAAATCCTCGGTAATTTCATCGATATACTCTTTTACCGCCTGCGTAACAGCCTTGTTGGTGGTGAGGGAATCGGAGTGCTTGAACGTCATTAGGGCTCCTGTCGATTGGTGTTGTCTGGCCGCCTGTTTACGCGACCTGGTGCAAATGCACCTGAATACAAAGGGATTCCGCGATCTGAATGCGGAATGGGTTAATTAAAAGGAAGGTGTGAAACAAACTGCTGAGACTTCAGGTTGCAGTGAGTATGCCTGGGACTCGTGTCGACGGCCATGCTGCCGCCCTAAGAACTGTAATTTCAGCTTGACCGTTTGATTAGTGAGCGCTTTTCCGAAGCGTTACTTCGCTCCAGTGCGTAACCTCACTTTACCCTCGCAGGGATTCGAGTGATACCTGTCATTAGGGGCAGTAGTTCGAAAGTCGTGCGTTTCACCACAAAACAGGAATGCGAAAATGCCTGATTATGGCGCAGGTTTTATCGGTGAATGCAGGCACCCCTCAGCAGGTCCCCGTCAGCGGCGGAGGGGTGCTCACAAGCATTTTCAAGACCGCCGTCTCCGGCCGCGTCGCGGTGCGCCGGCATAACATTGACGGTGACAGGCAGTCTGACCTTACCGTGCATGGCGGCCCCTATAAAGCGGTCTACTGCTATCCTCACGAGCACTATCAGTACTGGGCTAAGCAATTGCCTGACATCGAACTGCGGTCCGGAAATTTCGGCGAAAATCTGACCACCGAAGGCCTTCTCGAAGAAGAGGTCTCGATCGGCGACCGCTTCCGCGCTGGCTCGGCACTCCTGCAGGTGACGCAGCCCCGCATGCCCTGCTTCAAACTCAATATCCGTTTTGACCGCGCCGATATGGTGAAGCGCTTCTGGCGAAGCGGCCGTCCCGGGATCTATTTCGCCGTCGTGGAAGAAGGCGAAGTCGCCGCCGGTGACGCCATCGTCATGACGGAAGCAGCCGCCGTGCGGATCACGCTTTCAGACGTCGTGCGCCTCCACACCGGACAATCGACCGATCCGGACCTTCTTGACCGCGCCATGCGTGCACCCCTGGCGGGCAGCTGGAAAGCCGACATCATGGAGCGGTTCGGTTAGCGGCCGCGTCCGCCCGTCCCACGCTCTCTGCAACACCGCGACCGCTTGCCTTTACAGAGCCGCGACGGCAAGGGAGCGGTTGGGTTTGGCCCCGGGTTAGCCCGGTTTAATGGATGTAAGACCAGCCCGCTTCCTGTTTCCTCACCAGTTCGGCGATGCCTGAATCCACCTGCGACGCAAACGGAAACAGATCCTCAGTCTTCACATTCATGACTTTCATCGCGTTCTGACAGGCCGAAAGCGTCACGCCACTGTCCACCAGCTGCTTGAGCCGTTCCTCGTTAGCGGTATTCTTCTTCAGCAGCATGTTCAGCCCGGCCCCGAAGAACACAACTTCCACCTGCGACCCGCCATCCTGCTCGAATGCCTTACGCATATTGTTGACGTGCAGCGGCAGCACGTTCCACGCGCCGCCTTCCGGCTCGGAAAGCTGAAAAACCACGTGATGCTTCGGTGTTTTAGGCGTCTGTGAGACGGCGCTGAACACCAGAACGAGAGCGAGAGCAGCCACGGAGATAAATATTTTCCTCATTTGCGTGCTAATATCCTCTCAGCTTTCCGTTCAAACAGGAAGCAAGAGCCTATGAAAAAACAGTCTTCCGGACCGGAACGCCGTTCCTTCTTCACGTCGGCAAAGCTTGCCGCGCTGGCTGCGGGCGGCGCTGCCCTCGCGTCCGCCAAACAGGGTCCTGCCGCTCACTGGGAACCGGCGCGCCACGAAAAGGACGACTGGCTCGACAAGACCGGCACCAAACACCGTCTCGTCCTCGACACCACCCATGCTCCAGGCTTCGGCGAGGGTGTCGCCTTCGCAGGCAACTACATCCGCACGAATCAGGACGCGTATGGCGTGCCCGCCAGTGAAGTGGCCATCCTGCTCGTTGTGCGTCACATGACTACGCCCTTCGGCTACAACGATGCTATGTGGGCAAAATACGGCAAAATCATGGGCTCGATGGCGGATTTCGAAGATCCTAAAACCAAAGCTGCGCCGGCAATTAACGTGTACACGGTTGAGGGGTATGGGCCTTTGCCCAGCCGTGGTGTCACACTCGGTGCGCTCTACAAACAGGGCGCGATGTTCGGCGTCTGTTCCGTTGCCACGCGCCGCCTCGTGGGCATGATCGTGCAAGCCACCGGCGCCAGCGAAGACGCTGTCAACAGCGAGCTGATCGCGAATCTGCTGCCCGGCGCCCGCATGGTCCCGGCTGGAATCGTTGCGGTCAGCCGCGCGCAGGAACGCGGTTACACCCTCATCAGTACCTGAGTCTCAAACGAACGGAGATCTTAAATATGAAACGAGCGCTTCTCTTAATCGCGGCGGTCACGGCGAGTTCTTTCATCGCACCCGCGCAGGTGAAGAAATCGAACGTCGAAGGCATCACCAACTTTGCCCAGGTGGAAACAACCGTAGCCTGCGCCGGCGCCGTGAAACCCGGCTCCGTAGCCAACATCAAAAAGATGGGCTTCGCCTCGATCGTCAATCTGCGCCTCGCCACCGAACAGGGCGCCGACATCGATGAAGAAGCGGCAGCCGCGAAGACCGCTGGCATTACCTTCATCCACCTCCCGTTCAACGGCGGTATGCCTGACCCCGCCGTCGCCGACAAGTTCCTCAAAATCGTCACCGATCCCGCCAACACGCCCGCCTTCATCCACTGCGCCAGCGGCAATCGCGCCGCCGCTCTCTGGATGATCAAGCGTGTCCTCGTCGACAAGTGGGACAACGACCGCGCCGTCGAAGAAGCCACCGCGCTCGGCCTGACCAGCCCTGCACTGAAGACCTTCGCCCTCGATTACATCCAGTCGCACAGGAAGTGAGCTCCATGTCACGTCGCGTGTCTTACGGTCTTGCCCCTTCTACTCTGCGCAGGTGCAATTTGCCGTGCGGACGTCACTTTGCGGTACACCCTCGACTTCAAAGTCAGTGACGCTGCCCCTGCTGTCGTGACGGCACAGCTGAAGCAGCAGATGGCCACCCTGCTTCCCAGCTCGCAGGTCCTGAGACTCAAGGGCACGAAGACCCTCTCGGTCATCGGCCCCCTGAGCGGCATCGTCGATACTGCCGACAGCACCATCACCCTGGTGAATCCGGCGACCAAACAGTTCGCGAGGATGTCGATGGCCGATTACCTCGCAACCCTGCAGTCCACCATCGCAATGCCGGCTGCCGCGCAGCAGGCGCTTGCAGGCATGAATTTCGATATCGCCAGCAGTGACACCGGCCGGACCGCAATGGTCGCGGGAATCCGTGCCACGGAATATTTGTTCTCTGTGACAGTCTCCATGAACATGCCCGGTGCCCCCACTCCTGCCGGTCCGATGATGCGCGTGGACATGCGCATGTGGCGTGCCACTCCCGACGATCTCGGCAGAATTCCGGCTCTCCGCGAATACTCCGCTTCCGCTGCCCGCGCCATGTCGGTTTTCAATCCCGCCGACGCCATGTAGCAGATGTTCTCTCAAATGCGCGGTCTCGGCGATAAATTTCTCCGGCAACCTAATGGTCAAAATGCAGGAGTCGTTCTACATGCCATTCATGGCGCAACTCTCGTCGGGTGCCGATCCGAAGTTGCCCATGATGGAAATGAACATGGACCTCGCCGATATTTCAGAAGCGCCTCTGGACGATGCCCTGTTCCAGGCACCCTCCGATTATCAGTCAGTTTCTGCCGCGGAAATGATCAAAGCCATCCGGCCGGTCGTGCCCGCAGCAGTGAAGACGGTCCCTGCAGCTGCGGCTCGTCCCCCGTTGGCGCCCGGAGAATCCATCGACCGTGTCGGCGCAGGCGTCAGCCAGCCTTCCGTAATTTTCAAACAGGACCCCGAATACAGCGAAGAAGCTCGTAAAGCGAAACTGTCAGGCACGGTTCTGCTCGCCGTGGTCGTCGATAAAGAAGGCCTCGCGCGAGACGTCCGCGTAGTCCGTCCGCTCGGGCTCGGCTTGGATGAAAAGGCTGTCGAAGCAGTGCAGCAATGGAAGTTCAATCCAGGAATGAAAGCCGGTGAGCCTGTGAACGTCCGAGCCAATATCGAAATCAACTTCAGACTCCTGGACGACCCACTCAAACAACAATAGTTTCCGGCCCGAATACGCCTCAGGACAAGGGGTGCGCGATAATTTTTGCTAACCCTATGTCCACCATCGTAAGAGTAAGCGGTATCGAAATTCTCGACTCGCGCGGCAACCCGACGGTCGAAGCGGAAGTCTTCCTCGCCGACGGCAGCAATGGCCGCGCGGCCGTACCCAGCGGCGCTTCCACGGGTGAACATGAAGCCGTCGAACTGCGCGATGGCGATAAGAGCCGTTACCTCGGCAAAGGCACGCTGAAATCAGTCGCCAACATCAACGGCCCGATTTCGAAATCGCTCGTCGGCCACGACGCCACTCTTCAGGCAAAGATCGACCAGATCATGATCGATCTCGACGGCACTCCGAACAAGAGCAACCTCGGCGCGAATTCTATGCTCGCCGTTTCGATGGCCGTCGCCCGCGCGGCCGCTGGTTCGCAGCGCACTCCTCTCTACCGCTACCTCGGCGGTGTTAACGCCTGCGTGCTGCCTGTCCCGATGATGAACATCCTCAACGGCGGCGCCCACGCCGACAATTCCGTCGACATGCAGGAGTTCATGATTGTCCCCTATGGCGCTGACCGTTTCTCCGAATCCCTCCGCATGGGTGTCGAAGTCTTCCACACGCTGAAAACCGTTCTCAAAAAGCGCGGCTACTCCACCGCGGTCGGCGATGAAGGCGGCTTCGCCCCCAATCTTAAGTCGAACGACGAAGCCCTCGAAGTCGTCCTCGAAGCGATCACGCAGGCCGGTTACAAGCCCGGCGACCAGATCGGCATCGCTCTCGACCCGGCCTCCAGCGAGTTCTATCAGGACGGCATGTACGTCTTCAAGAAGTCCGACAAGAGCAAGCGGACCAGCGGGCAGATGGTCGATTACTGGGCCAACTGGCGACGCCAGTACCCCATCGTTTCGATCGAAGACGGCATGGCCGAAGACGATTGGTCCGGCTGGAAACTCATGACCGACACCATGGGTGCCAACACGCAGCTCGTCGGCGACGATCTCTTCGTCACCAACACTGCCCGCCTCAACAGAGGCATCGAGATGGGTGTCGCAAATTCAATCCTCGTCAAGGTGAACCAGATCGGCACCCTCAGCGAGACGCTCGATGCCATGCAGACTGCCTCGAAGGCCGGCTACACCGCCGTCGTCTCGCATCGCTCCGGTGAGACCGAAGACCCGTTCATCGCCGATCTCGCGGTGGCGACCAACGCCGGCCAGATCAAGACCGGCTCCGCCAGCCGCACCGACCGCATCGCGAAATACAACCAGCTGCTGCGCATCGAAGAACGTCTCGGCAACGCAGCGAAATTCCCCGGCCGCAAGGCTTTCCGTCAATAGGCCCACTGGACAACAAACATGGCGCGCAATAAGCCCCTGATTCTCACGATTCTGGATGGCTGGGGCTTTTCGCCCGTCATCGAAGGCAACGCAATCGCCGCGGCCCGCAAGCCGAATTACGACATGCTGCTGCGCGATTTCCCTAACACTCTGGTCCACACGAGCGGCCCTTACGTCGGGCTACCTGAGGGCCAGATGGGCAACAGCGAAGTTGGCCATCTCAACATGGGCGCGGGCCGCGTCATCCATATGGATGTCACGCGCATCGATCACATGATCCTGAACGGCGAATTCTTTTCGAACCCCGTTCTGCTCGCCTCCATGCGCCATGCCGCGCAAGGTCACAGCCTCCACCTCATGGGCCTGTGCAGCGATGGCGGCGTGCACTCCCAGCTCGAACACCTCTACGCGCTGCTGAAAATGGCGAAGCACGAGGGCGTCGAGCATGTCTTCATTCACTGCTTCATGGACGGCCGCGACACACCGCCTCAGAGCGGTATCGGCTACATCCGCGAACTGCAGAAGCGTCTCGCGGAATTCGGCGTCGGCAAAATCGCGTCCGTCGAAGGCCGCTATTACGCCATGGATCGCGACAAACGCTGGGAACGCATCGATCGCGCCTTCCAGGCCATGGTGACCGGCCTCGGTCAAAAAGCCACCGACCCCATCGCCGTCATGGCCCGCTCCTACGAAGGCGACGTTACTGACGAGTTCATCGAACCAGTCACCATCGTTGATGAAAAAGACCAGCCCGTCGGCCTCATCCGCGACGACGACGCCTGCATCTTTTTCAACTACCGCGCCGATCGCGGCCGCGAGATGACCGAAGCGCTCACCAGCAAAACGCTGGAATGCCCGACACGTTCTTCGGTTCCGAACAACCTGCACTTCACCACCATGACGCAGTACGACAAGACGCTGCCCGTGCCGTTCATGCTCTCGAAAGAGCCGCTGGACAACATCCTGGCCAACGTCTTCGCGGAGCTCAACTGGAAGAACCTGCGCGTTGCCGAAACCGAAAAATACGCTCACGTCACCTACTTCTTCAACGGCGGCATGGAAAAATCTTTTGCCGGCGAAGAACGAGAGATGGTTGCATCGCCGAAGGTCGCGACATATGATCTGAAGCCTGAGATGAGTGCGGAAGGCATCACGAACGTTGTTCTCGACGCCATGGGCAAGAAAGATTTCGACGTCATCGTCATGAACTTCGCCAACGCAGATATGGTCGGTCACTCGGGCAAAATGGAACCGACCGTGCGCGCGGTGGAAGTGGTCGACGCCTGCCTCGGCCGCATCTGGCAGCGCCTCAAAGAAAAGAACGGCCGCTGGCTTATCACCGCCGATCACGGCAACGCCGAAATGATGATCGACCCCGTCACGCACGGCCCGCACACCTATCACACGACCAACCCAGTCCCTCTGATCCTGGTCGACGATTCCGGCGATCAACTGCGGCAGGGCGGGGCACTGCAGGACATCGCGCCCACCATTCTCGGCGCCCTCGGCCAGACTCAGCCGAAAGACATGACTGGCCGCGACATCCGGCTCGCCCTGCGATGACCGGGTCCTTCAGAGCCGCGACGGCAACGGAGCGGTTGTTGACGCGCCGCATTAGCCCCGTCATCACCCTGCTGCTCCTCGCGCCCCTCTTGCTCCACGCCCGCGTCACCAAGATCAACATCACCGCGCACGACCCCGCGGCTTATCCAGGCTACGAAAAAATCAAAGGCATCGCCACTGGCGAGCTTGACCCCAAAGACCGCCGTAACGCGTTTCGCCCCACGCTCGAATCCCGCCTGACCCAGGCGCTCGGCCGCCCGGTCAAACTGGGCGATCTCAAGCTCTCCATCCTCTCCGGCTCGGTCACGGCCAACGATCTCTCCATCGCCGACGACCCGGCCTTCAGCCCCACCCCATTTGTGCAGGCCAAGTCCCTCGCCATCGGCGTGGAACTGTGGCCGCTGATCGCGTCCCGCCAGCTCCGCGTCACCGGCCTCGCCATCGACCAGCCCGCCATCGCCCTCATTCAGGCACCCAACGGCGATTGGAACTTCTCTAATCTCG
>ODAK010006402.1_pt1 | contig 11890 bp, 13 predicted proteins | sample 1539591 | NCBI WGS metagenome assembly ODAK01 (sample SAMEA3539303, study PRJEB22396) | soil metagenome | biome: tundra; feature: field; material: soil | place: USA | collected 2010-05 | depth 0.15 m | reverse complement strand
CTTCGAGGGGTGAAAGAAGGAATTCGTGGACCCCAATCCGCAGCTGACCCGCCAGTACGTGAAGGATTTGACCACCGCGATGAAGCGGGTCATTGCCAATCCGACCGAAGCGCGCAAGGTCGTTTCGGAAGTGACCAAGGCGCCCGAAGCGGTGCTCGAGAAATACTTGCTGACCGACAAGGATTTCTATCGCGATGCTGGGGCGAAACCCGATCTGGGGTCGATCCAGGAAACGTTCAATCTGTATTACAACGCGGGTTTTCTCAAGCGGCCGCTTGACGTCATCCAGTTCCGCCGGACCGACGTCATCGCGCCGATCGAGTGACAGACGCAATTCATCCTGCGGCGTACGTCGCGGCGGCGCGAAAATCGGCCATGATCTCGATCGAACGCCTGGGCAAGTCGTTTCAGACCTCGCAGGGCGTTCTCCATGCGGCCCTGGTAGACATTTCGCTCACAGTGCGCGAAGGCGAGTTCGTTTCGATCCTGGGGCCGAGCGGTTGCGGCAAGAGCACGCTGCTCTACATGGTCGGCGGCTTCGTCCCGCCGACGACGGGCAGCATCCGCGTGAACGGGAGCGCAGTCACCGGCCCCGGACCGGACCGCGGGCCGGTCTTCCAGGAATTCGCTTTGTTTCCCTGGAAGACCGTCAAAGGCAACGTCATGTACGGCATGCTCGAGCAGGGTGTGCCGCGCGCCGAGGCGGAGCGGCGCGCCGTGAACCTGCTCGACATGGTCCACCTCGCGCGCTACGCCGATTTCTATCCGAAGGAACTCTCCGGCGGGATGAAGCAGCGCGTCGCCATTGCGCGCACGCTGGCTTACAACCCCGCCATCCTCCTCATGGACGAGCCCTTCGGCTCACTCGACGCGCATACGCGAACCATCCTGCAACGCGAACTGCTCGCAATTTGGGAGCAGCATCGGAAAACGGTGCTCTTCGTCACCCACAGCGTCGACGAGGCGGTCTTTCTGTCCGACCGCGTCTTCGTCATGACCGTCTCGCCTGGGCGTCAGAAGGCGTTCATCGACATCGACCTGCCGCGCCCGCGCGTTCGCGCCGAATTGTTGCTCAATCGGCGCTATCAGGAATATCTGGTCGAGATCGAGCGGCTCATGTTCGACGTCCACACCGAATGAATTCACTGCTGCGCCTGCCCGGCGTGCCGCCGATAGTCTCTCTGCTGGCGCTGTTCGGACTATGGCAGTTCGCGGCAATCATCCTCGATTACAGCTACCTGCCGCCTCCGCTCGAGGTCCTGAAGACGCTGCCGGCGCTGTTGGCCGAACCCGAGACCGCTGGCCACATAGTCGACTCGCTCAAGCGGATGGCGGGCGGATTCGCGCTCGCCGTTGCTCTCGGCGTGCCTTTGGGCCTGACCATGGGCCGCAGCCCGCGTGTCGCTTGCTTTTTCGAGCCTTTGCTGACGGTGATTTACCCGGTACCGAAATCGGCGCTGATGCCGATCATCATGCTCTGGTTCGGCATCGGCGATTTTTCCAAGATCCTGGTGATCTTCCTCGGCGTCAGCCTGCCGCTGATCTACCACAGTTACGCCGGCGCCCGCGCGGTCGACGAAAAGCTGGTGTGGTCGGCGCAGGCGATGGGAATGGGCAGGGCGCGCCGTCTGTTCGCCGTCGTCCTGCCTTCGGCGCTGCCCGAAGTGATGCTCGGCTGCCGCGTCGGCATCGTCATGGCGCTGATCGTGATGGTCAGCTCGGAAATGATCGCGCGCCAGTCCGGCGTCGGCAACTTGCTGTTCAATTCGGCCGACATGGCGCAATACGACACAGTTTATGCGGTGATCGTAATAATCGCCGTGATCGGGTTCGCCGCCGACGCGCTGTTCGAGGCGGTAAGGCGGCGCTTGACCTTCTGGAGCGAGGCGCGCGAGAGCGCCGACGTGTGGACAACATGACTCGCGCCGCTCTCCGCAACGTCCTCGCGAACGGCTATTCACTGCTGTTGGCGCTCGCGGCGTGGGAAATCGTCTGCCGCGCCGGTTGGGTCGGTCCTCACCTTCTCCCGGCGCCATCGGCCGTGTTGTTGAGGCTCGCCGAGCTGTTGCAGCAGCGCGTTTTCCTTGGTCATGCCGCACAGACGCTCATAAGGCTGTTTGCCGGCCTGGGGCTGGCGACGGCATTCGGCGTCGCCACCGGCCTCTTTGCCGCGCGCAGTCCGCTCGGATGCCGATTTCTCGAGCCGCTGGTCCGCGTCCTGGCGCCGATTCCCAAGATCGCACTCTATCCCGCGATGATCCTGATCCTCGGATTCGACCATGCGTCGAAGATCACGCTGGTCGTCGTCGACGCGATATTTCCGGTGCTGCTTGCAAGCTACCACGGCGCGCGCATGGTCGAGCAAAAACTGGTTTGGTCGGCGCGCGCCGCCGGCACTTCAGATGCCGCTTGCACGCTGAAGATCGTATTGCCTGCGGCGCTGCCTTCGATCTATACCGGCTTTCGAATTGCGCTGGCAGTATCGTGTGTCGTCGTATTTCTGGCCGAAATGATCTCTTCCAGCGACGGCCTCGGGCACTTGCTCATCCTCGCCGCGCGGTCGTTCCGTACACTGGATATGTTTGTTCCTCTGGTCGCAATCTCGCTGGTCGGCTTGATTCTGAACGGGTTGACGACCATCGCCAGCCGGCGCCTGCTCGCCGGCTTCGCGGAGGCAAGATGAGCGATCCGCGAAAGGGCGGCGGACAGGCCCGCGCACGCGCCGCCTACAGCGGCCACAACCGCTTCCTTCCCTACGTCGTGAACCGCGTGACGAACCGTCTGAACGCGGATTTCCAGGCGGCGTTGCGGCAACGCGGAATGACGCTCACGCACTGGCGCGTGCTCGCCTTCCTCGAAGAGACCGACGGACTCGGGGTGAGCGCTCTCGCCGACTATACGGTGACCGACCAGTCGACGCTCAGCCGGGCGTTGCAGCAGATGGAACGGCGCGGCCTGGTAGCGCGAAGGGCCGGCGCGACCGACAAGCGCTTCATCGAAGTGCATATCTCTTCGCGGGGCCGCGCGCTGTTTGCGCAGATTCTTCCGCTGGCGCTGAAGCTCCGCGATCGGGCGCTGGCGGGTTTGACCGACGCCGACCGTGATCGCCTCCTGGATCTTCTGTCCCGGATACTTGTCAACCTTCAGTAGTGAAGCTCACTGGATGCAACTTCGGATATCCGGTCTAGACGATGGACTCGGTAAGGAGACGTGCACGCGACGCGCTTTAGTGATGTGATTTCGATCGGCTTGCGGCGATACACGGTACGCGTAGTGTCGCCGTTTATATTCTCTTGGTTATCGTCCGAACTTCGTTCGGCAATGAGACTGACGTAATCACGGCGTCCCGGCGTGTCCGGACTGCGCTCTGTCCCTTCGGGTATCATTGGCAGACGCCGGTCGCGGGGCGTCCGTTTCGGGGAGAGAGCGCAGCATGGATAGATTCACCGTATCGCTCGACGCAGAACTTGCAGTCGAGTTCGACACGCTTATCAAGGCGCGCGGCTACAACAACCGGTCAGAGGCGATACGCGACATGCTGCGCGGCCAGATCGAGTCTTACCGCCGCGAGCGCAACGAAGCCCAGTACTGCGTGGCGAATCTGAGCTACGTCTATAACCACCGCGAACGCGACCTGGCCGAGCGCCTCGCCCGCGTGCAACATGAGCATCACGATCTGGCGGTATCCACCATGCATGCCCACCTCGACCACGAGCACTGCATCGAAACCGTGATCCTGCGAGGGGCGACCGCGGAGGTGCGCGAGCTCGCCAACGCCCTGATCGCGGAACGCGGGGTGCGCCATGGCCAGCTGAATCTGGTCTCGGCGGAAATCGACGAGAAGGTGCATGAGCACTCGCACGCCCACCGGCCGGCCAGCCTTCCGCATCGACACGAGCATCTCAAGCCCAAGAATTGACGCGGCTGGGGACCGCAGGCGAGATCCTTTCGAACCCGAGAGCGCTTTGCCGGTTGCCCGCTTCGTCTCTGACACTGGAAGTCATTTCCGCGTTTTGGCTGGACCTCCCGACTTCATCCGTTGCCATGCACACGCGCGTATGATAAAAATATAAAACTTCTTACCAGCTGCGGGGCAAACGATGTGCCGTTTGCGCCGCGGCGGCTAAGGGATTTCGGCCGCTGGTCGGTGACCGGCCACATGCGCTATTTCGGCCCGCGGCCGCTGATCGAGGACAACAGCCAGCGCTCGCAGTCCGCGATCAACTTTTCCGTGCGCGCCTCTTACTAGGTGAACCGGCGGACGAAATTCAATTTCGATGTCCTCAACCTTTTCAATAGGAAGGCCGACGACATCGATTATTACTATGCTTCCCAATTGCGTGGCGAACCGGCGCCGGTCAACGACGTCCACTTCCATCCGGCGGAGCCGCGGAACGTCCGTGTTTCCATAGTGCTCAATTACTAGACGAACCCCGCATTCACTAGACGAACCCGGCATTCAGGTGCGGGACGCGAACCTTCGTGGATGGGATCGGACACGCGCAGTGAGGGAAGCTCCGGCGTTGGCCGGAACGGCGTCGCGGCGGGGGCGACGCCGTCTTTCGTCAGCGCGCGGTATTCGCCACGACGGGTGGGCGGGCAAGTCCGTGCCCGACCATGAACCCGAGGGCCAGCAGCACGATCACGCTGACACCGAGGCCGAGTTCCTTGCCTTGGTACCAAGCGGCGATGTCGGTGCGCAACCACCGCGCCAATCCGAATGCCGCCACCGAGAGGCTGATGATGGCAACCATCAGGCCCATCACCCGCGAGGCAATCCGAGCGCGCTGATCAGCGCGACGCAACAGGCGGGCAATCCACAAACCGTTGATGCCATCCATCACGAGCATGCCGCAGGTAAAGGCCAAACCGAGGACCAGGGCATGGCCGACGCCGCCGCGCTGGGTGGCGGTGACGGCAAACAGCGCGGCTTGGCTCATGGTGTCAAACGACAATGCGAACAGGGCGCCCACCGCGGCAATCGCCAATGGATGCGAGGCCGAATGCAAACGCGTGACCAGCCCGGCCTTGAGGCCGACCGGCGCGACTACGACACCCGGCGCGGTCAGCAGCACCACGCGCAGATTGAGCAGCCCAAGCAGCGTAAGAAAGCCGATGGAGATCCAGGTGCCGACATTTTCCATCCACTTCGGCACCAGCCACTGGGTTGACGCGATGCCGACGCCCAGCGCAACGATCATTACGACGGCGCCATGGCCCAGCGAGAACAGCGATCCGCACCAGCGTGCACGGGCCGGCGCTCGCCGCAGGTTGTACCGGGTCAGTCCATCGATGGTGGCCAGGTGGTCGGCGTCCAGTCCGTGCTTGCCGCCAAACACAAATACCAGGGCGAGCAGGGCAATCCAGTCGTTGGGCAAGTCCATGATTGGCAACTCAGCTCCGGTTCAAAGTGCGAATGTAGGAAGTTTTGAAAAGATATCATACAAAATCCATGCGCGCGCGGCGCGCTGGAACAAGAGCAAGTGAATCAAGGTGTTGTCCATCCGGCGATCTGGCCCTTCTCGGCCGCGATGAGCCGGCATTGGGAAAAACCGCCGGGCGTTCACATGTGCAGGGTAAATCCGGAACAGAATGCCGGTCTGGCAATATGGTTGACGGCATCAGCAGCTGGGAAACCGGAAAGGGAGGCTGAACGATGTCGACAAGTCCTGATTTGAATCAAAAAGCCAATGCCGGGACGGACGCAGAATAGGCTATACAGCTTGAATTGCTGCAGGCATTGTGCGGCGCCGCGCGGCGGGAAATCGGCGCGGATAAGGTTCGCTGCAAAGGGGTAAGGCCCTTTCCCATGCATGAAATGTCTCTGGCCGAGGGCGTGCTGCAATTGATCGAGGACGCAGCGCACCAACAGGAATTCTCGAAGGTCACCATTGTCTGGCTGGAAATCGGCCAGCTTGCGGGGGTCGAGGCCGATGCCATGCGATTTTGTTTCGATGCCGTGACGCGCGGCAGCGTGGCCGAAGGTGCACAATTGGAAATCATCGCGACGCCGGGGTCCGGCTGGTGCATGCAATGTTCGGCAACCGTGGCCTTGAGCGAAGTGTTCGGGGCCTGCCCGCAATGCGGGACGCATCAGGTTCAGGTGACGGGCGGAACCGAAATGCGCGTCAAGGAACTGGAAGTCGGGTAGTGGAGGATAAATGTGTACAACCTGCGGCTGCGGTACGGGAGAAGTGAAGATCGACGGTGCGCTCGCGGATCAAGCGCATGAGCATGAGCATGTGCATGCCGACGGCACTATCCACAGCCACGGCCATGCCCACGTCGCAGAGCATGCGCACGAACATGCACACGAGCACGGGAAAGAGCACGGTCACAGCCACGCCCCTGCGCATGCGCACGCGCCCGGCCTCGGCACCAAGCGCATGGTGCAGATCGAGCAGGATATTCTGGCGAAGAACAATGCTTACGCCGCGCAGAACCGTCGAAGTCTGGCCGAGCGCGGCATTTTCGCCTTGAATCTGGTTTCCAGCCCCGGTTCGGGCAAGACGACGCTGCTGTGCAAGAGCATAGCCATGCTAGACGGACCGGAGGTGGCCGTCATCGAGGGCGATCAGCAGACCAGTCAGGATGCCGAACGCATTCGCGCCACGGGTGCGCCGGCAATACAGATCAATACCGGACGCGGCTGCCATCTCGATGCCCACATGGTCGGACATGCGATGGAAAAGCTGGGCCTGGCCGAGAATTGCCTACTGATGATCGAAAACGTCGGCAATCTGGTCTGCCCGGCGGCCTTTGATTTGGGGGAAGCGCACAAGGTGGTGATTCTGTCTGTCACCGAGGGCGAAGACAAACCCATCAAATACCCGGACATGTTTCGCGCCGCGAGCCTCATGCTGCTGAACAAGATCGACCTGCTGCCGCCCCTCGATTTCGAGGTGGATGCGGCCGTCGGCTTCGCCCGCCGGGTCAATCCGCAGATCCGTGTCATCCGCGTTTCCGCCACCAGCGGCGAGGGCATGGGCGAATGGCTGGATTTTCTGCGCGACGGGTTGGACAAAGCGCGTGCCGCGAAACAGGAAACGGTGGACGGCCTCAAGCGCCGGATTGCTCAGTTGGAGGCGCAGTTGCAACGGCCGCTGCCTTGAGGGCTGCCTTGACCGTCACGGCTCGTCGCATCCGTGTTTCCGGTATCGTCCAGGGAGTCGGATTCCGGCCCTTTGTCTGGCGTCTGGCACAGGAACTGAACCTTACCGGCTGGGTTCGCAACGATGCCGATGGTGTCGAGATTGCCGCCGAAGGCGCCGACGCCCAGGTCGTCGCGCTGCTGCAACGCCTGCGCGCCGAGGCGCCCCCGCTGGCACGCGTCGACGCGGTGCATGCCGAGAATGCCGCGCCGGATGGACTGGCCGACTTCACCATCGTCGAGAGTGCCGCGGGGCGCACCACCACTGCCATCGGCCCCGACGTAGCCGTGTGCGCGGATTGCCTGGCCGATCTGTTTGATCCGGCCGGCCGCCGTTGGCGCCATGCCTTTATCACCTGCACGCACTGCGGCCCCCGCTATACGGTGACGCGCGGACTGCCCTACGACCGGCCGCAAACCAGCCTGGGTCCGTTCCCTCTTTGTCCGGTCTGCGCCAGTGAATACGGTTCGCCCGCCAACCGTCGCTTTCATGCAGAAACTACCTGTTGCCCCGCCTGCGGTCCCCGGCTATCTCTGGTCGATGAGCAAGGCAACACGATTGACAGCGACCCGATTGCGGCGACCCTCGGCCTGTTGCAGTCGGGGGCCATTGTAGCCATCAAAGGTCTCGGTGGCTTCCATCTCGCCTGTGACGCCCGCAATGCCGAAGCGGTGGCGCGCCTGCGCTGGCGCAAGAACCGGGAAGCGAAGCCCCTTGCGGTGATGACGGCCAACGTGGCAAGTCTGGCTCCCTACGCGAAAAGTTCGCTTCCAGACCGGGCGCTGCTGGAAAGCCGGGAGCGCCCGGTAGTGCTGCTGCGCGCGCAGCCCGGCTGCGCTGCCGCTTTGCCCGGGGTGGCTCCTGACCTGCTCTGGCTCGGCGTCATGCTGCCAACCACGCCCATCCACTTTCTGCTGTTCCATGAAGCTGTGGGCCGCCCTGCCGGCTGCGAGTGGCTGGCCCTGCCGCAGGATCTGGTTCTCGTTATGACCAGCGCCAACCCGGGCGGTGAGCCCATCGTGCGCGATAGCGCCGAAGCGCGAATACGCCTCGCCGGCATCGCCGATGCCATTCTCGATCATGACCGCGACATTGTTTGCCGCTGCGACGACAGCGTGATCCGCACTTTGGGACGAAGCCCGCAATTCATCCGCCGCAGCCGGGGTTACTCGTCCCGGGCCATCCGCCTGCCGCAGGCCGGACCCTCGGTGCTGGCCTTCGGTGCGCATCTGAAGAGCAGCATTTGCGTTATCCGCGGCAACGAGGCGTTTCTGTCGCCGCATATCGGCGATCTCGACAACGCCGCCACCTGCGCCTTCTTCGACGAGACGGTTGACCGTCTGCTCGACTTGCTGGAAGTCAAACCGGATATCGTCGCGCACGACTTGCATCCGGATTACTTCAGCACGCGTGCCGCCATCGAGTTTGCCGCCAGCCGCGGGCTGCCCACAGTGGCCGTGCCGCATCATCACGCGCACATTGCCGCCGTCTGCGCCGAACATGGCGAGCGCGGTCCGGTGCTCGGGCTGGCCCTCGACGGCGTCGGCCTCGGGACCGATGGCGAGGCGTGGGGCGGGGAATTGCTGAAAGTGGATGGAGCGCATTGCCAACGTCTGGGTCATCTCAGACCCCTGCCTTTGCCCGGCGGCGATCGCGCCGCGCGCGAACCTTGGCGCATGGCTGCCGCCGTCCTGCACGAGCAGGGCCGCAATGCCGAGATCGGCGCACGTTTGCACGAAGCTGGTGCCGGCATCGTCGCCACCATGCTCGAACGCGGCATCAACTGTCCGCGCACCTCCAGCATGGGCCGGGTGTTCGACGCCGCCGCGGGCTTGCTCGGCCTGTGTCCGCAGATGAAATACGAGGCGCAGGCCGCCATCCTGGTGGAGCAGGCGGCGCTGCGCCACATCGAGATTCATGGCTGGCCGCAAGCGATGGAGAGCGGCTGGCTTATCGGTGGGGACGGACGGCTCGATCTGCTGCCGGTACTCGCATCGCTGGACGGGGCGGCCGAGGTGGACGCGGCCGCTGCCCGCTTTCATGCAACGCTGGTGGCCGCGTTGGGCGAGTGGGTTGCACAAGCGGCGCAATCCAGCGGCCTCGCGACACTGGCCTGGGGCGGCGGCTGCTTTCTCAACTCCCTGTTATCGGTCAGACTACGGCAGAATCTCGAGCAACGCGGTATCACCGTGCTTGCGCCAGTGTGCTTGTCTCCCGGCGACGCCGGCATCGCGCTCGGGCAAGCCTGGGTGGCGATGGATTCATTGGAGTAGTGAAATGTGCCTTGCGCTCCCCGTCAAAGTGATAGAACTCGGTGCCAACGATACGGCGATCGTCGATCTAGGCGGCGTCAAGAAGGAAATATCGCTGGCCCTGCTCGACGACGTGAACATCGGCGACTACGTGATTCTGCATGTCGGTTACGCCCTGTCGAAACTCGATCCGGAGGAAGCCGAGAAGACCTTGGCGCTATTTGCCGAGATGAATGAGACCGGGCTTGCGGCGTCGTGAAGTACATTGACGAATTCCGCGATGGCGAGGTCGCGAAGACTCTGGCGGGCAAGATCGCCTCGGCAGTCGAGCCCGGCCGCAGCTACAGCTTCATGGAGTTCTGCGGCGGCCATACCCATGCCATCTCGCGCTATGGCCTCTCCGATCTGCTGCCGCAGACTGTGCGCATGGTCCACGGCCCCGGCTGTCCGGTCTGCGTGTTGCCGATCGGGCGCATCGACATGGCGATCGGCCTGGCGCTAAAGCAAGGCGTGATTCTGTGCACCTATGGTGACACTCTGCGCGTGCCGGCTTCGGCTGGCCTGTCGCTGATGAAGGCCAAGGCGCGCGGGGGGGATATCCGCATGGTGTACTCGACGCTGGATGCCCTGAAGATCGCGCGTGACAATCCGCAGCGCGAGGTGGTTTTTTTTGCGATTGGCTTCGAAACTACCACGCCGCCGACAGCACTTGCGATCCAGCAGGCGCATCAGGAACAGCTCGCCAATTTCAGCGTGCTGTGCTGCCACGTGCTGACGCCTGCGGCGATCATCCATATTCTGGAATCGCCCGAGGTGCGGCAGTGGCGGACCGTAGCGATCGACGGTTTCATCGGTCCGGCGCATGTATCGACCGTAATCGGCAGCCGCCCCTACGAATTCGTTGCGGAGGAATACCGCAAGCCCGTGGTGATCGCAGGTTTCGAGCCGCTCGATGTGATGCAGGCGATTCTGATGCTGGTACGGCAGGTGAATGAAGGGCGCGCCGAGGTGGAAAATGAATTCTCGCGGGCGGTGAGCCGGGAGGGCAATCTGAAGGCGCAGGACCGGGTGGCGGAGGTGTTCGAACTGCGCCGCGAATTTGAGTGGCGCGGGCTCTCGGTGGTGCCCTATTCGGCGCTGAAGCTTCGCGAGAAATATGCGGCATTCGATGCCGAGCGGCGTTTCAAGCTCGACTACCGCTCCGTGCCCGACAACAAGGCCTGCGAATGTGGCGCGATTCTGCGCGGGGTCAAGCGGCCGCAGGACTGCAGGATTTTCGGCACGGTATGCACGCCAGAGAATCCGGTGGGTTCCTGCATGGTCAGCAGCGAGGGCGCCTGCGCGGCGCATTACAGCTACGGGCGCTACAAGGATGCGAGCTGATGAGCGAACCTCAGGGAAAAATGCGGAGAGGCTACGTCCGACCGCTCGATTTGAAGCACGGCCGGGTTGATCTGACGCATGGTTCGGGCGGGCGGGCCATGGTGCAACTCATCGCCGAACTGTTTGTCCGGCATTTGGGCAACGAGTATCTCGGTCAGGGCAACGATGGCGCGGTGCTGCCGGCGCCGACCCTCGAGGGCAAACCCTGCCGGCTGGTGATATCCACCGATTGCCACGTGGTGTCGCCGCTGTTCTTTCCGGGCGGCGACATCGGCTGCCTCTCGGTGCATGGCACGGTGAACGATGTGGCGGTGATGGGTGCCACGCCGCTTTACCTGGCGGCGGGGTTCACCCTGGAAGAGGGTCTTGCGCTCGCCGATCTGGCGCGCATAATCGAATCCATGGCGCATGCGGCGCGCGAGGCGGGCGTGCCGGTGGTGGCCGGCGATACCAAAGTGGTCGAGCGTGGCAAGGGCGATGGTATTTTCATCACGACCACGGGCGTGGGCGTCTTGCCCGAAGGACTTCAGCTCGGCGGCAGCCGGGCGCGGCCGGGCGATGCGGTGCTGGTTTCCGGCTCGATGGGCGATCACGGCATGGCGATCATGAGCAAGCGTGAAAATCTCGCTTTCGATGCACCGATTGAATCCGACACAGCCGCGCTGCATGACCTGATCGCCGCCATGCTGGCCACCCGGGCCGACATTCGCTGTCTGCGCGACCCCACGCGTGGCGGCTTGGCGGCGGCGCTGAATGAAATCGCCGAACAATCGGGAGTCGGCATGATGTTGCAGGAGAAGGCGATTCCGGTGAAGCCGGTGGTCGCCGCCGCCTGCGAATTGCTCGGGCTCGATCCGCTCTGCGTTGCCAACGAGGGCAAGCTGATTGCAATCTGTGCCGGTGCCGATGCCGCGCACCTGCTTGAGGCGCTGCGCGCGCATCCGCTGGGGCGGGATGCCGCTGTGATCGGCGAGGTGATCGCCGATCCGCATCGTTTCGTCCAACTCACCACCGCCTTTGGCGGCAGGCGCATTGTCGATTGGCTGGCGGGCGATCAGTTGCCGCGTATCTGCTGACGCCCGAACGATACGCATTTTGCTGCTC
>ODAK010006401.1_pt1 | contig 11890 bp, 11 predicted proteins | sample 1539591 | NCBI WGS metagenome assembly ODAK01 (sample SAMEA3539303, study PRJEB22396) | soil metagenome | biome: tundra; feature: field; material: soil | place: USA | collected 2010-05 | depth 0.15 m | reverse complement strand
TCGCGGAAGCGTACGACCCGGGGTTTGCCGACGCACGAGTACGCGCCGCGATCGTCCTGTCGGGGGCCGAGCTTTCCAGCATCGACGACACGATCCCGTTCCCGAGCCAGGGACCTCCCTTGCTCGCGACGCAGGGCAGCAGGGACACGATCAACGAGCCTGCCGCGACACACCGCTACTTCGACCTCGCACCGCAGCCGAAGTTCCTGCTGACGCTGATCGGTGCGACGCATCTTCCCCCATACACGACACAGCAGCCCTATCTCGGCGTTGTGGAGCAGGTCACGATCGCGTTCCTCGACCACTTCCTGCGGCACAAGCACGCGAGCTTGGTTCGTATGCGCGAATCCGGCAACGTCGCCGGCATCGCGAGGCTGATCGGTTGATCCCGGCCCGTCGGCGACGTCCCGAGACCACGGCGTCCGCTGGCGGTGGCGCTTTTCAGTCGATACGCGCTGTTGGACGAACCGATCGCAGGCTTCCCCGTTCGCCCAGGCGCGAGCGCCTGCGCTCCGGCCCGCCGCGTGCCTGCTTCGGAGGAACTCCGGTAGTCAGAGGAGCGGTTAGCCGCGCTTGGTGATCCGCGCAGAGCGAGCGTGATCTGCTCGGCCGACGCGCGAGCCGGGCCGCCAGGGTGCTCGGTCCCGGGGTGCGTTCAGGCCCGGCCGGCGACGCAGGCGCGCGCTACCGTTCGTCCGGTCATGACTGCGAAGGAAAAGTTACGGGCGACTGTCGAAGAGCTCACCGAGACCGAGGCCGCAGTCACGCTCGACAACGTCGCCAGCCGCCGCGACAGCGACCGCGACTCGCTGGGCGAACTGCTGGAGAACGCGCCGACCGACGACGAGCCGACAACTCCTGAGGAGGAGCAAGGGCTGCGCGAGGCACGCGAGCAGCTCGCACGCGGCGAAGTGATCTCCGCTGAAGAGATCCGCCGCGAGTTCGCTTGACCGCTTCCCACGGCGGCTGGGTCTTTACCGGCCGCGCGAGGCGCGACCTCCAGCGCCTCGGCCCGCCCGTCCAGCGACGAATCATCGATGCGCTCCATCGCCTCACGGGCGAACCCCGGGCTGGTGGCGTGGTCAAGCTCGCCGGTCTCGCTGATGAGTGGCGGCTGCGCGTAGGAGACTGACGCGTGTGCTTCTAGCGCGACAGCGCCGGGATCATTCTCGTGCTGCCCCGCGGCCGCGCCTACCGCGACTGACACGCTACGCGCGGACAAGTTCAACACAGCACGGAGCGTGATCGCCGCTCGATCGTTTGCCGGAGTGCGCGGTGTTCGGACTCGCCTACCCCGCCGGGTCGCCCCGCAGAAACGGGACGCAATCCCACACCCGCGGACGCCATCGACGCCAGCGTGATTGTCGCCGTTATGGTGGCCGACGAGCGACAGGTCGCAGCCCGGGACGACCTGGAAGGGCTGGCTGTAAGCGGGGAAGCGACAGCGCGCCCTTGGAGGGATTGTGCGCCCGACGGGGCCGCCTGATGCTTCGGTCAGGCAATCTCCGCCTTCGGCTCGGCTACCCCGGTTGTGTGTAGACCACGCCGTGGCAGTTCCAGGTGCCGGTGAAATTAGGCGTCCCGCCCCCGCCCAAGAGCCGTTGCGCGAACGTACCACTCGATGGGATCGTCCCCTTCACGGACACGATGCTGTCGAGGACGATCGTCTTGCCGCCGTAGTCGGCGTTGACCGTTGCGACCGCGGACGTGACCACGGTGAGCTGGAAGTAGGGTGCGCTGCCCGGCTTCGCTGTCTCGACCGCAGTGCCAAGCGACAGATCAAGCGCTTCCTTGTTCGCGGGAGAGCGCTGGCAGAAGCCGCCCTTGAAGTCGTAGGTCTTGCCTCCGACCTTTATCGTTGCGGTCGCTGGGCCGCAGTTGATTACGGCCGGCTTACCGCCGATCTTCGTGATCTTCGGCGTGCAAGGCGGCGCGCTGGAGCCAGCCGCAGCGGTCCCCGTCATTGCAGCGGCTGCGGCGAGCACGGTGACGGTGGCGAGAACAAGCTTCATTGGACCCCTCACGCCTCTCCCTCTATTTGGCTTCGCTGTCGTCTGGAAGCGTAGGTGCGGGCCGCATAGGATCTGCATAGTCGGCCAAGGGCCGAGAGTCACTGCGGACGCGCCCTGGTAGACGTCGGCAGCGGCAACGCGCCAAGCGGCCGGCGCGCCGCGGTCTGGACGCGAAGGCGCTGCGGGCGGCACGATTCGGCGTTTGCGTCGGGGGATGCCTGCTGAGACCAATTCTCATCGCGCGCAGCAGACGCGGCGGGGCGATGCTACGGCCGGCGCATGAAGCTCCTCATGGAGGCAGAGCGATCTATCCCGAGGGGGCCCCCGCCGTTGGTCGTCGCTGCGAGGTCAGGGGATCTGTCGCCTCCAGCGTAGATGCGAGCTTGATCGCGGAGGGCAGGCGGAGGCGTGCGCCTTCGGCGAGGGCCGTCTCGAGCTGTGTGGCGCCGAGCGCGGTGTGTAGGGCGTCTCGCGTGCGCGCGTAGAGGTTCTGCTCGAACGGCTTCATCGTGGCTCCGATCCGGTCAAGCAGTGCGATCGCGAAGCCGAGCATCCGGGCCCCGTAGAGTGGCTGCGCGCTGCGGGATGCAGTCGCAGCCAACGCGATCAGGCACCATGCGACGTCCTCGCTGTCCCCGACGCGTTCGGAGAGTGCGATGCTCTCGCCCAGGAGCGTCCGGGCGTCGTCGAGCCTGTTCTGTTCGACTGCGACGGCGCCAAGGTTGTACAAGGAGCGGGCGACGTTTGCGGTGTCGCCGAGGGTGCGCAGGATGGCGAGGCTTCGCTCGAAGTGCGCGGCCGCGGTGTTGAGTTCGCGTTGTGAGAGGGCGACGTCTCCTCGATTGTTCTGCGCGAGCGCGAGAAGCCGGTCCTCGTGCAGATCGAGGCAGTCGCGGATGCACTCGTCGAGCGTGGCGGCGGCAAGCTCGAGCTCGCCCTGCGCGTGGAGGATCGCTCCAAGATTGCTGAGGGAGCGCGCAGCGCCAGCCCGATCTCCGAGTTTTCGATAGGTCAACAGGGAGCGGTTCGCGAGCTCGCGAGCGAGGGAATAGTCGCCTTGGATGACGGCGAGGGCGGAGGCCGCGCGCAGCGCTTTTGCGAGGGAGGGGCCGTCATCGTGCGGCCCGCGGTCGATTGCGTGTCGCAGGCGGGTCAGCCCCTCCCGGATGTGGCCGCGCACGTACCAGAAGCGCCCGAGTCCCGCGGCCAACCGTAACTCGGCGCCATTCGTGTTCTGGTCAGTCGCGAGCCAGTCGAGTGCCGCTCGCAGGTTGTCGTGCTCGGCGTCAAGCCGCCGAAGCCACTCCGCTTGGTCGCTACCGGAGAGCCGTTGCTCGGCCGCCACGACGAGGCTGGCGAAATGCTCAGCATGACGACGGCGTGGCTCGACATCGTCGCCCAGGCGCTCGGCGGCGTATTCGCGCACGACCTCGAGGAGGTGATAGCGGTCGTCGGTTGCATGAACGAGGCTCGCTGCCACAAGCGATTCGAGTCGCTCGATCGTGGCGTCGGATCCCGCCACGGCTGCCACCGCCTCGAGCGAGAAGCCGCCGGCAAAGACTGATAGCTGGGCGAATAGTCGCTGGTCCTCGGCAGCGAGGAGATCGAAGCTCCAGTCGATTGTCGAGCGCAGCGTGCGGTGGCGGGCTGGTGCGTCGCGCGGTCCGTTTCGCAGCGCGGCGAGTCGCGAATCAAGCAGCTTCAGCAGCTCCGCCGGCGAGAGAGCGCGCAGCCACGGGGCGGCCAGCTCGATCGCGAGCGGCGACCCGTCCAGTCGGTCGCAGACTTGCGCGAGCGTTTCCCGGCTCGAAGCCAGCATCGCGGCGGGGGCGCCGGCCGCGATTGTCTGTCGCATGAACAACTCAAACGCTGCCGGTCGTTCGAGAGGCGGCACTATCAGGACGTGCTCCGCCGAGAGTCGAAGGACGGTCGTGCTGGTCGCAAGCACCCTGAGCCGCGGAGCGACCGCGAGCAGCTGGACGAGCGGGGCGACCCCCTCGACCAGATGCTCGAGATTGTCGAGCACCAGCAACAGCTCGAGTGACCGTAGATGCTCCCCGAGTCGCTCCGCCCAGGACGACCCGCCGGCCTCGCGGAGACCGAGTGCCTGCCCGATGGACGCCAGCAACAGGTCGGGATCGCGTAACGCGGCCAGCTCGACAAGGATCGCGCCGTCAACGAGTTCCTCTCCGACGAGAGCCGCCGATTCGACCGCCAAGCGAGTCTTCCCGACGCCGCCAGGACCAACGAGCGTCACGAGGCGTGACCTTCCTGACAGCAGAAGCCGCCGCACTTCGGCGATCGCTCGATCACGGCCGATCGTGGCCGTCGGCGGCGCGGTGACGCGGCGGCGCTCGGCCAAGCTCCCGTTCGTCGGGGCGAGCTGGAGCGACGGATCCTGGCGCAGGATCAGCCGCTCGAGTTCGCGCAACTCCGTGCCAGGCTCCAATCCGAGCTCTTCGACGAGCGCCTCGCGACCGCTCCGATAACACGCGAGGGCATCTGCCTGGCGACCGGCGCGGTAGAGCGCGAGCATCAGCTGCCCGCGCAGCAGGTCCCGCAGGCGATTCTCCGCAACGAGCAGCTCGAGCTCGGCCAGCACCTCGCTATGGCGCCCGAGCTCCAGCTCCGCCGCAATGCGCTCCTCGATGCACTGGAGCCGCAACTCATCGAGTCGGCTCGCCTCCTCGCGGGCAAACGACTCGGCGCGGAGGTCCGCGAGTGCCGCTCCCCGCCAGAGGGCGAGCGCGCGGCAGTGCAGCGATTGTGCCAGCCGCGGGTTGCCCTCGGCGCGCGCGCGCCGACCCTCAGCGAAGAGCCCTTCGAACCGTTCCGCGTCCAGCTCGCCCGCCTCCACGACCAGCGTGTATCCGGGGCGCCGCGTCACCAGTCGGCCGGGCGGCAAGCAGCGGCGAACCTGCGAGACGTAGAGCCGCAGCAGGCTCGCCGCGGAGTCCGGCGGACCGCTGCCCCACAGCGCCTCGATCAACGCCTCTGATGACACGGCTTCTCCTGCTCTCAGAAGCAGCGCCGCAACCAGCGCCCGCTGCCGCCGCGCGGTCAGGCCGACGGACGTGCCGCCGACGATCAACTCCAGGGGGCCCAGCACGCAGAACTCCATGGGCGCCCCCACCGTCGTCATGACTATGCCGATTCTATGCACCCGCTGCGTACCATGGCTGCTCTTCCACGACGACCGGAGGGAACATGAAGAACGTCCAGTTGGCAACGGTTGCCGGCCTCACGGCCATCACCGTCATGGCGGTGGCGGCAATCGCTGGCCCCTTCGCGTCCGCCAGCTCGACCGGGGCGCCATGCACGCCCAAGACCCCCACCATCAAGGGTCACCCGGCCATGGCCTTGTGCGGGCCGGCGACCGCAACGGTGACAATCAGCGGCAAGACCTACAACTTCCGCAACGGATTCTGCGCTGAACCAATCCCGCACTCCGACTCCTTCCAGCTCAGCCTCGGAACCGACGTTCCCACACTTGGCGGTCCGACCAACAACGCCGGACAGCCGTTCTTCAGCATGGACATCGCCAAGGGCCACACAACTGCGTCGCTCGCGACCGTCTACTCCGGCGGCCACCAACTCCTCGCCCACGCCCCGATCGCCCTCAGTGGACAGATCCCCATCAAAGGATCATTCAAAGGCAAGAACACCGCCACCGATTTCACCGGCACCTGGAACTGCCATGGGGTCCTAGTCAAGAGCTAGACCGGACGACCGCGTCGCGCTCGCGGCTGAGCCAGCGTCGAATCTCGCGCGGCGTCTGGCCCGGGATGGGCTCGAATCCATGACGCGCTTGTGACGGCGGCTAAGCACCATGCGCCTTGTTCTGCAGGGCGCAGCCGCGCCGCAGTCGCGGAACACGCTGGGCATCTGGTCCACGGCGACTGAGGAGAGAGGCTCTCATTGGTGGTGCACTTGATCGCCTCACAGGCGCCCTCGGTGCGGACGCGCCGATGCAAAACGCATCGCCTTGCATCGCTTTGAGCTAGGCTGGCATCATGACCAGAGCCATCACGGTTCGCCTTGACGAGGCCGACCACGCCGCATTGGAGAAGCAGGCTGAGCAGCTGCGGATCCGCCCGGGGACTCTGGCCCGCATCCTCGTGCACTCCGGCCTGAGCGCAGACGCGACCATGGCGGGTAGCGACAGCGCCCGCGGTGCCCTTGATCGGCTGGTGCGACGGTCTCAGAAGCGAGCGCCGGCCGACGCCGTGGGGCTGGTAGCCGAGGCGCGTGTCGCGCTAGAACGTCACGGGTGAGCGTCGTCCTCGACGCCAGCGTGATCGTCGCCGTACTGGTGGCCGACGAGCGACAGGTCGCAGCCCGGGCCCACCTGGAGGACTGGCTGGAAGCGGGCGAAGCGCTCCATGCACCCGCCGTGCTGCCTTACGAGATCGCCAACGTTCTCGCCCGCCTGGTCTTCGACGGCGCAATGCAGGTCAGCGAGGTAAGCGAGATCTGGGATGACCTCGCCGCGCTGCGACTCGTCCTGCATCCCTTCGACCTGACCGAAGACGGTCGCGAAATAGCCGCCATCACCGCCCACCTCCGCCGACGCCACGCCACCGACTCGACCTACGTCCACCTTGCCCGCCGACTCGGGACGGTCCTATGGACGCTCGACACGGCACTGGTCCGTAACGCTGCCGACCTTGGGCTACCTGTCCAACTGCTGTCCTGACGTCAACGAATTCTCGCCGCGCGCGCTTGTCGGCCGTGCCCGGACGATCTCGGGTACCGTCGCCGGTGTGATCGACGCGCGCTTTCGCGGTGAGGGTGGCCGCAACCTCGGCGCGCCAGCGCGATGATCGCGCTGCTCGGCGGCCTGGGCGCCGCGCTGTGCTGGACCGTCTCGGCGCTGTGCGCGTCGGCTGCAAGCCGCTCGATCGGTGCCGCCTCGACGCTCGCTTGGGTGATGGGCCTCGGCCTGGTGCTGATCGCTCTTCCGACGGCGCTGCTCGCGCCGCTATCCCAGCTCACGCCGAGAACCGTGGCGCTGATCGCGCTCGCCGGAGGCACCAACGTGATCGGTCTGCGGATCGAGTACGTGGCCTTTCGCCGGGGCAAGGTGGGAGTCATCAGCGCGATCGCCTCGACCGAGGGCGTGATCGCCGCCGTGATCGCGGTGGCGTTCGGCGCGCATCTCGCGGTGTGGACCGCCACCGTGCTGCTCGCGGTCGGCCTCGGCGTCGTGCTCGCCGCGTGGCACCCCGACCCGCAGGCTGAGTCGCATGGTGGCGTGCGTTCAGCCGTGCTCGCGATCCCGGTCGCGCTGCTGTTCGGGGTGAGCCTGTACGCGACCGGCCGCGTCGGGAGCGAGGCGTCCGTGCTGTGGGTGCTGGTTCCCGCGCGGCTGTTCGGAACCGTGTTCATGATGGCGCCGTTGCGCCTGAGTGGCTCGCTCCGACTGACACGTCGCGCACTCCCGCTGGTGGCCGGCGCAGGCGCCGGAGAGGTTGTCGGGATCGTCAGCTACGAGCTCGGCGCCCGCCACGGCCTCGCGGTGGCCGCCGTGCTCTCGTCACAGTTCGCCGCGCTCGCCGCGCTCGGCGCGTTCCTGCTCTTCCGCGAACGTCTGAGTCGCCTCCAGCTCGCCGGACTCGTCGTGATCGCCGCTGGTGTAGGTCTGCTCGCCGCCGCCCAGGCCTAGAGGAAAGGCCAGCGGGTGGGTCACCTCGGGACAGGATCTATCGACCTCGTGGACCTCAATCGCGCCGCGCTCAAGATACCTGGAGGTGGCACCGTGCGGCTTCGCATGGGGTGCACTCACGTCCGCCCGACCCACCGGAGGGTCGCCTGTGCGCGAGGCAGCCGCCGGAGCGTGTCGCGAATGGTGGTAGCGTCGCTGCATGTCCGGACCGTTTGCCGACGACCAGCTCGCCGCCTTTGTGGCGCAGCCGTCGCCGGCGTTTGCGGACCTTGACGTGACGGCAATGCGCGAAGGAATCGCGACGCGCGCGAGGGCGCGCTCGCGTGGACCGAAGATGAATGTGGTGCGCGATCTGCGGATCGGTGAGTTACCGGTGCGCCTGTACCGTCCTGTCGTCGGGCCCGCGCCGCTTGTCGTCTATCTGCATGGCGGCGGCTGGACAATCGGCAACCTCGAGTCCCACGACCGGCTGTGCCGGCGCCTCGCAAACGGTTCTGGCGCGGCAGTGCTCGCGGTCGAGTACAGGCTCGCGCCCGAGCACCCGTGGCCCGCGTCGGTCGACGACACCGTGGCCGCACTGCGCTGGCTAGCGTCCGCGCCGCTGGAACTCGGGGAGGCACCGCGCGCCGTGGCCGTCGCGGGCGACAGTGCCGGCGGCACCCTCGCCGCGCTGGCCTGCCTGCGTCTGCGCGACGAGGACCCCGCGGCGCTGCCCGATCTCCAGGTCCTGCTCTACGCGAATACCGACCTCACCGGCGCTCAGCACTCAATGCGCGAGAAGGCGAGCGGCTGGGGCCTCGACGCGGACACAGTGCGGTTCTTCAACTACCAATGGGTGCCCGACGAGACGCGATGGTCCGACCCCGGTGTCAGCCCCCTCCACGCCCCCGACCTCTCCGGGCTGCCAAGCGCAGTGATCGTCTCGGCTGAGCACGATCCACTACGCGACGAGTCCGAGGCCTACGCCGGCCGCTTACGCGACGCCGGCATCGACGTCGAACTGCAGCGCGAGCCCGGTCTGATCCACAACTTCATGCTGCTGGATGAGATCTCCCCGGCTTGCGCCGCGGCGGCCGATCGTGTCGCGCGCAACCTGCATTCCCGCCTACGCGCACATTGAAGCCGATGCCATGCTCTGCGCAGCTCAATCGCGTGAGACCGCTCGGCGTCGCGGCGCCGAGAACCGGTTGAGCTCAGTGGCGTCCGACACCTATGGACGATCCCCGAGAGCACGTACGGACAGTCCATACAACTCCTGCAACGCACGCCTGATGGATCAGCGCGGGCCCCGCGTCCGTGAGCAAGCAGTAGCGCTCGCGAGAACCTCCAGCGCCGCCGTTTAGGACGATCCTCGATCGTCTCGCAAGACGGAAGGCGGGTCCTCGCTTGGCCGGGCACGAGCGGCGGTGTGACGCGAGCCAGACCTGAGTGCTGGGCCTCGTCCCTTGCGGACATCCGGTGGGTGCTTTCGCGACGCTCGCACTGTGGCACCAAGCGACTGCGCGCGGGTTGTTACCCGCACGCAGTGCCGGTGAGGGTTCTCGGCCGCGACGGGCGAGCGATGCTCGGGGCGAGCAGCTAGGCGGCCTGGCGGTCGAGCTGTCGATCGGGCTCTCCGCGGATTAGCCGGGCCGGCTGCGAATCCGCGGCATTGGTCACGGCCGCGCGGCCGTCGAGCGGTCGCAGCACGACGAGCGTCGTGAGGATTCCCACCACGATGGATCCTGCGCCGATCGTGAATGCGAGGTGGTAGCCGCTGACGAGCGAGCTGGCGAGGGTGTGTCCGCGGGCCTCGAGCGCCTTGGAGTGGTTGGTGGCGATCGTGCCGAGCACCGCCAAGCCGAGTGCGCCGGCGACCTGCTGCGAGAGGTTGACGATGCCCGAGCCCAGGCCGGCGTCGCCGACGGGCACGTCGGCCATCGCGATCGTGAGGAGCGGTGTGAACGAGCTGCCGACGCCCAGGCCGATGGCGAGGTAGGCGAAGAAGATCGTGGGGAAGAAGCTCGTGTGAACGCCGGCGGTTGCCAGCAGTGCGAGGCCGAGGATCACTGTGGCCAGGCCGACCAAGAGCACCCGCATCGCGCCGAAGCGACCGATCAGCCGTGCGGTTAGGCCGAGTGAGAGGATGCCGACGGTCACCGTCCACGGGAGGAATGCGAGGCCCGTTTGCAGAGCGGTGTAGTGGAGCACGTGCTCGAGGTAGAGGGTGCCCAGAAAGAATGTCGAGTACATCCCGGTGACCAAGAATCCGCGTACTGCGCTCGATCCGATCAGTCCTCGCAGGCGCAGGATTCGCAGGGGCATGATCGGGTTCGCGATCCGCGATTCGACCGTCAGGAAGACGGCCATCAACGTGGTCGCGAGAGCCCCGAAGCCGAGTACCTGGACGGAGCCCCAGCCGTGGTTGGTCGCTTGGACGATCGCGTATACGGCGGTCATCAGCGAGATGGTGACAAGCAGGGAGCCGAGCCAGTCGACGCCGTTATCGAGTCCGATGCCGTTGTCTTCGGGGATCAGTGCCTTGCCTAGCCCGAACGTCGTGACGCCGATCGGAAGGTTGACGAAGAAGATCCAGTGCCAGTTCAGTGTCTGTGTGAGCGCACCTCCGGCGAGCAGGCCGAGCGAGCCGCCGGCCACGGCGACGAAGACGTAGGCGCTCATCGCCTTGGCGCGGTCGCTGGGCGCCGGGAACTCGGTGACCACGATGGCGAGAATCACAGAGACCGACAGCGCGCCGCCGACGCCCTGGATGAAGCGGGCGGCGATCAGGAGTCCCTGGCTGGGGGCGAAGCCGCAGAGCGCCGAGGCGGCCGTGAACACAACGACGCCGGTGAGGAACACGCGCTTACGCCCGATCAGGTCGCCGAGCCGACCGGCCAACAGCAGGAAGCTGCCGAAGCTGATCAGAAATGCGTTGATGACCCAGGTCAGGTTTCCCTGGGTGAAGTGAAGGTCACGCTGGATCGAGGGCAGCGCGACGTTCACGATCGTCGTGTCGAGCACGATCATGAGCTGCGCCAGGCAGACCACCAAGAGGGCAAACCAGCGGCGGCGGTCGCTGGTGGGCGTGGGGTGAGAGAGCGTGTTCATCTGCGGGGGGTCCCAACTGTTGAGGCGTACAGAAGCCGGTGCTAAAGTGGAGGCAGCCTCCAGACATAAGAGGAGGCTGCCTCCGGAACTATACGGAGGTAGGCTCCACTTTGTCAAGCGAATCCACGGGATGACTCCATGAGCACCACCGACACCGCCCGCGACTTCACCGCGGGGCGCCCCAAGCGGGCCGACGCCCTGCGCAACTACGAGAAGCTGATCGCCGCTGCACGCGAGGCCTTCGCCGAGGACGGAACGTCGACGTCGTTGGAGGAGATCGCGCGACGCGCGCAGGTCGGGATCGGCACGCTCTACCGCCACTTCCCAAACCGTCAGACGCTGCTCGAGGCCGTCTACGTCGACGAGGTCGAGGCGTTGTGCCGTTCAGCCGCCGACCTCGCCGAACTGCCGCCATGGGACGCACTCGTCGGTTGGCTGCACCGATTCGTGGCATACCTAGCCACGAAGCAAGCGCTCGCCCAAGAGCTGCTGAGCTACGTCGACCGCGACGCAGACGTCTTTCGAAGCTGCCGCACCGGACTCTATGCCGCGGGCGAGCCGCTATTGCACCGTGCGCAGCAGGCCCGAGTCGTCCGCACCGACACGAACCTCACCGAGGTCATACAAATGGTCGGCGGGATCGCGAAGATCGCATCCGTCGAGCCCAAACAGATCGACCACATTCTCGACATGGCGCTCGACGGACTGCGCTACCGAGCGCCTAGGGCCGAGCTGCCGCGACGCTGAGAACACCCGCCGCGCACCTCCTCCCGCGTCAACAGGGCGTCTCGACTCAGGCCTCGCGGGACCGCCGCTGGATCACCCCGATCGCGCGGATCGCGACTCACCGAGACGCTCGCCTGTCAACTCGTCCCCCTCCCTACGCCGTAAGGACCAGCTCCCGTTCAGCCAGCCCCATGAAGAAGCGGCCGGCCGTCACCGCACACACTCGGACGTCGGGGTCCAAACCAGGTGTGTTGGAGTCGCGTGCCGACGCACCCGCGTACCACCGGAACGGGCAGCTTGGCCTGGCGTCCACCGTCACGGCCGGTCCGGCTCACAACACGCCCGGCGCGACCGACAAACCCGCAGCTGACGAGACCGCGCCGATCCTGGTTTCAGT
>ODAK010006400.1_pt1 | contig 11892 bp, 11 predicted proteins | sample 1539591 | NCBI WGS metagenome assembly ODAK01 (sample SAMEA3539303, study PRJEB22396) | soil metagenome | biome: tundra; feature: field; material: soil | place: USA | collected 2010-05 | depth 0.15 m | reverse complement strand
GGTTCCGGCTCGGCAGGAGCCTCGCCCTCCCGAAAAACAAATATTTCCAAACACCCTGTCAGCTTCCTCGTCAACACCTCTACCGGTCGGATTTCAGTGCTCTCGAAGTAAGCAGATACTAGCTTAATCACCTATAAATCATTTGTTCACTATCTAAGGGCATTTCACGAAGGTAAATTCTCGTACATCCGGCATAATGGACAAATTGGATAAAATCTCCGTTGCCAACTTGCTTTGCAATTGATAACTATACTCATCAGTACAACGTCCTTCACCGTGAAGGACGTTTCTATTTGGTGTTCTTGATATGGAGGACTTTTGATGAACACCTCGATCCTCGCGATCGTGCTCGCCAGTGCGTTGCTGACGCCATCATGGTACAGCGACTATGGCCAAGCGCAGCAGCAATCCGCCCAGCAGAAGAAGCCGCTGGTAGTGCTGTTCGGCGCCGGCACGAATGGTTGGACCAAAGTGGTCCGCGCGGAAAGCCCCTCCGCTGAAGTCAAGAAGATATTGGCCAACGACTACGTCTGTGTCTTCGTGGACACGGATAGCCCCGCCGGCAAGAAGCTCGCTCAAACCTTTGACGTCACCGCTGCCACCGGCATGGTTATCAGCGATCGAGCCGGCACGACGCAAGCGTTTTGGCATCAGGGTGATATGACGAACGCGAACGTCGCGCATTATCTCCAAAAGTATGCCGATCCCAAAGTCGTCGTCGAAGGCACCGAAACCACCAACCCGGTGCGGACGAGCTACTACCCGCCCGCGACGCAAAGCGCTCCCCGGAGTTTGTTCTCCTCAGGATCTTGCTGACGATAACCGAATTCGACCTCGGTCTTTGAGGTCTCTCCCGCCTGTATCATTTGCCGCTCGTGCGCAATGGATGTGCAATCAGCCGCCTCCACAAAAATCGATTTGCGGCGACAACCAATCCCGCCCATTTTTCAATCCGGTCGGTCGAGCCCACGACCGACCTTTTGATTCGCCTTATTTCAGCTACTGCACTCTTCATGGTGGAGGGTGATTCCATTTGGTGTTCTCTTTCGGAGGAACCTTTCATGAACACCTCGATTCTGACAGTCGTTCTCACCGGCGCGTTGCTGGCGGGACAAAACGCGGCTCCGACTTGGCAGACCAGCTACGGCCAAGCGCAGCAACGAGCAGCGGAGCAGAAAAAGCCGCTTGTCGTTGTGTTCGGGTCCGGTGCGAATGCGTGGGAGAAAGTCGTCCAGGCGGAAAGTGCCACGCCAGAGATCACGAAGATGATGGCCGACAGCTACGTCTGTGTCTATGTGGACACGACGAGCCCCGCAGGCAAGAAGGTCGCTCAGGACTTCGGCATCGCGGGAGACCGCGGCATGGTCATCAGCGACCGAGCTGGGACGACGCAAGCGTTTTGGCATCAAGGGGATCTGTCGAGCCAAAACATGGTGCGCTATTTGAAGAAGTATGCCGATCCGCAGGTCGTGATCGGCGGCACCGAGACGGCGTCCAATTCGGCCCGGACCAGCTTCTACGGTTCCAGCGAAGCGGAAGGCCACGCTGCCCCGGTCAGCATGTCGTCCTCGCCTTCTTCTTCGTACTGCCCAAGCTGCAACAACGTCCGTGGCCGTCGTTGAGTTAACTCCAACGTCGCTCTCCCGACACCCGACGACCAGTTCGCGTCAGTTTGACTCGACTGGTCGTTTTTTATTTCCGCCTATTGTTTGAAGCTATTTCGCACGCTTGAACGTGAAGACGTAGACCGTCGATTTCTCCGGCGACACGAAGTCCTTTGGGATTTCCTTCGACTTGGGATCATCCGACTGGCACCAGCGAAGCGTGTCCCCCTTGATCTCGTAGATGCCGGGACTGACGACGCCCTTGTGCTCGCCGTCCAAGGCCGTCACCTCGACTCGGGCCGGCTGTTTTACGGGATCGAGCTTGAACGTGAACGAGCGTTTATCTACGACGCCGGTGTCTGCCGTCGGAGGTGAGATGGTAAGCTTGTCCCCGGCAAAAACGAATTTCATCCCGGCAATTTCTTTATCAGGCAACTTGGCGCCGCCGACGACGAGTTCGGTCAACGTCCAGTCGCCTTGCAATTTCTTCGCATCGTCGGCGTCACCTGCCACCACGCAGTAGCAAGTAAGCAATAGGATGAAGAAAGTGAGGAAACGTGAGAGTTCTAACATGGGAAACTCCTTTTTCGCGTCGTTAAAATGCCTTTAGCGTTCGCAAACTTGCTTGCGAACGCTAAACGACGCCAGGAAAACGACTTCAGCGCGGCTTCTTCGACGTGGCCGACAGCACCGACTTCGACTCCTGCCCGGTCGGACAGACGGTGCGCAGCGGGCATTCCCGGCAAGCGGGTTCGCCCTCGTGGCAATGGGCATCGGCAAGAACGCTGATCAAATCGACGAACTGGGAGCCTTTCGTCTTGGGAACCTGATGCTCAAGCGCGGCATGCAGGGCTTCGGAATCGCTTTGATCTTCAATCAGGCCCATGCGCTTCAGGACGCGCAAGGCGTCGCCATCGAGCGGAAACGAATGGCCGCCAAGGCTGTTCTGCATCACCCAGGCGACCGCGTATTCGTTGGCGGCTTGATAGCGGGAGAGCTGCTTGGAGGCCTGCTTCAGGCCCTTCTTCTGCAAGACTTCCAACAGCGGATCGAGATCGAAGGAATACGTCGTTTCGAAGATCTCCTGCAGGAAATCGACGATGCGCTGGGCCCGCGTCTCCGGATGAGAAAGGATTCCGTCCAGGGTCTCGGCGATCTCCAGCGTGGAAGAGACGCGCACTTCGTTCCAGTCGAAGAAGCGCTCCTGCAAGCTTTTGAAGGCCTGATCGCCGGCGTCGCGCGTCGCGTTCTCCCGCACCATCGCGTAGATGAACTGCTCCAGGACGGGGCGATCTCCGGGTTTGCCTCGGGCGTGCTTTCCCAAGGCGGCGAACAGCTGGTTGACGATTTTCTGCTTGTTGACGGTGGTTGCCATGGTCATGTAATGCCCACTTTTGTTAGGAAGAGTGAATCCAACCAAGATGAGTTGCGCCCAAGGATTCCCTCCCTCCTTGGTCTGCTTGGTTTAGCCGGCGAGCTTGCTCGCCGTTCCGGGGCGCCTACGGCGAGCAAGCTCGCCGGCTAAACATGCAGGCGGCGAAACTCATCCTTCCTCCGCTGCCTCTTCTGCCGTTCCGTCGGCGGGTAGCGGCTGCACCTCAGGGCGGGACTGGGCCAGCGCTTCATTGATGATGCGTGACATCTCGATGCTCTTCTTGACGCCGTCGTCGCGAATGAACGTGACGGTCGGCGTATAACGCGTCTGCAAACGGTCGGCGATCTTCGATTGAAGATAGCCGGCCGAATGCTTCAGGCCGTGCATGCACAGGTCCTGTTCCTTCTGTGTTCCCATGACCGACACATACACCTTGGCCTTTTGCAGGTGACGTTCTTGATGCGCGGGTCCTGCAACTCGAACAAGATCGTCTCGGCGGCGACCTCGCGGATGGCCTCGGAAACACGAGCGATGCGGTGCTCTTTCATGGGTGCTCACACTTCCAGTTCGTAATCGACAAACTCCGCGATCGGATGCGCCTTCAGGGCGTTGACCACATCGCCGAGCGTTTGCTTGATCGGATGCGCCTCGTTGCACACCATCGCCATGCCCAAAATGACCGAACGCGGATTATCGAGGGCCTCAATCTCCGCGACCGATACGTTGAACGCCTGGCGCAGCTTTTCCTTGATGCTCTGCACCACTTGGCGTTTGTCTTTCAGCGTGCGTGCTTCCCGCAGAAGCAGCCGCACTCGCAGGGTGCCGACGATCATAGGTCTTTCTCCCCTCTCCCTCTGGGAGAGGGGCCGGGGGTGAGGGCTGGAGCGACTCGGACTTCGCCCTCACCCCCAACCCCTCTCCCAGAGGGAGAGGGGAGGAATTACTCCAGCGTCCTCTGTACATGTTCGATGCGGAACGCCTCAATGACGTCGCCGGCCTTGATGTCGTCGTAGCCGGCGACTTTGATGCCGCACTCGAAACCCTCGCGGACTTCGCCGACATCTTCCTTGAAACGCTTGAGCGATTCCAGGCCGGCCGCGCGATCGGGGGGCGGGTAGATGACGACGCCGTCGCGGATGATGCGCACCTTGGCGTTGCGCTTGATGGTCCCTTGCGTAACGTAGCAGCCGCCGATCGTGCCGACCCGGCTGATTTTGAACGCTTCGCGGACAATCGCCCGGCCCAGGTGAACCACTTCCTCGCGCGGCTTCAGCTTGCCCTCGAGGGCGGCGCGGATGTCGTTCGTCAGGTTGTAGATGATATTGTACTCGTGGATCTGCAAGCCCCGCTCCTCGGCGAGAGCCAAGGCGCGATCGTCGGGTACCGCGTTGAAGCCGACAACCATGGTGTCCTCGGGCGAGGCGAGCGCGAGCCAAACATCGTTTTCCGTGATAGCGCCGATGCCGGCTTCGAGGACGCGCACACGGACCTCGGCGTGTTGCAGCTTGTCGAGTTCTTTGCGAATCGCTTCGATGGAGCCACGGAAGTCGGCCTTGAGGATGACCTTGAGTTCGTCGATCTTGGCCTCGGTCAAGCGTTCCAAGGTGAGCGGCGGACGCTTGCTGACCGTGGTCTCGCGCATCTTTTGGCGGCGATCGTCGGCGATCTCGGCGGCGACGTTGAGGTCCGGGATGACCTGGAAGGTGTCGCCGGCGTCGGGAACGATGTCGAGGCCGGTGATCCGCACCGGGACGCTGGGCCCGGCCTCCGCGATCGGCTGCCCTAAATCATTGTAAATGGCCCGCACGCGGCCCGAGCTGGGACCGCACAGGATTACGTCGCCGCGGCGAAGCGTACCGTCGCGGATGAGCAGCGTGGCGTAGACGCCTTCGCCTTCCGACAGCATCGCTTCGAGACAGGTTCCCTTCGCGAGTTTTTTCGGGTTGGCCTTGAGTTCTTTCAATTCCGCGACGACCGCAAGCTGATCGAGCAGTTCATCAATGCCCTTGCCGGTGGCGGCGCTGGTTTCGACGAACGGCGTGTCGCCGCCCATGTTGTCGGGGAGGACGTTCAGCCCATAAAGCTGCTGGCGCGTGCGGTTCACGTTGGCGCTGGGCATGTCGATCTTGTTGATGGCGATGACCAGCGACACGCCGGCGGCTTTCGCGTGGCTGATCGCTTCCTCCGTTTGCGGCATGACGCCGTCGTCCGCCGCCACGACGATGACGGCGACATCGGTGACCTGGGCGCCGCGGGCACGCATCTTGGTGAACGCTTCATGGCCAGGCGTGTCGAGGAACGTAACCGGCTTGCCGCCGTGTTCGACTCGCCAGGCGCGAATGACCTGCGTAATGCCGCCGGCCTCGGTGGCAACGATGTTGCTGCGGCGAATCTTGTCCAGCAGCGACGTCTTGCCATGATCGACGTGCCCCATGACGGTGACAATAGGAGCACGCAAAACGAGATCTTCGGGATTGTCTGGCGTCTCGTAGCTGTGGAGTAGCGTTTCCTCAGCGGTCTGCGGCGCGAGGACTTTCAACTCGCAGCCAAAATCGTGGGCGACGAGCTGGGCCATCTCCCCTTCGATGATGGAGTTGATGGTGAGGGTCTGCGACGGCACGAGATCACGCAACTTGAACATCAGTTCAACGGCTCGAATACCCAGCTCTTCCGACAGCAAACGGATGGTGATGGGCGCTTCGAGTTCCAGGGACGTGGGCCGTTGCTTGATGATCGCTTTTTGCTTGAGCCTGACGCGGGAGGAGACTCGGCCGCGGCGCAGGTCGTCCTCGTCAAGGACATTAATTTTGCCGCCGACGATTTCCACGCCGCTCTTCGCGCTCTTGCGTTCCTCCGCGCGGATATTGCGTTTTTTCTGACGCTCCTCGCGGCCTGGGATGGCTTTTTTCTTGTCCTTCTTGCCGGCCTCGTCATCATCTTCCGGCTCGCTGACGACCGGCTGCGGCGGGTGCAGCAAATCTTCCGGCTTGATCGGCTTGGTCTGATGCTGTTCGACCTGCTCTTTGGAGAAGGCCATGATCGGCTTGGCGATTTTCGGCCCTTTATCGACGGGCTTGGGCTGTTGTCGCAAGGACGGCGGGGCGATCGGCTTGAGGTGCGCCATGTGCGACGGCGCCGGTGGCGGCCGGCGCAACGGCTGGTCGGACCTCCGGGGTGGAACGCCACCCGGCCTGCTGCTGCCGGGATCCCGGGCGGTCGTCGGCCGGGTGCCCAATTCTTTCGGATGTCGGGGAATCGCGGGATTCGTCGTCGCGCGACTGGGAGTCGTGGTAGTCGCCGGAGCACGGGGCGGCTCCGCTTTGGGCGCTTCCGGCTTCACGGCGGGGGCCGAGTCGGTTCGCGCGGCCGTGACCAACGGGGCGGGAGCCGGCGCGGGCATCGGCGCCTTCGCGGCGACCGGGTTCGGTTTGGAACCAAGCGTCGGCATCCGGTCTTTCAACTGGGGCGCTGCGGATTTTCCCGGCGTTACGGGCACGGCTGCCGGCGTCGCCTCAAGCGTTGCGGCGACGGCGACTGGCGCTGGCGCTTCCGCCACCATCGGCGGCGCCACTTCCACGGGCTCGGGCGGGGCATAGTGCGGCTCCGGCTCGCGCTTCGGCGCACGCGGCACGGAGAGCACCGGGACCGCTTTCGCTTCCGGCGCAACCACCTTCGTGACCGGCTTGGCCGGCGCCGGCGCAGCGGGGGCCTTCGCCCCGTTCTTGACAATCTCTTCCAGGTGCTTCTGCTGGTCCGGGTCCAGATTGCTCAGCTGGTTTTTCACATCGAAACCAGCCTGTTGACACATGCGCAAAAGGTCCGCCGTGTCAATATCCAATTCGCGCGCCAGAATGTAAACCCGGACTTTATCTCGTGACTGCAAGCGTAACTCCCTTTCGTTCCAACCCTTAGGGCCGAAACAGTTGTTCACTGATACCTGCAAAATAACGATTCGTCGTTATTTTACCCGATCGGTGCGTCTGGAGAAAGAGCGATCATCGGGAAAGATGCAAAATTGCTGGAGAATTAGGGGATTGCAGATTTGGCCCCCGTCGTCGCTGAATGGAAATCCAGCGACGCGAGGAAATGCAATCCGCGTCAGGCGGGTGGTGTAGGCTCCCGAATTGCTTGCGGGTGAGTCTCGGCGTGCTCCGCCGGATGGTGATCGTCTTTCGCTGCTTCCGGATCATCCGCGACCGGCTCTTCTACGGGCGCTTCCGTCGTTGCTTCGTCCGCCGTGGGTTCCTCGACCCATTCGCCATTCGTGGCAGCCGCCGACTCCGGATCGTCTGCCATCGGTTCCTCGATAGGTGCTTCAGACAATTCTTCGCTTGGCGTCTCGGAAACCGACTCCTCCGTCGGAGCCGCTACCTCATCGGTCGTGGGTTCATCGGCCATTTCGCCATTCGTGGCGACCGCCGACGCCGTATCGACCGGCTGCCCTACGACGGTACGGCCCGCCATCGCTTCTTCATCGGCGGGCGCCTCCTCGGGTTGCTCGTGCTCGAGACGCTCGGCGGCTTCCTCCGCATATTGAATGATCCCGACGGCGTCTTCCTCGCCGACCCCGCCCAGCTCCGCCAAGTCGGCCGGCTCCATGAAGGTGACGTCGTCATACGACATGAAACCTTCCGTGATGAACGCCTCGACCAACTCGTCCGAGATATTCGGTATCCGCCGAAACCATCCCTCAGCCCGTTCGATGCTTTCGTTCATCTCATCGACCGTCATGATCTCGATGTCCCAGCCGACCAGCTTGCTGGCAAGGCGAACGTTCTGCCCGCGCCGGCCGATGGCCAGCGAGAGTTGATCGTCTTTGACGAGCACAATGGCCCGGCCCAGGCGAGCGTAGAGGAACACCTCGTCGATTTCGGCGGGCTGCAAAGCGTTGGGGATCATGACCTGGAGCGATTCGTTCCAACGCACGATATCGATGCGTTCGCCACCCAATTCATCGACGATGTTCTTGATGCGACTGCCGCGCACGCCGACGCAAGCGCCGACGCAATCGACCTTCATATCGACCGAAGACACCGCGATCTTGGCGCGATAGCCGGCTTCTCTGGCGATCGCCTTGATTTCGATGGTGCGCTCTTTGATTTCGGGAATTTCGCCTTCAAACAGACGCCGCACGAAATCGGGATGCGTCCGCGACAACACGATCTTGACGCGATGGCCCTGCTTCTTGACTTCGAGGATGACCGCCTTGATGCGCTCATTGATGTGGTGCGATTCGCCGGGGATTTGCTCGCCGCGCGGCAGGATCGACTCGGTTTTGCCCAGGTTCACGATGCAAGCTCCGCCTTCGTGACGCGTGACGGCTCCGTGGACCAGGTCCCCCTTCATGCCGGCGTATTCGGTGAAAACCGCGCTACACTCGGCCTCGCGGATTTTCTGAATCATCACATTCTTGGCGCTCTGCGCCGCGATCCGGCCAAATTCCGCGGGATCGATCTGCTCCTCGCCGCGCTTGGCGACAATGTCGCCAGTGTCGCGGTCGATGACGACGGTGACACCGCAACCTTCGCCGAACTTCTTCTCCGCCGCCAATTGCAGGGCGGACTCGATGCCGGAGAAGATGATCTCGCGATCGATGTTTTTGAGATGTTGCATCTCATCGATGATCCGAACCAGGTCCGAGCCTTTCATGCATGCCTTCCCAGTCCCCGCGCTATAGCGCAGCGATGCGCGGGGGTATGTTTTTCACAACTTCCAGGAATCGCTGCGCTCATCCTGGGGCTTGCTTGCCTGCCAACAAAAAAAGTGGGCTTCAGGCCCACTTTAGAAACGGCGCGCGTGGCCTGGCGCACCTACCACGTCAACCAGCCCGCGCGGACAATGTTTGGCCCGTCACGCCATCAAACCAGTAAGCTCGCTCCATGGAAAACGCCATCATCACTTCATTCCCACGTTCAAAACCCGCAGATCGTCCAACCCAGCGGCCGCGTGCGTCGCCGGCGATCAGCCAGGTTCCAACGGCCGAGCATTCGCGCTGCAAGACCGGCAAGGTTTGCCGAATCTCGTCGCCGTTGCCATCGTGGTCGGCGTGGCATCGCACTTCGCTGGCGGCGATACCCAGTATGATATTAAGATTCCCGCCTTCTGGGGGAAAATTCTTGTCTTGGCGAAATTTTTCGAGCAACACGGCTGCGATGCGCTTCGGTATCGGCCAACGGCCGAAGGCTCCCTGGAAGAATGCTTCTTCCCCTTGCCGGCAGAACTGGCCCGCCCAGACGTTCAGCCCGCCCTGTTGATGATGGACCAATTCGGCGACAAAGCGATTCTGCGGAAACCGTTGCAGCTGCCGTGGCTCGTCCACCTGCACGATCTGGCCTTCTTGCATGACGGCGACGCGATCGCCGACCGCGAAGGCCTCGTCAGGATCGTGCGTGACATGGACCATCGTGATGCCAAAGTTCCGCGCCAACATGCGAATTTGCCGACGAAGGTCTGTTTTCAACGGCGCGTCCAGGTGACCCAATGGTTCGTCGAGCAGCCAAATCGATGCTCGGCGCAACAAGCATCGCCCCAAGGCCACGCGCTGTTGCTGGCCGCCGGAGAGTTGTTGCACCGGACGATCCAGATCTCGATCCAAATCAAGAAGTCGCGCGATACGGACAAGATCGATTTCGCGCGGGTCGGCCCCCCGCTGCAAAAACGCCCAGGGTTCACGCAGCGACCATGCCCATCGCAGGTTCTGCCTGACGGTCTGGTTTGGCACTAGCGCGGGCCGCTGAAAGAGCATGGCGATATTGCGCCGATGGCTTGCAACGTGGCTGACGCTTCGCCCGCCGATATGGATGTCGCCGGCCGTCACCAGCTCTAATCCGGCAATGATACGCAGCAGCGTCGTCTTGCCGCAGCCCGAAGGTCCGACCAGGGCGAGGCATTCGCCCCGCGAAACGGTGAGAGAAATGCCTTCGAGGATTCGGCGCGAGGGGGGGAAGGTCTTGCCAATATGTTCGAGACGAAGGTCGAGCATCAGAAGTGTTTCAGTTCAGCCCCGCGTCAGAGACGCGAGCGCGGTTCGTAGTCCGCTCGCGTCTCTGACGCGGGGCCAAACAATCAGTCAATGTTTTATCGTTGGCGCGGCGCCGGTGTCACAATGTCGTCGCCGTAGGCCGGATACTCGATGCGTGAAGCAACCTGTGTCGGCATGGCGAAGAGCGACATACCGATGCTCGTTTCGCTCGGAAGAGAGACCAGCTTGCCATCGCTCGGCACGACGCCGCGTTGCTGATTCGCTGGATTGGTGCCGGCGCCGGGCGCCGGCATCGGAATGGGACTGCGGGGCCCGCCGTCATATCGGAACGTGCCGTTGCTGTCCGATGCGGGCGGCATCGGCGGAACATACTGCGGCGGCGGCAGCGGTTCCGAGTAATTCGCCTGGGCTCGCAGCGTCGCAATCGGCGCCTCGCTCCCCGCGATACGGTAATGATACGTAGGAGCGTAGCTGTAGTTCACGTACGGTCGGTTGTAGTACGACGATTGTGATCCATAGTAGGGCCGGGAATAGTACGAGGAGTAGTACGGTCGATAGTAGCTGCTGTACCCGTAATTCGGCCGATAGGATGCATATCCGCCGTAATAGGAACGACCGTATCCATAGCCGCCGTAATAGGATCGACCGTAGCTGTAGCCACGGCCATAATTGCCGCCCCGATATCCGCCTCGCGAATAGACGAGTTCGGTATCCGTGCCTCCGTCAAAGCTGGTCTCTGCCGCCGGTCCGCCGAGGCGAACCGTGTCGTTCGCCCACCCTGCCGCGCTGCTCGCCAACAACAGCCCGCCAGCGAGCAAGGTCCACATCAGATGACGCATGGTGACGCCCTCCAAAAAAGAAATGGGATCCACTACACCTTGTCCATCTCCGTTAGATGGCCCGTACCGCTGGCATGCGATCTGTTTAACATTCTAACGATTGGAATGTCGTTGTCAACGCGGCGAACTGGACTTGTCGAATTATTCATGAAATGGGATAAAGTCGCGCCGAGAAAGAATTAACTTTCCGAAAGGATCGTGGCATGCCGCGCCGATTGATTGTCCTCTTGTTGCCCGTCACGCTCCTGGCGATCAGTGCCGGTTGCAATCAGCAGGACACCGAATGCCTGTCACGCATCGGGCGTAAGATCGCGGCACACGCCAAGAGCGGCACCGGCGAAGTCGGCGCGAAGGTCGATATGAGCTGGGCCGGCAAGCGCGAGCCGAGCTTGCAGGATAAAGTGCAAGAACGCCTGCGTTGGGAGAACACATTGAGCGATGTCACGTTGGAAGTGCGCGTGAAGGACAAGGAAGTCGAAGTGAAAGGAACCGTCAAGACCCCGCTGCAACGCCAGCGAGCCATCGAGCTGGCTGAAACGGTCGCGGGCGTCGAGAAGGTCAACGACGGAATTCAGATTCGCGAAGCGGTCGCGGAATAATTTTCCAAGCCCGAGCGCCAAGCGAGGAACGAAGTTCGATCCTCGCTTGGCGTTCGGGCTCGGACGAAACGCTACAATACACGCATGTCTTCAGGCTCCGCGACCGCCGAGTTGCCTAGCCGTTTGCAGGATCTCCCTCGTTGGCTCGAAGGGACCCAGGGATACTCTGCGCTTTTAGAAGCGCTCCAGCGTGGCGACTCCGCAACTGTCGATGGCTCCTGGAACTCCTCGGCGGCCCTCGTCGCGGCCGCGCTTGGCTTGCGAACGCCGCAGACGCTGCTCGTCGTTTTGGCCCATCCGCGCGATCTCGATGCCTGGGACCAGGACACTTTCAGCTTCAGCGGCAACCGGGCCATCACCTTTCCCGCCTGGGATTCGCTCCCCAACGCCGACACCGTCATCGACGAAATCGGCACCAGACGCTTGCGTGTCTTGCGACAACTCGAAAGCGATCAGCCGCCCAAAGTTCTGCTGACGACCATCCAGGCGCTGC
>ODAK010006399.1_pt1 | contig 11892 bp, 11 predicted proteins | sample 1539591 | NCBI WGS metagenome assembly ODAK01 (sample SAMEA3539303, study PRJEB22396) | soil metagenome | biome: tundra; feature: field; material: soil | place: USA | collected 2010-05 | depth 0.15 m | reverse complement strand
TACAGACCAATGTCGCCTTCAGCCGAGGAGCGGACGTTCTCGGCGAGAACTCTGACCAGCTGCGCCGTTATCATTCAGGCACAAGCGCCCTGACGACGACGAGGTCGAACAGTGTCGGTCAGATCAAGTCGGAGCTATTCCGACTTATGTGTTGTCGATACCCGTTATTGCTGCATCTTGATCACGGTTCGGCCGCGCGTCTCCGCTTTCAGCTGCTTCGCGCACGCGGCGGGCAATTCTCCCAGCGTGATGATGTGCGCGATTTCAGCCAGGTGCCGCGGCCGCAAGTCCGTGGCGATGCGCTGCCAGACGATGCGGCGCAAGGGCATAGGGCTGTTGGCGTTGATTCCGAGCAGGCGCACGCCGCGCAGGATGAAGGGGATGACCGTGGTGTGCAGTTCCGCGCCGCCGGCGTTGCCGAAGCAGGCGATGCTGCCATAAGGCTGCATGCTGCGCGTGAGCCAAGCGAGAAAATTCCCGCCCACCGAATCGATCGCCCCCGCCCATAGCGCTTTTTCCAGCGGGCGCGTGCCCATCTCCAGGGAATTGCGCGGCAGCACCTCGGCCGCGCCGAGTTGCTTGAGGTAGTCGTGCTCGGCGTCCTTGCCGGTGATCGCCGTCGTTTGATAGCCGCGCTGCGACAGCATGTCGATGGCGATGCTGCCGACGCCGCCGGTGGCGCCGCTCACCACCACCTTGCCCGACTCCGGGCGCAAGTCGTTCAACTCCATCAGGTGGATCGAGAGCGCGGCGGTGTAGCCGGCCACGCCGATGGTGGCCGCATCGAAGAGGCTGAGTCCCGCGGGCAGGGGCATTATCCAGTCGCCCGGGACGCGCGCAAACTGCGCGTGGCCGCCGTCCGAATCGACGCCGACTCCAAAGCCGTGCACAACGACTTCATCGCCTTCGCGGTAACGTGCATCGCGCGAGGCGGCCACGATTCCGGCGAGATCGATGCCGCCGATGCGCGGATAGGCGCGGATGATCTTGCCCTGGCCGGTGGCCGCGAGCGCGTCCTTGTAGTTGATGCTCGAATACGCAACGCGCAGCGTCACCTCGCCGGCGGAGAGTTCGTCGACGCCCATCTCGACCATGCGGCCGCTCACCTTGCCCTCTTCCTCGAACAACCGGTATGCCTGAAAGCGCGTCATGACCGCAGTCCTTTGTTGAATATCCGCCGCGCCAGCGTGGCGCGGTGCAGTTCGTTGGCGCCGTCGTAGATGCGGAACGGGCGCAGTTCGCGCGCGATCTGCGATATCGGCGTGTCCTCGGAGATGCCGAGCGCTCCGGTGATCTGCACCGCGCGGTCGGCGACGCGGTTCACCGCTTCGGACACGAACACCTTGGCCATCGCGGATTCGTGCTTCACCGATTCGCCCGCGTCCATCATCGCGGCCACGTGCCAGGTCATCAGACGCGCGGCATACAAGTCGATGTGCGCGTCGGCCACCATCGCCTGCACCTGCTGGTGCTCGGCGAGGGCGCGGCCGAATGACTGCCGCTCCCTGGCGTAGTCCTGCGCAATTTCGATGGCGCGCGCGGCGCGGCCGATGAAGCGCATGCAATGCGAAATGCGCGCCGGCTCCAGGCGCTGCTGCGCGTAGGCTAAGCCCTTGCCGATCTCGCCCAGCACCGCGTCATCGCTCACCGCGCAGTCGGTGAATTCGAGCTCGCCATGGCCCCCGACCTGGAAGCCGTCCATGCTGCCGATGTTGCGCTTCAGGCCGTAGCCCGGATTGCCGGCATCGACAATGAACAGGCTCGCCCCGGCATCGGTGCGCGCGAGCACGATGGCGAAGGCGGCGCCAGTCACGCCGCTGATGAACCACTTGCGCCCGTTCAGAATCCACCGTCCTTCCTTGTTCTCCGCCCGGGTCAGGAGCATAGACGGATCGGAGCCGGCGCCGGGCGCGGGCTCGGTCATGGCAAAGCAGGAGCGGATCGCGCCCGCTGCGAGCGGCAGCAGGTATTGCCGCTTCTGCGCCTCGCTGCCCAGGGTCAGGAGATTGATCATGTTGGGCTGGTCGGGCGGGGCGCAGTTGAGCGCCCCGGGCCCGAGCGGGCTGCGCCCGGCTTCTTCCAGCACCGCGGCGCGGTCGCGCCAACTGAGCCCGAGACCGCCCAGTTCGTGCGGTAGCTGCGGCGCGTAGATTCCGGCTGTCTTCGCCAGCGCGTGCAGCTCGCGCAGCACGCGATCGAGCGCTTCGATGTCGTGCGCGAGCTCCGGCCGCTCGCGCGGTATGCATTCGGCCTCTACGAAGCGGCGCACGCGCTGGCGCAGTTCGGGAAGCTGCTCGCTGTAACCGAAGTGATTCATGTCGATTCCTTTGGCGCCAGAATCGGACTTTCGGGCTTCACGCAGTACGGGTGGGATTGCGCAGCGCGAGGATGTCTTCCATGCGCGTCTGGATGTCCCTGCGGATTTTCGGGTGCGGGAAAATGTAGAACTGGTCGTTGGCGATACCCTCGAATGTCAGGGCGGCGACGTCGGCCGCAGTGACCTTGCCCTTCTCCAGCAATATGCGCACTTCTTCCCGGCGGGCGCGCTCCTCCGCGGTGTCAGCGTGGTCCCTGAGATCCTCCGGGCGGTTGCGCTGCGAATTCCAGATGTTGGTGCCGACCCACGCGGGGCAGAGCACCGACACGCCCACTCTTGCCTTTTCGGCTTTCAGGTCGAAATACAGCACTTCGGACAGCGTCACCACCGAGTGCTTGGACACCGCATAGGGCGCGCTGGAGGCCATGGAGACGAACCCGGCCGCGGATGCCGTGTTGACGATATGGCCTTCGCCGCCCTGGCGCAGCATGATCGGCGTGAACACGCGCACTCCGTGGATCACGCCCCAGACGTTGACGCCCAGCACCCATTCCCAGTCCTTGGCCGTGGCCTGCCAGGTCTTGACGCGCACACCGCCGACGCCGGCGTTGTTGAACACCAGGTGCGCGCCGCCGAAAGCCTGGAGCGTTTGCGCGGCGAGGTTCTCCACGGCTTCGGCGCGGCTGACGTCGGTCTTCACGGTCAGCACCTTGGCGCCTGCGGCTTTCAATTCGGCCGCCGCCGCCGCGAGCGCCCCTTCCTCGATGTCGGCGAGCACGAGTTTCATGCCCTCGGCCGCCGCGCGCCGCGCGAGCGCGAGACCGATGCCGCTGGCGCCGCCGGTGATGACCGCTACCTTGTCCTTGAACTGTTTCATGCCGTTCTCCGTGGTTGAATGGTTCTAGCGCAGCCGGATCAGCCGCGCGCAGATCGGGGTCCTCCGCTCACGCGAGATCCAGTTGACGCGCGGCAAGGTCCTTGAGTATTTCGATCGAGCCGCCGCCGATGGACAGGATCTTCGATTCGCGGAACAGGCGCTCGACGCGGTTGCCGCGCAGGATGCCGTGGCCGCCGTGGATCTGCACCGCTTCGCCGGCGCAGAATTCGCAGGCATCAGAAGCGAGGTTCTTCAGCATGGCGATGCGCGCTGCGCTCTGCTCGCCGTTGGCGGACTGCCAGGCGAGCGCATAGAGCAGGGTGTCCACGGCGAGGATCTTGGTCGCCATGTCGATCAGCTTGTGCTGGATCACCTGGTTCGCGATGACGGGCCGACCGAACACCTCGCGCCGCTTCGCATAGCTCACCGATTCGTCGTAGCAGGCCTTGGCCGCACCGAGCATGATCGCGCTGTTGCCGAGCCGCTCTTCGTTGAAATTGACCATCATGCCCTTGAATCCCTGGTTCTCCCTGCCGATCAGGTTATCCGCCGGGACGCGGCAGTTCTCGAACCTTAGTTCGGCCGTGTCGGAGGCCCACCAGCCGGTCTTGTTGAGGCGCTTCTGCGTGAAGCCGGGCGTGCCGCGCTCGATCAGCAGCAGCGACAGGCCGTTCTTGCCCGGGCCGCCAGTGCGCACCGCGACGGTATAGAAATCGGCGCGCATGCCCGAAGTGATGAGGATCTTGCTGCCATCGACCACGTAATGCTCGCCATCGAGTTTCGCCGTGGTCTGCAGATTGGCGACGTCCGAACCGCCGCTGGGCTCGGTGATGGCGAGGCAGCTGATCTTGTCGCCCGCGAGCACCGGCCGCGCCACGCGCTCGCGCATTGCCGCATGGCCCAGCGCGAGGATAGGCGGCAGGCCGATGCCGAGGCTGGTGAGGCTGGCGCGCACGCCGCCGGAACCGAATCGCGTCAGCTCTTCCTTGACGATGAATTTGGCGCCGAAGCCTTCTCCCGTGCCGCCGTACTCCGCCGCGAAACCCGCACCGAGCACGCCGGCCTGGGCGGCCTTCTTGTACAACTCGAGCGGGAAGGTCTCGGCCTCGTCCCATTCGTTTGCGTGGGGCGCGATTTCGCGCAACGCGAACTCGCGCACGCGGCGGCGCACCGCGGCGTGCTCCGGAGGCAGGACCGGCGAGCTGCCGGAAGTGAGTGCATCGGCCGGAAAGGCAGTATCCATGAGGGTCTTCAGCTAGTTACGTCTAAAATGCCGGTGCTCAGTCGGCGCTCGCGCCCGACTCCTTGATGATCTTCGACCACTTGGCGCCTTCGGCGCGCATGTGCATCGTCACCTGCTCCGGCGCTCCGCCGACGGGAACGATCCCGAGTTCGGTGAAGCGCTCGCGGACATCCGCGCGCTTGAGTATCTTGTCCACCTCGACATTCAGGCGTTTCACGATGTCCCTGGGCGTCCCGGCGGGGGCAAGCAGCACGAACCAGGCGGCGACTTCGAATCCCGGATAACCAAGCTCGGCGAAAGTGGGCACTTCGGGCGTCGCCGCAGAACGGTGGGCCGAGGCCTCGGCCAACAGGCGCACTTTGCCGCCTTTGATGAACGGCATGGCCGGGCTCAAGTTCTCGAAGCTGTATTGCACCTGCCCCGCGGCGAGATCGGCGACCGAGGGCGCACTGCCCTTGTAAGGTACATGCACTGCGTCGACTCGGGTGATCGATTTGAACCATTCGCCGGCGAGGTGCAGCACGCTGCCGTTGCCGGCCGAGGAGAAGCTCACCTTACCCGGATGGGACTTGATGTAGGCGATCAGCTCTTTCACGTCGCGCACCGGCAGTGCGGCGTTGACCATCAGGTAGGCAGGCACCAGGACGGTGTGGATGATCGGGTCGAAATCGCGGAACACGTCGAAGGGGATGTTCTTCAACAGGTACGGGTTGATGGCGATCGGCGCCGCGCCCATCAGCAGCGTGTAGCCGTCGGGGGCGGACTTCGCCACCAGGTCGGAGCCGATCTGGGTCGCGGCGCCGGGCTTGTTTTCCACCACCACCTGCTGGCCCAGCGCGTCGCTGAGCTTGAGCGCGATAGTTCGCGCGACGATGTCGGTGGCGCCGCCCGGAGCATAGGGCACGACCATGCGCACCGGCTTGCTTGGGTAAGTCTGCGCCTGGGCGACCAGCGCGATCGTCGCCAGCGCGATGGCCATCAGTCGCATGGGTTGTCGCATGCTGTCTCCTTGTTGATACTGTTCCGGCGACCTCTATTTTTCAGTCATCACCGCGCCGCGCTTTTGCCAGGCGTCGATTTCGGCCGCAGAAAATCCCCAGTCGGAGAGCGCCTGCGCGCCGCCCTGGCCGCGGCGCGGCGCGCCGCGGGCGATCGTGCCCGGCGTGCGCGAGAAGCGCGGCGCTGGAGCGGGCTGGGTCACACCGTCGATATCGACGAACGCTCGCCGCGCCTGGTTGTGCGGATGCTGCGGCGCTTCGGCGAGCGTCAGCACCGGCGCGAAGCACACGTCTGTGCCTTCCATTTCGCGGCACCACTCATCCCGGGTCTTGCTCTTGAATGCAGTGCTGAAAACGGCGCGCAGCTCGGCCCAGCGCGTGAAGTCGAATTGTGCCGGCAGGGTGGCGGCATCGAGCCCTAGCCGCTCGAGCAGTTCGGCATAGAAGCGCCCCTCGATCGAGCCGATCGCGACATGCTTGCCATCGGCGGTCTCGTAGACGTCGTACCAGGGCGCGCCGCCGTCGATTGCATTGACGCCACGCTGATCGCGCCAATGCCCGGCGGCCATGCGTCCATAGAACATCGCCATCAAGCTGGCGGCGCCTTCGGTCATCGCGGCGTCGATCACCTGGCCCTTGCCGGAACCGCGCGCCTCGAACAGGGCGCAAGCGACGCCGAAAGCCAGCACCATGCCGCCTCCGCCGAAATCTCCCACCAGGTTGAGCGGCGGCACCGGCGCCTCGCCTTTGCGGCCGATGGCGTGCAGCGCGCCGGTGAGCGCGATGTAATTGATGTCATGCCCGGCCGCCTGCGCCAGGGGGCCGTCCTGGCCCCAGCCGGTGATGCGGCCATACACGAGGCGCGGGTTGCGCGCGAAACATGCTTCCGGCCCCAGGCCCAGGCGCTCGGTCACGCCGGGGCGAAATCCCTCGATCAGTACATCGGCCTTCGCCAGCCAGTCGAGGACCATGGCTATGGATTCGGGCTGCTTCAGGTCAAGCGCGATGGCGCGGCGGCCGCGCGCCATAATTTCGAACTTCGGTTCCACCGGCATGCCGAGATCGCTCGCCTGCGTGCGGTCCACGCGCAGCACGTCCGCGCCCATGTCCGCGAGCAGCATGCCGCAGAATGGGCCGGGGCCTATGCCCGCGAGTTCCAGCACTTTCACTCCAGTCAACGGTCCGCTCATGTCAGTCTCCTCAATTTGTAGTTCAAATGACTCCATCCGATTTGAGCGCCTGGATCTCCTCGGCTCTCAGTCCCAAGGCGCCATAGACCTCGGCATTGTGCTCGCCCAGTTCGGGTCCGGCGCTGCGGATTGCGCCGGGCGTGGCGGAAAAGCGCGGCACCACGTTCGGCATTTTCACCGGGCCGAGCACGCTGTCATCGACGCTGGTCACCATCTCGCGCGCGATGAAATGCGGATCGGCGAGCACGTCGCGGATGGAGTAGATCGGGCTGAAGGTGATTTCGTGCTGGCTGAGCAAGGCCACCAGGCCGGCGAGGTCGCGCGCGGCGAACCATGCGGCGACGATGGCGTCGATGGCCGCGCGGTTCTGCACCCGCGTTCGGTTGTCGGTGAAACGCGGGTCGGCGATCAGCTCTGGGCGTTCGATGGCGCGGGCGAAGCGTTCGAACACGGATTGCGCCGAGACTGCGAGCGAAACCCATTTGCCGTCGCGGGTGCGGTAGACGTTGGACGGCGCGGCATAGGCATTGAGGTTGCCGATGCGCTCGCGCACCACGCCGAGCTGATCGTATTCGACGGCGAGGAAATCGACCACGCGGAACATGGCCTCGGTGGCGGCGAGGTCGATCTCCTGGCCCGGTGCCTCCGGATGTTTCAGCCGGTGATACATCGCGCCGAGGATGCCCAGCGCGCCGAACAGGCCGGCGAAGGAGTCCCCCAGCGGGAAGCCCGCATGCAGCGGCGGCCCGTCGGGATCACCGCAGATATGGGTGAAGCCGGACATCGCCTCGAACACGCGCGCGAAGCCGGGCTTGGCGCGATACGGTCCGGTCTGGCCGAAGCCGGTGACGCGCAGGATGACGAGTTTCGGCTGCGCCCGCCACAGCGTGTGCTTGTCCAGGCCCCAGCGGTCCATGGTGCCGGTGCGGAAATTCTCCACCAGCACGTCGAACCCGGGCAGCATCCTGAGGAGCAGCGCCTTGCCCTCGGGCTTGCGCAGGTCCAGGGTGATGCCGCGCTTGTTGCGGTTGGCGGTCTTCCACCACAGCGGCGTGCCCTCCTTGTGCGGCGGCAGGTGGCGCAGCGCATCGCTGCCGTCGGGCAATTCCGCCTTGAGCACCTCGGCGCCGAGGTCGGCGAGCAGGGTGGAGGCCCAGGGGCCGGCGATCACGGTGGAGATGTCGAGGATGCGCAGGCCGGCGAGCGGACCGGAGTTCTGGTTTGTCATCTCAGGCGCCGAACTCGCGCAGCGTCAGCTTGGCGATGTTGAGTTGATGGATCTGCGAGGTGCCCTCGTACAGCCGGAACAGGCGCACGTCGCGGTAGAAGCGCTCTATGCCGGCGTCGGCAATGTAGCCGTAGCCGCCGAAAATCTGCACCACGCGGTCGGCCACGCGGCCGCACATTTCCGACGCATAGTATTTGCACATCGAGGCCTCCAGAGCGACGTCCTCGCCGCGGTCGCGCTTTCGCGCGGTTTCCAGGATCATCGAGCGCGCGGCGTAGATTTCGGTGCGGCAGTCGGCGAGCATGGCCTGCACCAGCTGGAAGTTCGCGATGGCCTGGCCGAACTGCTTGCGCTCTCTGGCGTATTTCACCGCTTCCTCGAGCAGGCGAATCGCCGGGCCGGTGCACAGCGCCGCCAGGTGCAGGCGCTGCTTGTTGAGCGTTTTCATCGCGGTCTTGAAGCCCACGCCTTCGCGGCCGCCGATGAGGTTGGCAGCGGGCACGCGGCAGTCCTCGAAGCTCACGTCCGACACGGGCGAGCCGTTCTGACCCATTTTCTTGTACGGCTTGCCGGTGGCGAGGCCGGGTGTGGCGCGCTCGACGATGAAAGCGCTGATGCCGGAGGCGCCTTTGCTGTACGGTTCGCTGCGCGCGAGCACGGTAAACAATCCGGCGATGGGCGCGTTGGTGATGAAGCGCTTGCTGCCGTTCAGTACGTAATGCCCCTCGCCCGAGTTGACGAACTGCGCGCTGGTTTTGAGCGCGCTCGCTTCCGACCCGGCTTCCGGTTCGGTGAGGGCGAGGCAGCCGGTGACTTCGCCCGAGGCGAGTTGCGGCAGGTATTTGCGTTTCTGTTCCGGCGTACCGTCAGCCACCAGGGCTTCGGAGCCGATGCCGGTATTGGTGCCGACGCGGGCGCGAAACGCGACCGAGCACTGCGACAGCTCCATCGCCGCGAGCACCAGCTCCTCGGTAGTGAGGCCGAGGCCGCCGTACTCCTCGGGAATGCTCCAGCCGAAATAGCCGAGCTGCTTCATCTCTTTCTCGATCTCGGGCGGAATCGCGTCCTCGGCGTCGACGCGGGCCTCGTTCGGTACGCAGCGCTCGCGCACGAAGCGGCGCACGCTGCCGAGCATAATGTTCAGCGTTTCCTGATCGCGGATCATGCGCCGCTCACTTGGGAAACTGGTGGATACTGCGCACGAGTCCGTTGAGCACGCCGAAGCGCTCGACGGTGGCGGCGCGGCTGATGTCCGGGATCAAGGCATTTCTTTGCGCCGGGTTGTCGATGGTGAGCAGCATCACGCCATCGCGGGTTTGCACATCCAGTCTCGCGGTCATTGTTGATCGCCTTTGCACCAGAGGATTATCGCCAACATAGCAGATCGATGTTGCGCCTGGCAAAAAGATCGTTCCCTTCCTGCCGCAGCCGCCCGCTAGTGATTTCGACCGGCTGAAAACAAGCGCACCCGGAGTCGGGACGGGTTCGGAGTGATATACTGAAACCTGTCAATCGCGCCATCCCAAGGACTCCCCATGGATCTCAATTACACCAAGGAAGAACAGGCGTTTCGCGAGGAAGTGCGCAGCTTCGTACGCGACAACCTGCCCAAGGACATCGCCGATAAGGTGCTGCATCACAAGCGTCTGGTCAAGGACGACTGGGTGCGCTGGCAGAAGATCCTGCACAAGAGAGGCTGGGTCGCCCCCAACTGGCCGAAGCAATACGGCGGCTGCGCCTGGACGCCGATCCAGCAGCACATATTCGAAGACGAATGCGGCTACGCGGGAGCGCCGCGCGTGATGCCATTCGGCCTGGTGATGGTGGCGCCGGTAATCCAGAATTTCGGCAGCCAATGGCAGAAGGACTACTACCTGCCGCGCATCCTGTCTTCCGAAGACTGGTGGGCGCAGGGCTATTCGGAGCCGGGCTCGGGGTCCGACCTGGCTTCGCTCAAGTGCAAGGCGCAGTTTGTAAAAAGCGGCGAGGGCGATCACTACATCGTCAACGGCCAGAAGACGTGGACCACGCTGGGCCAGCACGCCGACATGATTTTCTGCCTGGTGCGCACCGACAGTACGGTGAAAAAGCAGGAAGGCATCTCCTTCCTGCTCATCGACATGCATTCCCCCGGCATCACGGTGCGCCCCATCATCACGCTGGACGAGGAGCACGAAGTCAACGAAACCTTCTTCGACAACGTCAAAGTGCCGGCGCAAAACCTGGTGGGCGAGGAAGGCAAGGGCTGGACCTATGCCAAGTTCCTGCTCGGCCACGAGCGCACCGGCATCGCGCGCGTGGGCGAATCCAAGCGCGAGCTGGAGCAGTTGAAAACGGTCGCGGCCAAGCAATTGCGCAACGGCAAGCCGCTGATGGAGGATCCGCGCTTTCGCGACCGCGTCACCCAGGTCGAGGTCGAGTTGATGGCGCTGGAGATTACGCTGCTGCGCGTTCTGTCTTCCCGCACCAAACCCGGGCCCGAGGCGTCCATCCTCAAGATCAAAGGCACCGACGTGCAGCAGGAGCTGACCGAGCTCACCATGGAAGCGATGGGGCCGTATGCATTGCCGTTCCGCCCGGAGGCGCGCGACGCCGCCTGGCACGGCGAACCGGTCGGGCCCGAGTACGCCGCTTCGGCCGCCGCGGTCTACTTCAATTACCGCAAGACTTCGATCTACGGCGGTTCCAACGAAATCCAACGCAACATCATTTCGCAGATGGTACTGGGACTCTAATCATGGATTTCATTTTCAGCGAAGAACAGCAAATGCTGCGCGACAGCATCCAGAAATTCATCAGCAAGGATTACGGCTTCGAAGCGCGCAAGGCCATCATCGCTTCGGCGCAGGGATTTTCCGACAAGGTGTGGGCGCAGTTCGCCGACATGGGCCTGCTCGGGGTGGCGTTCGACGAGGCGCATGGCGGCTTCGGTGGCACCCCCGTGGACACCATGCTGGTGATGACCGAGCTCGGCCGCGGCATCGTGGTCGAGCCGTATTTTTCGACCGTGGTCCTGGGCGGCAGCCTGATCGACCTGGCCGGCAGCGAGGCGCAGAAGCAGGCCATCCTGTCCGAAGTGGCGCAGGGCAAGCTGTTGCTTGCCGCCGCGCTGGGCGAGCCGAACTCGCGTTACGAATTGAACTGTGTCGAGACCATGGCCAAACGCGACGGCGCGGGCTACGTGCTGAACGGCCAAAAGGCGGTGGTTCTGCACGGCGAGAGCGCCGGCAAGCTGATCGTCTCGGCGCGCACCGCAGGCGGCGCGCGCGACGCCAAGGGCATCAGCCTGTTCCTGGTGGATAGCAAGACCGCAGGCGTGCAGGTGCAAGGCTATCGCACCATCGACGGTATGCGTGCGGCCGAGATCAAGCTGGCGAACGTCAAGATCGGCGCCGACGGCGTGCTGGGCGAAGTCGACCAGGCGCTGCCGGTGCTCGAGCGCGCCGCTGATTTCGCCGTCTCGGCGCTGTGCGCCGAAGCGGTCGGCGCAATGGAAGCGCTGAACGCCGCCACCTTCGAGTACCTGAAGACGCGCCAGCAGTTCGGCCGTCCGATCGGCAGCTTCCAGGCCTTGCAGCATCGCGCAGTGGACATGATGATCCACTGCGAGCAGTCGCGCTCGATGGCCTATCTCGCCTCGGTAAAGGTGCAATCCGAGGATCCGAACGAGCGCAAGCGCACGGTGTCGGCGGCCAAGATCCAGATCGGCCGCTCCGGCCGCGTCATCAGCCAGGAGGCGATACAGCTGCACGGCGGCATGGGCGTGAGCAATGAACTCGCCGCCGGCCACTACGCCAAACGCCTCACCATGATCAACGCCACATTGGGCGACGTCGACCACCACGCCGAGCGCTTCGCCAGCGCCGGCTAACGCCACCGCGGAAGCCTCATGCCCCCCGGCAAGGGGGCATGAGGCTATGTTTCGTCAGTGTTGAACTCTGGTCTGCTGTTAATTGGAGAATCCCATGACTACCAATATGCAAATCCTGCTCGCCAGCCGCCCCACGGGTTGGGTGACCGAGGAGAATTTCAAAATCGT
>ODAK010006398.1_pt1 | contig 11894 bp, 8 predicted proteins | sample 1539591 | NCBI WGS metagenome assembly ODAK01 (sample SAMEA3539303, study PRJEB22396) | soil metagenome | biome: tundra; feature: field; material: soil | place: USA | collected 2010-05 | depth 0.15 m | reverse complement strand
TCAGGTGAGTATCGAGGAGATGAGCGAAAGCAAACCGTCCGATGACGCATCGTTAATTACTTAAGGCGCTGTCAAAACTGGAGTCGTGCATAAACTCCAGGATGAGCCGGGAAGGAACCTGTTTACGGTCCCGGCGGCAGCCGGTGTATAGGCGGCATGAACTCGATACAGGCTTTGGTACGGAACGTGAGAACTTCGTTCTGGATGGAAAGGGAAATGACAAGTGGCAGACACCACGAGGAAGAATACCGATGCCAGGACGAGGGGCGGATCATCCTGTAGTAGCGTTGAAGCGTCTGTAATGGACGGGGAGCGAAGGGGATGACATAGCTCGACGGAGGGTGGGGCCAACTGGGCAACCAGGATGAGCCTTTTCTTCCAGAGAAGGTTTGTCCTCGCGAGAGGCAAACGCAGGGCTATGAAGAGCCGTGTGATATGAGAACGCAGGTTCCTCTGACTGCCATCCCAAGTGGACACCTTCAGAGTCAAGGCCGGCGAGTCTGTTGTCCAATACTTCTAAACTATGGCGCATTCATTGCAGCCATAGTCTCCGGCTATGGCTGGCGCAGCCTGTTTTCCAGCCAACGGCAGCAGCCTAAATTATTGCCACTGAGTCCTTGACAAGGACGGAGAGTCAGGCCATAATCTCAATACATCCCCATTCCGGCTGGTGAGTTTCAAACGAGAGATTCGCACTAATGAATTCCCCCATCAGCTAGCGGCTTCCTATTGAACCCCAGACTGTCGTTGACTTGCCTTGAAAATGCACGGAGGTGAGCAATGGTAGTCAAGACTCAAAGCAACGGGCTCGAGAATACCGGGCTCCATGTGGGCGCAAGCAACGCTAGGCGCTTTTTCCCAAAGCACAATGCGTTCATCGAATTGCATATAGGGCATTTGCGGATTGAGTGCAGACTGGCTCCGGATTTTTGGGTCGACCAACCGGAGATTCACGATGCGCGGCTGTCCGCATGGCTGGAGTCAAAGCATCTGCATGCGAGGCCGAATCGGTCTTCCGTCCCGCTGGTGTTGCATCCTTCGGGGACGAACTCTTTCACGCTGGAAGCGGCGTCGTGACGGGCTGCCCCCCGGCTAAACAGGCTGCGGAAGAAGACCTTGATTTCGAGAGATTTGGCCCAAGGAACTTCAGCAGGAGCTAAAGCCCTGTTGATTTCATTGGCTTTATCGGCACGACTTAAGTCGTGCCCTGTTACAAAGCCCCCAAAATGGAGTTTTTCAGCAGCCTGTTAAAGGCCGCAGCTCCCTCCGTCCTCCCTGAGGGCAGCGAATTATCTTCCAAATAGATGCAGTGAGTTAGCCCCGCTGCGCGGGTTGGCGAGTTAGCAGGTTGGCGGAAAGCATCGGTCGACCCAGGTTCATCGGTCCGTGGGCCGGCGAAGGCGGTGGGGGGCTGACACAAAAGCGCCGTGGAGGGAGTTTTTCGGCGGACTAATGAAAGGCCGAAAAGGAACTTGGCGCGCGGCTGCAACAGTAATTTGAGACGAAAATGTCTGCGCCCCGTAACGGTGCGGGTTCCCCCCGAGCCAACGCGGCAAAAAGCGGCTGGCTTGGGGATATAGTGAAATCTGGCGAAACTCACGACCTTGCTCAGGCGTGATCACACAAGGCTCTAACCGAAACCGTTCCCTGGACTGGGAGGATGAAGCGCCCACGGAGACCCGCTACCGGCGCGTGCAGCAGGGTGTGCCCCCGAACGGGCGCGCCTTGCCGGGCATGCCGCTCGAGATGGCGGACCCCGATAGCGACGATCCCTCACGCCCTGATTGGGGCCGCGCAGGCGGGGGACTTCCCTACGCGCAGGAGCAGGCCGGGTCGCGCCGGGAGAGGCGGTTCGACGACGACACTCCCAGGCCCTGGTGGCGGCCCGCGAGCACCTGGGGCCGGATATTCCTATCGCTCGGCGCGCTGATCGTTCTGGGCGGCCTGGTCACCGTCTACATTCTTTTCAAGACTCACCTTGAACGCGATGCGCGGTTCCGTATTGCCGGCGCAGGCAACATCGAGGCTTCCGGCCTGACCCAGGTAAGCCGGGGGGAGATGCTGCCCGTCTTCGGCGAAGACATCGGGCGCAACATCTTCTTTGTGCCACTGGCTGAGCGGCGCAAGCAACTGGAGCAGATTCCCTGGGTGGAGCGGGCCACGGTGATGCGGCTGCTCCCGAACCAGATTCGCGTCGCCGTGGTGGAGCGCCAGCCGGTGGCCTTTGTGCGCGAGGGTCAGCAGATTGGGCTGATCGACGCGGGCGGCGTGCTGCTGGCCATGCCGGCGGCCACGATGGCGAAGCATCATTACTCGTTCCCGGTAGTGACGGGGTTTGATCCGCATGAGCCGGTCTCTGAGCGAAAAGGCCGCATGGCGGCCTACGGGCGCTTGCTGGCTGAGTTGGATGCCAACAACCAGCATCTTTCCGCGCAGATCTCCGAAATCGACCTTAAAGATCCTGAAGACGCAAAGGTGCTTATGCCCGAGCCGGGCACGGATATCCTGGCTCATTTTGGAGAGGACCGTTTTCTTGAGCGCTACCAGCGTTTCCAGGCGCACATCGCCGAGTGGCTGCAGCAATATCCCAAGCTTGCAGCAGTCGATCTCCGCTATGACCAGCAGGTGGTTCTGGAGATGATCCCCGGGACCGGTGTGGCGCAAGCCACCGAAACAACGGACGCGAAGACCGGCGACGACGGCTCGTCGGCAGGGAAATCCGCGGAAATGACTCACCCTACAGCGACACCGGCGAAGCCAAAGCCTGGACATGGGGTCCAGAAACCGGTTGCCAGGACAACTCAAAAGCCGACGAACACCGCGAAGGACAGGATCGCCAGAGACAAGGCTGCCGGAGACAAGGCTGCCAGAGACAAGGCCGCCAAAGACAAGAAGAAGCGCGCGGAGGCCAAACGCACCGCGCTGTTTGCGAACAAGCAGAAGAAAGCCCACCCCGCCACGGTTGCAAGGCAGGGTCAGTGAGTCCGAAACGATGAGCCAGAAGCAGGACAACCTGATCGTAGTGCTGGACATCGGCAGCGCGTGGACGCGCGTGCTGGCGGCGGACCTGAATGAGGGGGCGCTGCGCTATCGCGGGCACGGCATGGTTGAATCGGCCGGGATGCGCAAGGGGCTGATCGCGGAACTCGGGCCCGCATTCAAAGCGGTGAAGGCAGCCAACGAGGAGGCGGAGCGGGTGGCGCGCGCCAATATCGATGAGTGCGTGGTGGGCGTGGGAGGTCCGCACATTCGCGGCGTCAATACAAACGGCGGAATCCTGCTGGGGAACCGCATGCGCGAAATCGCCAAGGAAGACGTGAAGTACGCCGTGGATCGGGCGAGGGCAATCGAGCGGCCCCCCGACCGGGAGATTCTGCACCTGCTGCCCCGGCAGTTTGTCCTCGACGACCAGCCGGGCATCTTCGATCCCATCGGCATGGTGGGCGCGCGGCTTGAGGTTGACCTCCATATTGCCACGTGCTCAGGCAGCGCACTGCAAAGCACGGTGACCTGCGCAAATCGGGCTGGGCTCGCCGTAACAGAGGCGGTGTTGGAGTCGATTGCCGCCGCGGAGTCCACTCTCTCAGCCGATGAGCGGGAACTTGGCGTATGCCTGGTGAATATCGGCGCCCACTCCAGCGACCTGGTGGTCTTTTTCGAGGGCGCAGTGGCTCACACGGCTTGTGTCCCCATTGGCGGGGCACACTTTACCAACGATCTGGCCGTGGGTTTGCAGATGCCGGTGGCCGAGGCCGAGCAATTGAAACGCCAGTTTGGCAATGCCGTAGTCACAGCAGTGCCGCAGGATGCGGAGATTGAGATCGCCAATCCGGACCGGCAAATTCTGCGCCTGCGCACCATCGCAGAGATTCTTGAGCCGCGAGCCCGCGAGCTGCTCTATTACGTGAAGGAGAGCCTGCGCCAGGGCGGCGTGGTGGATGCGCTTGGCGCCGGCTGCGTGCTCACCGGCGGAGGCGCGAATTTGCCCGGAATGCTGGATGTGACAGAAAGCCAGTTGCGGGTACCGGCTCGGACTGGGGTGCCGGTGCGGCTTTCCAACATGCCCGTCGAACTGGTCAGTCCGAGCTTTTCTACAGCTATTGGCATGCTTTTGTATGCCCACCGCACGCGCGTGACAAGGGCGGCAGAGAGTCACAGCTTGCGCGCAAAGCTGCGCGCCATTTTTGCAGCGAGTTTTTAGAAGTCGGAAGTCCCTAGCCAATCAGGAGGCAGTGGCCACTATGGAAGAGCAGAGAAACGAAGCCGGTGAGATGCGCATTCAATATCACGAAGAGAGCCCCCGAGGAGCCCGCATCAAGGTGATCGGCGTGGGCGGCGGCGGCAACAACGCCGTGAACCGCATGATTCAGGCGCGCCTGGAAGGGGTGGAGTTTATTGCCGCCAACACCGACGTGCAGGCGCTGAGGCTTTCACAGGCCCCGGTAAAGCTTCAGCTCGGGGTCCGGCTCACTTCCGGGCTCGGCGCAGGCTCCAACCCCGACGTGGGCCGCCGCGCTGCGCTGGAGGATTCTGAGAAGATCATTGAGGCTCTGGAAGGGGCCGACATGGTTTTTGTGACCGCAGGCCTGGGCGGTGGGACGGGAACTGGCGCGGCCCCTGTAATCGCTTCGCTAGCCAGCGAGATGGGCATCCTTACCGTGGCCGTGGTTACGCGGCCATTTGCCTTTGAAGGCAAGCGGCGATTGCAGCAGGCCGAGCGCGGGCTCAAGGAACTGCTGGAAAGCGTCGACACGATGATTGTGATTCCCAATGAGAAGTTGCTGGCCGTGGCCAAGGACGCAGGCTTCTTCGAGAGCTTCCGCATTGCGGACGACGTGCTGCGCCAGGGCGTGCAGGGCATCTCGGACATCATCACCATCTCCGGCATCATCAACCGCGACTTTGCCGACGTAAAGACCACCATGGCCGGAATGGGCCATGCGGTAATGGGCACTGCGGTGCGCTCGGGCGAAAACCGCGCCATTGAGGCGGCACAAGCGGCGATGGCCTCGCCATTGCTCGAGGCCGGCGCCATTGACGGCGCGCGCGGCATCCTGATCAACATCACCGGTTCCAGCACGCTCAAGCTTTCAGAGGTGAACGCCGCCTCGACACTGATTCAATCTTCCGCGCATGAGGATGCCAACATCATCTTCGGGGCTGTGCTGGACGAAACGATGGGCGACGATGTGAAGATCACCGTGATCGCCACCGGGTTTCGCGACCAGATGCCGGAACGGCGCGCGCGGATGTTGAGTGTTGAGGAGTCGCCGATTGTTTCGGTGCCGCTGGTATCTGTTCCATTACAGTCGATTGGGAAGTGGCTGGAGGAGCCCACAGCGACACCTGCGCAGCCTCCTTCCAAGCCGCGCTTCCAAAGTCAAGACGAAGAGCCGGAAGAGGAGACGATGGGGGCGGACGAGCCAGTGTACTTCTCCGCGTCAGCGCCGGCCTCCGCTACCGTGGGCTTTGCTGCGAGAGTGGAAGGGACGGAGGCGGAGCTTGAAGTGGAATCGGATACAAGGCAGACCAGGCCGCGTTTCACCGATCTGGTGGAGGAACCTGTCTATACTCCGTTGCCCAGGGACTATGCCTCCGATTTTGTTGGCGGGGTGCGGGCCGCGGCTTCCTACCCGGAAGAGGGAAATAGCGTCCAAGAGAAAGAGTCGCTATTTCCGGAAGAGAGTGAACAGGCGCATCGGGACCTGGATGTTCCCGCATTCATGCGACGGCTGCAATTCTAGGTTTTATGGCGTATTTGGGTCATTCCTTTTTGACCTTTGGGGTATATTGGGAAAAGACGGTGATTCTGGTCACGCAGCGACCGGCAAGTCTGGAATAAAGTAAGCACTATCCGCGGGAAAGACTGTAAGACTGCCCCGGAATGCCGATAAGCGACAGTGGGTTGTTGGCCCGTGGGCAGGTTTTTGGCACGTGATCCAAAGTTGAGAGGATGCTGACTGGATGACGGTTTCTCGCGTTTGGGCAATTGGATTGGTTCTGTTCGGGTTCGGAGCCCTGGGGGCTGCGGCCTTGACCGCGCCACACACGCTGCATCATGCCCGAAGCGCTGAGCGCCACCTGGTTCAGCCTCATCGCGCCAACCATTCCGGCGCGCACGTTGCCGGGCGGGCAGCCCGTTCAGCCGCCACCCATTCACCCGCCAGGCTCACGACCAGAGGCCTGGCCAGAGCCGGCGCGCGCCGCGCGGCCCTCACTCATCGCCGTCATCGATTCTACGAGCGCTTCACAGCCAGTTCCTTTGCCAATGGAGACATCTTTGCGGGCGATATTACGGCCGGCGAAGATCCGGTGGTCCGGCAGGCAGCCCTCGACGCATTGGGCGATATGAACGGCACGGCTGTGGTCATCAATCCGGCAAACGGCCGCATCCTGGCCATGGTCAACCAGAGGCTGGCTCTTTCGCCGGGCGCGGAGCCCTGCTCCACGATCAAGATCACCGTGGCCATGGCGGCGCTTTCCGAGGGGCTGGTCAGGCGCGATACGCCGGTGCAGCTTGCCGGATTCCGCATGAATATGACCGACGCCCTGGCCAAGAGCAACAACCTTTATTTTGAGGAATTGGGCAGGGAACTGGGCTTCGACCGTGTGCGCCACTATGCAACGCAGTTTGGCCTGGGCGAACTGGCCGGCTATCACATCGAAGGCGAACAACTCGGGGTTTATCCCGACAAGGAACTGCCTGCCTCAGAGGGCGGCGTGGGCCGCATGTGCAGCTTTGGCCAGGGTGTTTCCATGACCCCGCTGCAACTCGGCGCCTATGTGGCAGCACTCGCCAATGGCGGCACCCTTTATTACCTCCAGCACCCCACCACCCCGGAAGAAGTGGCAGCTCTCACTCCCAAGGTGAAACGCACTCTCGATATCGCACGTTTCGTTCCCGACCTGCAGGACGGCATGGCCGGCGCGGTGGAGTACGGAACCGCCCGCAGGTTGCGGGCCAACTTCAACGAGTTGCCGGTGTTCGGCAAAACCGGAACCTGCTCGGACAAGGGAACCCGCTTTGGCTGGTTTGCCTCCTACTCCGACTCGCCCCAGGGCAGCCTGGTCACGGTTTTCTTCCTCGAGGGCGGCAGGCCTACGTTTGGCCCCCGCGCAGCGGAGCTGACCGGCGCGTTCTACAGAAATCTGTGGGATCGCAACTACTTTGTTCCCAAGGGCCCGCAGGTAGCGCAAGCCACACCGGGAGCCTCTGAACTGCAGCCGGCAGCGGTGCAATAGCGCAGGATCGCCGCTAATTGAATTCAAGAGAAGCCGCCTTCGGGCGGCTTTTTTGCTGGATTGCAGAGCTTGACAAGGTTCGTCGCGGCCCTACGGGGCGCGAAGACGTGACCACGTTGCTATCCCAGGATTGCGTTGCGCTCCATCCTGGGCTATCTTCTATCGCTCCCTGCCGGGAGGGAAATCAGGACAGCGGCGGATTGGTCGATCCTTGATCGTTTGCAACGTATCCCGCCACGGATCATCGGATAGTATGAGACTCCGCGATCAAGTTCTGCGCCTGCACGTCGAGCGCACGCGGCTTATACCGCGCACGACAAAACAGGTCCTTCCCCATGGCTTTACCGACGCACATTCTCATCGTCTACGGTTACCTGTTGCTCTTCGGCTGGGTTTTGGTGGAGCAATTCGGGATTCCCCTGCCTGCCACGCCGGTCCTGCTGGCCGCCGGAGCGCTTTCCGCGGAGGGCCAAATCAGTTTTCTCCTGGCATTGCTGGCTTCGCTGATCGCCTCGCTCACCTCGGACACAACCTGGTTCCTGATCGGGCGGCGCTACGGCCACCACGTTCTGCGCATCCTTTGCAAACTTTCCCTTGAGCCAACCATCTGCGTCCGCCGCACCCAGGAGTCCTTCGGCCGCCGCCGCGCCTCCACGCTGCTTTATGCCAAGTTTGTACCCGGCCTGGCCACGTTGGCTGCGCCCGTGGCCGGCCAAAATGGAATGGGTTACGGGCGCTTTCTGCTGTTTGACTCGATCGGCGCGACGCTTTGGATCAGCGCCATGCTGGGGGCAGGCCGGCTATTCGGTGACGTGATCAAGCGCGATCCCAGCCTGCTGGACTGGGTGGGCCGCTTCTCCGGCGCGCTGTTGATTTTGGGCATTCTGGGCTTTTTCGCGGTGCGCGTTTACCGGCGCCGGATGGTGCTGAAAAAGCTGGTGGCGGCGCGCCTGGATCCCGAAGAACTGAAGCAGCAGCTCGATAGCGGCGAACAGGTCTACATTGTGGACCTGCGCCACCCGCTGGAGCTTTTGTCGGACCCTTTCACTCTTCCCGGCGCGCTTCATTTTTCGCCGGAGGCCCTGGCCTCCCGCCATCTTGAGATTCCGCGCGACCGCGACGTCGTACTTTACTGTACTTGCCCGAGCGAGGCCACCGCTGCCAAAACCGCGATGATCCTGCATAAATTGGGCATCGAGCGCGTGCGCCCACTGCGCGGCGGCTACGACGAGTGGAAGCGGCTGGGCTATCCCATGGATGCGGTGCCTCCAGCCGTTTCGGCCCCTTCGGTGGTACAGATTGAGAGAGCGGGGTAGAGTTGAGTGTCTATTTCGCGTTGAACAGGGCGGCGATGCTTTTTCCGATTGGGGCTCCAAGGCCGGTGCAAGGGTCGGGACCGGGGGCGGCGTTGTAGAGGCCGTTATCGCCGGCGGTAATGTCCTTGAAGGCTGCCGGGTTTTTCCAAAGCGCGGGCGTAACAAAGCCGAGTTTGGTTCCAAATGCGGCAAAAAGGCCGGCGTAAAGCGGCGCAACCGCGCTGGTGCCGCCTACCACCGTGACTGAACCGTGGACGAAAATGTTGTAGCCGGTGTTGGGGTCGGCGTCGGCGGCGACATCGGGCACCATTCTCCCTTTGCCAGCGGTTGATCCCGCGGGGGGCGCGGGCGCGCCAATCTGGAAGGCCTGAACGGGAAAGAGGGTGGAGTAGCCGCCTCCTGTCCCTTGGCCATCGGTTTTGCCAGGATTGTCGTTCCAGACGATCTCCTCGGTCGTGGTCTTGTAGGTTCCACCGCAGCCCACGGCATGCGGGCAGGAAGAAGGCACGTCGACGTTGGCCGGTGTGGGGCCGCCATCGCTGGAGTCGTTGTCGCCCGATGCGGAAAATACGACTATGCCGGCTTGGGTGGCAGCTGCGGCAACCGACTCCATTTGATCGGCCGCGGTCTTGCCCCAGGTGGCCTCGTCCGCGCCCCAGGAGATGGAGCAGACATCGCAGCCGTCGGAGGTTGCCTGTTGAACTGCGGTTGCAATGTCCTGGGACCAGTAGACGCGGATGGTGGCGGGCTGCCCGGTAGCCGCGAAGTAAGCCGCTCCGGAGACCTCAATGTCGAGCGCCACCTCGTAATCCGCGTCACCGGCGCTGCCGCTTTGGCCAGGGGTGTTCATTGTGCCATCCACCGAGACGTCGGTGATCTGGGGTGAAGGCTGTCCGATGGACTGGAAAAACGAATCGATGTCCGATTGGACCCAACCGCCGCCAAGTTCCACGATGGCGATGACACCGCCGCCGGCGAGACCCGTCGGCCAGTTGTAGGCGGTGCAAATGTCGGGCAGGTTCCACGGAATGGCGGCTGCGGCGTCTGCAACGATGCGCGTGATTCGCTTTACCTGCGACCGAAGCTTGAAGTAAGGCCTGCATTTGACGAGGGGAAACGGGGAAGTGGACATGGGGGGTCCTTTTGCCAGAGAAGTAGCAACGGCGCGAGTATGCCACATGGGCGGGACGAAAGGCAAAGCAGACTAGCAGAGGCGACCTAAGGGGTGGATGCTGCGGACGCTTGCGACCGAATTTACAAAGCTGGTGAGCGTCCCGTTGGAAATGTGATTTATGTCACGCAAGATCAAATAAATCATTAATTTAGACGGCGTCGGGACCAACCATTGCCTGCGGAAACCCCATCTTAACGTCCAGATTCCCCGGAGGCCGCACGTGCATCTTGACTCTTCTGCATTCGTAACCGACCCGGATCTTGTCCGGACACTTCAAAAGGAATCCATATCAATTGCCGGTGATCGCGATCGCGTTCTCTTCTATCAGGGGGAGGAACCCACCGGGCTTTATATCTTGCACAGGGGCTCGGCCACCCTCTCCATTCGCTGCCGCGAGCGCAGGATCGACATCAAAGTACAGACAACAGCGCCTTCGCTGGTTGGCTTGCCGAGCCTGATGGACGGCGCACCCCACGCCTTTACGGCAGTTGCCCACGGCGGAGCGGAACTCAGCTTCGTCGACCGGAACAACTTCGCCTGCATGATCGAATCCGACACGCTTTTGTCTCTCCAGGCACTGGGCGCGCTCGTCGCGGAGATGGCATTCACCAGCCGAGCCATACTCGACCAGATCCAGGTGGAGGCGGAAAACGCCGCTTGAGTTCAGCCGGCAAGCGAAAGGCCTTAGTATGAGTGAGGGAACGGCAGCCCCGTCCGGAGCACACACTGTTGGCCTACGACGATTTACGCGACTGGATCACAACCCTGGAGAAGCACGGCGAACTGCGGCGCATCCGCGAGGAGGTTTCGCCGGAGCTCGAAATCACGGAAATTACCGACCGGGTTTCAAAGATTGGAGCCGGACCGCAAACGGCTCAGGGTCCGGTAACCTCCGAAAAGTATGCGCCCGGCGGTCCGGCCTTGCTGTTTGAGAACATCAAGGGTCACCCGGGCCACAAGGTTCTTATCAATCAGTTCGGGAGCGAGCGGCGTATGGCGCTGGCGCTCGGCGTAGACCGGCTTGACGAGATTGCAGAACGCATCCAGGGCCTGTTGCGCATGAAACCTCCGGAGGGCCTGTTCGACAAGCTGAAGATGCTGCCGCAGCTTGGCGCTTTGACCAGCGCATTTCCCAAGACTGTGAGCGCCAGGGAAGCCCGCTGCAAGGAAGTAATTCACCGCGACAACATTGACCTCAATGCGTTTCCCATTCTCAAATGCTGGCCCCACGATGGAGGCCGGTTCATCACCCTGCCCTGCGTGCATACCCGCGACCCACGCACGGGCAAGCGCAATATCGGAATGTACAGGATGCAGGTTTACGATGGCCAGACCACCGGCATGCACTGGCAGCGGCAGAAAGTCGCGGCCGAGCACTATCGGGAAGCGCTCCGGGCCGCGGCCTCTTCGGCTTCGGATGCCGACCCCAAGACAGCCCGCGTGGCCGCCATGGCCGAGTCGGCAGGTGGTGCAGTCTCCATTCCGGACGGCCCCATCGGCGGGTTGCCGCAGGTGGCGATGGGCAATCTGAAGGGCTCGCGGCTTGAGGTAGCGGTAGCGATCGGCACCGATCCGGCTACTACTTTTGCCGCCATCGTCCCCGCGCCGCCGGAGGTCGAGGAATTCCTCATCGCCGGTTTCCTGCGTGGCAAGCCGGTCGAAATCGTCAAATGCGAAACCGTTGACCTTGAGGTTCCGGCACATGCCGAGATCGTGCTCGAAGGATACGTCGAACTGGGCGAGCTGCGGGATGAAGGGCCCTTTGGCGACCACACAGGCTTTTACACCTTGACCGACCAGTATCCGGTCTTCCACCTCACCTGCATCACCCATCGCAAGCAGCCTATCTACGCCGCAACCATCGTAGGCAAGCCGCCCATGGAGGATGCCTGGATGGGTAAGGCGGTGGAGCGGATTTTTCTGCCGGCGATGAAGATGACGATCCCGGAGATTGTTGACATCCATCTGCCGGTCGAAGCGGTCTTCCATAATCTGATGCTGGTGTCGATTCGCAAGAGCTATCCCGGCCAGGCGCGCAAGGTGATGAACGCCATCTGGTCGTTGGGCCAGGCCATGTTTACCAAGTGCATCGTGGTGGTGGACGAGGACTGCGACGTGCAGAACGTGGGCGAGGTTGTGTTGCGGGTGGCGAACAACATCGA
>ODAK010006397.1_pt1 | contig 11895 bp, 13 predicted proteins | sample 1539591 | NCBI WGS metagenome assembly ODAK01 (sample SAMEA3539303, study PRJEB22396) | soil metagenome | biome: tundra; feature: field; material: soil | place: USA | collected 2010-05 | depth 0.15 m | reverse complement strand
CGCACGCGCTATCCGCGGTATGAGAGTGAGTCCCGGTAGCGGAACGGCCTGCGGGAACACCGCAGGTCAGACACCGTCCGCGCGAGAGTGTGTCCGTAAGACCCGCCCTTTGAAGATTCTCACTCGGGCGCGTCATACGACACGTGGTCAGTGCCCCAGTTCTAAGGAAGCGGGACCCCACTCTGCAGACCAGCGACCTCACGCTCGTCCTCCGCGAAGGCCTCAGGGGCTGCGGACTATGAGACGCATGCAGGGGTGCGTGACAATCCGCCGACTCACTTATCGACGGGATCTCCCATTGCACATTCGGCAGTGGTACCGCTGCTCGTCAAGCTGATCGCCGCGGTTCACTTCCGCCGACGTGACCTTTGGGGGTCCAGACTGACCTGGCCCAGCACCGCCCAGAGCCGCCGGTCTTCATCTGTGGGCTCGAGTTCGGCACCAAGCACGCCCTGACGGTGCTCGTCGATAGCGTCAACAAGCACTGCGATGACCCGGCGGGATACCGGATTGAAACCTGATGCTGCGCGGCCGGCCCATCCCAGCGGGGTGGAGTCATCGGCGACGTTTTGGACTCGCTTCCACGACTCCGTGCACACCCTGCGGAACTTGCGTGCCCGCGCTGCCGCGGCATCGTCAAGAGAGCCGCTGGCCAGAGCCGACTCGGTGGTGTTCAGCAGTTCGTCGAGTACGTCGAAAGTGCTTGCAGCCAGTTCCTCATCGCCCACGATGGTCTCCCACAGCGCCACCCACCGCTGACGGCCTCCGACCTCGTTCTCCCTGGGCACCAGGTGGCTCTGGATCAGTTGAGCGAACTGGAGGTCTGACATCGCAGCCAGCTCTCTGCTGAGGCTCTCCTCCTCAGGGATCTGAGGGGGGTTCTTCACCCGAGCCCAGGGCTTCTCAATCAGAACCACTGAAATGTCTCCTTCTGTTGAAACCACCATGATCATGCCGCGACCGCAGTCTTGCGCCGTGCCTTGTCACGCTCACCAGCCCGCTGAGTAGCGTTCGCTTCCTTGCACTCAGCGCAGCGGCAGCCCTGCCGCCGGTACCACCAATAGCTGCCTTCCTCCGGCTCATGCAGGGCATCCACGGTCGCGTTGTGCCTAATCTCATCCTGGATCGTGTCCGCCAGGCCAGTTGAGACCTCTCCGACTGTCATCATCTGCTGCCGGTCGGAACTCGTCGACCCCGCCCAGTACCCCTGGGCATCTGTCGCAACCGCCCAGAGCAGGCACTGCTCTCGGCCGGCGCAGTGCTTGCAGAGCATGGTCATGGTCTCGGGAACGAGCGGGCGTTCCTTGTCAGGAACCCACTCCATCTGGGTGGGGTAGCTGGCACAGCGCGCTCGTGTGATCGGGAAGGCCAGATACGACTCGGAGGCTGTTCCACCATGGTGGAGAGCCTCCGGGTCAACCTGCATGCTCGCAGTGAGGTCATCGTACGCCGAGGTGATGGTTGTGGTCATGATTTGACTCCTTCGCTGGCTGGTGAGGCCCTGTGCGCCTTTGGTGAAGCGCTGTTCTAGATGTTCCTCATATTGCTGTGAACTGTCAACCCGCTGTGCGCAGAATGCCGCAATCCCTAGACTGCTGAATGTGACGTCGAAGACCACCTACACGTACGCGCAGATCGCGGAACGGATCAACGAGGTTCTCGGCGAAACACCCTCCCTGGCCAGCCTCCGCGCAGCTGCAGCGGAGGCGACTCGCACCGCGTCCACCAATAGCCGGGTCCGGCTCACCGCAGACATGCCGGCACCGCTCACCCCGCGCAGTTCACCGGCTCTGTTCGACCGGCTGGAGATAGAACGTTGGCTTACACATCACCCGCGTCTCAAGGAGCGCCAGACTTACACCGAGCTGGTGCGCAGTCTGGCCACTGAGACCGCACGCAGAAGTGCCATCCGCCAGGCGCGGACCCGAGGCCTTAGCTGGCGACGCATCGCAGACGCTCTGACTGATGCAACCGGAACAGCGCACAGCCACCAGGGTGTCTTTAAGGCTTTCCGGGATCTCGACTGAACGGTGCCAATCGTCGCAGCTCGATGTAGGCGCTGACGGTCAGAGGTCTTTGGTTTCTTTGGCTTCTTTGGACTTGGCGTCATCGACCTTCCGGTACGGTGCGCCCCCGGCGAGGATCTCTGGGTTCATCGAGAAAACCTCACGGCCCTTGCTGTCGTAGTAAGGCTTCTTAGCAGCGGGAATCTTGTCGGTCATCGCAGGTCCTTGTCGTTGGCAGGTTCGGGTGTGGTGTCGCGCAGCTGCACGACGACGCGAGTTCCAGTCTCGCCATCGGGTGTTCTGTAGCGGGCCTCATGAGTGCCTAGCACCGTGAAGTTCATACCGCGCGGCAGCAGGTGGGCGGTGTCATCGCGACCGTCGGAGTGGCCAAGGTAGGCGCCTCTCCGTGTCTGGATCTCGAACACCGCGACCCTTCCTGCGGTGTCCCCGGCAGCAAGCCGGGTGGTCTCGTGCAGCTGGTGGGTGCCGGCGGTGTAGCGGTCGAAAGAGAGCCGGTCGCCAGCCCGGAAGTTGTGTGCGACGAACCCATCCAGGTTGGAGTGGTTGATCTGCGGTGGCATCGCGACGTTGGCGTAGACGACGTGGCCGCGGTCGTTGGCTTTCTCATAGGCCTGGATGGATCGGTCGACCCGACGTAAGTACTGCTGGTCTGTGTCGGAGAGGCCTTGCACGTCGCCGACAGCATCGGAGAGTTCGTTGTTAAGTCGTGCCCACCGTCTCGAATCGGTGGCCAGCCGTCGCTGCGCCTCGTACTGAGCATCGGGCATCCGCTCCTGGACTGCGATGCGTGCTTTGGAGCGGGCCTTCTTCTGCCTTGAGGAGAACGGCTCCCGGACGGCAGCGGCTGCAGGCAAGGGACGCTGCATCCGGGGGTGTGCCAGGTCCGCGGTGGTGGCGCGCGGCATCAGCCGCTCCCGGTCTCGTTGCTGGCGGGTCAGCCCTGGCAGCCCCTCGGTCATTGCGTCAAGCTCCCGCAGCCCGACCCGCGTCTCGGCTCGGGTATCGGAGCTCTCCGGTGACATGATCGTCGCCACCTTGGTCGCCGTACTGGACGTGCCACGGTCGGGGTCGACCGTGTAGTCAGGGTCAGATCGTCTGGGCATTTGCGGGCCTCCTTGCGTGGATATGCTCGGCCACTACAAAGAAGGTGTCGGCGTTCCTGTGGCTGTGACATCCGGGTTCGCTGGCTGTCATCACAACCCCGCCTTGGTCGTCGCAGCTGCCAGGCTCGTCGCCGGCGCATCGTCTAGCCATGCCTGGGTTCGGCCCTGCTTGACGTCTCCAAGATGTGCTTGAAACCGCCAGGGGCCAAGCTCAGTCAGGACCTCATGTACCAGCACGGTGGCGTGGAACCGGGACGGGACGACCTCGAAGTCGATGATCTTTCCTCGTTTGGCCAGCTCGTCATGACTCTTAGCGCCTGCCCGGGTGACTGCCAGCTGGCGAATCCCTGCATCTTTGATCGCTAGCACCACCACCAGGTGCGGCTCGGTCCAGCGCCGCACCTTCCACGACGGCAGCACTCCGCGGTCGCGAGGCAGTCGTAGCTGCTTGATCGCTTTGCGTGCGTAGGCAGCCGTCTGTGCTTCGTCGCGGAGCGTTTCTTGGCTCGGCATCAGGAGCGCGATGAGCTGCTCGAGCCTCTTGTGTGGAATGTGGGCCAGGGCCCGGCCCGAGCTGCCAGCCAGCCATCGCTGCACGGTCCTGGGCGAGACGCCCATTGCCTGGCCGGCTGCGAGGACGTTAACGTGCCCACGAGGACTGGCACCAAACCGCAGCAGCATCACCCGCATCAGCCGCGCGTGCGTCCAGAGTGGCCCTGTACTGGTCATCTCCACCCGCCTCCGTAGGGCGACTCGATCTCGATCGAGTCAACGGTTTGGAACCCCCAGTCCTCGAGGTACTCCTGGTCGTAGAAGTTGGTGGCCCATGTCATGAAAGCCTTGTCGCCACCCTGCTCGTAAGCGTTGAGCATCGCCTCGGCCGCGTCCGGGTCGATCGTCAGCTGGGTCAGCCGGTTGCGGGGGTAGTCCTTGCCGTTGCGCAGCGGGCCCTGGAGACCCTTGATCGCTAGCCGGGCACCTCTAGCCATGGTCTTGCGGTCACGGACAACCTGAACCGCTGCCCGGCGCCCAGCCTTGGTGGTAGCCGCTTTTCGCGCCTGTCCGGCCAGCAGCTTGGCGTGCTGGGGTGACGGTCGCTGTCCCTGGCCTGTGGCTGCGGTCTTGACCCATCGCTCCACGGTGCGCCGGGAGACCCCTAGGTTGGCAGCGGCCTTGGTCAGGTCGATCCCGGACTTGGTCTTGGATGATGACCCACCGACGGCCATCAGCATGCCGCGAACGTCGCCCTTGCCGGTCACATCCGCCTCACTGTTACCGGTGATGGCGGTGAAGAGCTTGCCGCGCAGGTCCGCTCCGAACTTGATCGCCATTACTCATTACCGGCGATGTCATCGACGAGCGCGGGCTTGCCGCGGTAGGTGCCGCCGGTGAGGTGTTGCAGCTGCTCCGCGAGAAGGCCTGACCCTTCCACCTTGTACCGGCCCAGGGCGCGACCCAGCTGTGCCGGTGTGCCCGGCCACGCCTTGACCGGGTCCTGCTCTGTTGAGGTGTAGATGATCGTGTCGGCGATGATCGCCACCGGCCAGCGCCCACTGTCCCGCCCGATCTGAGCGACCCGGCGCAGGATGTTCGTGCGCGCTTTGGCGATGATCTGGTGGCGCCGGTCAGGTGCGTATCCTTTGCGTCCTTGCATGTGCATCTGGGAGCCGAGCATTCCGATCGTCGGCGCGTAGATCGACTTGACCTGGTTGCGGGCGGCCTGCGCATCCACGTCATCGACATCAAGTGCGGTGCGTGCGTCCCGGATCCGTTCGTACCAGGGGTCCAGGATTCGCGCGTGCTCGGGCCATGTGTACGCCTCGATGATCGTCGGCCCATAGCCCTGCTCCACCGCGAACTCCAGACCAGGAGTCGTTACCCAGCGGGTCCGCCCAGCGTTTGCACCTCGCGGGTCTAGCGGGTTAGGCATCCGCCAGTCGCCAGCCTCGGGGATCTCGATGAGCCAGTAGCCAGGGATCTTCGCCGTGAACGGGCACCCTTCCGGATGATGCACAGGGTCCCCCACCCCGAGCTCCAGCCCGGACACCCCAGCCAGGTAGGAACCCGATCGGTCATAGGCGTGCACGAACCGGTGGTCCTGCTCCTCTGTTGACGGGGCGCGGCACCATGAGATGTCGGCCTCGACGTTCATTTGTGCCGGTGGAATCGGCTCACGAGGACCGAACAGGGTTTCTCGGTCCTTCCACCGCAACGCCATCATGAGGTCCAGCCCGGTCGTAGACCCAGACAGATGGTACGGGTGGCCAAGCGAATCAGCGAGCAGGCCGATCCGCCGGGCCAGGGTCGCGTGATCTGGATTGCCTTGCAGCAGTGGCACCTCCACGCCATCGAGGTTCAGCGCCGGCACCAACACCACCCACACCGACTTCTCTGAGCCCTTCCACACACGGGTCCACCGGCCCAGGGCGTCACCCTCCTTGCCACCGATGCTGTACCCGTCAGCTGCTGCGCCAGTAACCACGTCGGTGCCGCGGGTGATGGTGCGGGCGACCTCGTCGCGCTTGCTGAAGTCGGCAGCGGTGATGGTGTCGACGTCGATGCCCAGTTTGCGGGCCAGTCCCTCTCCGACCCAGATCTGCGCGGAGGCTCCGAGGTACTTGGTGACCTGTGTGCCCAGGTGGAGCCAGTGCGCTACACGCACCAGGTCGCCTACATGATGCAGCTCTCCGGGCAGGTCGACCCGGTCGCCGTTGGATAACCAGATCCCGTCCACGTCGACCACTGCGGCAGCTGCCCGGAACTGTTCATGCTCCTTGGCTGACGCCCGGCCGCGAGTTCCCACCGTCGAACGCGAATCACTGGCGGCCGCAGCCCGCTCGTCATGCATCGGTGTTGGCGCCACGACTGCCACCTGCGGCTGCGGAGGCGCCGGCGGGATGCTCTGTGTCCGTTCCGCATCAGTGGACCTCTCCCAGCAGAACAGGTGCACCCGTATCCCGGAGAGGACCACGCCACACCCCCTCCCACAAACGACGCACGGCGCAGCATCAGCCTGGTGTTCGATCCAGCCGACGACGCCATCACGGTCGGTGCAGGGCCTAGTGGTGAATGTGGGTTCGCGCATCTGGGTGGCCTCTTCCTCGGACGGTGTCGACGACGCTACGTCCGCCTGCTGTGAACCGTCTACCGGCTGTGGGTCCGCGTCGAACAGTGGCTCGGGTTCGATGACCTGGGTTGCACCACCGCTCCCACTCGGGCCCGACGGCGGCATGTGCGGGTCTTGGCCGTCCGGGCCGATCGGGTCACTGTCTGGGTCAATGTCTTGGTCGTCGCCAAGGATGCTGTTCAGCCAAAGGCCCACCATCCGACCTACGCGCTCTTCACAGTGGATGGTGCACTTCACGGTGAATCGGAGCTTTCCCCTGGCCAGTTCGCCCGCATCGGCGATCAGGACGCCTTCGTCGTACAGGGCCCGGCACGCGGTATTGCGGTCAATCTGGAACTGTTCGGCCTGGGTTCCAGAGGCCACCTTCAGGGCGGCCTCCAGGGCCGTGGATTCGAGCATTAGCACTGCACCGCGGTCCTTGGGGCCTGGATCGTGCAGCACGTACCCAAGCTGCTGGCCCTGCCTGTCGACGCGGGACCGTACCGGCTGGCCCAGCGCGTCGAGCTCGATCACGGTCTTGCGCCATCCCAGCCGTGCGGCCAGTGGCCACGGCGGGCAATCGCCGGTACGAACATCCGCGACATGCACCAGCCCGGTGCGCAGGGCGTGCGCCAGCAGCTCGCGCACCCGTGCGCCGGTCCGGGTAGGTAGATCGGGGTCGACCGCAGCGTGGCCAGCTTCTATCAGGGCCTTACCGACTCGCGTCAAGACCCGGTCCCGCTCGTCACCGGTGATCGCGGCGGCGTCGACCAAGAAGTCGGTCATCGCGGCCCAACCGATGAAGGTGTTGGCCAGGGCAGCTGACTGGCGGACGGTCTCCCCCTCCCCCGTCAGTGTCTCGGCGTACTCCTCAGCCTGCGCCAGGTATCCATCGCGCCGAGACACCAAGTCACCGGCCAGCCACTGGATGAAACTGGCCATCAGCAGCGCCCGACCGTAGCGCGACTCAGCCACGTCAAGGGGAAACAGCAACTCGGTGTCGACGTCATTCTTGGCGAGGGGCACCACCAACATGCGCTCCGCTCCGGATCCTGGTCGCGGCATGACCTCACTTGTGGCCAGTCCGCTCGCCCGGGGTCCAGTGCCGTCAGAGATTGACATGCCATCTCGGGAGTTGCGGGAGCGTTCTTCACGGTTGTGAATGAGCCGTGCTGTCTCCTCGAGGTTCTTCTGCGCTTCCACCCAGGACTTGGTAGGCGCGAAATCATCCATCCAGTAGAGGACATCCTTGGCTGCGTGCAGCTTGAATCGCAGGGCGTTGAAGGTGTCGCCGTTGCCAGACATGCTCGAGGCCGGCTTCTGGTGATCCCACTTCTCCCCGAGGTGATGCATCACCTTCGCAGCTACGGACGTCTTGTAGCTGCCCGGCGGCCCTACCAGTGTCAGCACCCACGGGTTGTGCCCGAGCACGGAGCGAAACACCTGGCCGAGCAGAGGGGCTGCTACCCGTGACGGCAGCCGGTCGAGCATGCATGCCGAGTGTTTGGTGAACGCTTCACGAAGCCTGGCCGCGTCCCGGGTGGGATCGGGCAGGTTGTATCGCACAAGAGGCCCCGAGAACGCGACCGGTGCTGGCTGGGTGCCCTCGGTGGTGATGATGCCGCCGGCGTGCACGAACTTGTGCACGTCCCCGTCCTTGCGCCACCCGGTGGAGCGGTAGAGCACCGTGTCCTCAACGTGCTCGCTCACAGCCAGGATCGCCCGCTGCACCGTGTCGAGACCGGCGCGCTTGTGGTCGTAGTCCACCGGACCAGGCAGCGCGTCCAGCCAGCTGTGGTCTCTCCATGAATCCGCGATAATCCGCAGGTGCATCGACTCGCGGGTCGCCGGGTCGCAGTACTCGGTGACAACTGCGATCAGCTGACGGGGAGCCGTTGGGTTCAGCTGCGACTGTCCGGCCAGACTTTCGCGGCCCATCAGCTCCATTGCGTCCACGTCGTGGGGCTCTTCGACCTCCAGGTATTCACGTTTGATCACGCGCACCGGCAAGGTGAGGATGACCTTAAACGAGCCTTCGTCCTCGTCCATGTCATTGCCACGTTGGCGCCGGCTCGGTTCCCACTGGACGATCTGGTCACCCAGGATCCGGAACACCGGCGCCGTCGCAGCCTGGCCTTCATGCACCGTGAATGTGGTCCCGGCGGAACTCTCCGGCCGATCCCCCGGGATGGCATCCTGCCCGGAATCGGTTGCTGGCTCGAGCTGCTGGCGGGCTGCAGCATCAGCGGAGGCAGACTTGACGCGCAGCGATGGCGGGATCGGCACCCCAGCCACCTCATGGCACCGCAGCGCGGACTGAGTCCCAGCGCGCAAGAGCCCATCGGCGACCTCCATCGCCTCTCCGGCCCACTCAGTTCCGACCCGAACTCCGAACCCATGGACACGGTCGACGAGGTCCCGCAGAGCCTCGTGACGCACTTCGGTCTCCAGCGCCCACCGGCGGGCGTGCCGCCGGTGGTCTTTCGAGGTCTCCTCGTCAGAGCTGGCGACCAGCTCCAGGTGCGCGTCGACCTCGAGCGCTGCCCGGCCGATCGCTTGGTGCTTGACCTGGGCCGAGGCCAGAGCATCCCACGCGGCCACCTCAGTGACGTGGACATCGACCAGCGCATCGACGCTGTGACCGGCGTCGACGTGGTCTGTGAAGTCACTCTTAGCCGCGTCTGTGAGCGGGAGTTTCAGGCGCACGGTCGCTCCCGTGGCGGTGAGCCTGCGGTGCAGGTCAACACCTCGCGTCCATCCCGTCGCGTCCCGGTCCAGCACCACGATCACATTCGCACCATCAAAGCAGTCGACGAGCTCGTCGGGGAAACTTCCGCCGCCCTGGGCGTTCGTCGTGGCGACCAGGCCAAGGCGTTCAGCGGTGTGGACGTCTTTTTCGCCCTCGAGCAACCAGATGGTCTCCCCCGCGCGGATAGCGTCAGCTACTTGTGGTGCGCGGTACAGAACTGGGAAGAAGTCAGCGGGCTTAAGCCCGTTATGGCTGACGAACTTTTGGGTGAACTTCTTGTGTCGGTCGCCTTCGGCGGTGCACTCCTGCCTGATCACCTCCTGGACCAAGCGGCCCTGCAGATCCGTGTAGGGGTATCGCTCGACTTCCACCCACCGGCACGCGTTTTCAAGCCGAGGCTTAGAGGTCGCCTGGGTGATCGTCGCCGGCAGATGTCCCCTACGGCCGCGTCGCTGAGCGGCTTGTCGCTGCTGGCGTGACTTGCCGACGTGGGTTATGGCCCGGTCTCGTTCAGGCAGGGGCTCGTCGAAAAGATCGACCATGGTCAGCCCTAGCGGCTCGACCAGGTCCTCCGCTCGGGCCTGGCAACCGAAGCAGTGCAGGAGTGTGTAGCCGCCTCGTTGTCCACTGCGCCAAGAGACGTGCAGCGAAGGTGACTTGTCATCGTGAACCGGGCACATCGCCATGAGCTGGGTGGGGCTTGTTGTCTTGACTTGAAGACCCCGAGCTTGCAAGGCCTGATTGACCCGATCCAGAGACGATCGCGGGCCTACGGAACGGTTGGTACCGGAGGTGCGGAGGGTCGGCTCAGACACCGCTCATCCTCACTGAGGCGCGGTGTTCAACACGCCGACGGTCCAATGCTGGGGCAGCGTCGGAGCACGGGGATACAATGAACACGCGAACTTCCTTCGTTGATCGTTCAGTCGATCGAGAGCTCCCCTTTAGCCGCCAAGCCCAGGGGGGCTCTTTCATTTGCCCTGCTGGGTCAGGCAGGCAACGGCAGCTCCCTTTGCCCGGCGTCATGAAGGCGCCGGTAGACGTACTCGGGTGCGTTGAGGTCGTGCGCTTGCGCGAGCATGAGCGCCACGTAGTCCCCCAACGGCATGTCGGCCGCCAATGCGGCCGCTGCGTAGATCTTGCGGTGCTCTCGAGGCACGCGGACGTGCATCGCGAGCCGATCGCCTTTGTCCCGAGGTCCGGGTCGGTTACCTGCCATGCGTCTGTTCTACCGGTCCCCAGATTCAGAATCAGGTAGGCGCGCGGTGGTGGCGTGTCGGAACATTGGCTGCGCAGGCTCGACCGATTCACACCCAGACAAGGTGTCCCACCAGCGACATCTGTGACGGGCGAGTTCACCTCCTGTTTCAAGGGTCCTCGCAAGACAACGCCACGCGCGCGTACACACGCACCTTGGTGGGAATCAGTGGGAAGTGTGGGAAGTGATGGTGTTTACGCAGGTCAGACGCTGTTTTTCACTTCCCACTGAGGGGGGAAGTGAGGGGGGAAGTGAGGGGGGAAGTGAGGGATGAAAACAGATTTGAGGCTGTTTTCATGATTTTTCACATGTTCAGAACAACCCCTGGCGCGGTTGTAGGAATCCGGATTTCGTGTCGGTCCGGAGGACTCTGACCTGTGGCCGTAGTGGCCGTGATCCTGGACACGGGTGAACGTATTCGTGCTGGTGTTGACGACGTAAGACACTCACTGCCCTCCCTCTGGGATGCAGTGGGCGCCGTCCGAGTCAGAATCCCCTCGGCTTCAGCCTGGGGAACCGTTAATAGGTCTGCTCTGGGATCCGCCGCGGGTCACCGGGCTCGCCTCGGAGCTCTCGCTGCTCATTCACGCGCATAGCAAGCTGGGCGGGCGTCCGGCTGAGCGTTAGCGGCGCCAGGGGACCTAGTCCTCGCGAAGGCGTCAACTCGAGCACGAGGTCACAGGAGGCATCCTCCAAGACGTCGACCGCGGCCTGGTGCATCGCAAGCATCTGGCGAAGTTCCCAGATCTCAGTCAGCGGGTTGGGCAGCGGAATACCTCGCAGGGCGCGGCCGGCATCGGAGTTAGTGACCTGGTCTGGGGTTGTTCCGATCGCTGACCAGGTGATGACGCGAGCATCCAACTCGGTCATGTTGATGAGTTTGAGCGCACTCCCCCATCGTCGGCCGTAGGCGCCGCGAACCTCTCGCAGTGGTGCGGCCATTGCGAGACGGATCTGATCTGTGTGTCCAAGCAATGACAGGAGTTGGACATCCAGGTTGGAAAGGTGTGCCGGCGTGGAGAACTCGAGTCGTCCGCGGGTGTAGCGGGTGGCGATGCTCAGCACGTCCTCGGTCACCCAACGGAAGTGGCTCTGACCGTACATGCGCCGATGCCAGACAACGTCCTCCTCCCAGTTCGAAGAGGAGCGTTCTCGCAGTGGTGCCGTGCACCACGCCGCTGCTGTGCTCACGCGTCCCATAATGCCTGCTGGATGTTCTGCACACCAGTGGCACACCGGATGCACACCATCCGCACACCACTTCATCAACAGGCAGTCCACTCAGGAATGGACTGCCTGGTCAGTTCGGACCTGCTCGCTAGGGGCCTGGTGCTGTTGTCCGACATCGTGTCGGACACAACGGTTGGTGGCGGACAGTCCGGAGGTATCGAGCTGGCTTCGGTCATCGAGGTGTCGGACAAGGGGGGCACGCACTGATGGGACCGGCGCGCAGGTGTCCGCCACAGTGGCAGACGTGTTGGTGTCGGACACCCCTTTCTCAGGGCAGTGTCGGACACCCTGTCTCGTTTCGGCGACCGTGTCGGACATCAGCCAAGCATTGACCCGAAACGGCAGCCAGGGTGTCCGACAGCCCGGCGCTGTCGGACACCCTGGCGGACACGTGTCCGCCAGGGTCATCAGATCGGAAGAGC
>ODAK010006396.1_pt1 | contig 11899 bp, 4 predicted proteins | sample 1539591 | NCBI WGS metagenome assembly ODAK01 (sample SAMEA3539303, study PRJEB22396) | soil metagenome | biome: tundra; feature: field; material: soil | place: USA | collected 2010-05 | depth 0.15 m | reverse complement strand
CATCGACGACATTCAAAAGCACCTCGGCCTCATCCAGCCCGCCGGCAACACCGCATTGCTCGACGCCATTTACCTTGGAGCCATGCAGTTACAGCACGCTGGATATCCCCGTCGCGCTCTCGTCATCATCTCCGACGGCGCCGACAACGCCAGCCGCTACCACTTCAAGGAAATCAAATCCATGCTCGAGGAAGCCGACATCGAGGTGTACGCCATCGGTCTCTTCGAGCCCGGCCTCTTGAAGAGCTACGAAGAAATCGTCGGCAAGAAACATCTCTTCGAACTTACCGCCGCCACCGGCGGACGCACCATCGCCATCGACAACCTCGCCTCCATGTCCAACGCCGCAGCGCAAATCAGTTTGGAATTGCGCAACCAGTACATCCTCGGCTACAAGCCGCAACCCACCCTCGCCGACGAAACCCGCCGCAAGATCAAAGTTCGTCTCACCCCTCAATCGGATCCGTCCCTCCTGTTGCAGGCCCACTACAAAAAAGCTTACTCAATCCCCTAACCTCCTCGCCCATCGGTTAACCATCCGCGGCTGATAAGATGGTGCCCCGTCTGTCGCAAGCTTCGGAGTCGCACGATCATGCAAACTTTCATCCGCTCGATATTCCTATTTCTTCTCGTCCTGCCCATCGCACTCATCGCCCAAACCACCACGACCTTCACCGCCATCACCGCTGCTCACCCCCAGCACAACGGCATCGACATCGAATCGGGCCCAGCGCACCTGCGCATTACCGCCCTGCGCGACGACATCCTCAGCGTCGTCATCTCCCCCGACAGTCATCTTCCTGAAGACGCCTCCTGGGCCGTTCTTCCCGAACCGCGTACCAAGTCCGTCGAAATCCAGTCGATCGACGATGCGAACTCTATCGGCTTCCGTACTGCTGTTCTCGATGTCCGCGTCGAACGCGCTTCATCCCGTCTTGTCATTCGCGATCTCTCCGGCCACGTTCTCTGTTCCGACGCTCATCCCGCCGAGTTCCTTCGCGGTGGCTTCTCCGTCTCCAAAGAGATGTCGGCCTCAGAACACTTTTACGGCCTCGGCGACAAGACCGGAACCTTCGACCGCCGCAACCAGGCCTACACTCTCTGGAACACCGACCAGGGTATTTCCGAAGCCGCCGATCCCATCTACAAGAGCATTCCGTTTTTTCTCGCCGCCGATGCCGAACAAAGTTACGGCCTCTTCCTCGACAACACTTTTCGCACCTGGTTCGACTTCGGCAAGCGCGATCGCAACGCCTATTCGTTCGGAGCCGAAGGCGGTCCGCTCCGCTACTACTTCATCTATGGCCCCACGCCCAAAGAAGTGGTGAAGGGATACGCCTATCTCACCGGCACGCCTCCGCTCCCTCCTCTCTGGGCTCTTGGATTTCAGCAATCTCGTTACAGCTACACGCCTGAGTCTTCTCTGCGCGCGGTTGCCAATCGCCTGCGTGCCGACAAGATTCCCTCCGACGCCGTCTATCTCGACATCGACTACCAATTTCGCAATCGTCCTTTCACCGTCGATCCCGTTGCCTTTCCAGATTTTCCCGGCCTCGTTGCCGATCTCCGCAAGCAGCACCTGCATCTTGTCACCATCACCGACCTTCACATCGCGCACGTTGCAGATCAGAACTACATGCCGTATGACACCGGCCATGCCGGCGATCACTTCGTGAAGAAGGCGGATGGTAGTGAATACATTGGAGTGGTGTGGCCCGGGCCGGCGGTCTTCCCCGATTTCACCCGTGCTCAAACGCGCGACTGGTGGGGAGGTTTATACAAGCAATTCGTGCACGACGGCGTTGCCGGTTTCTGGAACGACATGAACGAGCCCTCCGTCTTCGATGGCCCCGCGTTTACCATGCCGATCGACAACCTTCATCGCATCGATGAGCCCGGTTTCCAGTCACGCACCGCAACTCACGCCGAAATCCATAACATCTTCGGCATGGAAAACGAGCGCGCTACGTACGAAGGTCTTCTCAAGCTTCGTCCCGACGAGCGTCCCTTCGTCCTCACCCGCGCCACTTTCGCCGGCGGACAGCGCTACGGCTTCACCTGGACCGGCGACAACTCTTCCGCATGGAGTCATCTCCGCCTCGGCACCCAGATGCTCCTCAATCTCGGCCTCAGCGGCATCTCCATGGTCGGCGACGACGTCGGCGGCTTCGGTTACTCTCCGCCTCCCGATCTCCTCACTCGCTGGATCGAGATCGGCGCCTTCCATCCCATGTTCCGCGATCACGCCAGCCTCGGCACTTTGCCCCAGGAGGTCTGGGCCCACGGTCCCGAGCACGAGGCCATTCGCCGCCGCTACATCGAAACTCGCTACCGTCTGCTCCCCTACATCTACACCCTCGCCGACGAAGCCTCGCGCAACGGCCTGCCCCTGATCCGTCCGCTCTTCCTCGAATTTCCCGGCGACTTCACCGCCGTCGACACCGAATTTCTTCTCGGCCCCGACTTGCTCGTAGCGCCCCCCGGCTTCGGCGAAACTCTTGACGACTACTCCGTCTCTTACCCGCCCGGCGATTGGTACGACTTCTGGACGGGCCAGAAGATGCCGCCCTCGCCCACTCCGCCTGGCATCGTGCAGATCGCCATGGCCGCAGCCGAGGGAAAAAAGGAATCCGACTTTCCCCATCCACCGAAGATCCATCCTCAACTTGATACGCTCCCCGTCTACGTGCGCGGCGGCAGCATCCTCCCCATGCAGCCCGTCACCCAAAGCACCGAAGAAATCCCGCAAGGTCCACTCGAGCTGCGCGTCTATCCCGCCGATAACTGCCGCGGCTCTCTCTATCTCGACGACGGTCACACCTTTCGCTACCAGCACGGCGAATTTCTTCGCCAGGAATTCCATTGCACCGTCGATCGCAGCACGATCCGCATAAACTTCGACGCGCGCCAGGGTTCCTACCAACCGTGGTGGAAAAACATCGAACTCGTCATCTATAACTGGCCGTCGGCGAAACCCAATATCAAACTCTCAAACCATACGACTCCGCTGAAACAGTCCTACGACGCCGTCCATCACGAGCTGCACATCCTCGTTCCCGACGTCTCGACCGCGGCCGAACTTACCGTTGAGAGTGCACCGTGAGACTCCACCAACGTAGTATGGAAAACCTGTCAAGTCACAAAATCGCCCGGATTCGCGCCTTCCGTTTGGAAACAAACACAATATAAGTTCCGGAAAAGTATCCGGTTTACCCCCTTCGAATTGCTATTCTGAAAACAGGGGGCCAGAACGGAGACCCACGGGCGGCCACCCACGTCACGGCCCGCGTCACCTTTGCTCTTTCTTGTCATTGCGAGGAGCGCAGCGACGTGGCAATCTGCTGTCGTTTGGCGGTCAACCCGCTTCATCGCCGGTTACACCTTTGCTCTTTCTTGTCATTGCGAGGAGCGCAGCGACGTGGCAATCTGCTGTCGTTTGGCGGTCAACCCGCTTCATCGCCGGTTACACCTTTGCTCTTTCTTGTCATTGCGAGGAGCGCAGCGACGTGGCAATCTGCTCTTCCGCCAAACTCAGCACCTCTGAATCTTCGGACGCAACCCGGGTAAAGCGGGCCTTCAGGCCCGCGTCACAACGGCAAAAAAATTGGGGCGTTAGCCCCGGGGTCAATCGCTAAACCCTTACTTTTCTATATTTTCGTATCTAACTGCCCTGTTTTGAATATTTTGCGAGAGTTTGGCAGCTAACCCATTGAAAACAGAAGATCGATGGGGGGAGGGGGTGCCCCTCCCCCTTAGAAAGTCCTACTTCCAGTTCACTTTGCCTTGCAGTTCGATCTGTTGCGACGATGCTCCGACGAGGATGTCGAACTCGCCCGAATCGGCCGTCCACTGCTTGCTCTTCACGTCGTAATACGAGAATGCCCGCGGATCGAGATTCACCGTCACAGTCCGCGTTTCTCCCGGTTTGAGTTCGACGCGTACGAAGCCCTTCAACTCTTTCACCGGTCGCGCAATCTTCGGATGCTGCTCGCCGACGAAAACTTCGGCGACCTCCGCCCCGGCAACCTTGCCCGTATTCGTAACTTGGAAAGTTACGGGAACGGTGTGCGTTGAAGTAGGCGGTACGATCTGCAATCCGCCGTATTTGAACGTCGTATAAGACAGGCCGAAGCCGAACGGGAACATCGGCTTCACGTTGTCTTTATCGAAATGCCGATATCCGAGGAAAACGCCTTCGGTGTATGCCACTCGCTTGCTGGCGGTCTTGTCGTAGTAGCTGTTGAAGGTGGCGTTATCTTCCCAGCGGCGTTCGAATGACACTGGAAGTTTTCCCGATGGGTTCACATCGCCGAACACGATCTGCGCCATGGCGGTTGCGCCCTCTTGCCCGGAGTACCAGGCATGTAGCAGCGCTGGCGTGTTTTCGATGAACGACGTCATGTCCACATTGCCGCCCGCATTCAGTACGACCACGACATTTTTGTTCGCCGCCAAGACAGACTTGATGAGATCCACCTGATCGTCAGGAAGCTTGAAAGATCGATCGGAACCTTCTCCTTCGGTTTCCGGACTGAACCCGACGCAGAGAATCACCGCATCCGCATTTTTCGCCGCTTCGGTGGCATCGCGCAACTCGTTAACGAGTCCACCGGAAACCCCGAAGCCGATGCTCGCCTGCCCCGTACCCTCGTGGTATTCGAGCTTCACCTTGTAGTGGCGTCCGGCTTTGAGAGGGAGTTTTACCGTATCCACTCCCATGCCGTGGTATTCCCACTTTTCGATCACCTTCTGGTCATCGACAAAAAGCCGGAAGCCGTCGTCGCCAGTGATGGAAAAGTGATAGGTACCATCCGCCGGAGGCGTGAAATAACCAGTCCACCGTGCGGAGAAATTGTCGGTTGGTCCGCCTTCGGCGTAGCTGCCTTCCTGCCAGTCGAACAGAACGTGTTCGTCGGTCCGCTTAAGTGCAGGCGTTCCGCTCAGGTCTCCATTGTTAAAGAACTCTGCAACCATCCCCGGAGCACTGCCGTCCTGCGTAGTAGTGAACTTTGTATTCTTGAAGACGTCCGCGGGCAGCTCAACGCCCGGCTTATAGGTCACGTTCGCTGCCGAACCCAGCAGGGCTTTCACTGCATCGACCGGGGTGGCTGCCGAAAACGGCTGCACTAGCGAACTTCCACCCCCGCCGGTGATGGCCGTCGCTGCGTTCGGCCCGATCACGGCCACGGATTTGATCTTCGAACGGTCGAGCGGAAGAATGCCGGAATTCTTCAGCAGCACCGCCCCCTCTTGTGCCGCCTTCAGCGCAACCTCGCGCGATTGCGGATTGTTTAACGGCGTCGACCCGATTTTCTGGTCGCGGTCGAAGAAGCCAAACTCGATGGCGGTCTGCAGGATGTGCCGGACTTTGTCGTCGATCGTGGCTTCTTTTACCGCACCGCTCTTCACCGCCGCGAGCAGCGTCTCTGGAGACATGAACTTTCCGTTCGGCATCTCGATGTCGAGTCCGCCGTTTGCAGCCTTCACCCCGTCGTACGTCGCGTCCCAGTCCGACATCACGACGCCGGTAAAGCCCCAGTCCTTGCGCGCTACGCCGATGTTCATCGCGCCGTTCTGGGTCATGTGTTCGCCGTTCAGCAGGTTGTAGGAATCCATAATCGCGCCGACATGGGCTTCCTTGACCGCGTATTCAAACGTCGGCAGATAGATTTCACGCAGCGTCCGCTCATCGATGTCGGAGCTCACGTTGTGCCGGTCCCATTCCTGGTTGTTGCCGGCGAAATGCTTCACCGTCGCGATCACGCCCTGGCTCTGGATGCCTTCAATGTCCGCCACCGTCATCCGCGAAGCGAGATAGGGATCCTCGCCGAAGTATTCGAAGTTGCGGCCGCACATCGGCGCGCGATAGATATTTACGCCGGGCCCCAGCAGAAAGTGCACTCCCCGCGAGCGCGCATCCGAGCCCATCGCGGCGCCCATGCGCTTAGCGAGTTCCGTATCCCAACTGGAGGCCAGTGCAATGCCCGCCGGGTACGCGGTAGATAACCCATCATTCCGGAGCCCGATGGGACCGTCCGACATCTTCAGCTCGGGAACACCCAGCCGGGGTATCGCCCGCACAAAGAAGTCCCTGTCCCCCCCCACGTAGGCGACTTTTTCTTCCAACGTCATCTGCCGAAGGATCTTCTCGGCCCGTTCAGCGGCCTGCTGTTTCGTAGGAGCGCTCTGCGCCGAGGCCAGTACTCCGACGATCAATATCGCCGCGATTTCCAGGCGAAGAAATGAAGGCAATTTCATGAAGTGGTCCTTCTTGGTGCGAATCTGAAGATATGGTTACTGCTTCGAAACGGCTGCGGAAGCGTTCCATGAAAATGTCGCCAGCGAACCCGCAGGTAATGTGTAGGTAAACGAAGCACCAGACTTGGCGACAGAAAATGTTTGCGCCGTCGCCGCATTGTTCAACACAATCAGGCCGATGGAACCGTCGGTGTTTTGGAACGCAACATCCTCGAGGCCCTTGTCGCCAAAGCTGTTCGACTCGATACGAACCGCGCCGGGCCGCACGTATTTGCTCGCGTGCCCGAGCGCGTAATAATCCACCGTCTTCGTGACCATGGCCGGACTCTTGCTCGTGTCCACCGTGACAACCCCGCGGCAGGTTGCGCATCCGCCCGTGTTGGGTCCATTGTTCTGGTCAAGCGCCATGTTCCACAACACCACGCTCTTCGCCCAGTTGCGGGTTGATTCGATGATCAGCTTTGCGGTCACGGCCAGCAGGTTCCCCTTCTGCCAGGTGCCACCGGAACACTCCGTTTCCCACATGTCTTTCGCGGGAAATTGATCGTGCACCGCGGATTGCGCGGATACGTCACCGCCATAACAGTGCCACGCGGTTCCAGCAGCATATTTCGCTGCTTCTGGATCGTGCAAAATCGTCGTGGGGTATTCCGGATGATCCCAATTATGGTCGTACACCATCACCTTGGTATGTAGGTTGGAAGCGCCGAGTGCCGGACCAAGGTTATCGCGCAGAAACTTCCCCTGCGCCTCGGCTGGGAACAACATTCCCGGATAATCCGCGGGCGTGAACAACGCCTCGTTCTGCATGGTCAGGCCATAGATCGGCACACCTGCCGCTTCATAGGCCTGTATGAACTTGACGAAATATTGCGCCAGCGCTGGATACGCGGACTCTTTCAAGGTTCCGCCGATCAGTGCATCGGAGGTCTTCATCCATCCGGGTGACGACCACGGCGTGGCCATCACCTTGATCTGCGGATTGATCGCAAGCGCTTCCCGCAGCGACGGAAGAATGTAGGCTTTGTCGTGCTCGATAGAAAAGTGCTTCAGTTCCGGGTCCGATTTCCCGGCCGGCATGTCGTCATAACTGTAATCGTTAAGAGCAAGATCAGAGGCGCCCATCGGCTGCCTCAGAAAGTTGAGGCCAATGCCGCTCTTCTCGTCGAAGAGATCGTGCATCGTTTGGCTACGCTGTTCGGGAGTGAGCTTGGTATAGAGGAGCCATGCGGAAGAATCGGTGAGCGACGCGCCAAAGCCATCGATGGTCTGATACTTCTGCGCGTCGTTCACCGTAATGGTTACTGAGGATGATGCCGGGGCCATATGAAAACTGGGGGAGGGCTTGGACTGCATCGGTGTCCGCAACTCGGAATCGGTTTCCACGACCGTGACTTGCTGAGCCTGCGCTGCGCAAACCAGGCCGAGGAAAATGAGTGCGAAGGTCAATCGTGACATAAGGTAAATTTCGCGAGAGCCCGCGGCCGAAGCCCTGGGCTCTCGCGCTTCGATAAAGTTAGAAGTACACCTTCGCTCCGAGTTGAACGACGCGGAAGCCGCCGGGACCTGTGCCATAAGTGCTGGCGGGCGTTCCGTAATCATTGCTCGTCGCCACGGAAAACGGTGTCGTCGGTGAGTACTGGAAAGGGCCGTTCGTCGTGATGTCCCAGTGCTCGGTCGCAATGTTTGTGTGGTTGAAAACATTAAAGGCTTCAAGGCGAAGCTGGATGGAATAGCGCTCGCTGTTGCCAAAGGGGATATTCTTGAACAGCGACATGTCCCAGTTCTGCAAACGGCCCTGGCGTAGCTGGTCGCGCGAACCGCGCACCGGCACCCCGATGCTCGGCACGACCGGGTTCCCGCTGACATCCAAGTTGTAGTAGTACGGAATTGCGCCGTACATATTGCCTCCAGTGACGCCGCCGGGCTCAAAGGACCAGTTGCTGTTTGTATCCACTGGAGTTCCCGTCTGGAAGTTGGTTACGCCGCTCAGTTGGTAGTTATCGGTCACGTACGACAGCCATTTGGGGCCGTTGAAGTGCTTGGTGAGCCCAGGAATGTCGTACACGTAGTTCGCGGCGAAGACATGCGTGCGGTCCCAACTCAAAGCGCGATAGTCGACCAGCGGATTGAATGGGTCTTGGGTGTCCTGGTCCGAGCCGGCTGTTCCCAGCGACTTTGAAAACGTATATACCACGCCAGCCGTAAGACCACGTCCGAACTTTTTCTGTAGGGAAGCTTGCAGCGAGTTGTAATTCGACGTGCCGCCCCAGTCCAAGAATGGAATCTGCCCATACCCACGGTAGGGGACGAGGAAGGCGTCGGAGTAGGAGGGGTGACCGTAGGCGTAGATGCCGCTGTAGTTGAATCCGGCAGCAGCGTAGGCCGGTGGAAGGTCGGGTTGCACATCGGGCACTACGCCGCCGGGATAAAGCGACGGATCCTGCGCTGCCTTCGTGAAAGCCGTGCCGTACGGGACAGCATTGATGTCGTGCGAGGTGACGAGGTGGCGAGACAGCGACCCCACGTACGCGACGTCGAGCGTGGCCCCCCCGCCTACATCGTGTTGCAAACCCAAACTGAAGCTGTAAACGGTAGGCACTTTCCCGTTGCGTTGTGCTCCCACAACACTACCGAGGACGCCGGTCCCGAAACCCGGTGTTTGGTTTGCCAACTGATCAAACGTGCCGGCGGATAACGATGCAGTTCGAACGATCGCCGGGTTATTGAAGACGGTGTTGAAGATCAGGTTTCCCTGGGTGCGGTCATGCATCATGCCGAAACCGCCGCGCAATACCGTCTTGTGATCGCTGAATAGGTCCCATGCAAAACCGATTCGCGGTTCTGGCATGATGCCGCGGCTGTTCCATCCACCGTCGGGCAGCGTATGGTCAGCGGTGTACTGCACCCCATCGAGAGGATCGCCACTGCCTGGAATGATATTGCCACCGGAATCGAGCGCTACGGCTTTGGCCGGATCGTAAGCCGCAGGATTGAAGAGGGCGATTTGATTGTTGGCGTCGTACTGCGGCGGAATCCAGGCGAACCGCATCCCGTAGTCCAGCGTGAAGTTCTGGGTGACCTTCCAAGTGTCCTGCACGTAGAACTCGAGCTGGTTGTAACGGAACTTGCCGAGAGGGCGGGCGGTGGACTGGCCGAAGCCATTGAATTCACCGAGCAGGGCACTAGCCAGGGGATCGCCAAGTTTGCAGGTGCCTGCTCCTCCGGGACAAGTGCCACCGGCGGTGGGACCGACGTCAAAGTTGAACTGTCCGTTGTTGTTGCCCCATGCGATCTGATCTTTGCGGCTGCGCTGGTAGAACATGCCGGCCTTAAAAGTATGTTTCCCGCGAGACCAGGTGAGGTTGTCGTTGACGTTGATTGTAGTGTTGGCCTGCTTCCACGGTGTGGCTCCGAGATACGGCCCGGAGAACTGGGTATTGTCGAGACCGTTGAAGCTCATGTCGGGAATGGTGTCGGTAAGACCAGGGTAGAGAACCGGGACATTGATGCCAAGAGTCGCGAGCGAGGTCCCACCGTTTGAGGTGTCCAACGATAGGGTGTGGCTGGGCCCGATGGAAAATTCATTCAACAACGTGGGAGTGAGGGTGCTCACCAGGTTTAGAGAGAAGTTCCAGCCGGGATGTTGTTGAGTACATCCGCCCGCGAATAAAGGTGCAGAGCAGGCGAACGTTCCGAATGGCCCTGGGAAGGGAACGTAGGGTGCGTTCATGGAGTCGGAATTATGAACCCAACGGCCATAGAGGCGGTTGGCTCCGTTGAGCTGGTAATCCACGCGCAGAATGTCTTCGCGACGGGGGTCGGAGGCAGAGGGTAAGGCCGAAAAATTGTAGTTCTGGCTGCCATTGCCGTAGCCGGGAACATTCGGCAGCGGATAAAGGTTGAGAATCTTCTGGACGTTATCGAAGTACTGTTGCTGCGTGGGGGTAAGTGCGGAACGGTCGATACGATTGTTCACCACTCCCGGTCCCGCGATGATGATCGGCTTGCCATCGCCGTTCACAGACTGCGAGAAGTCCCCTTGACGCTCGAGAGCGGTGGGCACATACATCTGGATCGTGTTCCCGAGAGGGACGTACTGGTTGTAGTATTCCTGATTCCAGAAGACAAACAGCTTGTTCTTTACGATCGGGCCGCCGATCGAGTAGCCCGCGTAATTGTAGCGATAGATCGCGGGCTGGTTAGCATCGCCGTTGGCGAGCTCGTTCTTTTTGTTGAAGTATTCATTGGCGTTGAGCCCCTCGTGACGATGGAAAAAGCGTCCGTTCCCATGCCACTGGTTCGTGCCGGACTTGGTCGAGATCGCGATCTGTCCCCCGGCGGCTTTGCCGTATTCTGCCTGATAATTGGAAGTCAGGACCTTCACTTCCTCGATGGCGTCGGGGTTGATGGTGATGTGGGTTCCGCCGTTGTTGCCGGTATCGATATTCGAAGCGCCGTCAATGGTGAACTCGTGCTGATTCGCCCGGGTGCCATTGATATTGAAAGCATCCGCCCCACCGGTGCCCGACTGATGACCGTCGAACAAGCCCGAAACGCCGGGGACCAACTTCATGTAATCCAAAACGTTGCGGCCGTTGAGGGCCACATCATTCAATTGTTTGCTGGTAATAACGTCCGAACGTTCACCGGAGTTGCTTTGTAACTGCAATTCGCCGGCATCGGCATTAACCGTCACTTCACCGCCGGTCGCCCCGACGGGCAGAACGAATTCGCCAGCGTTCAGGCGGTCGGCTGCGGCCAGCACCACGCCTTCCTTCTTAAGGGTCTGGAATCCGTTGGCTTCAACGGTAACGGAATAGGTCGCAGGCGGGAGGTTTGTGACCGCGAAGTCTCCTGCAGCGCCACTGGTGACCACGCGATGGAGTCCGATCGCGTCGGAATGCACTGTTACAGTCGCCCCCGGCACCACAGCGCCCGAGGGATCTTTCACTGTGCCATACATGCTGCCCGAGGTGACTTGGGCAAGTGAAAACGTCGATAACAAGAATAGGAAAGCAGCTACAAGGATTAAGGCCCGAAGCCCGACAGATGGGCGGCAACCTAGCTCCTCAGCGGACGGGGCACAGGACGACCGTAACGCTATCGAACGCAACATGCACATTCTCCGAATAAATGAAACGCTAAGCGGAAGACGAGTCATCCGCTGAAAGTTAACGGCTGGCAGATGGGCGTTCGTTTGCTGTCCAGTCTTATATCTCCACCCATCCACAACAGGAAGCGATCGATTGGCGAAACCCGCGCAATCAAGCGGTATCCAGAAGACCACAGGGGACTCGCGTTCATGGGCTCTGCCGACTAGTTCCAAAGCGGCGAAGCGGAAAGCCAAGTACAACCCCGGTAGGAGATTAGGCGCTTGGCGCGTCGGAGTCTTTGCGTTCTCCTAATGTTTTGCTGAGGAAGTTCTGAGGGCGCTCCTCCCGGATGTGACTTTGCCCTGTAACATCCCCGGAAAACCTACGGATCGCCTAGGTATAATGAACGGTTGATGGGTTTTCTGGGGGAATCAAGATTGAAGGGGACTTTCCACATTGCGGACTGGGAGGTCGATCCTCAAGTCAACTCTCTGAAGCGAGCGGACCAGTCCGTCCACGTCGAACCGAAGGTGATGCAGGTCCTC
>ODAK010006394.1_pt1 | contig 11900 bp, 11 predicted proteins | sample 1539591 | NCBI WGS metagenome assembly ODAK01 (sample SAMEA3539303, study PRJEB22396) | soil metagenome | biome: tundra; feature: field; material: soil | place: USA | collected 2010-05 | depth 0.15 m | reverse complement strand
GGGGCCGATGAGCACGAAGATCAGTGGCTCAGCGCGCAGTCTCTTTGAGCAGCGACTCGCGCTGCTTGGCGCCCAGCCCTTGCAGACGGCGGCTGTCACTGATGCCGACAGTCTCCATGAGACGGCGGGCCTTGACCTTGCCGAGACCGGGAAGGGACTCGAGGACCGAGACCACCTTCATCTTTCCTACGGTCTCGTCGGAGTCGGCCTGCGTGAGCAATTGATCGAGCGTGAGATTGCCCATCTTGAGCTTCTCTTTCACCACGGCCCGCTCACGGCGAACTCTGGCGGCCTTTTCAAGTGCAGCAGCGCGCTGCTCGGGAGTGAGGGCGGGAGGTTGCGGCATGGCCGAGACCATAGCGCCTCTCTTGGTGCCGTTCACACCTAAAAGCCCTACTCAGCCCAGGACGGTCGCTAATTCCTCACTCAAATCGGTGGCGGCCCGGCGCAAATGCGTCGGATCGGGCCCCGTCGCGAGCAGGCCCCGCGACGTGCTGACCAGCACACTTCCGGGCGTGCACCCCTCGAATCGCGCCGCCAGATCGTGGGGTTGGGCCCCCTGCGCACCGAGCCCGGGAGCCAGAATTATGCCTCCGAGCTGGCCTAATGGAAAACCCGTCCTCTCCAGTGTCGCCCCGATCACTGCACCCACCGTTCCGGTCGGCACGTCGGAGGAGTGGTTCCACGCCGCGATCTCAGCCAGGATCGAGTCCTCGACCGAGATCCCCGAGCGGGTCACCGCCTCCTGCAACGAGCGCCCTTCAGGATTCGAGCTCCGGGTGACCACAATTACCCCCCGACCGGTGCGGGCAGCCACCGCGACGAGGGGGGACAGAGCGGCCACCCCAAGATACGGATGCACGGTCACCGCATCCGCAGCCAGGGTGCTCCCCTCCCCCAGCCAGGCCTCGGCATACGCCGCCGCCGTCGTGTCGATGTCACCGCGCTTGGCATCGGCCAGCACGAGCAGCCCGGCCTCCGCCGCCTCGACCAGCAGCCGCTCGAGCTCGGCCATCCCGGCGGAGCCATGCCGCTCGAAGAACGCCACCTGCGGCTTGATCACGGGCACCACCCCGCCGAAGGCCTCGACGCAGGTCCGGCAGAACGAGCGCAGTCCCTTGACGTCATCGCTCAGGCCCCACGCTTCCAACAGCGCACCCGAGGGATCCATCCCGGCGCAGAGTGGACCGAGGCGAGCGACGGCCACTGTCACGCGCGCTCCAAAGCTTGCCGTCCCGTGCATCTGAGCTCCTTTCACACTGTCACATCACTCACTCCGTCACTTCACTCGGGCACTGTGACCGCACGCTGCCGCGCGCAGGGCGTTCACGGAGGTCCCGTTCTTGCGACACCATCGTGTGACGTCACGCAGGACCTTCCAGGGTGCTCGAGGGTCGCGGAACGTCGCGGTTCCCACCTGGACGGCGTCAGCGCCGGCCATCAAGAACTCGATCGCACCCCGACCCGACGCCACCCCTCCGACCCCGATGATGGCGGCGTCCGGGAATGCGGCACGGCATTCCCAGACCGCCCGCACGGCCACGGGATGGAGACCCTCCCCCGAAAGCCCACCCCCACCGGCACCGAGCACCGGGCGACCCGTGTCGATGTCGAGAGACAGCCCGAGCAGGGTGTTCGTCAGGGTGAGCGCCTCGGCGCCCGCCCCGAGCGCGGCACCGGCAATCGCCGCGATGTCGGGCACGTTCGGGCTGAGCTTGACCCACCTGGGCAGGCCGCACTCCGTGGCGGCCACCACCTGCGCCGTCGCCGTTTCGGAATGGGCGAACATCCGCGAACGATCCTCCACGTTGGGACAACTCACGTTCACCTCGACTGCCACGATGGCCGAACCGCCATGCGCCGCCCGGGCGAGCATCGCCGCCGCGCCGGCGTAGTCGTCCACCGACTGTCCCCAGATACTCACCACCACCCGCGCCCCGCATTCGGTGAGCGCGGGCAGATCGCGTGCAAGCCACACCGCCAGGCCGGGGCCCTGTAAACCAACGCTGTTCAGCATGCCGGAGCCGACCTCGTGCACCCGGGGAGCCGGATTGCCGTCCCAGGGACGGACGGAGACGGACTTCACGACGACTGCGCCGAGCCGGGACAGGTCGCCGTAGTCGGCGAGCTCCGTCCCATGGCCGGACGTCCCCGAGGCCGTCATGATCGGATTCGGCAGACCGACCGAGCCCACGGCAGTGGCGATGTCGCTCGTTGGGCTCACTGCTCGCGACACCAGGTTCACGAGCCTGCCTCGCCGAGCCCGAGATGGAGGTCCTGCAAGGCGCGCACGACCAGGGGGTGCGCCCGCGCGTCGGCCATGCCTCCCGCCGCGGCGCGGGCCGCCGCCAACGTCGTCAGGCAGGGCACGTGGTACGTCACACAGGCCATGCGAATGTGCTGCCCGTCGGCCCGCGGTCCGAGTCCCCGCGGCGTGTTCACGACGAGTTGCACCTTGCCCTGCGCGATGAGCTCCACGGCGTCGGAGGCCACGCCCTCCTCTCCCACCTTCGAGACCAGCGTGTCGACGGCGACGCCTTGCGAGCGGAAGTAGCCTGCCGTGCCCAAGGTGGCGGCGATCGAGAACCCCATGGCGCTGAAGGCGCGGGCCACCTCCAAGCCGGCCGGCTTGTCCCGGTCCGCCAGGGAGAGGAACACCGTCCCCGAGTCGGGCAGGCGGGTCCCGGCTGCCATCTGGCTCTTGGCGAAGGCCAGGCCGAACGTGCTGTCGACGCCCATGACCTCGCCCGTGGAACGCATCTCAGGCCCCAGCAGCGTGTCGACCCCGGGAAAGCGGTCGAACGGCAGGACCGCTTCTTTGACGCTGACGTGGTCGAGCGCCGGTACCTGGCCCACGGCGTTCCGGGGGAGAAGCCCCTCCGTCCTGAGCTGGGCCAGGGTCTGTCCGACCATCACCCGCGCCGCCACCATGGCCAGCGGGACACCGGTGGCCTTGGCCACGAAGGGCACGGTCCGGCTGGCCCGGGGGTTCGCCTCGAGGACGTAGACCTGACCGTCCTTCACCGCGTACTGGACGTTGATCAGACCGCAGACCGAGAGCGCATCGGCCAGGGACCGGGTGTGGTGATCGAGGGCGGCCAGGACATCGGCGCTGAGCGACTGCGGCGGCAGTGCGCACGCCGAGTCGCCGGAGTGGACGCCGGCCTCTTCCACGTGCTCCATCACGCCTGCGATGAGGATCTCTCCCGTGGCGTCGCGCACCGCGTCAACGTCCACCTCCACCGCGTCCTCCAAGAAGCGGTCGACCAGCACGGGGCGCTCGGCGGTCACCCCGCCCTCGCGCGCCAGGGCACCGGTGGTCAGGGTGTGCATGACGCGCCGAACCGCTTCGTCGTCGTAGACGATCTCCATCGCCCGTCCGCCCAGCACGTAGCTCGGCCGGAGCAGCACCGGGTACCCGATGCTGGCTGCGATGGAAAGCGCCTCCGCGGTGCTCGTCGCTGTCCCTCCGGGCGGCTGGGGGATGTGCAACGAACCGCATAGCGCATTCCAGCGCTCCCGGTCCTCGGCCAGGTCGATGGACTCCGGACTGGTACCCAGCACGAGGTCCGGGGGCAACGACCCCGCCAGCTTGAGCGGGGTCTGCCCGCCGAGGGCGACGATGACGCCGACGATCCTCCCCCCCGCACCCTGCTCGGCTTCGAGCACGTTGGCCACGTCCTCCGCCGTGAGCGGTTCGAAGTAGAGCCGGTCGGACGTGTCGTAGTCGGTCGAGACGGTTTCGGGGTTGCAGTTGATCATGACCGTCTCGTAACCGGCGTCCCGCAGCGACAAGGAGGCGTGGACGCAGCAGTAATCGAACTCGATTCCTTGCCCGATGCGGTTGGGCCCCGAACCGAGGATGATGACCCGGTCTCGGGTCGAAGGCCGGACCTCGTCCTCTTCTTCGTATGTCGAGTAGTGGTAGGGCGTGAAGGCTTCGAACTCCGCGGCACAGGTGTCGACCGTCTTGAACGTGGCCCGCACGCCCAGGGCCAGGCGCTCGCGCCGGACGTCGTGCGCGCTCGTGTGCAACAGGTACGCCAACTGGTCGTCGGAAAAGCCCAGGCGCTTGGCCCGCCTGTAGCCGGCGCGGTCGAGCTGACCAACCGTCACGATGCGCTGCCGTTCTTCACTGATCCGCTCGATCTGCCGGATGAACCAGGGATCGATACCGGTGCGGGCCACGATGTCGTCCAGGTGGATGCCACGACGGAGCGCCGCCTCCAGCTCGAAGATGCGGTCGGGCGTGGCGACGGCGACGCTGGCCAGCAACTGTTCGTCATCCAACTCGTCGAAGACCAGCTCCCCCGGGTCGGCGTTGAGCCCGGCCCGTCCTTGTTCGAGAGATCGCAGGGCCTTTTGCAGCGACTCGCAGAACGTGCGCCCGATGGCCATCACCTCGCCGACCGACTGCATCCGGGTCCCCAAGCGGCCGTCGGTCCCGGGGAGCTTCTCGAAGGCCCAGCGTGGGACCTTGGTCACCACGTAGTCGATCGTCGGTTCGAACGAGGCGGGAGTGGCCCGCGTGATGTCGTTCGGTATCTCGTCGAGGAGGTACCCGACGGCGAGGCGGGCGGCGATCTTGGCGATCGGGAACCCGGTCGCCTTGGAGGCCAGGGCCGAGGATCGCGACACGCGCGGGTTCATCTCGATGATGACACGACGACCCGAGCGGGGGTCCACCGCGAACTGCACGTTGGACCCACCCGTCTCGACCCCGACGCGACGCAGGCACGCGAAGGCGTCGTCGCGCATGCCCTGGTACTCGACGTCGGTGAGCGTCTGGGCGGGTGCCACGGTGATGGAATCGCCCGTGTGCACCCCCATGGGGTCGAAGTTCTCGATGGAGCAGACGACCACGCAGTTGTCCGCGGCGTCCCGCATGACCTCGAGCTCGTACTCCTTCCAACCCGCGATCGACCGCTCGACCAAGATCTGACCAACCGGGCTGGCGGCCAGGCCCTCCACCGCCAACTGGGTGAAGTGCGCCGCGTCCTGCGCGATCCCCGTCCCGGACCCGCCGAGGATGAAACTCGGGCGGACCATGATCGGATACCCGATCTCCTCCGCGATCTCCTCCGCCTCCGCCAGGGTGTGCGCAAAGCCCGACGGTGGCACCTCCAGCCCGATCTCCTGCATGGCGGCCTTGAACTTGTCGCGGTCCTCTGCGGTCGAGATCGCCTCGGGACGGGCTCCGATCACCTCGACCCCGTAGCGCTCGAGCACTCCGAGCTCGACCAACTGCATCGTCAGGTTCAACGCCGTCTGACCGCCGAGCGTCGGCAGCAGCGCGTCGGGTCTCTCCTTCTCGATGATCGCCGTCAGCACCTCGGGGTCCAATGGTTCGACGTAGGTGCGGTCGGCTGTGGCCGGGTCCGTCATGATGGTGGCCGGGTTGGAGTTGGCCAGCACGACCCGGTAGCCCTCTTCGGCCAGCACCCGGCAGGCCTGCGTGCCTGAATAGTCGAACTCACAGGCTTGGCCGATGACGATCGGCCCTGATCCGATGACCAGAATCGTCTCTAGATCCTCGCGGCGCGGCACGGTGACGTTCCTCTGTCCCTTCCCGTTCAGCGCTGTCCGGCGCGTGTGGTCGGCTCCCCCATCAGCGAACGGAATTCGCCAAAGAGGTAGCGGGAGTCGTGCGGCCCCGGTGCCGCCTCGGGGTGGTATTGCACGGAGAACGCCGCTGCCCCGGGCACCCGGATTCCTTCGATCACGCCGTCGTTGAGATTGACGTGGGTGACCTCTGCGTCCGGCACCGACCCGGCTGCCACCGCGTAGTTGTGGTTCTGGCTGGTTATCTCGACCACGCCCGTCTCCAATCGCTGCACCGGGTGGTTGGCCCCGTGGTGACCGAAGGGGAGCTTGTAGGTGGTGCCGCCCAAGGCGGCGGACAGCAACTGGTGACCCAGGCAGATCCCGAAGATGGGCACCCGCCCGACCAGATCGGCGATGACGTCCCGGGGTCCGGGCAGGGCGGCCGGATCACCTGGCCCGTTGGAGAGAAAGACCCCGTCGGGGTCGAGGGAGAGCACATCGGAGGCGGACGTGCCGGCGGGCACGACCGTCACCGTTCCGAGTGCGGCCAACTGGTGCACCATGGTGGTCTTGACGCCGAAATCGAAGGCCACGATACGCAAGGGACCGTCGCCGTAGGTGGTGGAGGTGGCGGTCGTGACGCCGGAGACCAGATCCACCCCGTCGGTGGTGGGTGTCGACGCGGCGGCGGCGCGTAACTCGGCCACGCCCGCCGTCCCGAAAGCGCAGGCGATGGCGCCCACCTCGCGCAGGTGCCGGGTCACGCGCCGGGTGTCGACACCGGTGATCGCGGGCAGGCCGTGGCGGACGAGGAAGCTCTCCAGCCCTTCCGAGGAGCGCCAATTGGAGGGGACGACCGTGAGATCACGCACCACGATGCCCCGGCAGAACGGCCGAGTGGCCTCGTCGTCGTCGGCATTGGTGCCGTAGTTGCCGATGTGCGTGTTGGTGAAGACCACCACCTGCCCGGCGTAGGACGGGTCCGAGATGATCTCCTGGTACCCGCTCATCGCCGTATTGAAGACGAGCTCCCCGGTGGCCACGGGGACGGACGCGCCCGCTGCCTCGCCGGCGAAGACGACGCCGTCGGCAGTCACCAGCAGCGCCGCAGGACGCTCTTCGGTCGTCACTCTCACCGTTGCGCCACTGCATCGATCACGACCGCTTCGCCGCGCAGCACGGTGTGGCGTACCGCGCCGGTGAAGCTCCGTCCCGCGTACGGGGTGTTGCGGCTGCGACTGGCCAGGCGCATCGGATCCACCACGGTCGACGCCGTGGGGTCGAACACGCACAGGTTGGCGGTGGCACCGATCTCGATCGGGCCCCCATGGGCACTGTGCCCCGCCCGGCGAGCGTCGGTCGCCCTCAAGGCGGCAATCGCGGCCGGCTGCGCGCTCATCAGCGCGAAGATGCGCTCCGGCGGGAGCACCGGTGACAGCACCTGCCAGGCGAGCGGCAATGCCGTCTGCAACCCGAGCATCCCGGTGGGCGCCTGGTCGAACGGGACATCCTTGGCCTCCGGCGCGTGGGGAGCATGATCGGTGGCCACCGCGTCGATGGTCCCGTCACAGAGCCCGGCGAGCACCGCCGCGACGTCGCTCTCGGTGCGCAGGGGTGGGTTGACCTTGAACACCGGGTCGTAGTCCACGACCTCGGCATGCGTCAGCAGCATGTGGTGCGGCGCAGCCTCCGCGGTCACCGGCAACCCTTCCGCCTTGGCCTGCCGGACCAGCTCCACCGACCCGGCGGTGGACAGGTGCAGGAAGTGGACGGGGGCACCGGTGAGCCGCACCAGTTGGATGTCACGCGCCACCATCGACTCCTCGGCCGCGGCCGGTATGCCGGGCAGCCCCAGGCGGCTGGACCAGCACCCTTCATGCATGGCGCCACCGGCGGCCAGGTTCTCGTCCTCACAATGCTGCGCCAGCGTCACGCCGAGCCCCTTGGCGTAGTCGAGGGCGCGCCGCATCAGGGCGCCGTCCTGCACCCCGGCGCCGTCATCGGTGAAGAGGTGAACGCCCAACGCCGCCAACTCCCCCAGGGGAGCGAGCGCCTTGCCGGCCCGCCCGACCGTGATGGCACCCGACACCGCCACCTCGGCCAGCGCGGTGCGTCCGAGCGCCAGCACGTCCCGTGCCACACCCGCAGTGTCGATGGCCGGCTCCGTGTTGGGCATGGCCACCACCGCGGTGTACCCGCCGAGCGCAGCCGCCCGGGCCCCGGTCTCCACCGTTTCGGCCTCCTCGCGCCCGGGCTGGCGCAGGTGGGTGTGCAGATCGACCAGGCCGGGCGAGATGAGGCAACCCCGCGCATCGAGCACGATGGCGCCGGACGGTGCCTCGATCGTCTCCGCCAACCCGACCACCGCGCTCCCGCCGATGGCGACGTCGAGTCGCCGCAGCCCTTCGGGTGTGACCACGGAACCGCCGCGCACGACGAGCGCGATCTCAGTCATCCGAAGACCATTCGCCGCCGAGGAGGAGGAAGAGAATGGCCATCCGTACCGCGACCCCGTTGGTCACCTGTTGCGTCACGACCGTGCGGGGAAGGTCGGCCACGTCCGAGGCGATCTCGACCCCTCGCACCATCGGGCCCGGATGGGTGACGATGGCATCGTCGCCCAAGAGGTCCACCCGGCGGGAGGTGAGGCCCCAGCCGGCGGTGTACTCGCGCAGACTGGGGACGAACGAACCACTCCCCCGCTCGGACTGGAGCCGGAGCAGGGACACCACATCGGCATCGGCCAGCGCGGCGTCGAAGTCCGGCGCCACCTCGACCGGCCACCCCTCCAGGGAGGGCGGCAGCAAGCTGCCCGGAGCGGCCAGGGTGACCCGGGCGCCGAGCGCGCTGTACGCCAGGACCTCGGAGCGGGCCACCCGGCTGTGGCGTATGTCGCCGACGATGAGCACCCGCAGGCCGTCGAAGCAATCGATGCCCAGTTCCTCGGGTACCGCACCCTTGCGCTCGGCCAGCACCTGGCGCACGGTGAAGCAGTCAAGAAGCGCCTGGGTGGGGTGTTCGTGCCAGCCGTCACCCGCGTTGATCACCCGCGCCCTGGTGGCCCAGCGGGCCACACGATGAGGTGCACCCGACGAGGCGTGCCGGATAATGAGCGCGTCGATGCCCATCGCCTCGACCGTCTCGACGGTGTCGCGCAGGGACTCGCCCTTCTTCACCGACGAGTTGGCCACGGTGAGGGAGAGGACGTCGGCCGAGAGCCGCTTCGCCGCCGTCTCGAAGGACAGCCTGGTGCGGGTCGACTCCTCGAAGAACAGCGTGGCCACGACCTTGCCCCGCAAGGTCGGAACCTTGGGCACCGAGCGCCGCTCGACTTCCGCGAAGGCCTCGGCCACCCGCAGGACTTCGGCGATGCCGTCGGTACCGAGGTCGGCAATCGACAGGAGATGCTGGGGCCGCGGAGACGTCATTTGTCCTCCAAGGCGCCGATCCAGACGCCCTCGTCGCCGACGTCGACCATCTCTTCCCGTCTGGTCGGCAGGTTCTTCCCCACGTAGTCGGGACGGATGGGCAGCTCCCGATGCCCCCGATCGACCATCACGGCCAGCTGCACGGCCCGGGCCCGCCCGAAATCGTTCAAGGCATTGAGGGCGGCCCGGATGGTGCGACCGGTGAAGAGCACGTCGTCCACCAGCACGACGACCTTGCCTGCCAGGTCGCCCGGAATGTTGGTGACCGCCTCGGGCAGGACGGGGCGCAGGCCGACGTCGTCGCGATAGAAGGCCACATCGAGGCAGCCGACAGGCAGGGTGACCCCCTCGATCTGACCGAGTATGTCCGCCATGCGGGCCGCCAGCGGCACACCGCCCGTCTGCAGCCCGACCAGGACGACGTCTTCGACGCCCCCGTTACGCTCGACCACCTCGTGCGACATGCGGGTCAGGGCGCGCTGCACGTCCGCCGGGGAGAGAACCTGGGAGTGGGCCACGAACACGCCCCCGAGGGGTCGCGTATGACTGCGTTCGCGTTCGGCCACTGCTCCTCCTGTCCGTATGAGCCTCACGGGACTCACTTCACGGTCAGACGGATACCTTATCGCGAGCCTCCGCCGGCTCGCACTTCAGCCGGGCCGCACCTCGGCCGCGATGGTCGAGAGAATCCCGTTGACAAAGGAGCCCGAGTCATCCGTCGAATAGGTCTTGACGAGCTCGACCGCCTCATCGATGACCACGGCCATCGGCGGGCCGTCGGCATCGAGGAGCTCGGCCACGGCCAGACGCAGCACGAGGCGGTCGATGACCGCCATGCGGTCGAGCGGCCAACCCACCGACGCGGCAGTGATCAGTCCGTCGGCCTCGACCCGGGTGGCCGCTGCCCCCTGGAGCAGCGTGCAGACGTAGGCATCCGGCTGGACGGGGAGCTCCTCTAAGACCCGCAAGGGACTCTCCCCCTTGAGCTCGGCCTCGTAGAGAAGCGAGAGCGCCCGCTCCCGTTGCTGGTGCCGGGGAGCATCTTCGTGCGCCGGCACCGTGGCCCGGCTCAAGCTCGCGTCAGATACTCGCCCGTGCGGGTGTCGACCTTGATGGTGTCGCCGGGGTTGATGAACAGCGGAACCTGCACGACCAGTCCGGTCTGCAAGGTGGCCGGCTTGCGCGCCCCGGAAACCCGGTCTCCTTGCACTCCCGGCTCTGTTTCGGTCACCGCGAGCTCCACCGAGGCGGGGAGATCCACACCGACGATCTCGCCGTTGTACATCTGAAGGTTGGCCTCGTCGCCTTCCTTGAGGTAGTCCGGTGCACTCCCGAGCGTGTCGGGTGGTGCCTGCATCTGCTCGTAGGTGCTGGTGTCCATGAAGACGTAGTCGGTGCCGTCGCGGTACAGGAACTGCATGTCGCGCTTGTCGATGATGGCCTGGTCGAGCTTCTCGTCCGCACGATACGTCCGCTCGATCACCGCGCCACTGCGCAGGTTCTTGAGCTTGGTGCGCACGAACGCGCCGCCCTTGCCGGGCTTGACGTGCTGGAACTCCACGACGCTGAAGAGGCCTTCGGGCAGGTTGAGGCTCATGCCGTTCTTCAGGTCGTTAGTCGAGAATGCCATGGATGTCCTTCGTGAAGCGGGTTAGGGGTCGGCTTCCGCCTTCGGTCACCACCAGGGTGTCCTCGACACGTACGCCACCTTGGCCGGGGAGGTAGACACCGGGCTCGACGGTGACAACGAAACCGGGAGCCAGCGTAGCAGTGCCCAGTTGGCTGACCGTCGGCGCCTCGTGGATGTCGAGGCCCACCCCGTGGCCGGTCCCGTGTTCGAAGCGATCGGACCAACCCGCCTCGGTGATGATGGCGCGGCAGACGTCGTCCACCTCCTTGGCCAGGATCCCGGGCCGCACCGCGGCGGCACCCGCGGCCTGGGACGCGCCCACCACCGCGAACACCCGGGCCATGTCGCCCTCTGGTTCGGCACCGACGCAGAACGTCCGCGTCATATCCGAGCGGTAGCCCTCATAGGTGGCCCCGAAGTCGACCACGACGGGATCACCCCGGCGGATGGGACGGGGTCCGGGCCGGTGATGAGGCATGGCCGAGTTCTCGCCCGCGGCCACGATCGTCTCGAAGGCCGTGCTCTCGGCCCCACCGCGGCGCATGGCGGTGTCCAGCGCGAGGGCGAACTGCTCCTCGGTCACCTCCTGCGACATCAGTGGAAGCACCTCGTACAGCGCCGCGTCGGCGATGGCGGCCGCACGCTCCATGCGCGATATCTCTGCGTCATCCTTCACCTCGCGCAGACCTTCGACGGCGTTGCTCGTGGGCACCAACTCGCTCGACGTCAACAACGAGGCCCATGTCCGCTGGCCGGCCCAGCTCACGTTGTCCGCCTCCAGCCCGACCCGGGGCGAGGCCGAGAGAAAGTCCGACACGGCCTGGCGCTGGTCGGTCGTGTTGCCGATGGTGATGTCCACGTCCGCCCCCGCCTCACTCACCTGTTTGGCCGACTGGGTCCGGTAGCGGCCATCCGTCGTGAGCAGTGCAGCCTCGGGGGTCACGACCAGCAGCCCGGCCGATCCGGCAAAGCCGGTCAGGTACCGCACGTTCGGCAGCGTGGTGACCACGAGTGCATCGAAGTCGTCGAACCTGGCCCGGAGGGCGTCCAACCGGCCGGCGACGGACATGGGGGGTAGTGACGTCATGAAGCTCCCTTCAAAAGCTGTGCGACGGCGTCGACAGCGAGCTCGTACCCAAGGCCTCCGAAACCGGCCACGAGACCTGCGGTGACCGGCGCCAGCACCGACGTGTGACGGAAGGGCTCGCGGGCGGCCGGGTTCGAGAGATGGAGTTCGACGGCGGGCCCGTCGAAGGCCGCCACCGCATCGTGCAGGGACCACGACGTATGGCTCAGCG
>ODAK010006393.1_pt1 | contig 11900 bp, 9 predicted proteins | sample 1539591 | NCBI WGS metagenome assembly ODAK01 (sample SAMEA3539303, study PRJEB22396) | soil metagenome | biome: tundra; feature: field; material: soil | place: USA | collected 2010-05 | depth 0.15 m | reverse complement strand
TTCCGGCCATGCAGGCGGGCGAGTGCAGCGAGATTGCGGGCATCGCGTCGCGCGACCGCGGGCGCGCCGAAGCAGCGGCGCGCGATCTCGGCATTCCCAAGGCCTATGGCTCCTACGAGGAGATGCTGGCCGACCCCGGGATCGACGCGGTCTACAATCCGCTGCCCAATCACCTGCATCTGCCGTGGTCCACGCGCGCCGCCGAGATGGGCAAGCATGTGCTCTGCGAGAAACCGATCGGCCTCAACCTGCGGGAAGCGCTCGCGCTGATCGCCGTGCGCGACCGCACCGGCGTCAAGATGGGCGAGGGCTTCATGGTGCAGAGCCACCCGCAGTGGCTGCGCATCGTGGAGTTGGTGCGCGCCGGACGCATCGGGCAACTGCGTTCCGCGGTGGGCACGTTCAGCTATTTCAAGCTGGAAGCCGGCAACATCCGCAACATCCGCGAGTACGGCGGCGGCGCGTTGTTCGATATCGGCTGCTACGCCATCAAAACGTCGCGCATGGTCTTTGGCGAGGAACCGGTGAGCGTTTCCGCCGCCGTCACCCGCGACGCGCGATTCGGCGATATCGACATGCTGACGTCGGCCATCCTGGAATTCCCTACCGGCCACTGCGTGTTCACCTGCAGCACGCAGATCGCCGGGCAGCAGAGCATGCGCTTCTTCGGGACCAACGGACGGATCGAAGCGGAGATTCCCTTCAACCCCACTCCGGGAGGCACTTCGCGCGTGCGCATCGACGATTGCCGCGACCTGAACGGCGGCGGACTGGTGACGGAGGAACTGCCGGCCTGCGACCAGTACACCATCCAGGGCGACCTGTTCTCCCGGGCGATTCTCGATGGCGGCGAGGTTCCGGTGCCGCTGGAAGATGCCGCCCGAACCATGGCCGTCATCGACGCCGTATTCCTGGCGGCGGAGACGGGGCGCAGGGAGCGTCCGGTCGTAGTGTAAGAAGGCATTAAGGATATCGGGAATACGGCGATCGCGAACGGCACTAAACGGGAGCCGCGGCTTGGCGCGTCCGCCGGTAGAGGAGCCAGGCAGTGGCGATAACGGCCGCGGTTCCCACCGCCAGCTTGGTTTCGAAGAGCCACACGTTTTTCACTTCCGCCGTGGGCACGACGGAGCACAGGATGGCGAGCAGGGTGATGGCCCAGCCGGAGATGGCGCTGACCCGTTTGCCGGCCTTCCAGGCGCTGCCGAAAATGTAGAGAAACGGCAGGAAGCCGGTGATCACCATGAGCGAAACCAGGGTCTGATAGGCGGCGCGCATGGTGTCGCCGAGTTGAATCGCCACCAGGAGGAAGGAGGCGAGCACACCCAGGGTGACGATGGCGATGTGCGGCGTGCCCCAGCGGGCATGGACCCGGCCAAAGGCCGCCGGCAGCAGGCGGTCCACGCCCGCCGCAAAGGGCAGGCGCGACACGGAGGTGCCCAATCCTCCGAACTGTCCCACGGCGCTGGCCATGACCAGCACGGCGACCACGGGTGTCAGCCAGGCCAGGTGGAGGGTCCGGGAGGCGCTCTCGCCGGCTTCGGCGAGGCCATTCATCTCGCTGATTTGCGCGGGAGGCAGAATGACCAGCAGGGCCACCGTGGCCGAGATGTAGAACGCAGTGGTGAAGGCGGAGGCGATCCAGCCGGCGCGCGGCAGGGTGCGCGCGGGGTCGCGGATCTCGCCGCCCATCAAGCCTGCCATCTCCAGCCCGGTCATGGCATAGGCGATGGTGGACCAGAAGCTGAGGGTGTCCCAGTTCCAGGTGGGCGCGATGTGGATGGGTGTGGCCGTGCCGCGCCGGCTAAAGACCACCGCGGCCACGATGACCAACAGCGCACCCAGCAGCCAGGTGGCGGCCGCGCCCAGATTCTGGGTCCACTTGCCGATCCTCATGCCGATCAGGTTGGTGCCAAGGGCGACCCAAATAGCAACCAGCGATATGGCGAGCAGGAATGGGCGGCTGCCGGCGAGGTAGCGGTACGAGGGTCCCAGTGCGTAAATGCCGGCGCTCATGTAGAACATGGCCGCGCCGGGGAACCAGAAAGCGATGCCGATCCAGTAAACGACGAAACAGAGGAAGCCGTGCCAGCGGCCAAAATCGTTGCGCGTCCACAGATAAAGGCCGCCGGTACCGGGGTACTTCACGGAGAGCGCGGCCACGGCGATGGCCAGGGGCACCATGAAGAGCACGGCGGCGAGCAGCCACAGGGTGACGGCGCCGGGCCCGGCGTGAGCGGCGGCGGGAATCCAGCGCGTGCCCACGATGCATGCAATGGCGAAGAATGTGATGTCGCGAAGGCCGAGCTCGCGCTTCAGTTGCGGCGAACGGTCATCCATTGAGGCGCTCGATCTCGGCGTGAAGCTCGATGGCGATGCGGCGCAGTCCCTCGCGGAGGAATTCGGGTTTTCCGCCCAGCCAGACGCGGATGTAGCCTTCCAGTCCGAGGTGGGCGCCGGGAACAATCAGCACGCTCTGGTTGACGCGGATGCGTTCGCAGAGTTGGAAACTCGGGGTGGGGGATTGATAGCGCATCAGGCAGAGGGCGCCCGCCTGGGGTTCGCGGAAGGTAAGGAAGCCCGGGAAACCAGCGGCCCATTCCCGCATGATGGGCAGGTTGTGTTGCAGGATGGCGCGGGTGCGCGCGTAGAGTTTCTCGCGATTCTCCGGGCGTACCGCGATGCGCGCCACGGCGTCGGAGATTTTGTTGGGTCCGATGGTGATGTAGTCGTGCTGGCTCCAGCATTCGGCGACGACGGCGGCGGGTCCGACGATCCAGCCGATGCGCACGCCGGGGATACCGTACGCCTTGGAAAGCCCGCTGGTGACGATGACGCGGTCGCTCATGCCCCAGAAACTCGGGGTGCGCTCTCTTGCGATTTCGGCGCCGAGGTAGACTTCGTCGGCCAGGAGCCATGCGCCGACGTGCTCGCAACGGCGCACGATGCGCCGCATGGCCTCCGGCGTGAGCACGCTGCCGGTGGGGTTGTTGGGGTGGGAGAGGTAGACGAGGCGTGTCTTGGGCGTGACGGCGCGCTCGAACTCTTCCCAATCGGGTTCCCAATCCTGGTCGATGCGCAGGCGGAAGGGCTTCACGGTGGCGCCGAGACTTTCGGGCACGCCGCCCAACTGCATGTAGTTGGGGACTTCGAAGGCGACCTCATCGCCGGGGCGGAGGAGGGCGAGGGAGAGGAGGTAGTTGGCCTCGGAGGTGCCGTTGGTGACTTCGATGTGATCGGCGGATGCGCCCGGATAACCGCGGGCCAATTCCTCGCGCAGGGCAATGGTGCCATTGGACTGGCTGTAGCCCAGCGGCATGTCGAGGATGGAATCGAGGTCGAGTCCCATTCCGGCGAGCTCGCGCAGGGTCACGGGGCGGATGCCGCTTTCGCTCAGGTCCATTTCGACCAGGTTTTCCCACGTCGATTGCATCCGTTCCATTTCGAATGGTGCGATTTTCAAAGTGCCCCCAGGTAACAGGATTCGGCGATGTACAGGTCTTCGACGCCAAGCCCGGTGAAATCCGCCACGGTGATGCCGGCGGAATCGAAGGCGGCCGGCGCATCGCAAAACTCGCCGATCTCGATGGCGCGGGCGGCTTGATCCGGCGCGTGCTGCAGTTCACCCAGCATGGCACATTGACGGCGAGAATCCACCAGCAGGAGCGAGGCGCGGCGCAGGATATCGGAAGCGAGTTCCTGCTTGCCCGGGGAGTCCGCGCCCACGGCGGAGATGTGTGTGCCGGCCGCGAGATCGGCGGCGCGGAGCAGGGGGAGGCGGGACGCGGTGGCGGTGACGATGAGGCGCGCGGCGGCAGCGACATCGGCGGGCGAGCGGGCGAGACAGATTTCGGTTTGCGGAAGCGCGGCAAGAAGATCGGCGCGGCACTCGGCGGCTCGCTGGGGATCGCGGCCCCAGAGGAAGATCTGGTGGAGGTCGAGGATTTCGGCGTGCATGCGGGCCTGCAGGCGCGCCTGTATGCCAGTGCCGAGGATGCCGAGCGCCTGGTCGCGGCGGCCGAGTTCGCCCGCGACTAGGGCGGAGACGGCGGCGGTGCGCACGTCGGTGAGATAGCCGGAATCGGCCAGAAAGGCCACGGGTTCGCCGGTTTCCGCCGAGGAGAGGAGCATCATGCCGTTGCCGGCGGGCAGGCCGCGGGCGAGGTTGCGGGGAAAGGTGGCGGCGATCTTGAGGGCGAAATACTTTCCGCCGCGGCGATAGCTGGATTTGATGTGGACTTCGGCGTCAACGGGGGCGATGGCGAGGTGCATGGGCATCGGCATGTCGCACTCGCCGCGGGAGTAGGCGATGACGGCCTCGCGCATGCGGGTGATGATGTCCGGGAACGCGAGGGCGCGCCGGATTTCCGGAAGTTCGAGAATCCGCATCAAGGTAAGACTAGCAGACGCGGCGGCGGCTGCGCCCAAAGTGTGTAGATTAATCCTTTTCAATGACATAGCTCTGTGTGGCTAGTGGCCCGAAGGGTTAGGCGGCAGTACCATGGAATTGCAGGTTGAAGGAGGTTCTTTACGCCACCCAAGGCATTACTTCTCGCAGTTCTGGTGCTGGGTTCAGGTGTTCTTCCGGCGCAGCAGGCTCCGCCCGTTCCGCCACCGCCGGATCAGAGGCTCAGCCCGGACCAGTTGAACGATCTGGTAGCGCCCATTGCGCTCTATCCCGACCCGCTATTGAGCCAGGTTCTGGTGGCCTGCACTTATCCATTAGAGGTGGTGCAGGCTTATCAGTGGGCGCAAAGGAATCCCGGGATCTCGGGGCCCGCTCTCACGCAAGCCGCACAGCAGCAGGACTGGGACGCCAGCGTGCAGGCACTGGCGGTTTTCCCCGACGTTCTGAAGCGTCTGAATGACGATGTCGCCTGGACCACGAACCTGGGCAACGCGTTTCTGGCTCAACAGCAGGACGTGATGGATGCGGTGCAGCGCATGCGGCAGAAAGCACAGCAGGCGGGAAAGCTGCAATCCACCGAACAGCAGAACGTCACGACCGCCACCGACGCCGGCCAGCCTTACATTGAAATCGAGCCGGCCAACCCACAAGTGATCTACGTGCCCGTGTACGATCCGATGTGGATCTGGGGCCCGCCTATGTGGTATCCGTATCCGCGCTGGTGGTGGCCGCAGCGCAGTTTCCTTACCGGCGGGCTCTACTTCGGATTCGGCGGACCGATCGACGTGGGCTTCTACTACGGCGCCGGCTGGCACGGCTGGGGCGGCTGGGGCTGGCATCCGGGTTGGGGCAGCCACACCGTCATCGTGAACAATTCGTTCATGCACCGATACAACTACAACACCAGGAATGTGAGCAGCGTCCGCGGCACCACGGTGTGGGCGCACGACGCGGCGCATCGCGGGGGCGTGCCGTACGCCAACCAGTCCCTGCGGACGCAGTACCAGGGGAACGTACGGCAGAACATGGCGCGTCCGTCGCCGGATCAGGTTCGCGGGCAGCAACAGCAGGGTGAGCGGTTCGGCAATCGCCAGGTTCCGAGCAACAATGCGCCGGCGCAGAATCGCGGGGTCTTCAGCGGCATGGACCACGGCTCGGCGGCACGGCAACAAGCCGACCACGGTTATTCGAGCATGGGCGCGGCGCGCAGTTCGCCGGCGCCGCGTGCGGCGCCCGCGCAGCGTTCGGCTCCGGCATCCCGGCCTTCGGGCGGCGGAGGCGGCGGGCGCCCCTCCGGTGGCGGCGGTGGACATCCATCTGGTGGTGGTGGAAGGGGAGGACGATAATGGCAGCCCGAACTTCGATGGTGGCCGTTGTGCTGGCGGTGGGAATCGCAGTAATCCCCGGCGCCGCTCAAACCGGCCAGAAAACTTTCGCAACTCCACAGGAGGCGGCGCAGGCGTTGGTTGATGCCTCGGCCGCCAACGATACGGCGGCCATGCTGCAGATCTTCGGTCCCGCCGGCAAAGACATCGCGCAGTCCGGCGATGCGGCGTCCGATAAAGAACGCCGCGAACAGTTCGCCGCATTGGCCCACCAGAAAATGACGGTGGAACTGGATGAGGATAAGGATCTCGCCACCGTGATCGTGGGGCCTGACGCTTGGCCCCTGCCTGTGCCGATCGTGCTGGAAAAAGGCCGGTGGCGCTTCAATTCCGCGGTTGGGCGCGTGGAAGTTCTGGCGCGCCGGGTGGGCCGCAACGAACTCACCGCCATGGAGGTCTGCCGCGCTTACGTGGAAGCCCAGACGGAGTATGCCTCGCGCGACCGCACCGCCAGCGGCAGCCTGCAGTACGCCCAGAAGATCTTGAGTTCGCCCGGCAAGAAGGACGGACTCTATTGGGAAGGCGAGCCGGGTAACCTGGTGCCGAAAGCTTTCGCCGACGCTTCCGCCGCCATGCTTGCCGAGGGCAAAAAGCCGGTGCCCTACCACGGCTACTACTTCCGCATTCTCAAGGCGCAGGGTCCGGACGCCGAGGGCGGCGCGATGGATTACGTGGTGGGAGGCAAAATGATCGGCGGCTTCGCGCTGGTCGCCTACCCCACGGAATACGGCGTCTCCGGCATCGAGACGTTGCTGGTCAACCATCGGGGCAAGGTCTACGAAAAGGATCTGGGCGCCACTACGGGCGCGCTGGCTCGCCAGATGACGCGCTTCAATCCGGACAAGAGCTGGAAGCTGGTGACGGGGGAGTAGAGCGTCTTCCTCGAGAATATAGGATCGCCGGGTGAGACCGCTCGCGACCGAGGTGAAGTGTTGAGATCAGCGCCCGCCGCCGGTGCCTTGCCGCGGAGTTGCCGTCGCGATCGGCTGTTCTCATCGGCAATCGGTAAATCCTTGGCGACAAGGGAGGAGATGTCTCCCAGAACGCCGTTTTGAGGCCGGTGTACGAGAAGCCCACTTAACCGGCACAATTGGGCCGCGTTGGCTTGCCCGGCTTCGGTGCCTTATTGCTTTTTCGATTTGGCCGGCGTGCCGGGATTCGCGGGCAACTTCGCGATCGGTTCGATTTCGCCGTGGAACATCCGCGTGATCTCGCCGGCGAGCCGCAAATACCAGTCGCTAGGCAACTCGGCGCCGTCCGCGTCCAGCGTCAGCCAAAAGCCCTGTTCCGGTGCGTCCTTGCGGTGGGGAGCGATTTTGAGGATCGCGGTGCCTTCGTCGACTTCGTCAAACATGGCGATCTTCAGAATCTTGGCGCCGGCGATTCTGGCGTTGTAGGCCTGGCGCCACAAGAACTCGCCGCGCAGCCGCGGAATCTGGTTGGGGCGGGCGCTCTTCTTGAGATTGTTCCAGGAGAAGCCGGGGAAGATCACGGGCATGTAGAGCTGGTGGTTCGCGGCAGCGAGATTCACGTCCGGAACCAGCATGTCTTCCTTCCAACGGTCCGCTGCTTCGAGAGTGCCGTAGCGGCCGACGGTCCAGGGCTGCACGACGTCCATAGCCGCGTACACCCCGGTCCACGCGGAATCTGTCCGCGAATCGTTGGTCAGCGTCCTCCAACGCGACGGTGTGCCGCCCATGTACGTCGCGCGGTACCGCTCCGGCGCCATGGACTTAAACCACTCGATCAGGTCTTTCGCCGCCTGTGGGTCGGCGGGCGGATGCGCGCTCTCGTTCAAGCCCATCCCCCACACCGACAGCAGCGGCTTGCCGTTGTGCCGCTGATAGTTTGGATGTGCGATAACCTTCACTTCGTCCACGAGGTAAGTCCAGTCGTCCTTCAGCATTTGCGCAAACGTCTCGGGGTTCCCGCCGGAGATGTCGTACTCTATCGCAAAAGTGCGGCCGGTCTCCCTGGCGGCATTCATGATGTTCTTGAGCACCACGTCTCCCTCGGCGCGCCTTCCGCGGGTAGAGCCAATGAAGCGTTGCACCAGGACGCCGTCGAGCCCGTATTCCTGCATCCAGCGGAAGTGGCGCATTACGGTCTTCGGATTGCGCGACGAGAACAGGTACGCGGGTTTTCCGTCGATGGTCATACCGGGAATCTCGCAGCGCTCGCCGGCATCGAGTTCGCTGACGTCGGGGTAGACGTCGACGGTGAGGGTCTCGGGGGTTGGAACGCCGCGTGACCAATGTGTCCAGCGCTGGGAGCCGTCGCTCGGGCAGGTAAACCAGCCCTGATATCCAAGCAGGACTTTGCCGTCGAGCGTGGACGCGTCGGGGGTGCCGGCTGCGTGCGAAGCCGACCAACAAACGGTCAGGATCAGCGTGGCGCGCACGATTGCGGTGCGACTGTTCATACCCATTCAGTTTAGACTTCCAAGCGTAGCGCCATTGTGACCCTACGATTGCCGCTCTTGGAGGTGATCTGGCCGTAGGTCGAAGACGTGATGCTGGGGCTGGGCGCGTCCAGGTTCGGGTGATTCAGAATGTTGTACATCTCGGCGCGGAATTGCAGGCGCATGCGCTCGCGGAAGCAGCCAAGCCCGCTGGCGCCCGAGAAGGTGCATGCCGCCGAAATCGAAATCGGGGTTCCGGTCTGGAAGCTGACGATGCCGCTATTCTGCCAGTTGCCGAGAATCCAGCTCGCCAACCCATGCGAGGGGAACTGCTTGCCGTGCCCGAACGGCAGCTCGTAGACGTAGTCGGCCACGAAGCGCTGCGGGCTGGCGGCCGCGCATGCCGCGGGTATCCTCCACCGCGATCTGAAGCCCGACAACATTCTGATCACCCGCGAAGGCCGCATCAAGATTCTCGATTTCGGTCTCGCGAAAGCCGCGCACGAGGATATCGCTCCCGGTGTGATCGTAGAGTCGATAATGAACCGCCAATCCGGTCGTAGTGGCGTATCGGGATTGATAAACCTTCTTATCGTACAGTGGCCCCACACGCGCCAAATGTGGGAAGTTGACCGGATTACCCGCCAGTAACGCCGAAGGGGCGAGGTAGCGCTCCTGGAGACCGGAACGGCAGCCACCGGATAACAGGGGGTGGAAATCTGAAGTGCAGGGCGCTATGGTCTGCTTTGGACCACGTTAAAACCAAATCACTGCGGCGCCGCGGGTTTCTGCGGATCGCCGGAACCGCCACTGCGTGTGGCGCGCTTGTCTCGTGCGGGCGGGAGAACACGCCGTGGCGCTTTCTGACGGCCGCTGAAGGCAGGACGCTGGCCGCCATCTGCGAGCAGATCATCCCCACCGACCAAACGCCGGGCGCGGCGTGGGCGGGAGGGGTCGAGTTCATCGACCGCCAGCTGATGGGACCCTATCGCCGGCAGCGAGACGCGTACCGCAGCGGGCTGATGGAGATCGACCGGGCTGCCGCCGGCAAGTTTGGCAAGGGGTTCGCCGCTCTCGACGCGCCGCAGCAGACGGCGTTGCTGGAATCGCTGGAAGGCGGCGCGAAGCGCTTCTTTTCCACCGTGATCGCGCACACCATGCAAGGCTACTACGGCGACCCGCGCCACGGCGGCAATCGCGATGCCGTGAGCTGGCGCATGCTGGGCGTGCCGGTGATTCCCATCCGCGGGCGCTATCGCTACGAGTTGCCGAAGCAGGGGGCGTAAGCGATGGCACTCCAACACGTGAATGCGGTGATTGTGGGAGCGGGCGCCGGGGGAGGCGTGACGGCCAAGGAACTGGCGGCGGCCGGACTCAGCGTAGTCCTGCTGGAGCGCGGCAAATGGTACACGGCGGCCGATTGCCGGAAAGACGATCTGCGCAACCAGCGCACTTCGGTACTGGGCAATAACTCAGGGCCGGACGAAGAGCGCAATCCGCGCGTGGTGGTGGACCTCGATGGGCAGCAACGCGTGGTGCTGCCGAGCGAAGGCGGCTACAGCAACAACGCGGGATGCGTGGGGGGCGGCACCTTCACTTACGGCGCGCAGGCGTGGCGCTATCAGGAAAAAGACTTCCGCATGGCGACCACGTACGGCGTGCCGGAGGGCAGCACGCTGAGCGACTGGCCGGTTTCCTACGCGGAGATGGAGCCCTACTACGAGAAGGCGGAATACGAGATCGGCGTTTCGGGCGACGTTTCGGCGGACCCGTTTCACGGGCCGCGCCGCAAGCCGCTGCCCATGCCGCCGCTTCCCGTGAACAAGGAATACGGGATTCTCAAGCCGGCCGCGCAACGCCTGGGCCTGCACCCGTTCGATCTCCCGATGCTGCGCAACTCTGTGCCGTACGGCGGAAGGCCGCCATGCATGCAGTGCCGCTGGTGCGTGGGATTCGCCTGCGAAGTGAACGCCAAGTGCGGCACGCAGAACACGGCGATTCCCGCGGCGCTGGCCACCGGGAACTGCCAGTTGCGCACCGGATGCATGGCGCGGGAGGTGATGACCGACGCGCAGGGACGCGCTACGGGAGTGGCGTATTACGACGCGGACGACCGGCTGCGCGAGCAGACAGCCGATATCGTGATTGTCTCCTCGGCGGCGGTGGAATCGGCGCGCCTGCTGTTGAATTCGAAGAGTAAGATGCACCCGGCGGGCCTGGGGAACGGCTACGACCAGGTGGGGCGCAATTTGCAGGGACACACGTACACGGGAGCGTGGGGGATCTTCGATTACGATACCTACGACGATATCGGGCCGGGCGCCAACATTGCGGTATGCGACTACAACCACGGCAACCCGGGCCTGGTGGGCGGCGCCATGCTGGCTAACGAGTTTATCCGCCTGCCGTACCAGTTTGTGAGCGCGCTGCCGCCCGGAGCGCCGCAGTGGGGGCGCGGCCACAAGGAGTTGATGCGCCAGTGGTACCGCCGCAGCATCGCGGTGCAGGGGCCGACGCAGGAGATCCCGATTGCCGAATCGCGGGTGGAAGTGGACCCGAAGGTAAAGGACTTCTGGGGGCTCCCTGTGGCGCGCCTGTCAGGCGGCAAGCATCCGAAGACCATGGAGACGTCGCTCGCGATGGCGGAGAAGGCCGAAGCGTGGCTCAAGGCGGCGGGCGCCATCCGCACCTGGAAGAAGCTGGCGGGGAAGGGAACCAGCGGAGGGCAGCACCAGGCGGGCACCTGCCGCATGGGCGCCGACCCGAAGACGAGTGTGGTGGATAAAAACTGCCGCGTGCACGATCAGGACAACCTGTACGTGATCGATGGCAGCGTACACGTGAACAATGGCGGGTTCAACCCGGTGTTGACCATCATGGCGACGGCGTACCGCGCGGCGGAGCAGATTGTGAAGGGACGGAAGGGGCGCGGCGTATGAAGCGCAGAATGCTGCGCGGCGGCCTGCTGGCGGCTGCCGCTATCGTGGTGCTGGCGCTGCCGGCGGGAAGCCTCTATTACGAGTACAACTCCGGCGCCAGCTGCGCGCGCTGCCACGAGATCCGCAAGAACTACGATGCCTGGCACGCGTCCAGCCATCGCGACGTAAGCTGCGGCGCCTGCCACGGCGAGATCACCACATTCGACCCGGGGTTCCACCTGGGGAATCTGCGCCGCCTGGTGCAGCACGTGCGGCAGGGGTTTCGCGACCCGGTCCGCCTGGGCACGCGCGATATCCCGCGCCTGATGGAGCGCTGCCGCGGGTGCCACCGGCAGGAGTTCGCGCAGTGGCAAAGCGGGGCGCACAGCGCCACTTACCGGCGGCTGTTTCTGGACGACAAGCACAATCATCAGCGCCTGCTGATGGACGATTGCCTGCGCTGCCACGGCATGCACTTTGACGGCGGCATCCGCGACCTGGTGGCGCCGGTGGATTCCAAGGGTCCGTGGCGTCTGCTGCGGCCGGAACTGGCGGAGCAGCCGGCGATTCCCTGCCTGAGCTGCCACCAGGTGCATCGCGAAGGGGAGTTGTTGCCGAAGGCGCGTCACCCTGGTGCGAACCCGGTGGAGAAATCGGCCGCGAAACAGGCCGCGAAGCAGGAAGTGCTGCGGCCGTCGGTGGGGCTGTTCGACCGGCGGGAGCAGAAGCATTTCGCGGTGGAACTGTTGCCGATGCCGGTGATGCGCGACGGGGAGCGCGCCCTGAAG
>ODAK010006392.1_pt1 | contig 11901 bp, 8 predicted proteins | sample 1539591 | NCBI WGS metagenome assembly ODAK01 (sample SAMEA3539303, study PRJEB22396) | soil metagenome | biome: tundra; feature: field; material: soil | place: USA | collected 2010-05 | depth 0.15 m | reverse complement strand
GATTCACGTCGGGGTGATACTTGCGCGCCAACTTGCGAAACGCCTTGCGGATGTCGTCCGCCGAGGCAGTCTTCTTCACCCCGAGGATGCCGTAATAGTCTTTGTCTTTGTTGGCGGTGGGCATGGTTGGCTCTTAGCAATTCGCTTTTCGCTGCTCGCCTTTCGCTCTTCGCTCTTCGCTATTCGCTACATCCTATTTTCAGATTGTCATCCTGAGCGGAGCGAGGCGAGAGCCGAGCGAAGTCGAAGGATCCGCGGTCCTCTGCTCCAGCGATACCGCAGATCCTTCGACTCCGGCGGCCAACTTCAGGCCGCCTCCGCTCAGGATGACAACTCATGGGGTGTTGCGCTCCTCAGTTAATGCTCGCCTGCCCGCCGTCGCCCATCGGAATGACGTCGCGCGCGACGAAACCGAATTCGTCGCTGATCACCGGAATGGCTTTCATGCGGCCGTCGACGCCGGAGGTGATCAGATACCACCGTCCGTCGTCGTTGTTAAAACTTAACAAGTAGAACTGATCGTTCACTTCGAATCGCAATTGCTCTACCCTTACACCTTTCGCAATGTCGAAGGCTTTTAGCTTCTAGCTCTTAGCTTTTAGCCAAAGTCGATTTTGCTCTTCACCGTCGCCTGTCGCTCTTGTGGACAAGGGGCGCATGGTGCGCCCCTTCCATCTTGCTAAGAGCTAATAGCTAAAGGCCAAGAGCTTATTTCTTCTCGTCCACGTCCACGTACTCGGCGTCGATCACGCCTTCGTCTTTCTTCTTCTGCTCGCCGCCCGCGGCCTGTCCGTCTCCACCCGGCGGCGGACCGCCGGTTGGAGGCGTTTGCGCCGAGCTCGCCTTGTACATGGCTTCGGCCAGCTTGTGCGACGCGGCGGTCAGGTTCTCGCGCGCCTTGTTCATCGCCGCCGGGTCGCTGCCTTCCAGCGCCTTCTTGGCGTCGGCCAGCGCGTTCTCGACGTCACTGCGCTCCTGCCCGGAGATCTTGTCGCCGTGCTCGCGCAGCATCTTCTCGATGCTGTACACCATGCCGTCGAGCTGGTTGCGCGCTTCCACTTCCTCGCGCTTGGCCTTGTCTTCGGCAGCGTGGGCGTCGGCGTCCTTCGCCATGCGCTCGACTTCTTCCTTGCTCAGACCTGAAGACGACGTGATGGTGATCTTCTGGTCCTTGCCGGTGGCCATGTCTTTGGCATTCACGTTCAGGATGCCGTTGGCGTCGATGTCGAACGTCACCTCGATCTGCGGCACGCCACGCGGAGCCGGCGGCAATCCGGTCAGGTGGAACTTGCCGAGGGTGCGGTTGTCGCGCGCCATGGGACGCTCGCCCTGCATCACGTGTACCTCAACCGAGGTCTGGTTGTCGGCCGCGGTGGAGAACATCTCCGTCTTCTTGGTCGGGATGGTGGTGTTGCGCTGGATCATCTGCGTGGCCACACCGCCCATGGTCTCGATGGAGAGCGTCAAAGGAGTCACGTCGAGCAACAGCAGGTCTTTGACTTCGCCGCCGAGAACGCCGCCCTGAATGGCAGCGCCGATGGCCACCACTTCGTCGGGGTTCACGCCCTTATGCGGCTCCTTGCCGAAGACCTCCTTCACCAGCGCCTGAATGCGCGGCATGCGCGTCTGCCCGCCGACCAGCACGACCTCGTTGATCTTGTCAGGCGTGATGCCGGCGTCTTTTAGCGCAGCCTTACACGGGCCGATGGAACGATCGATGATGTCCTTCACCATCTCTTCCAGCTTGCTGCGGGTGAGGGTCTTCACCAGGTGCTTGGGACCGCTGGCATCCGCCGTGATGAACGGCAGATTGATTTCGGTCTGCATGGTGGTCGAAAGCTCGATCTTGGCGCGCTCCGCCCCGTCGCGCAGACGCTGCAGCGCCATCTCGTTGCCCTTGTCGCGCAGGTTCAGGCCTTCGTCCTTCTTAAACTCGTCGATCAACCAGTCGACAATGCGCTGGTCGATGTTATCGCCGCCCAGGTGGGTGTCGCCGTTGGTGGACTTCACCTCGATGACGCCTTCGCCGACTTCGAGAATCGAAATGTCGAAGGTGCCGCCGCCGAAGTCATACACGGCGATGGTTTCGTCCTTCTTCTTGTCGAGCCCGTAGGCCAGAGCGGCCGCCGTCGGCTCGTTGATGATGCGCTTGACTTCGAGACCGGCAATCTTGCCTGCGTCTTTGGTCGCCTGGCGCTGCGCGTCGTTGAAGTAGGCCGGGACCGTAATGACGGCGTCGGTGATCGTCTCGCCCAGGTAGTCTTCGGCGGCCTTCTTCAGCTTCTGAAGAATCATCGCTGAGACCTGCGGCGGGGTGTGTTCCTTTCCCTGCGCCACGATGGCCACATGATCGCCCGACTGCACGACCTTGTAAGGCACCATCTTCATCTCTTCATTGACTTCGTCAAAACGACGGCCCATGAAGCGCTTGATGGAATAAACGGTGTTTTCGGGGTTGGTGATGGCCTGGCGCTTGGCTACCTGGCCGACCAGCCGCTCTCCGGTCTTGGTGAATCCGACGACCGAGGGCGTTGTCCGCCCACCTTCTTCGTTGGGGATGACTTTGGGTTCGCCGCCTTCCATGACGGCAACTACTGAGTTAGTGGTTCCCAAGTCAATTCCGATAATCTTTCCCATTGCAGCCACCCTCCTAGCTTAATTAGCTTGTAAGTTACTGATAATAAGTGCAATTGATTGCATCTCAAGCCTTATAACAAACCGACTATAGAACTTGAGTGGATCATTGTCAAGTTTTAGATGCGCTGGCTCCCCGCCTTGTTGCAGGGAATTTTCCAGTAAGGAAAGGTCCCAAAACGGATTTCGCTCGGGTAGTGCGGCGCTTCAGCCGGATCATTCATCTTTTCGGTAGCTAGAGGCAGGAAGTTTTTGAAGGGGCACGGCTTGAGAGGCTGCGGAAAAAGTCTGGGGGAGGGATTTTGGTGGGAGCCCCCTGCTTCAGCAGGGGGAGCTGGACTTCAGTCCAGCGGAGATAGACGTAGTCAATGTTGAACTGGGCTTTAGCCCTGGGGTTTTTCGATGCCCGGCGCTAAAGCGCGTGACCAAAGCCGAACTCCTTCCGGAGCGCTGAAGCGCTCCTTCCCCGCATGAATGCGGGGGCTCCCACCAAAAGGTACATTGCAGGTTCAGCGTCGCTGTTCGAACAAAGCTACCCCACGCCGGTTTCGATCACTATCAAATGCGTCTAACCAGAAGAGAGGATCGCTCTAAAACGCAGGGAGGCGAAATGGCAGCGGAAACGGTAGAGACCAGTTGTTGTATCGTAGGCGGCGGACCCGCGGGCGTGATGCTGGGCTATCTTCTGGCGCGTGGCGGCGTGCCGGTCACAGTGCTGGAGAAGCACAAGGATTTCTTTCGCGACTTTCGCGGCGATACCGTGCATCCCTCGACGCTGGAGGTGATGTATGAGCTGGGCCTGCTGGAAGACTTCTTGCAGCTGCCGCACCAGGAGTTGACTTCGGTCGGCGGCATCGTGGGTGACTTTGCCTTCCAGGCGGCCAGCTTCCGGCGCCTGCCCACGCATTGCAAGTTTGTAGCGCTGATGCCGCAATGGGACTTTCTTGAGTTTCTCTCCAGCAACGCACAAGAATTTCCGTCCTTCAACCTCAGGATGGAGCACGAGGCGGTTGACCTGATTCGCGACTCCGGGCGGATCACCGGAGTGCAGGCGAAGACGCCGGATGGGACAGTGGAGATTCGGGCGGACCTGGTGGTGGGGGCCGATGGCCGGCATTCAACGATTCGCCAGGCAGCAGGTCTGGAGGTAATCGAGTCAGGCGTTCCCATCGATGTCCTGTGGTTCCGCATTGGCCGCACCAGCAACGATCCCGAACAGCTCTTGGGCAACATCAACCACGGCAAGGCCCTGGTCCTCATTCCGCGCGGCGATTACTTCCAGGCCGGACTCATCATCCCCAAGGGCTCCTTCGAAGAAATGCAGGGGCGCGGGCTGGATGAGTTTCGCACCGACATTGCGCGCATTGCTCCTTATCTTGCTGACCGCGTCGCCGAATTGAAGAGGTGGAAGCAGGTCAAGTTGCTGACCGTGCAGATCAATCGGCTGCGGCAGTGGCATCGGCCGGGACTACTCTGCATCGGAGATGCCGCCCACGCCATGTCTCCGGCGGGCGGAGTCGGCATCAACCTCGCGATCCAGGACGCCGTGGCCACCGCAAACCTCCTGACCGGCGCGCTTCGCGACCGACGAGTCACCGAAGCATTGCTGGCCCGCATGCAATGCCGGCGCGAGTTTCCCACCCGTGCCACCCAACTCTTGCAGGTCCAGGCCCATAAGCTTTTCGCGCGAATATTCCAGAATCCCGGTCCGGCGGAGGCGCCCTGGCAACTGAAGGTCGCGGTGAATATTCCCTTCGTGAATGACCTGCTCGGGCGAGTGGTGGGGAATGGCTTCCGTCCGGAACACATCGCGGGCGCGCGCCCTCGCCAAACCTGCGGCGCGGTCTGCTTGAAGAAAATCGCCGTCGGAATTGGACTGGTCGCCGCCGGCGCCACGCTGACGTTCCGCAGGTTCGCCAGGGTGAGGCGGCCTGGTTGGGCGTAGACGAAAATGCCCCGCCTAGCCAAAACAAGGCTAGAATGGGGCACCCCAGATTCAAGGTGCGACCTGCACCAACTCCGTGGTGTGCTTGAGTTGGCCGCAGGCGGCGTAGATGTCGCGGCCGCGGGGACGGCGGACGAACGCCGGAATTCCGGCTCGCGTGAGCACGTTTTGAAATGCCAGCACGCGCTCGTCCGACGGCGTCGAGAAGGGAATCTCTGGCCCGGAATTCAGCGCGATCAGGTTTACCTTGGCGCGCAGTCCGCGAATCAGGTCAACCATCTCGCGGGCGTGCTGAACGCCATCGTTGACGCCGCCGAGCAGGACGTACTCGAAGGTCAGCCGCTCGCGATTGCGCAGAGGGAACTCGCGCAGCGCGGCCATCAGCTTCTCGATGGTCCACTTCTTCGTGATGGGCATGACCTCGGTGCGCAGCGCCTCGTTGGGAGCATTCAGCGACACCGCCAGCTTTGGGCGCACCGGCTCGGCCCCGAAGTCGGCGATGTGCGGCACGATGCCTGAAGTCGAAACCGTCATGCGCGACTCGGCAATGCCGACCGCTTCCACCAGCAGGCGAACGGCTTGCATGAAGTTGTCGTAGTTGAGGAAAGGCTCACCCTGTCCCATGAAGACCAGGTTGACGCGGTCGCGCTGCATCTCGACCTGTTGGTCGTTGAGCACGGCGAGAATCTGGCCTACGATTTCGCCCGCGCTCAGATTGCGCTTCAGTCCCAGCAGCGCGGTCATGCAGAAGGCGCACTCCACGGCGCATCCTACCTGACTGGAAACGCAGATGGTGGCGCGGTGCGGGCGATCGCGGGAACTCGATGGTCCTGCCGCTATAGGGGTCCTTCGACTCCGTTCGTCCGCTACCGCGGACTCACTTCGCTCAGGATGACAACCTGAAACCTTACCATCTCGCTCAGGATGACAGCTTGATTGGGCAGCCGCGTTCTGCGGCGAAGTTTCGAGTTTCAAGTTTCGAGTTTCGTCTTGGCTGAGTGCTGAATGCTGACGGCTGAATGCTAGTTCTTGCAGTTCCGCGTCTCCATCTTCGGAGCCGTCGCCGGCTTCTCCGCCATCGCCTTCGGGCATCCACACCGTCTCGACACTCTGGCCGTCGCCGAAGCCCAGCAGGTAACGAATCGTGCCGTCGGCGGAAACAAACTTCTTCTCGATTTTGGGCAAACCAATCGCGTAGCCCGACTCGCGCAGCCGCTGCCGGAACGCAAGCGGCAGCATGGTGAACTGGTCCAGTGCCGACCACCTTTGCCGGTACAAACCGTCTAAAAGCTGGCGAGCACGGTAGCCGGGTTGGCCGAGACCTTCAGCAATCTCCGTAAGTTGCTGAATCGTAAGGCCTAATAGTTCGGTATTTTGCTGTTTGCTCATGCATCCAATATGCTGGCTGTTAGATTCCTTTGGGCCCGACGACGCTGCGGGCATTTCGTAATTGTAAAGAGTGATCATTTTATCCCGCGGGGCTTGGAGCCACAGGGCAGAAGCTCAGAGTGAGGTTAGAGGAACTACCCCGCCCTGGAGAAAAGCAGGTCCCTCGACTCCGCTTCGCTCCGCTCGGGATGACAGAACGGGGTACCCCATGTTTGTCAGGAAGGCAGAGTGGAGCTGGAATAAATAAATGGTTGAAGAAATCCGCAATATACAACGCGAGGTATTGCCCAACGGGCTGACCATCCTGACCGAACACATGAACCACATCCGTTCGGTGTCGATGGGGATCTGGGTGAGGTCCGGCTCGCGCCACGAAGATCCCGCGGTGAATGGCATCTCGCATTTTGTCGAACACATGGTGTTCAAGGGCACGACCAACCGCACCGCCGAAGACATCGCCCGCCAGGTGGATTCCATTGGCGGCAACATGGACGCCTTCACCGGCAAAGAGACGATCTGCTTCAACATCAAGGTTCTGGACGAGCATCTTCCCATCGCGGTGGATGTCTTAAGCGACATGGTCTTGCATCCAATCTTCGACGCCAACGAAATCACGCGCGAGCGCGGCGTCATCCTGGAAGAGATCAAGATGGATGAGGACAATCCCGACTACCTGGTGCATGAGATCTTCACCCAGAATTTCTTCAAGGACCACCCGCTGGGCAAGCCGATCCTGGGAACCAAGGAGACGGTGCGGCGCTTCGATCAGAATGCCATCCATGGTTATTATCCCGCGAAGTTTGCTCCCGGCAATCTCATCATCTCGGCGGCGGGAAACGTCAACCACGAGGAGTTTGTCGAACTTCTGCGGCAGAATTTCGGACAGTTGCCGGCGGGCTCCAACGGCTGGCACGACAGCCCGCCCAAGGTGCATTCCCGCATCATCCTGCGCAACAAGAAATCTCTGGAGCAGGTGCAGATTTGCGTGGGCGTTCCGTCCTACCGCATCAGTGACGAGCGGCGCTATGTGTCGTACATCCTGAATACGCTGCTGGGCGGAGGCATGAGTTCGCGGCTCTTCCAGAACGTTCGCGAGAAGCAGGGGCTGGTGTATTCCATCTTCTCCGAACTGAATCCCTTCCGCGATACCGGGCTGCTGTCGGTGTACGCCGGGACTTCGCGGGAGTCCGCGCCCAAGGTTGTGCAATCCATCGTGAACGAGTTTCGCCAGTTCAAACTGAATCCCATCTCGGACGAAGAGCTGAAACGCGCCAAGGACCAGTTGAAGGGAAGCCTGATGCTGAGCCTGGAGTCGAGCACGGCACGCATGTCGAACCTGGCCCGCCAGGAGATGTATTACGACCGATTTTTCAGCATGGACGAGATTATCGAGCGCATTCAGGCGGTGACTATCGAAAGCCTGCTGGAATCCGCGAACGAACTGTTCCAACCGGGGCACATCGCAGTGACCGTGTTGGGCAATCTCAACGGATTGAAGATCAGCCGCGATTCAATAGTCTGTTGAGGAAGAAGCTGTCAGCCATCAGCTGTCAGCCGTCAGCTTTCAGTTCCATCCGTCCACGCGGTTCCTGCTGCCTCGGAACCGAGGCAAAACCTTTGCTGGCGGCGAGCGTCCAAAATTGCAGAGCGATCTGGATATGGCGGAAAATGGGGTCGAGGTGCGATTTGAGTTTCTCACCCCTCGCATCATCTTCAAATCTGTGCGATGCTGTGGACATGGGAAACAAAAACGCACCAAGGCGCGAAGCCAAAAAGCCGCCTAAGAAAAAATCCAAAGCGACCCTCTAAGCTCCAGCTAAGCCGCTGTGTTGCCGAAGTGCTGAATGCCGGGTCTTGGCGCCGGTCGCTGTCCCCTCCGGGGGCAGGGCCGGCAGAGCAGGGTGGCAGAGCACGTGGGAACCGGCCAGGGCGGCTGAGAAAGGTTGCCAATTATGCGTAAACGTAATCGAGACCGGGGATTTACCCTCATCGAACTGCTGATCGTCGTAACCATTATTCTGATCATCGCTGCCTTCACCATACCGAAGCTTACGAAATCGACCATCCCGGCGCACGAGACTTCTGCCATCGCCAGCATCAGGGCGATCAATGAAGCGGAAATGATCTATGCCAGCAGCCATCCGGAGATGGGCTTCACAGCGGACATGGCCATGCTGGGAGGCACGACTCAAAGCGGCGGCGAGGGGACCATCGACAACAACCTGGCCAGCGGCCGCAAGAGTGGCTACACCTTCACCTATACGCCCGGCGAGAAGGTGAACGGCGCCATCCGTTCGTACACCATCACGGGCGTACCCGATCAGGTCGGCACGACCGGGCAGCGTAGGTTCTACGCGGACGAGGCAGGCGAGATCCATTACAATTCCTCCGGCCCTGCGGATGTGAACAGCCCGGTGATTCAGTAGCCGGGGCGTTTTGGCGTGTCGGGTTCAAAGGTTTCCTTCGGCGGAAGAAGTTGCGTTTCCGATTACACTCGACCTTCACTCATGATCATTGCTCCATACCGCTGGAATCTCGCTGCGGTTGTACTTCTATTCTGCTCATCTGCGCTTCTGGCGCAGACCGGCGTTCATGCCCTCGCTGCCAAGGTGGACCGGCACTACGACCAGTTGCGCACCCTCGAAGCCAGGTTCACGGAAACCTATAGCGGCGCCGGAATCAACCGCACCGAGAGTGGCACTCTTTTGATGAAGAAGCCGGGCCGCATGAGGTGGGACTACGATCAGCCGCGTCCCAAGCTGTTCCTTACCGACGGGCACACCGCGTGGTTCTACGTGCAGGGTGAAAAGCAGGTTCGCCGGACGCCGGTCAAGCAGCTCGACGATCTGCGGTCGCCGCTGCGTTACATGTTAGGCAGGACCAAGCTGGAGAAAGAGTTGGATGGCCTCTCGCTGGCGCCCGATCAAAAGCCGCTCAATCCGGGCGGTGTGGTCCTGCGTGGGGTCCCGAAGGGAATGGGCGATCGCATTGAACAGACTTTGCTGGAAGTCACGCCGGACGGGCTGATCTCGCGCATCGTAGTCGAAGAACGCGATGGCTCGGTCACCGAATTCCGCTTTCTTCAGCAAAAGGAAAACGTCGAAATACCAGACGGCCAATTTCGCTTTACTCCGCCGGCAGGAACCGAGGTGGTGGCCGGAACGGAGTTTGTGGAATAGCCGTCAGCTATCAGCCGTCAGCTTTCAGCCATCAGCTACGACCTAAGGTTCGAGCAGAATTTTGCTGATACGCTTGCGGACAAACTTCTCCGTTGGTCAGGTATTTGCTAAGAGCGAAGAGCGAAAAGCGAAAAGCTGATGGCTGACAGCTGATAGCTGATAGCCCCGAATGCTAGACTACGCATAACCTCTTCCTGGGGAACGTCTCAACCATGGCCGAATACCTGATCAAGATGGCCGACGAGCGGGGCCACGTCCTCGAGCAGATGGAGAACGGCAGCTCGGAGGTCGAGATCCGGGACCGCTTCGCCCAGCAGGGCTTTCTGGTGTATTCGGTCAAGGCCAAGGGTCTGTTTTCGGGCCAGGCCGGGTTCCCGCGGCGGCGCAAGATCAAACAGGACCAGTTTGTCATCTTCAACCAGCAGTTCGTGACCCTGATCCATGCCGGCCTGCCCATCGTCCAGTCGCTGGAGTTGCTGATCAAGCGGCAGCGCAACCTCTTCTTTCGTTCCGTGTTGCAGAATGTGCGGGACCGGGTACGCGGTGGCGAGTTGCTCTCCGATGCGTTCGAAGCGCAGAAGGTTTTCCCCAAGGTCTACACCACCACGCTGCTGGCGGGTGAGAAGAGCGGCAACCTGGAAGAGGTGCTTGGCCGCTATATCTCCTTCCAACGCCTGTCGGTGAGTTTTCGCAAGAAGCTGACGGCTTCGCTGGTGTATCCCGCGTTGTTGGTGGCGATGCTTGTGGTGATGATGACCTTCCTCATCACCTTTGTGGTTCCGCAGTTCGCGACCCTGTATCAGCAGCTGGGTGCGCAGTTGCCGCCGGTGACCTCCATGATGCTGTCGATCGGCGTCAATGCGAAGCATTATTTCTTGCCCTCACTGGTGGTGCTGGGGGCGATTGCGTTCTTCCTGTGGCGGTGGATGAAGAGCGACAGGGGCGCCACCAAGATGGACCGCCTCAAACTGAAGGTTCCCATGTTGGGAGACGTCTGGTTGAAGTACCAGGTCGCGGTATTTGCCCGTATGCTGTCAACCCTGCTGTCGGGCGGACTGTCGCTGGTTCCGTCGCTGGAGACGGCCTGCGAGTCGATGCAGAGCCGCCTGATCTCGCACGGCATTGAGACGGCGACGCGCGGCGTGCGCGAAGGCCAGGGGTTGGCCCACAGCCTGGAAGAGACCAAGGTCTTCCCCGAGATGTCGGTGGAGATGATTGAGGTCGGCGAGTCCACGGGCGCGCTGCCTGCCATGCTGAACTCGGTCTCCGAGTTCTATGAGGAGGACGTGCAAAACGCGCTGGCCACGGCCATGGCCCTGATTGAACCGGTTATCCTGATTGTGATGGGCGTGGTGGTGGCTTTTGTGTTGATTTCCCTGTATTTGCCGATATTTAGCTTGGGCTCGGAAGGGCTGCATTAGGAAGGGGCCAGTGGCCAGTGGTTAGTTTAGGAGCGCGAATTTCAAACTTTGGCTAACTGCTAACGGCTAATTGCTGACGGCTAACGTCTAAAAGGTATGCACGTGATGGCAGACATTAAAAAACCCATATTCGTAGGCGGCGGTAACGGAAGCCCGGTCGGCACCCAGGATGAAGTCGAGCACGGCAAAGAACTGGCGCAGCGCTATCGTTGCGAGTTTGTGGACCTGAAGAGCTTTCACATTCAGCACGAACTATTCCGCAAGATTCCGGTGGACTTGATGTTCCGCTACAACTTCGTGCCGTTGGAGGACAAGCCCGATGGCCGGCTGGTGATTGCTATCGCCGATCCCAGCCAGTTGATGATGATCGACGAGATCGGCCTGCTGCTGGGCCGGCGCATCACCACCAAGGTTGCCAGCCTGACCCAGATCAGCGACATCCTGAAAAAGACCGAGCAGTCGCAACGCGTGCTGGAGGAAGCCAGCGAGGGCTTCGCGCTGGACGTAATTGTCGAGGACGAAAATTCCGACGAAACCATCTCCATCGAGAAGCTGACGGCCGAGGCCGACATCAGCCCCATCATCCGGCTGGTGGACACCACCATCTTTACCGCGTTACAGCGGCGCGCCAGCGATATTCACATCGAGACGCGCGACGACTCCGTGGTCATCAAGTACCGCATTGACGGCGTGCTGCAACAGGCCATGCAGCCCATCGCCAAGGAGCACCACTCCACCATCATCTCGCGTATCAAGGTCATGAGCGAGCTGGACATCTCCGAGCGCCGGGTGCCGCAGGACGGGCGTTTTCGGGTGCGCTATCTTGGCCGCTTCATCGACTTCCGCGTTTCCATCATGCCCTCGATTCACGGCGAAGACGCGGTGCTGCGCGTGCTCGACAAAGAGTCGATGAGCGAGAAGTTCCACAAGCTGACCCTCGACGTGGTCGGTTTCAGCGACGAAGACCTGCGCAAGTTTCGCCGCTATATCAAGGAGCCGTACGGGATGGTGCTGGTTACCGGACCGACGGGCTCGGGCAAAACCACTACCTTGTACGCCGCCCTGAACGAGATCAAGAGCGACGAAGACAAGCTGATCACCATCGAAGACCCGGTCGAATACCAGATTCGCGGCATCACCCAGATTCCGGTGAACGAGAAAAAGGGACTGACCTTTGCCCGCGGCTTGCGCTCGATTCTGCGTCACGATCCCGACAAGATCATGGTGGGCGAAATCCGCGACACCGAGACGGCGCAGATTGCCATTAACTCCGCGCTGACCGGACACCTGGTGTTCACCACCGTCCACGCCAACAACGTGGTAGACGTGCTGG
>ODAK010006391.1_pt1 | contig 11903 bp, 11 predicted proteins | sample 1539591 | NCBI WGS metagenome assembly ODAK01 (sample SAMEA3539303, study PRJEB22396) | soil metagenome | biome: tundra; feature: field; material: soil | place: USA | collected 2010-05 | depth 0.15 m | reverse complement strand
GCTCGGTGATCTTGGCGTGCTCGACGGTGCCGTCGATGCGACACCAGGCCACGCGCTGGCCCCGCTCTAGGGTGCCGTTGATCACGCGACACAGCGCCAGTCGCCCCAAGTAGGGCGAGGCGTCGAGGTTGCAGACGAGGGCCTGGAGCCCGTGGCCCTCGATGTACTCGGGCGCCGGCACGAAGTCGGCAATGGTCTGAAAGAGCGGCGTGAGGTCGCCGGTGGTGTCCTCGGGACTGAGTGAGGCCCAGCCCTGGCGGGCGCTGGCGTACAGGATCGGAAAGGAGATCTGCTCGACGTCGGCGTCGAGGTCCAAGAAGAGGTTCTCCACTTCGGTCACGACCTCGGAGATGCGCGCGTCGGGTCGGTCGACCTTGTTGATCACCAACACGACGGGCAGGCGGGCCTCGAGGGTCTTGCGCAGCACGAAGCGGGTCTGGGGCAGGGGGCCTTCGGCGGCGTCGACCAGCAGGACCACGGCGTCGACCATGGCCAGGCCGCGCTCCACCTCGCCGCCAAAGTCGGCGTGACCAGGGGTGTCGATGATGTTGATGGTGAGGTCGTGCCACTTGACGGCGGTGTTCTTGGCCAGGATCGTGATGCCCTTTTCGCGCTCTAAGTCCCCGGAGTCCATGACCCGGTCGGTGAGTTCCTCGTGGTCGGTAAAGGAGCCAGTTTGACGCAACATGGCGTCGACCAGGGTGGTCTTTCCGTGGTCGACGTGGGCGATAATCGCGATATTTCTAAGGGAAGAACGTAGTGGCATGGCCCTACCACGCTACTAGGCGAACCCCTGTACTCAATCCTCACGCGGCCAGGGCCATACGTCCTCGACGCTGCACGACGGCGGTGCGCACCAGATCACGGGCGCCCGCGCGTAGGTCGGCCATCGTGCCGTCAACGCACAGCACCACGCCCGCTTCGGGCCACACGCCAATAATGCGCGCGGCGGCAACCCCTTCGAGGTGCGACAGTGCGTCAATCGTCATATCCGCGCGCAGACCGGGACCGGCGCTCTTGCCGGGCGCACCCGCGCGCAGGCGAAGGATGATACGCGACTCGTCGCGCGACACGACGAGGTCGCGGCGAGCGCGCAGCGTCGTGCGCGCCGTGGCGACGTCGTAGTAGGCGTCGCTTGCCGGCACCTGCCACGCGTGGGTGAGACCCTCGGCAGTTTCCATCAACTGGGTAGCCCAATTGATGGCGTCGGCGTTGACCAGTCCCAGCACCGGGTGGGTGAGGCCGCAGAGCCAGTAGGCGAGCGAGCCGGCGCGGGCGTAACCGGACGCGGCGCGCAGCAGCAAGTCGTCGACCTCGTCGCGCACGGCGTCGCCGATCGAGATCGCCGGCTGGTTGACGCAGCGCCGCAGCGCCGCGTTGCCAATGGTGCGCCGAGCGGTGTTGGGACGCCAGTGAAAGGGGGCGGATATTTGGCCGGCCCGTTCGACCGACCACGCGTCCAGGCGCCGGTGTTCAGTGTTCGCGACGGCGCGAAAGCGCGCGGTCAGGGAGCGGCGGTGATCGTCGGTGAGCGCGACGAGATCGAGTGGCGCGGAGTCAATCAGGTCGTTGAGTTGGTCGCGGGTGTGGCGTCGGTGCAACAGGGTGGTCATTGTCTCTTCCATAGTTCTTCGATGGTCGTCAGTACCTCGTCGCAGCTGCGCGTCAGCAGGTCGTGGTCGACGTCGCAGGTCCACAGGTCTCCGGACGCGGTCGAGAACGCCGACGTGCGAAGCGGCGCCACGGAGGTTCGCAGGGTCTCGACCAGGGCGTGATAGCGCATGGCGCGTTCGGCCCCCTCGCCCAGGGGTGTGGTGGTGACGTCTAAGAGCACTACGGACGCGGCGTCGCGGTTGTTCGCGCCGATCATGAGGTCGACGACGTCGCGCAGCACCACGTTGCCACCGGCCAGTCGCTGGGTGGCCCGCACGCAGCTGCGCGGCAGCCAGCGACTGGGCAGCGTTCCGAGCGAGCGCATCAGCGTCACGGCGTGGGCCGTCACGTCGGTCGCCAGTCGCGCCCGCTCGTCGTTGTCCAACTGCCCGAGCCGTTCGAGCAGGTCGTTGGTGCCCTCGTCGCCGCGCCAGGCCTCCACGGCCTCTTCGTAGGCGTGATCGAACGTCTCACCCACGCAGTGCAGGCGCAGCAATTGGTTGATCAGCACGCCGCGGATGCGTCCCATGGCCGAGAGTGAGAGGTCGCTGGTGTTGACCGAGGGTCGCAACGACGAGGCGCGCACGATCAGGGGCGGCGTCGCAACATCTTTGCCCATGATGGCGTAGATGCCATCTTCTAATTGGGCCCGTAATCCCGAAGCGCTCGTGGTGTTGGCGAGCGGTCGCATCGTGCGGTCACCTCGCAACGCGTCCACCACATTGATCGGCGGTGAGGGCAGTAACAAGGTCATGGATCCACTATGGCGGGGCCCTGTGACAGGGCTAACGTGACAGCGTGTTCATCGCGGTCTTTTCAATTTTCCTTTTGGCGATCGTGGTGCTGTGCGTGCTGACCGTGCGTTGGGCCATTTTGCGCGACCGCTCGCGCAGAAGCAGTTTGCCGACAACGCCCGACGATAAATCCTAAGAGTCCAGCCGCTCCTGCAACTCTTTTATCGACCGGTCGAGATCGGCGATGGCGCGCTCAATGACCGAGAGTCGCGCCGACAAGGTGGCGTCGACGCGGCTGTCGACGCGCTTGTCCACCTGGTCACGCAGTTTGCCGTCGAGGGAGTCGACGAATGGTTGGGCGAACCGCTTGAACCGGTCGCGCAGGTCCTGGGCATTGGCGCCTCCAGTCTCCTTTGACTCATTGGATTCGGTCGCTTCGCTCGGTTCTTCGCTGTCACTCATGCACTCAGACTACGGCTGGGCCGGGGCGCAGTACGTACTGGCGCTGAATTGCAGGGTGTTGAACTGACCGGACCACGGGGGGTTCTCGAGGGTCGATATCTCGGCCGCCAGCGTGGAGGCCGGATTGCAGACCGCGCTGAAGGCAATGAATCCGCGTATGTTGCTGCCGTTCGCGCCGGCGATCACCGCGGGTCCGCCGTTGCCGAAGGCCACTGCCTCGAAGACCGGCAGGGGCTGGGCGGCCAGGTTGTAATTGCGATACTCCGACTGATTCGCGTAGAGCCCGGCATTGAGGCTGGGGTCGATGGACGCGAGACCCTGGGCCCAGCCCGAGAGCATCGCCGTCCAGTACGTGGCGTAGAGCGCGACGGTGGCGTTGGAGGCGCCGGGCGGCGCGACCAGGTTGGAACTGTTGTTGGGATAGCCCTCGGGGTCGAAGATCACCCAGTCGGGTTTGAGACCGACGCCCAGAGCGCGGTACTGGTCGATCTGGGTCGCCACCCACGCCCCGGCGGCGAAACCGTGGTCGTAGTAGTTCGACGTCGTCTGGGGTTGGCCGGCCAGCGGTCCGCTCACCGTCCAGAACGACAGCCAGGTGACGCGTTTGTGCGAGTTGTAGATGGCCTGGCCCATCAAGTAGTCCGGGGACGTTGCGACGCTGGTCGCCGAGGTGAAGCCAACCCACGGTGCGGCCCGGGTGCCGAGCCCCCCGGTGCCGCTGATGATCGGCCAGCCGTTGGTGATCGCGACACTCCAGTCCTTGGAGGGAATCGCGTAGACCCCCACACCCTGGGGCGGCGGCGAGTTGATGCCCGCCGCGAAGAGCACCAGGTCCGATCCCTCGTAAAGGCCGGTCACCACGGTGCCCACGGTGCGTGCGGCGTTGGTGGCCGTCACCGAGACGTTGACCACCGTCCAGCTGGCCACGCCCGGCGCACCCGTGAGCACGAAGAGGTCGCCCCAGTTCTGCGCCTGTCCGGCGATGTTGATCGACGTGTCGGTGGCTTCTAAGAAGATCTGTCCACTCAGCGGCGGCGCCTTGGGCGTCGCGTTGGTGACGTTGAACGCGATCCAGGCCGAGGTGTTGGCGGTCTTCGTGCGGGGCTTCGCGACGTTAGCGCCAAGGGTCGCGATGGAGGTGGAAAAGAGCTCGACGTCCCCACTGTCGTTGAGCGCGGCGACGTAGAGCTCGGAGTCCGTGGACTGCGTCGAGAGCGGCCCCGAGAGGTCGGGCGAGAGCGTGGCCGACGAGAGGTTCTGCACCGTCCACGAGTTGGCCGAGGCGCCGGCGTTGGTGAAGAGATCGAGCGCGCCGCTGGCATTGATGCTCATGAAGGCCAGTCCCGCGGTGCTGAGCGCCAGGGGATCATTCTGCGCCTGGCCGGCGTTCGTGACGTTGGACACGTTGACTGCCGGACTGGCCACTGTCGGCACCGACTGGCTGAGCGGCCAGCGCAACGAAATGGCTTCGACGTCGTTGGTGGGTGAACGCACGACCACTAGCCCTCGCTGGCCGTTGACCTCAACGCTGGGTAACCCGTTCGCGGCGCTCGCCCCGCTCAAGGCAGTCAGATCGGTGCTGGTGTAGGTCGATGCGGTGACGTCGTGGGCGCTGCGCGCCCCTCGGGCCGCCACGTTGTAGTTGGTGGAGATCAAGATGAGGTGGCCGGTGCTCGAGACGTAGAGCACGTCCACGGCCCCGGTGGGATCGAAGAACGGGATGGGGTCGTTCTCGGCCGGCGGGGTGGCGACCTGCGTGGAGAGGTCGGTGAACTGGGTCGTGCCGCTGGCGTTTTGCACGTAGAGCGCGATGTCGGCGTTCGACGCGCGAAAGGCCAGGGCGCTCTGTCCGTCTTGACTGGCCGCGTGGGGGCCACCCAACATGGTCGTCCCATCCACCTCACTTTCGAACGAGACGGCGTTCCACGGCAGGGCCCCGGTACCGGAATCCTCGAACTGGTAGAGCGGTTGGCCGGCGGTGCTGGGCGACGACGTCGGTATGGTGAGCGGCGCCGTGAGCAGGGTGCCCGCCACCAGCGCGTTGGCCATAGTTCGCAATGGATACAACTTCACACGTGTCCTCAATCGGGTGTACACCCACATCGTCTCGGACCCCCACCTCACACAAGTCTAGGTGCGGGGGTGTTGAAAAAAAGTATGCGACGTGACGTCACGCCGCGGTGTTTCAACTTTTATTTGAGGGTGATCACCGATGTCGGCGGTGACTTACTTCCGTAGCCGTGCACGTTGCGTGCGCGAACGGTGACGACGTAGCGACGGCCCTTGGCCAACTTCGTCGTGGTGATCGACTTCGATACTCTCGAGAGCGAGGCCCACGTGGTGCCCGCGTTGATCGAGTACTGGTAGGCGGTGATCGTGCTGCCGCCGTTGTTGGCGGGCGCGCGCACGATGAGGGTGAATCCGCCCACCAGCGCGGTCAGTCGCGCGACGCTCGGCGCGCTCGGGGTGTTGGCCGCGGTCTTGGACGAGCCCTTGGTGAAGTTGAGCACCGTGGTGTAGAGCGTTTGTGATTGGTAGCTGACCTTGACGGTGACGGGGCCGACGTTGGTCGTCGAGACGGTGATGGAAGCCACGCCGGCCGCGTTGGTGCTGACCGAGTAGTTCGCGCTGCCGCTACCGGCCGAGCTGGTGGGGTCGCTGTCGATCTCGATGGTCCCGCCGGCGCCATTGGCGCTCACCCCGACCAGGGCATTGGCCAGCGGATGGGCGTTGGTGTCATCGAGGGTCAACGTGAGCGCGGCCGGCGGGTTGCCGATCGAGGGCGACGACGACGACGCGATGAGCGAACCCTTCGACACGTCGATCATGGGCGGACAGAGGCCCGTGATGAAACTGGCGTCCGGACTGCCGAGGCCCGAGGTCATGTCGTAGCCGACCCCGGCGTTGTAGACGCCCTCGTTGTACAGGTCGTTGCTGCCCGACGTGACGTCGGTGAAGCCAACGCCAGTGCCGTTCATGGCGTAGAGGGTGGGGTTGATGAAGCCCAGTCGGCTCACGCCGCAGGCCTGCGCCGCGACGGCCAACAGGCCGCCCATCAACTGCGAGCCAATCGACGTGCCCCCGATGGTGTCCCAACCGTTACAACCGTTGTGGCAGACCCCTGACGTCGAGCCGGTGTAGAACTCCACGAAGCCGGAGTCGGGGTCGCCAATGACCGACAGGTCCGGGACCATGCGCATGGTGTCGGCCGCCGTAATGCCGACGCCGGTCTGCCACGTGGGCCGCGACCACACCTGGGACAGGCCGCCGCCGCTGGCGCCGCCGCCGCTGTTGTTGCCGTCATTCCAGACTGACTCGACCGGTCCGGTGATGTTCGTTACCGTCAGTCCGCCGACGCCCGTGACGTAGGGCTGGCTCGCCGGGTCGTCCACCGCGGGCGCATTCGACGTGATGCCGTTACAGTCCGAGGATCCCTCGTCGCCGGCCGACGCCACCACGGTCTGGCCCTGGGCCGCCATCTGTTCGAAGATGGGCTGTTCGGCGGCCGGGTTGTTCTGGGGGTCGACCTCGCAGTCGCCCCACGACGTGGTGATGATGGTTGCCGTGTCGTCGTCGGCCATCTGGGCGTAGATGTCGGTGGGACCGTTGCCCGAGTTGGGTCCGGCGTACACCTCGATCTTGGCGCCGGGGGCCAGACCGGACGTCTGCTCGACGTCCATCGTGGCTTCGTCGCTGTAGCCGCCCTTGGCCCCGCCGTCCACGTTGACGGTCGTCGGGGCTGTCGTGATGCCGTAACAGCCGAAGTACGTCGCGACGTCGCTGGGATCGTAGAGGCCCAGTTCGTAGAGGCCGATGGTCTGACCCGTGCCGTCATCGCCGTTGGCGTAGGCGGTGCTGAGCCCGTAGAGCTGGGCCTCCTGTTGCAGGGTGAAGCCACCCAACGAGTTGGGCGTCGTGCTGGTGGCGCTCGCGCCGGCGGACGCGCCGGCGCACGACGTCACCGACGTCGCGTGCGCGACCGCGTGACTCTTTAGTGCGTAGCTCTTGGGCGTCACGACCGAGGAGAGTCCCGCCACGCCCACCACGTCGTGGGCCACGGAGGCGGGCAGGGTGGCCTTGGCCACGAACTGCGCTGCCAACGCACCGCTACCCAGTCGCACGGTGGCGACCGACGCGTCAAAGGCCCGCGCGATGTTGGTGGTGCGTCCACGAACTCTCAAGATCACGTGACCCGCGCTGAGCGCTCCGACGTGCAGACCAAATTTCGTGAGGTAGGACGTGACCGCCGAGACGGTCGAGGCGGTGGCGCCAAAGTCCACCGCGTACTGCGCGGGCGTGAGGTAGTGGTGGAAGTTGGGCGACGCGGTGTTGGACAGGCTCGCGATGAAGGAGGTCAGCGCCGCGGGGTGCGCCTGAGTGAGCGCCACGTCGAAGGAGGTGGTGATGGGCGTGTTGACGACGGTGTCACTCGAGGGGATCGGCGCCGCGCTCGCGACGTCCAGTCGGGGTTCGCCCGCCGTGGCCGAGGCAATGGGCAAGGTGAAGGCCGCGAGGGCCGCGCTGAGCGCCACCAACGACCAGGTGGAGCGGGTGGCGCGACTTAGCATTACTCCAGCCTAGGAAGGAATTGTCACCGGTCCGTTGACCGGGGGTGCTTCTGACTCAACTGTTGAACAATTCTTACTCCGTTGGGTACCCCGCGGCGGCGTAGCGGGCCGACAGGTCACCGCATTCGGCGCAGATGGACTCTGGTATGAGCCCGGCCTTGATCAACCACCCGAAGACAGTGCATCCGAGGCAGTAGCCGAGAAATCCCTCCAGCGACGCCGCGGCCATGAGCGGCAGGAGAATCCATCGTGCATCCGAGAAGCCCACGCCCAGCCAGACAATGGTCGCGGACAAGCTAAAGGCCAAACCCATGGCTTGAGCGAAACGTTTGGGCGGCCTGGGTACCGGCTTCTGCCAGGCCTTAATGCGCGGACCGGTGACGCGCGTCGCGAACTGGCCCAACGGCGAGAGCGTCGGCCCGGTCGCCACACGCGCCACGAAACCGTAGGTGAGTGGGATCAGGAGCCACGCCCAATTGGTGAAGAACGCCAGCAGCGACATCGCGAGCACGCCGAGCGCGACGGTTCGGGCCGCGGCGTCGTTGACCGGGTTGGGGAAGGAGAAGAGTTTCTTCATCCCACAAATCTTATAGAAATAATCAACTAATCGTGCGACTATTTTCCGAGCGCCGAATAAATGGTCGTCGCCGCGCCGTCGCGACCACCAGGGCGCGCACCACCTTGGGTGACAGCCGCTTGATGAGTCGGGTGCCGAGCCAGCCGCCGACCAGCGTGCCGATGAGCAGCATGGAGACGGCGTCGAGGGCGAGGTGACCGCGGACGATGAAGATCAGCGCGACGATGGAGTTGATGATCATGGAGAACACGTTGCGGATGCCCTGCAGTTCGTGGATCTCAGAGGGCAGCGACACGGCCATGACGGAGAGCAGGACAATACCGAGTCCGGCGCCGAAGTAGCCGCCGTAGATCGAAGAAAGAAAGATCCCCACGTAGAGGGCCCAACGACGGGCCCCGTGGGTGTGGTCGATGTGGGCCAAGCGCTTGGTGATGCGCGGCGCGAGCGCGAACAAGACGGTGGCTGTGCCGATGGGTTAAGGCACGACACTGCGAAACGTGTGCGCTAAGTCGAGCAGCAACAGGGTGCAGCCCACGGCACTGCCAATAACGCACGACGGCACGAGGGAGCGATTGAGTTGGCGGTGACCGCCGAGTTGCAACCGGAATCCGCGAATGCCGCCGAGGTAACTCGGCACCACGCCCACCGACGTGGACACGTTGGCCTGCAGGGCCGGTAGCCCATGGCTAGCAGCGTCGGAAACGTGAGGAAGGTCCCTCCTCCGGCGATGCCGTTCGCGACGCCGCCGGCAATACCGGCGGCTAAGAAAATTATCAGTCGCCACCCCAGTGGCAATGAGGCGGCGAGCACCATCCCAAGACTACGAGGGGACAATTCGCGACTTTGGGCATAGGGTAATGCTGTGCCTTTCGTCACCCATCCTCTAGCGTTAGTTGCGTGCATCTTTTGAGCGGTGAGTTGATTGTCCCGCGTGACGCCCCCGACGACCTCATCCGCGCTGCCGGCGGCATTGTCGTGCGCCACGCGAACGGCGGACGGGTCGAAGTCGCTTGCATCTTTCGTGAAGCCCGCAGTGACTGGACCTTTCCTAAGGGCAAGCTCGACGAGGGCGAGACGTTCGAACAGGGTGCCTTGCGCGAGGTCTTCGAAGAGATCGGCATCACGTGCAGCGTGACTCGCTTTGTCGGCACCACCAACTACACCCACCGCCGCGGCAAGCCCAAGATTGTTGCCTACTACCTCATGAGCGCCGGCGAGGGCGAGTTCTTCCCTAACGCCGAGGTCGACGTGCTGGTCTGGTTGGCGTTAGAAGAGGTGCGCGAGCATCTCACCTGGGACCGCGACCAAGAGTTGTTCGACCTCGTGCTCGCAATGCCCGAACTGCGCGCGCTCGAGGCCTCCTAGCGCACCCGTTCTAAGAAGGAACGCGTCGATTCGTGCTGGGCGTGGTTAAAGATCTCGTCGGGCGTTCCCTGTTCGACCAGCACGCCGTTATCCAAGTAGGCCACCTGACGCGCGACGTCACGCGCGAAGTTCATCTCGTGCGTCGCGACCAGCATCGTCGTGCCGCTGGCCGCGAGGTCGCGCAGCAGGTCCAGCACCTCGCCCACCAGCGTCGGGTCGAGGGCGCTCGTCACCTCGTCCAGTAACAGCAACGCCGGGCGCATGGCCAGTGAGCGAACGATGGCGACGCGCTGCTGCTGACCGCCCGAGAGGCGATCGGGATAATCGTTCGCTCGATCGCGCAGGCCAATGCGCTCGAGCAAGACCAGCGCCTCTTCGCGCACCTCGGCCGGCTTTCGTTTTAGGCCCCGCACCGGTCCCAGCAGGATGTTGTTGAGCACGCTCAGGTGGGGGAAGAGGTTAAAGGACTGAAAGACCATGCCGATGTGGCGACGCACGAGATCGGGGTCGATGTGCTCGACGAGCAGCGACTGACCGAAGAGCGAAATAGTGCCGGCGTCGATGGTCTCTAGGAGGTTGGCGCAGCGCAGCAACGTGGACTTGCCCGATCCGGACGCGCCGATCAGACAGACCACTTCGTGACGGTGCAACTGCAGCGATACACCGCGCAGTACCTCGTGATCGCCGAAGCGCTTGACGACGTTGTTGAGGTCGAGCACGACTTCGTGGGAGGGGAATGCGCTCACCCGAGCGACGCCAGTCGACGGCGACGGTCCCGGTCGAGCAGTCCGTCGGTGAAGCGGGTCAGGGGAATGGTGATGGCCAGGAAGAGCAACGAGGCGACTACCAACCCGCTGCCGTTGAAGGTAGCTGATTCGTAGATCTGCGCGGCCCGCGCCGCTTCGATGGCGCCCAACACCGAGACGAGGGCGGTGTCCTTCTGCAGTGAGATGAAGTCGTTGAGCAGGGGTGGAATGACGGTGCGTACCGCCTGGGGCAGGGTGACGCGGCGCATGATGGTGGCGTGGGTCAGCCCCAGCGACCGGGCGGCCAGGATCTGGCCATTGGGCACCGAGTAGATACCGGCGCGAAAGACCTCGGCCACGTAGGCCGTGTAGGTGATAGTGAGCGCAATGCACCCGTAGACGTCGGGCGATTGGTTCGAGAGGAAACCCAGTCCCATTGATGGCAAGCCAATGCCGACCATGAAGACCACCAGCAAGAGGGGAATACCGCGAAAGACGTCGGTGTAGGCGGTGGCCAACACACGAAACGGCAGCAGCACCGGCGAGCGGCTCACGCGAATCCACGCGACGGCGAGGCCAAGCATCAAGATCAGCACCTCGCAGAGTAGGCACATCCAGATATTGGTGAAGAATCCGCGCCCGACTGACAGCAATCCGTTCTGGGGGTGGCCGATAAATGACTGCCACATGTCGTGGCCGTTGAAGAAGTAGTAGCGCACGCTGGCCGACCCGGGGGCCCAGAAGAAGATCGACACCAGCGCGCCAATGAGCACGACGCTCGATAGGGTGCTGGCGACGAGTCCGCGTCGCCCGACCAGGAACCGCCGATGACGGGGCGTGAAGAGGTTAGGTGTCGACGTACTTTCGTCGGTGCCCAGCGACACGACCGCTAGGGCTTAATGACGGGAACGCTGGTGTAGATGTTCAGCCACTTGTTGGTCAGCGCGGCCAGCGTGCCGTTGGCCTTCAACGTATTGATCGCGACGTTGACGCAGCCAACCAGCGGGTTGCCCTTCTTAAAGAGCAGTCCGTAGTGCTCGCCGGTGCTCGGGAACTGACCGACCTGGACGCCGTCCACCTTCTTCTTCGCGTTCTTCACTTCGGACGTCGCCATGTACTGGCCGTCGGGCGTGTCGACGACGATGGCGTTGATCTGTCCGCTCTCGAGCGCCGAGACGGCGATGTCGAGCGTCGAGTAGACCCGGGTCTGCTGGGTCGGGTGGATGTTGTTGTAGATGTAGGCCAAACCGGTGGTACCGATCTGGTCGCCGTAGAGGTAGGTCTTTAGCTGCGCCTGCGTGTGCTTCTTGGCCACAACGCTGCCCTTCAGCGCCACGATTGACTGGGTCACGTCGTAGTAGCTCACCGAGAAGGTGACGGCCTTGGCCCGCACTGCGGTGTAGGAGATCTCGTTGATGTCGAAGTCGAACTTCTTGGGTCCGGGCGTGTAGCTGTTGTCAAAGGGTTCGTAGGCCCAGACCACGTTGGCCTTGGACACGCCCAGTGTCTTGGCGATGGCGTAGGCCAGCGCCGATTCGAAGCCCTTGCCGTTGGTGGGCTTGTTGCCGACGAACCACGGCGTGTAGACGGGGTTGTCGGTCGCCACGGTCAATTTACCCTTGTTGTACTCCTGGGAATTGATCTTCGTCTGGCACGCGGCGAGCGCCGACGACGTGGCCGCTCCCGCCGTCGCGCTCGACGTAAAGGTCACCGCGCTCAGCGCTGAAACACTGAAAAGACTGGCGAGCAGTAGTCGAAAGGAGCGCATATGTTTTCCTCGGGTTCGTAGTGCCACTTT
>ODAK010006389.1_pt1 | contig 11904 bp, 9 predicted proteins | sample 1539591 | NCBI WGS metagenome assembly ODAK01 (sample SAMEA3539303, study PRJEB22396) | soil metagenome | biome: tundra; feature: field; material: soil | place: USA | collected 2010-05 | depth 0.15 m | reverse complement strand
GGTCCCGATGATCGACGCCAGGTTTCGTACGTTTCCGGACCGGGAGCATCGCGCGCTCGCAGGCCTCTCCATGGGCGGCGCGGAGGCGATGCGGATCGGGCTCCATCATCTCGACCTTTTTGCATCCATCGGACTTTTCAGCCCCGCCATCGGAAATGTCGACCCTGCGCGCGACTACAACGGAAAGTTTGCGGATGCGAACCGGCAACTGCGATTGCTGTGGATCGGCATCGGAAGGAGCGACACCATGTTTTTTCCGGGCGTTGAGAAAATGCACGAAGAGTTGGCGAGAACGGGGATCCGCCACGTTTGGCTCGAAAGCGACGGCGCGCATACATGGACGGTATGGCGTAAATACCTGGCCGACTTTGCGCCAAGGCTGTTTCGATGAAAGCACGCCTGAAGTTCGGTCCTACGCGATGAACCTTTGAGCAGGGAGAGGCGCTGTGTTCATACCAGTCAACCGGTGTAAATTGCGTTGACGCGACCACTCGACCAAGATATGCTGGCAAGGACCTGAGATGAGATTTTCCTTATTCCTGATTTCGCTGGTCGCGTTCGGGCAGTCCACGAAATTCGAGCCTCCCCGTCAGGCCGACGGGCATCCGAACCTGCAGGGTATCTGGCGAAACTCCGCCATCGTGGCAGCCTTCAACGTGGAAGGACAGGAAGCTTTCTATAACGAGCCGGGTGGAAAGTCCGTGATTGTGGACCCGCCGGATGGGAAACTGCCCTATCTCCCGGCCGCGCTGAAACAGGCGAACGACAATCACGTGCATCGTGAACGCGACCCTACCGGACATTGCCACACGCATGGCGTGCCCCGTCTGCTGGTGCCTCCATTTCCCATCGAAATCGTAGAAGACAGCAAAAACGTCGTCCTGCTTTCCGAGACCGAACATAGCCTGCGGATCATCCCGCTCGATGGCAGTCCTCACCGGAAGAACTATCGCAGCTGGAGCGGAGATTCGCGCGGTCATTGGGAAGGCGACACGCTGGTGGTCGATGTCAGCGGTTTTAACGGCAGAACCTGGCTGGATCAGGCGGGAAATATCGTCGATGAAAACGAACACGTCGTGGAGCGATACACGATGACGGCGCTCGACACGATCGTCTATGAAGCGCGCGTCGAGGACCCGACGATTTATTCGCGGCCCTGGACGCTGCGACTTTCGCTGCGGCGTCAACCCGCTGGCACCGAATTGATTGAATACGACTGTATTGAGGGAGAGCGGAGTGAGATTCATTATCCGGGCGCGCCGAAGAATTAATCGCGTTCTCGCTGCCGCCCTTTTCGCTGCGGCTTCCGGTTACGCCGCGGATCTGCGTGGCGTCTGGATGGCGCAGAACAACGCCGACGCGAGCCTGGAACGTGCGCACGTCATCGTCGATCCGCCGGATGGCAGGATTCCGTATCGTCCCGAAGCCCTGGCCACGCAAAAGCAGAACTTCGCCAGCCGCGCCACTCTCGATCCGCAAACGAAATGCTTTCAACCGGGCGTTCCGCGCGCCGCTTACGTGCGGACGCCGTTTCAGATTTTCCAGAACGACCGCGCGGTCTACATCGTTTATCAGGACGTTCACTCCTACAGGATCATCTATCTCAACGGCAGCAAGCATAATGAGGACCTTGGTTTTGCCATGGGCGACTCGCGTGGCCACTGGGACGGCGATACTCTCGTCGCCGACGTCACCAGCTTCAGTGACACCACATGGCTCGATGCCGCCGGTGATTACCATAGCGACGAACTGCACGTCGTGGAGCGCTACAGCCGCACAAATCAAGACACGCTGCTGTACGAAGCCACCATTGAGGATCCGAAGGTCTTCACGCGGCCGTGGAAAATCCGTATGCCATTGCGCCTGCAAAAAGGTATTCAAATCTTAGAGGACGAATGTGAAGAGGGCGAGAATGGCCGCCGTCATCACGTGCCTCGCCCGAAGGAGTCGAAATGAGAAAAAGCGTTTTTGTCTTGACATGTCTGGCCTCCTGCATTTGGGCACAGGAGGGCACCGGCCCGTTGCCTGCCGTAATGGAGCAGGATCCAGGCCTGCCGACACACACCGTCTATCGGCCTAAAGAGATCTCGTCCCTCGCAGGGCAGAAACTCCCGATCGTCGCATGGGGGGAAGGCGGCTGTTCCAACAACGGCGCTTTCTACAAAAACTTTCTGGGCGAAATTGCCTCTCACGGATTTCTGATTGTGGCTGTCGGGCCGCCGCAGCAGTCGCAGCCCCCGGCGAATCCGGGCGCGCCCCCCGCGGCTCGCGGCGGCGGCAATGCGGGCAGAGGAGGTCAGGCCACAAAGTCGTCGCAATTGATCGACGCCATCAACTGGGCCATCGCCGAGAACGGTCGCAAAGACAGCAAGTACTACAACAAGCTCGACACCTCGAAGGTCGCGGTAATGGGCCACTCCTGCGGCGGCATTCAGGCGCTTGCGGTTGCCCAGGATCCGCGCATCAAGCTTGTGATCAACTGGAGCGGCGGCTTGTTCACCACGCCTCCCACCGGCGTTGGAGCGGGCATGGAAAACGTTCCGAAGGAACAACTCGATAAACTCCACACTCCTGTCTTCTACATATCCGGCGATTCAACCGACGTCGCCTTTGCGAATAGTAACGACGACTTCAAGGGCATCACCAAAGTGCCCGCGTTCCGTGCGTGGAAAGACGGCATCGGACACGGCGGCACTTATACCCAGCCCAATGGCGGCGAGTTTGGTAAGGTCGCGGTCGCGCTGCTCGAGTGGCAGTTCAAGGGCGATCAGGAGGCCGGCAAGATGTTTCAGGGCGCGAATTGCGGCCTCTGCCAGGATTCGAAGTGGCATGTAGAGAAGAAGGGAATCAATTAACTCGAATGAGACACGCGCGTTGGTGGATCCTCCTGTCCGCGGGGACAATAGCCCTGATCTGGTCGGCTGGCGCAGGCGCGCAGGCCCCGGGCCAAGCCCGAACCATTACCGAGGCCGACTGCACCGCTACGAAACTTGGCGACAGCATCCCGGTTTCCGCCATCGGCGAGCCTGTGTCCGGCGTGACCCTCAACGCCCCTCGCTGGAATCCGCCGGGAAGGAATCCCTCTGCGTGGTGTAGCGTGAACGGCGTCATGGCGCCTGTGGATCACGCGGCAAATGCCAAACCGATCAACTTCCAGGTGGCATTCCCCACGACGTGGAACGGCCGCGCCGTGCAACTTGGAGGCGCCGGCATGAACGGCACCATCCCGATGCTGGCGGGCCCTCCTCTTGGACAAGGCTGTGTGACGTATGGCAGCGACTCCGGCCACCAGGCAAGCTTCGGCAGAGGCCCGGCGAGAGGGGATGCCGCTGCCTCCGATGATTGGGCGCTGAACGAAGAGGCGATCCGCAATCTCGGTTACATGCAGTTGAAGAAGACGCATGACGCCGCCATGGTGCTGATCGAGCGATTATACGGAAGCAAGCCGCAGTTCAATTACTTCGTCGGAACGTCGCAGGGCGGCCGTGAGGCTTTGACTGTGGCCGAGCGCTATCCGAATGACTATAACGGTATAGCCGCCAATGTGCCGATCGTCGGATTCTCCTCATTGATGCTGGCCCCGGCGCTGATCCGCATTCACGAAAAGCCCCAGGCAAACTGGATCACTGCCGCCAAAATCAACGCCATCCGTGGCGAGTTTATGCGGCAATGCGACAAACTCGACGGTCTCGTGGACGGAATCATCAACAACTACATGGCCTGCCGCGAAACCTTCGATGTGAAACAGGGCAAACCCAACCGGCATCCGTGGGCGGCAAAGCGCTGCCCCAACAATATCGACCCGAATCCCGCCGACACCAGCGCGGATGCATGTCTGACGGACGGGCAAATCTCCACGCTCGAATTCGTATACAGCAGGTATTCGTTCTCTCAGCCGCTCGCCAACGGCGTCAAGACGTTCGGAATGTGGTTGCCGAATACAGACCCGAGCGGCAGCGGCCTGATTGCCAACACTCGGTTTCGCAGCCAGGAAGGCGCTGCCGAAAATGCGCCGCCCTATAACTGGATCGGCGTGCTGGGTGTGACGGGGTTCCTCATGCAGGATCTCCAGGGCAATGCTCTGGATTACGTCGAAGGAGGCAAGTACAGCGGTCGCCGCGAGGCTCTGTCCGAGATCCTCGATTCCGCAAATCCGGACTTCTCCGCTTTCGTCCGCCGTGGCGGCAAAATGATCGTCGCCATCGGCAGCAACGATACTCTCGCGTCGCCAGGTACCCAGCTCGATTTCTATCAATCGATGCTGGACAAAATCGGACGCTCCAAAGTCGACGATTTTGCGCGCCTCTACGTCCTCCCGCAGACCGGCCACGGTCTCACCGGCACAAACTACACGACCGATGGCGACGGAAGGAAACTCGAGGCGAAGCCCATCCCCAACACGTTTGACCGTCTCGCACTGCTCACCGATTGGGTGGAGAAGGGCACAGCGCCCGGCAAATCGATCAAGGTCACCGCGGGTGAGCGAAGCCTGCCGATGTGCTCTTATCCCGAGCATCCGAAATACATCAAAGGACCACCGGAAGCGGCCGAATCCTGGCAGTGCAGCGCTCGCTGATCGCCGTTACTCCTTACATGTGAAACTCGCCGCGTCATCCCGCGGACCTGTTCCGTTGTACTGGGCATGCTTCGGCCAGGCGCACAATGGGCGTGAAACATTGGGGAACTGCGCGCCGGTGGCCGTCAGGCTGTCGGGAGCCTTCCCGTTCTCCACCCACTGCACAATCGCATCCAGCGCGTCGAAGTTGTCGAGCGCCGGTCCGCCTGCGCAGTGGTTCATGCCGGGCACAGGGAAGTAACGCGCGAAGCTCATCGCTTTTTCGAGCCCGCCGTTGTCCTTCGCCAGCCGCTCGTAATAGCGCTGCGTATCGAGCGCAGAGAAGAACGGATCGGCCATGCCGTGGTAGAGCAGCATTTTGCCGCCGTGATCGATAAACGTCTCGACGTCCGTCGATGTCGGATCCTGCAGTGCCGCCGTGTCGTCCACCCGCGGCGTGTCTTTGTCGAAGTCGAACTTCAGCGGGTCGAACGACTCATCGTACGGATACATGAAGTAGCCCTTGAGTCCGCTCAGCATCAGCAGCACGTCGATCGAATTCGCCTGCGGCGTCGGAGACGTGCCCAGCTTCAGCGCACGCCAGCCAGGCGAAGCGATCCCCGGATCCCACGGCCAGTCAGAATAGATCGCTTCACCGCGCGAATTCTTCGGCCCGCCCATCACTTTGTCCAATGCCGTTACCTGGTCGCGGCCGAGACAGCCTGCTTCTTTGGCGCCCGCGCACTGCAGTGTTTTCGGTTCGAAGTGGCAGGCCCGGGTATTCATCACCAGGCGGTCGGCCAAACCGTCCAGGGCATCGCACTGTTTCAGAACGCCTTCGGCCACGAGTTTGAGATCGGCCTCGGAAAAGGCCTTGCTCAGGATCGGCCGGCCCGAATCGTCTTTCGGCGCGATGCTTAGAAAGGTCTGCGTCTCCCATGCCGAACCGATCCCGGCATGTGTTACGCGGAACGCGGGAGCGCCCGACACAATCCCATCGAAATCGCGTGGAAAACGCTGCGCCGCCATCAACGCCTGACGGCCGCCATTCGAACATCCGTCAAAATAGGCACGACGCCACGGCTCTCCGTAATACTGCATTGCGATTTGTTTCGATACCTGCGTCACGCGTTCGATGGAGCGGTAAGCATTATCGATCCGCGCCTGCTGATCGAGCGCGAACGATGCATCGGCCTCCGGCATCGGCGGAGCTCCTGTGTGACCTGCATCGGTTGAAACCACCGCAAAGCCGCGCGCCAGCGCCGGGTTCGTATTGGCACCCGAAGCGCTGCCCAGCGCGGGCCGCACGGTGCCGTCCATTCCACCGCCGCCCTGAAACAGGAACCGCCGTTCCCATTTCACCGGCAACCGCATCTCAAAGCCGATCGCGAAGGATTTTCCGCCAAAGCCGATGCGTTTGTCGATTGCTCCTCGCACCAGGCAGTGCTCGGGCATGGGTCCGCCCCGACCCACCGGCCCCGCTGGCGTCAGAGCCGCGGAAGTGATCTCCACGTCCGGAATAGCCAGGCGCTTCAGCGCCGTGCATCGGTCCGCATCCGTCTGCGCGTATAAAGCCGCGGCGAATAGTGGACACAGCCAGAAACGCCTGAATGCCCTTTTCATTTCTTGGCCCCCTGCGTCGTGGAGCCTCCCGCCAGATTCGCGGAAAAGAACGGCAGCACCTTCGCAGCAAAGCGCGCGGTGATGCGGCTCCCGTGATCACCGTCATAACTCTCGAAATTATGAAGGACTCCCAGCCGCGTGAGAGCCTGATCGAGTTGCGTGTTCGTTGTGAGGAAAGGGTCCTTCGTTCCAACATCAATAGCGATCGCGCGATACATCTTCAGGCCCGGCACAAACTGATCGACCATCAGAAGCGGCGAGTTCGCCGTCCATTTGCCGGAGATGAGCGGCTGGACTTCTCCGTCTTTGGTTGGAAGATCGTAATAATTCGGCGGATTCATCGTGTCCGGCGCCCAGGCCGCGGCTTGCGCGGCAAGCGCGTGGGCCAAAGCGCCGCTGGGCGGCTGGTTAGCCGACGCCCCTGGCACCAGCCGTTGCGGATCGTTCATCAGACAGCAGGAACTCATCGCATACAGCGCCGAAAAGGTCTCCGGATGCTTCATGCCAATCCGCACCGTTCCGTATCCGCCCATCGAATGGCCGGCCAGCCCGCGCCCACTCCGATCGGCGATCGTCCGATAGTGGCCGTCGATGTACGACGTCAGGTCTTTCGCGACGAACGCCTCCCAGTCGCCTGTGGTTGGCGAATTGGAAAACATGCTGCCGTCGTATACCGTAAACGCGTCGGGAAGCACCAGAATCATTTCGTGCGCCGAGCCATCCGCGATGGCTGCGTCAGCTGCGGCTGGAACGGACATTGATTTCCAGTAGGTCTCGGCGTGCGCGGCATAACCATGGAGGAAGTAAACAACCGGGTAGCGCCGGTTTGGGCTGGTGGAGTAATTCGGCGGGAGATAAACAAACACGTCGCGATCCGGCGAATCACCCTCGAGATTCCCTTCGAGAGATTTGCCGTGGACTTTTATCTTTTCCCACGAACCCTTCCTGGCTTCATCCCCCTTTTGTGCTTTGCCATCGGGAGCAACAGAGACCGCGATGCATGCGGCAACAAAGACGGTCAGAGCAACCTTCACAAGTTTCATCTTTCTCACCTCTATTTACCGGTAGCCCGGAGTTTTGCGGCCGTAGAACAAGCATCGACTACGGCGAAATAGCGCGCAACGCCGTCTGCGCCGACATTGAATGGATTTGCCTCGCCATCTTTGCGGTCGTCCGCAGAGTGGGCTTTGAAATAGGCGTCGTCGAATTCCGTGTGATTGGAGAGCACAGCCGTGGCGCCGTAGTCCGCTGCGGCCTTTGCCATCTTCTTAGCAGACGCGATGTATCGGTCGTAGTATTCCGCGCTGGCATTGAAGGGAATCGCTGCTCCCCCGACATAGGCAATACGCATGGGCTTACCGTGGTCGCGCACCTCAAACAAATAGGAAAGTGTTCCAGGCGTGTGCCCCGGCATAGTCACGATCCGCAGGGAAGCGTCGCCGACAGCGATCGTCATGCCATCATCGCCGGTGACATCGCGTTTGGGTTTTCCGCCCATATGTGTCTGCGCTTTGTCGATCGCGTCCCAGTCTTCTGCGCCGTACACGAGATGCACGGAAGGAATGGCGTCCTGCAGTATTTTGGCGCCGCCGTCATGGTCTCCGTGGGCGTGAGAAAGGACTACATACTTCACCTTGCTGGAATCCAGTCCAAGCTTCTTCAGGCCGCCCAGAATTTCGTCTTTGGCGGCGTAATCGAACAAAGCTTCGATGACGATGATGCCCTGGCTTCCGACAAGCGCCCACGCGCTGTGAATTTTGGTGCCGATGAAATAGAAGTTATCGGCGACCTTAGCCGGTTCGGCATACCAGGTCTCCCGAGCGGGGGTTGCCCGGTTCCCCGCAGGCGCGCCTGGAGCGGACGGAGGCGGGGGTATGCACAGCCGAAGAAAGGTGCCCGCCCATTCGGTCCCGGCAGCCACTTTTGCCGCACTTAAATAGCTGTCGATGGACTGAGGAGGCGTTTGGCTTTGCGCGATTCCGCCGATCGCCAGAAAAAACAATGCAGGAGATATCAGGAATTTCATTCGTCACTCCGTTCTGTCTCAATACGCTTTGCAGTTTATACCAGTCAACCGGTATGAATCGCGTTGACGGAAACAACCCGCCACGATAAACTGTATCCTGGAACGCAGCCATACCGCGAGTCGCGCAAACCTCTATCCCTTTTTTCGGAGTTGACCCTTACCGTGCAAACCAGGCTCCTGCCAGCCACGAGAATCATACTTTCTGCGACTATCCTCTTTTCTCTGACCATCACTCCCGCTTTGCGGGCGCAATGGCTCGGTTACCCGACAAAGGATGTGCCGAAGAAAGCTGACGGAACTCCCAATCTCTCCGCTCCTGCCCCGCGCACCGCCGACGGGAAGCCCGACTTCTCCGGCATGTGGGGATGGATTAATATCGGACCGCCGTGCGGGGCTCAATGTGGCGACACGCAAATCTCTCGCGAGTTCATCAACATCGCGTCCACCCTGAAGGGCGGACCGCCCTACCAGCCATGGGCTGCGGCGCTGGTCAAGAAGCGAAGTATCGAGCAGGGCTCGGATCCGAACGTTCATTGCATGCCGCGCGACGCACCGCGCATCTGGACCGACGACTACTATAAACGCATTTTCATGGTACCCGGCCGGATCATCATCCTGACCGAGCGCAACATGCAGTACCGGCAGATATTCACAGACGGCCGTAAACTGCCCGCCGATCCGAATCCGACGTGGAACGGGTGCTCGGTCGGTCACTGGGAAGGCGACACCATGGTGATCGAGACCAACGGCTTCCGGGACGATCTTTGGCTCGATGCGGCCGGCAACCCGCTGACTGAGCAGGGCAAAATGACCGAAAAGATCCGGCGGCCTACCTACGGAACGCTCGAAGTCGAAATCACGATCAACGATCCGAAGGCCTATACGGCCCCGTGGACCGTGAAAATCAATCAGCCTTTGATTCTCGACAGCGAGCTTATTGATTACTACTGCCTCGAAAACGAACGCGACTCCGCGCACATGCGCAAACAGGACACCCCCGATCGGCGGCCGGTAGCCGCTCCGAGTCAAGGTGACTGACAGAGCCGCGACGGCAAGGGCGCGGTTACACAACTGGTTAAGCACCCTGCTACTAAGGGCTGGAACGCAGCGCGGAAGAATTCTGCGCTCCAAAAAGATAGATGTCACAAAAGCATTCCGCCAACTCGGCGGGCGAAAGTGCCCCACCCTTCTGGTACCACTCGACCGTCCGGTCAAGCAGGCCCCGCAGCATAGAAGCGAGGTAGCGCGGTTCCACATCCGCACGAATGGATCCGTTCTTCTGCCCCGCCTCGATCACTCGGCGAATTTCCGTTTGGTAAGTCCTCCGCACACTGACAATTTCCGCGAGGCGGTCCGGTGACAAAGCTCTCACCTCGGCCAGCGACGTCGCGTGCTGAGTCTGATCGCGGAGCAGGCTCATGCAATGTGCCCGAATCAGCACAGCGAGGCGCTCGAGAGGGCAGGTGATTCCCTCGACAGCGTTTGCCACCTCCTCCTGCAACGTTTCGACCGAGGACTTGGTGATGACGTACAGAAGGTCTTCCTTGCTCTTGACGTGATAGTAGAGCGTTGCCTTCTCCATTCCGATCAGAGCGGAAAGCGATCGTGTGCTAGTGGAACCGTAGCCCTGCTTTGAAAAGAGTTCCGCTGCTGTGCGCACAAATTTTCCCAGAGTGCCGCTGTGTCCCGACCCGGGCCGTCTCCGTCGCAGGTTTTGCGGCGGCGGCAAAGATGGTCGCCCGCGGCCGGGAGCTAAAATACCCTCGAAAAACACCCGGTCATAGATGGCAGCGAGATCGGCCAGCGGCAACCGGCCAGGGAGCTGATACCAGCGAGGTGTCCAGTTGAGAAAATTAAGCAGCGCAAGGCGAAGGATGGAGACAGGAATATCTCGACGCAGGATGCCCGCCTTCACGCCAGCCGCGAGTTCCCGGTTCAGCAGACCGGAGTAATTCCCGCGTAACGCGATTAACTCCCGGCGATGAGCCGGAGAGAGCGACCGGAATTCGCTGATCGAGGCCAGCGCCCGATTGGCGTTTTCGAACAATCCCTCAAGATGCCCGCGCATCAATGCAGTCAGGCGATCGCGCTCGTTTTGAGCGTCCTCAAGTGCTTCACCGACCTGCCGCTCCACAGCTTCGAGGGTAAGTCTGCTGAGGCGATAAAGCAGTTCCTCTTTTCCGGACATGTGGTAATAAAGCGATGCCTGATGAATGTTCAGACGTGCGGCGATCTCGCGCGTGGTGGTCGCGCTGAATCCCTTTTCGCAGAACAGCGCCGCAGCCGCTTCCAGTACCAGCTGAGATGTAGGGCCGGCCGGTTCGGCATGCTGGGGTTCGGCATGCGAGATTCGCAGCGGAGTGGATTTTGCCGTAGAGGTTTTGTTTGCCGAAACCTTTACTCTTGCGGCATGGGTGGGCGTGTCAATGGCGCTCTTCACCCCCCGCAGCGCAAGCCGCGCGTGCTCGCGCACGAGTTGTTCAGCGAGGACTGCATCGCCCGCCTGAATCGCGTCGAGAATGGCGTCATGCTCCCGGATCGCCTGCGCAAGACCTCCCGGTTCTGCTGGGGTCACCACGGAGGCGGGAGAGGCGAAAGCGATCGACTGGACACGATCGAGCGAAAGCTGCAGCATCGGACTCTTCGCGAGCGAAGCCAGTGCTTTATGAAAAGCCATGTTCAACTCCCCGAACCGCGCCATCTGATCGGTATTGGGAGATTCCGTTGGGCTGAAGGATGCCGTTTCTTCCACGAGTTCCGCACTGATCCGGCGAACCCGGTTCAGTTGAGCAGAATCGACGCCGCGCTTCGCCGCCAGTCCCGCAGCAAGACCTTCGAGCGCACCGCGCGCGTCGATGGCATCCGCGATGTCCTGAGTGCTGAAAACACGGGGCGTGTATACGCCCGCGGACAATTCTTCGAGAAGGCCTTCCTGGTGCAGCTTTTCCAGAGTTGCGCGAAGGATCGGCCGCGATGCGCCAAGCCTCTTCGAAAGTTCCACCTGCTCGATGGCTTTTCGGGGAGTAAATTCACCACGCAGAACCATTTCGCGAACGGTGACCAGCGTCTGGGCGCGGCGCGAATTCACGCCGGGACCGTTAGGTATTCAGATCGCTTCATATAAGGAGCAGTCCACATCATAGCCCAGTAAAGAAGCTCTCCAGACGCGCTCGGCATTCCAGGAACAACCGGGCTGATGCTTGAATTTGGAGGAGTGCCACCAGATGTACCTGTAGCGGTTCACGCCTGGCTGCCGCCGGGCAATCAGGCCTTGGGCGAGAGCCTCGTTGCAGTACGGTCGGGCTCCGAGTGACCGACTGTCCGTACACAACCCTATCCATGCACCTTAGCCCAGGATATGCCGGGCCGCGATCGCTTACGGGGCCGTTCAAACTCTATTTTCCGACCATATGTTTCGCATCTTTCTCGTTCTCCGTGCACCAATACTCCATGATCTCGGTACCCGGATTTATACGATAAATATACGAGGTGTTCCACGGGCGCGAATACGCCTTCGGATCGTCAATCGTCACCGTGAAGCGCAGCGTATTCTCGTTCAGCCGCCGATACCGCTCCACCAAGTGCAGTTGATCGCTGTGGGGATGGCCTGCCGAATCCAGCCAGGACTGCTCGTCATTGAATCCGGTTACGTCGATCACCAGTTCCGGACCCTCGTAGTGGCCCACCGAATCGCCCATCC
>ODAK010006388.1_pt1 | contig 11905 bp, 7 predicted proteins | sample 1539591 | NCBI WGS metagenome assembly ODAK01 (sample SAMEA3539303, study PRJEB22396) | soil metagenome | biome: tundra; feature: field; material: soil | place: USA | collected 2010-05 | depth 0.15 m | reverse complement strand
CGGTCGGACTGGCGTGCCAGAAACTCGGTTATATCTTTCAGCGGCCGCGCGGCCTATTCATCGGAGCGACCGACCGCGGCCACATCGCGCAATTGGCCCTATGAGGCCGGCATCATCGTCGTCACCGACGGCGAACGCATTCTCGGCCTGGGCGATCTCGGCGCCAACGGCATGGGAATTCCGGTGGGCAAGCTGTCGCTCTATACCGCTTGCGCGGGCGTGCACCCGCAGCTGTGCCTGCCGGTCACCCTCGACGTCGGCTGCAACAACGCGGCGATGCTCGAAGACACGTTCTATGTCGGCCTGCGCCAGCGCCGCCTCTCCGGCGCGGCCTACGACGCGCTGATCGACGAATTCATCACTGCGGCATGCGAAGTATTTCCGGGCGTGGTGATCCAGTTCGAGGATTTCGCCAACCATAACGCGTTCCGCTTGCTGAAGAAATACCGCGACCGCATCTGCACCTTCAACGACGACATCCAGGGTACGGCGGCGGTCGCGCTCGCGGGCATTTTCTCGGCGCTGCGCATTACCGGCGCGAAGTTCAGCGAGCAAAAGCTGCTGTTCCTCGGAGCGGGGGAGGCCGCCACCGGCATCATCGGCGTCGCGGCGGTCGGCGGCACCTTCACCCAGGAAGTGCTGGAGGAAATGGCGCGCATCAATGTGCGGCCGATTGTATTCGCGCTATCCAACCCTACCTCCCAAGCCGAGTGCAGCGCCGAGGAAGCGTACCGCTGGACCAAGGGACGGGCGCTGTTCGCCTGCGGCAGCCCGTTCGATCCGGTGAAGTATGAGGGCAAGACTTACGTACCGAGGCAGGGCAACAACTCCTATATCTTTCCCGGCGTGGGCCTTGGCGCGATTGTCAGCCGCGCGCGGCACATTACCGATGAGATGTTCATGGTCGCCGCGCAGACGCTGGCGCAACTTGTCACCGCATCCGATCTCGAGCAGGGCAGCCTTTACCCGGCCCTGCCGCGAATCCGCGAGGTCTCTGCGCACATCGCTGCAGCCGTCGCAGAAACCGCGTACAAGAACGGGCTCGCCGGCAAACCCAGGCCCGGCGACGTGCTGGCCGACGTGCGCTCGCAGATGTACGATCCGCACTACTAGATTACAGCCAGCGCCGGCGCGGCATTCCCGCAGAGCGAGAGCGCCGCGCGCGGCCGTTTGATCTACGTCAAGGCATGGGCCACTACTCGTACTATGCTCTCGCTAACGTCGAAGGAGGGCGCAGCGTTACGGGTGTTGACTCGCGGCAGCGGCAAACCACGCTGCAGCGGCCGCTTCGACTGGCGGCAGATCGCGGCGTTCAACCGGCGCCGTCGCGCTGATCGTCCGGAAAACGACGCCCCTTCCACCGACCACCCCTTTAACTAGCCGCAAGGCTTTTCTATGTACACGATAGTCCGTCGCGAAGTTTTTTCCGACACCACCTTTCTCTGGGAAGTGATGGTCCCCGACGTTGCGAAATCCGCGCAACCCGGCCATTTTGTGATGGTGCGCCTACACGAAGGCGGCGAGCGCATCCCGTTGACGGTGGCCGATTTCGATCGCGACAAGGGCACGATCACCATGGTGATCCAGTCCCTCGGCAAGACCACGCTCGAGATGCGCGATCACTACAAGGAGGGCGACAGCTTCGCCGATTTCGTCGGCCCGCTCGGCATGCCGCAGCACGTGAGCCGGGTCGGACATGTGGTGCTGGTCGGCGGCGGGCTCGGCGTCGCGCCCGTCTATCCGCAGTTGCGGGCATTCAAGAACGCCGGCAATCGCACCACGGGCATCATCGGTTTTCGCAACAAGGACCTCGTGTTCTGGGAGGATCGCTTCAACGAGTTCTCCGACAACCTGATCGTCTGCACCGACGACGGCAGCTACGGCACACCGGGCTTCGTCACCTCTGCGCTGAAGGAAGTGCTCGAACGCGACAAGCCGGATCTGGTCGTCGCCATCGGGCCGCTGCCAATGATGAACGCATGCGTCGAGACGACGCGGCCCTACGGGGTCAAGACGATGGTGTCGCTTAACGCCATCATGGTCGATGGCACCGGCATGTGCGGCTCCTGCCGCGTCAGCGTCGGCGGCGAGGTCAAATTCGCTTGCGTCGACGGGCCGGACTTCGACGGTCATCTGGTCGACTTCAAGGAACTGGTCCTGCGGCAGCGGCGCTTCAAGGGCGAGGAATCGAAGGCGAGCGAGGATTATGCCCATATCTGCAACGTGGAGAAGCTGCTGTTCGAGCAGAACAAGCGCAATTACAAGAAGTACAAGGACCTCTCCCCGCACGCGGTGAAGATGCCGGAGCGCGATGCGCTGGAGCGCTCGCGCAACTTCAAGGAAGTGAACCTGGGCTACAGCTTGCAAGACGCGCTGGAGGAGGCCGAACGCTGCATCATGTGCACCAAACCCGTCTGCATCGCCGGCTGCCCGGTGTCGATCGACATCCCGCGCTTCATTCGCCACCTGCTTGTGCGCGACCTCGACGGCGCACTCGGCGTCATCAACGAATCAAATCTCTTCCCCTCGGTCTGCGGCCGCGTCTGCCCGCAGGAATCGCAATGCGAGGCTCAATGCATCGTGGGCAAGAACAAGAATATAAAGATGGAGCCGGTGGCGATCGGTCGCTTGGAGCGCTTCGTCGGCGACAACGCGCATGCGCCAAAAGCCGATCCGCCGCGCTTCGAGCGCCAGCTCGGACGGGTCGCGATCGTCGGCTCCGGACCGTCGGGCCTCGCCGTCGCCGCTGACCTCATGCGCTACGGCTGCGCGGTTACGGTATTCGAGGCGTTGCACGTCGTGGGCGGCGTGCTCCAGTACGGCATTCCGGCCTTCCGCCTGCCGCGCGACATTATCAGCCGCGAGGTTGAGCACCTGAAGGGCCTCGGCGTCAGGTTCGAGACCAACAAGGTGATCGGCAAGACCTTCTCCATCGCGCAACTCAAGGGCGAGATGGGCTACGACGCGGTCTTCGTCGGCGCAGGCGCCGGCGCTCCTTCCTTTCTCGGCATACCGGGCGAGTTTGCCGGCCAGGTGTATTCGGCGAACGAGTTTCTGACCCGCGTCAACCTGATGGGCGGCGACAAGTTTCCCTATCTGGACACGCCGATTACCCTCGGCCGGAGCGTGGTCGTCATCGGCGCCGGCAACACCGCGATGGACTGCCTGCGGGTCGCCAAGCGCCTGGGCACGCCGACCGTGCGCTGCGTCTACCGCCGCTCCGAGACCGAGGCGCCGGCCCGCATCGAGGAGCTGCGGCATGCCAAGGAAGAAGGCATCGATTTCTTCTTTTTGCACGCGCCGGTCGAGATTTACGCCGAAGACAACGGAGCCGTCCGGGGAATCAAGGTCGAGAAGATGGTGCTGGGCGAACCCGACGAGAAGGGCCGGCGCAAACCCGTGCCGCTCGGCGAGTTCGTCGACTTGGATTGCGACACGGTGATCTACGCGCTCGGCACCAAGGCCAATCCAATCGTCACCAAGTCCACACCCGGCCTTGAGCTGAACAAGTGGGGCTACATCGTCGCCGACGCGGCCACGCAGGCCACCAGTCTGCCGGGGGTGTTCGCGGGCGGCGACATCGTCACCGGCGCGGCAACAGTCATCCTTGCCATGGGCGCCGGCCGCCGCGCGGCCAGGTCCATCGGTGCCTATCTGCAAAGCGGCAAGCAGAAATGGCCAGTTACCCAGGAAGACGCCGACGCCTTCGTGTCGCCGGTCGCGCTCGACGGGGCCGCGCAGGCGGCCGCTGCGCCGACCACCACCCAGAGCGAGAGCCATCCATGATTACCTGTCCAAGGTGCCACCGCCCGATCGAAGGCGAGGAAGTCTACATCTGCTGCGCCAACCTCGAGCTCAGGTGGAGGTGCAGCGCGTGCGGCAAGGTGAGCGAGGGCTTCGCCTTTCCCTATGGCATGTGCCCGCATTGCAAAGGCAAGCTCGAGATTCTCGACCGCGGGCCGATCGAGGACACGAAAGGCCTAGCCGCGATCCGCGCGGCGTTCGAGATCGAACTCGGCGGCCATGCCTTCTACCAGCGCGCGGCGAGCGATTCGAAGGACCCGGCTCTGCGCGAGCTCTTCGGCCGTTTCGCCGCGATGGAGCAGGAACATATGGAGACCTTGTCCAAGCGCTACCACGCGGATCTGCCGCAGCCGGCCGAGGACTTCCAGATCGATCGAGCCGCGATCTTTGCCGGCGTGGAGCGCAATCCTGAAGATCCGGCCAACCTGTTTCGCATCGCCATCGCATTCGAGGAGCGGGCGGTGAAGTTCTTCAGCGGGCAGGGCGCGCACTCGCCTGAGGGCTCGGTAGCGCGTGATCTCTACAAGGAGCTCGCCGCCGAAGAGCGCGAGCATGTGGCGCTGCTGACCACCGAATACGAGCGCTGGAAGGCCGGCAAGGCCGGGCTGTTGTAGCTTCAGACACTGCAGCACCACGTATTAGACGATTGAAAGGAAATCATGAGCAAACGCATGGTCGTCCTCGAAGGTAACGAGGCCGCCGCACGCATCGCCCACCTCACCAATGAGGTGATCGCGATCTACCCGATCACGCCCTCATCGGGCATGGGCGAATTCGCCGACGCGTGGTCGGCCGCCGGCCACAAGAACTTGTGGGGTGTCGTGCCGGAGGTCATAGAAATGCAGAGCGAAGCCGGCGCCGCAGGCGCCGTGCACGGCTCGCTGCAGGCGGGCGCGCTCACGACGACGTTCACCGCCTCCCAGGGCCTGCTGTTGATGCTCCCCAACATGTTCAAGATCGCGGGCGAACTCACGCCCGCGGTGTTCCACATCGCGGCGCGCACCCTGGCCACGCACGCACTGTCGATCTTCGGCGACCACAGCGACGTGATGGCCGCGAGGATGACCGGCTGGGCCATGCTCGCCTCCGCCAGCGTGCAGGAAGCCCAGGACATGGCCATGATCGCCCAGATGGCGACCCTGCGTTCGCGCGTGCCGTTCATGCATTTCTTCGACGGCTTTCGCACCAGCCATGAAGTGAACAAGATTGACCTCCTGCTCGAAGAGGATGTGCACAAGCTGATCGACGAGGAGCTGGTCACGGCACATCGCGCGCGCGCGCTCAACCCGGACAAGCCCGTGCTGCGCGGCTCGGCGCAGAATCCGGATGTGTTCTTCCAGGCACGCGAAGCGTGCAACCCGTTCTATCTGGCGGTACCTGGCATCGTGCGGGAAAGCATGGACCGGTTCGCCAAGCTTACCAATCGCCAGTACAGGCTGTTCGATTATCAGGGCGCTCCCGATGCCGAGCGGGTGCTGGTACAGATGGGCTCCGGCGTCGGCGCCTCGGGCGAAGCGGTTCGCGCCCTGGTCGCTCGCGGCGAGAAAGTAGGCCTGCTCACGGTGCGGCTCTACCGGCCGTTCGACACCCAGGCTTTCGTCGCTGCGCTGCCGCGCAGCGCGCGCGCGGTCACCGTGCTCGACCGCACCAAGGAACCGGGCGCGGTGGGCGAGCCCATGTATCAGGACATTGTCACCGCCCTGGTCGAGGCGTGGCCTCAGGACCTGGCGACGCCCAAGGTCATCGGCGGCCGCTATGGCCTGTCATCCAAGGAGTACACGCCGGCGATGGCCAAAGCGGCCCTTGACGAACTGAAGCAGGCACAACCCAAGCGTCATTTCACCGTCGGCATAGTCGATGACGTCACCCGTTTGTCGCTGGCTGTGGACCAGGATTTCGACACCGAGCCCGACGATGTCACCTGCGCGGTGTTCTATGGCCTCGGCGCCGACGGCACCGTCGGCGCGACGAAGAATTCGGTGAAAATCATCGGCGAGAACACGCCGCTGCACGCGCAAGGCTATTTCGTCTACGACAGCAAGAAATCGGGCGCGGTCACCATATCGCACCTGCGCTTCGGGCCAAGGCCGATCGAATCGACCTACCTGATCCGCCAGGCGGACTTCGTCGCCTGCCACCAGTTCGAATTCATGTCCAAGCTGGACGTTCTCTCGGTGGCGCGCCCCGGCGCCACTTTCCTGCTGAACAGCCCCTACGGGCCTGACGAAGTCTGGGATAAGCTCCCGCGCGAAGCGCAGGAGCAGATCGTCGCGAAGAAACTCAAGATGTACGTGGTCGACGCGCTGGCAGTGGCAAAGGAAGCGGGCCTCGCCGGCCGCATCAACACCGTCACGCAAGCCTGCTTTTTCGCCATTTCCGGCATCCTGCCACGCGACGAAGCAATCGAGAAAATCAAGTCCTCGATCCGCAAGACCTACGGCAAGCGCGGCGAAACCGTATTGCACCGCAACTTCGCTGCCGTGGACCAATCCCTTGCCGCCTTGCGCGAAGTCAAGGTACCCGGGAGCGCCGACTCCAAACTGCACCGCAGGCCGGTAGTGCCGCGCGCGGCCCCCGATTTCGTCCAGCGCGTCACCGCGATGATGCTCGATGGCAAGGGCGACCTCTTGCCGGTATCGGCCCTGCCGGTCGACGGCACCTTTCCCACCGCGACCTCGCAGTGGGAGAAGCACAGCATCGCGCACGAAATTCCGATCTGGGACGAGAAGATCTGCACCCAGTGCGCCCTGTGCCCGCTGATGTGCCCGCACGCGGCCATACGCATGAACGTTTATTCGCCCGATCAATTGAAAGGCGCGCCGGAGGGCTTCAAGAGCGTGCCTTGGAGGAGCAAGGAAGGCGGCCCGTTCCAGGGCTGGGCTTACACCCTGCAGGTGGCGCCGGACGACTGCACCGGCTGCGGCATTTGCGTCGACATCTGCCCGACGCGCAGCAAGGAGATGGTCAAACACAAGGCCATCAACATGCAGCCCAAGCTCGACCACCTCGAAGCCGAGCAACGCAATTACGAGTTCTTCCTCTCCCTGCCCGAGACGCGCCCTTCGTGGGACAGCATCGATCTGATCAAAGGCTCGCAGCTGCGCACGCCGCTGTTCGAATACTCCGGCGCCTGCGCCGGCTGCGGCGAAACGCCGTACGTGAAACTCCTGTCGCAGCTCTACGGCGACCACCTGCTGGTGGCCAACGCCACCGGCTGCTCGTCGATCTACGGCGGCAACCTGCCCTCCACACCCTGGGCGCAGAACAGCGCCGGCCAGGGCCCCGCCTGGGCGAACAGCCTGTTCGAGGACAACGCCGAATTCGGCCTGGGCATGCGTCTCGCGCTCGACGCTCAACGCGGCCTGGCGCAGTCGCTGGTGCGCGGCCTTAACGGTGAAATCGGCGACGTTTTGGCGGACGCGCTGCTGCAAGCGCCGCAGGAATCAGACGAACAGATTCGCAAGCAGCGCAAGCGCGTAAGCGAACTCAAGTCCATCCTGTCTCAAATCGAATCGCCGCGGGCGCAACAACTGCTGGCGGTCGCCGACAGCCTGATTACGCGCAGCGTGTGGATCGTCGGTGGCGACGGCTGGGCCTTCGACATCGGTTACGGCGGCCTGGACCACGTGCTCGCCTCGGGACGCAACGTCAACATCCTGGTTCTGGACACCGAGGTGTACAGCAACACCGGTGGGCAGGCCTCGAAGGCAACGCAGCGCGGCGCGGTGGCGAAGTTCGCCGCCGCCGGCAAGGCCTCGGGCAAAAAGGACCTGGGCATGATCGCCATGGCCTACGGCAACGTATACGTCGCGCAAGTGGCGATGGGCGCGAACCCGATGCACACGGTGCGCACCTTCCAGGAGGCGGCGTCCTGGCCGGGGCCGTCTCTGATTATCGCCTACAGTCATTGCATCGCGCACGGCATCGACATGACCACCGGCATGAGCCACCAGCGCGACGCGGTCAAGAGCGGCTACCTGACGCTGTATCACTACGATCCGCGCCTGGGCATGGGCGGCGCCAGCCAGCCGTTGAAACTCGATTCGCGCAAGCCGACGATACCGGTCGAGAACTTCACCATGAAGGAAGGCCGGTACGCGATGCTGGCGCAGTCCGACCCGGCGCGGGCGAAGCGTTTGCTGAAGGGCGCGCAAGCCGATGCCGACACGCGCTGGCAACTCTACGAGCAGATTGCCGGCGTGCGCCGCAATGTCACCGATGACAACGATCCCGTCGACGGCAGCGGCGACGCGGCGCCTTCTGCGCCCGCGCCCAGCCCCAAGGAGGTGAAACAATGAGCGCCGATCTGCGCAGCCGGTATCTGGGCCTCGAACTCAGGAATCCCATCGTCGCCGCCGCCTCGCCCATGACCGGTTCGATGGAAAGCCTCAAGCGGCTGGAGGATGCCGGCATTGCCGCCGTGGTGCTGCCGTCGCTGTTCGAGGAACAGATCGAGCATGAGGATATGGCCACCCACAACCTGATGCTGTCGGGAGCCGAGCTGTCGCCGGAGGCGCGCGGCTTTTTTCCGGAAATGCAGAATTACAACACGGGGCCCGATAATTATCTGAAACTGATCGGCGAGGCGAAGAAGGCGCTGTCGGTGCCGGTGATACCCAGCCTTAACGGCTTCACGCCGGGCGGCTGGACGCGCATCGCCAAGCAGTTCGAGCAAGCCGGCGCCGACGCGATCGAGCTGAACATCTATTTTCTCGCCACTGGCCTCGAAGACACAAGCACCGAAATAGAGAATCGCTACATCGACCTGGTGGCATCGGTAAGCAGCATGGTTACGATACCGGTGGCGGTGAAGGTGTCCCCCTACTTCAGCGCGATGGCCAATATGGCGGCGCGGCTCGCCGCGGCCGGCGCTTCCGGCCTGGTGCTGTTCAACCGCTTCGTCCAGCCCGACATCCTGCTCGACGAACTCGAGGTGGCGCCACAGCTCGTGCTGTCCAGTTCCGACGAGTTGCGCCTGGCGCTGCGCTGGATCGCCATCCTGCGCGGCCGCGTCCGCGCGAACCTGGCCGCCACTGGAGGAGCCCATACCCCGGACGATGTATTGAAGCTGCTGTTGGCCGGTGCCGACTGCGTCATGATCGCCAGCAGCCTGCTGCGCAAAGGGCCCAACCATGTTGCGGCGCTGGTGAGCGGTGTCGAAAAATGGATGACCGAGCGCGAATACGACTCGGTCGAGCAAATGAAGGGCTCGCTCAGCCAGCAGGCGTGTCCCGACCCGGCCGCATTCGAGCGAAACAATTACATGAAGGCACTGACGTCGTATACCAGCGACTCGGTCTAGGCGACGCAGCCTCTAAAATTGAACCCTTAGGAGATCCACATGGCGCTACTGATCAACAACGACTGCACTTCATGCGACGCGTGTGTGGAGGTGTGTCCGAATAAGGCGATCAGCGTGGCAAGTCCCATCTACGTCATCGACCCGGCGCTGTGCACCGAGTGCGTCGGCGCCCACGACGAGCCGCAGTGTATGACGGTGTGCCCGGCCGACTGCATCCTTCCCAATCCGGATTTCAAGGAAACACCAGAACAGCTGCTGGAAAAGTACCACAGCCTGCACGGCTGAACGCCGAGCAGCGGGTCGCCCGGGACGCCGAATTCCGATCGCCGCGGAGGCGCGCGCACCCGCGGCGAATTTTTCCCGGCTACATCATGCCAAGCAGCCGCGGCAACCAGAGTGACATCTCTGGCATGTAGGTGACCATGACGAGGAACACCAGCATGGTCAGCAGCCAGGGCCAAACGGCGACGGTGAGCTCCGTGATGCCAAGCTTGCTGATGCCGCTGGCCACGTAGAGATTGAGGCCGACCGGCGGATGGCACAGCCCGACCTCCATGTTGACGTCGATCAGAATGCCAAGATGCACCGGATTGACGCCGAGCGCGACCGCAGCGGGATAAAGGATCGGCGCCATGATAAGAATAATGGACGACGGGTCCATGAAATTGCCCGCGATGAGTAGCAACACGTTCGCAAGCAGCAAGAAGCCCACGAGCCCGAGCTCCTTGCCGAGGATCCAGTCGGCGAGCGCATGCGGAATATTCTCATCGGTCAGGATGAACGAGAACAGCGCTGCGTTGGTGATGATGTAGAGAAGCATGGCGCTCATGTTTGCCGAGGTCAGCAGCACCTTGAAGGTGTCCCGTAGCGGCATCGCCTTATAGACGAAGACCGAGATGAAGAACGCGTATACCGCACTCATCGCGGCCGCTTCCGTCGCCGTGAATATCCCCGAATAGATGCCGCCGATGATAATGACCACTAACATCAGGCCCCAGACGCTTTCGCGAAACGCCCTCCAGCGTTCTCCCCAGTTCGCTCTCTGCATGCGGGGATAGCCGCGCCTTCTCGCGATATACCAGGTAACAGCGCACAGCATTGTGGTCAGGATGATCCCCGGCACCAGCCCCGCGACGAATAGCGCGCCGATAGAGGTGTTGGTCGCAATGGCGTAAATCACTTTCGGAATCGAGGGCAGCATCAGGATGCCGAGCGAGCCCGCGACCGTGATGACGCCGGCGCCAAAGCGCATCGGATAGCCGGCCCGCACCATCTCGGGCAGAATGATGGAGCCGATCGCCACTACAGTCGCGACGCTCGAGCCGCACACCAGCGCGAACATCGCGCACGCGAGGATGCCGGCGAGCGCGAGTCCGCCGTGCCAGTGCCCGATCATGGAGGTGGCGAAATTGATCATCTTCCGCGCCACGCCGCCACGGGTCAGGAAGGTGCCGGCAAGAATAAAGAATGGGATCGCCATAATCTCGAAGCGTTCGATGCCGGTGAACAGCTTCAGCGCCACCGACTCGATCGGGACGTGCGTCATGGTAAACACGAATGTCAGCACGGTGAGACCGAGCGCAATGGAGATCGGCATGCCGGTGATCATCAGCACGACGAGCAGGCCGAAAATGATCGCTGAGTTCATTGCGCGCTCGCCTTCGGCACCGGCGCGGCGTCGGCGGGGTCGTCGATGCCTTCGACATGGGTCTCATCGTGATGCGGCAGTTCGCCGGTGCGCCAGAAGCTCCAGGCGACCTGCAGGAAGCGGTAGCACATCAAGTAGGAGCCGCACGGAATCGCGAGAAACACGATCCAAACCGGCAACTCTAGGTCGGGCGAAACTTGGTCGGTGTGCGCCATTGCCCAGACGAACTTGGCGCCGAACGTGCCGACCACGCTGGTGAACAGGGCGCCGGCGAGAAGCCCGAAGAGGATTATCTTCTTGCCGATGCGTTCGGGAAGCTGCTTGACCAACACGTCAACGCCTACGTGGATGCCGGTGCGCACGCCATACGCCGCGCCGAACTTGGCCATCCAGACAAACATGTAAATGCACAACTCTTGCGCCCAGGACATGTTGATCGTCAGGAGCCAGTCCTGTAGCGCAGGCCAGGGAATTCCCGAGGCGTAACGATGGACAACGGCGGCAAAGATTACGATCGTCGCACCGCCCATCAGAAATGCGATCAGCCACTCCTCCAGATGGTTGAGCACTTTATTCAAGCACGTCCTCCTCCTTAAACCACCGTGGACAGGCGACGGTGATCCTGCCTTGAATTACAGCTTGCTCGGATCGAATCCGGTGTCCTTGTAGATTTCCTGGATCAGTTCCTTGCCGATGGTGGCTTCGTTATCCCGGTGCACTTTCAGCACCGCCTTCTTCCAGGCCTTTTTCTCATCCGGCGTCAGCGTGATTATCTGCGTCTTGCCCAAGGCCTTCACCTTTTCCAGAGCCTCCTCGTTCTGCTGCTTGGCAATGTCATTGGTATACGTGGTGGCATCCTTCATCGCACCTTCAAGCGTGGTACGAATGTCAGCCGGCAAACCTTCCCAGAACTTCTTGTTGACGATCACCGCGTACTCGACGACGCCGTGGTCCGACAGCGTCAGATACTTCTGTACCTCGTTCATTTTTTGCGTATAGAGGTTGGACGGGGGATTCTCGGTGCCATCCACGACGCCGGTCTGCAGTGCCTGATAGACGTCGGAAAACGCCATGATCTGCGGCGTCGCACCCAACGCGCGCATTTGGCCGTCGAGCACCTTGGAGGACTGGATGCGCATCTTCAGGCCGCG
>ODAK010006387.1_pt1 | contig 11906 bp, 15 predicted proteins | sample 1539591 | NCBI WGS metagenome assembly ODAK01 (sample SAMEA3539303, study PRJEB22396) | soil metagenome | biome: tundra; feature: field; material: soil | place: USA | collected 2010-05 | depth 0.15 m | reverse complement strand
AGTTAAAAGAAAATCAGCTTGTAGCCTAGGCAGAAATTCCAGGCAATTCCCATGGTAGATTGTAATTCCGTCCTTCTGATAATAGGGCTTCATTGTGAACGTACCTTCTTCAACTCTATCCACAGTTCGCGCTGGCACTTTTGATTCTCTGTGCACCAATTGTTCATGAAGTCCTGCATTGTCGAATGCTCGTCAATTTCAACCATCACGCCATAACGAAAACCGGCTTTTACATCGGCCTTGAACGGCACGCGCCAGTCGAGTTTGAAGTCTTGTTTGAGTGAATGAATCACATCCTTTTCGGCAAGCGTCTTTACGATATGCATAGCCTCAAAGAGCTTGCGCAGCTTCAACCGAATAGACAGTGCGTCATGGTTCTCGGCTTCAGGTGTGCGAATCAGTTTGTACTTCTCTTGGTCCCTGTGCAGCAACGCCAAGCAAATCATCAGCACTTGGTGTGCACCACCCTGAATCGGTGCGTTGATTGCTAAGTTTGCCCAGAACCCACCAGAGTCGGCGTTGACATCAATTGGACAGCGGAAACCCAAAAGATTCTCGACGTAGCCTTTCTCTTGTGCCTCTCTGCGCTTGTTGTCGATAAAACGCTTCACACCTTTGTACTTCACAAAATATCCGTCGTACATCTCCTGCACACGTTTTACTGTAGCCAGAGCCGTACTCACGCCAGCTCTGCGCATATTTGCTACCATGCCCTCGACTGTTAGTCCGTAGACCAAGCCAAAGTGAAAGCCCTTTATCATCGTACGCTTGTCGCGGTCCTTCGCAATCAATTCACGCCGCCAGCCGGTTAGTTCGTGACCCACCTCAACGTGAATGTCATTGCCACTGTTGAAAGCGGCAATCAGTGCCTCGTCCTGTGACGACTGTGCGAGAAACCTTAACTCATTCTGTGCATAGTCGAATTTCAAGTAGACATCGTAATCAAGAAATGCCTCCCACCAATCTTCTCTGTCACTTGTTTTCCACACATCGTACAGGTCACGCCAACGTGTGTCACTCACCAGCATGTTTTCTACTTGTTGGTCGCCAACAATATTTTGCAAATTCACGGTCAGAAACTCTTCGCCTTCACGGCTGCCACCTGACGACAATCTACCTGTCTTTGTTCCTGTCAACCACCATTTTGTAAACAGCCTACCTTTATGTGCATCGGCACAAGTCTTGAACGCAAGACGGTACGTAGACTCTAGCTTGCTGTCAGCACGGTATTGGATGATTCGCTCGGGGAATTCATGGTAGGGTTTAAGCGCAATAAGTATTGCGTTACCCGTCCCTGTTTCATCACCTATTTGCGGTAAACCCAACTTACCATACATAACATCAGCGACTTGTGTGGGCGAACCGGGATTGAAATTAGGATCACCCGCCATAAGCTGCAACGCTTCTTTCTGTCTCTTGAGTCGAGTTGGGTATATCTCACCCAGCAACTCGCATTGCTTGTAGTCGAACCAGGGACCGTTCTTCTCCATACGCTCTAACGTAAACGCGGCATCCATGTACATATGCAAAAGAGGCATGCTTACAAGAGCCTTCGTGCTCACTTCGATACGCTTTGTCAAATCAGCATCGGCGCCGTTACGCAGCACTAAATTCTTCCATGGAACTTTTGCAAAGCGCAATGCGCCTGCCTTATTCGCTTTGTCATGCGACATACCTTCAGGTGCGGCATAAGGCATGATGATTTCTTTGAAGCCGGTAAAGTCGGGGTACCTAACAGCGGCTACCTCTGCAAGTGCATATGAACGTCTGCCAGGAAAGCGGAAATACTCGGCATAGTTCGTGTCGTAGTCATATCCTTCAAACGCACAGCCCAATAGCTTAGGCGTGTTCCCGACATCGTATGAGCCATGATGACAACTCTTTCTGATATTCGGGTCCGACAACAAAAACATCACCACTTTTCTTATTTTTTGTCGCTCGCTACTAGAAACAGCAATGCCCGTTGGATGATCCAACAAGAACACATCAGCTGTGCCTGATTTCTGTGAGAAACCACAGCACAGCATGACACGCTTACCATCCACCTCGTCGTCCTCTATATCTACGGCAATGCGAACTGTTTTTGCCCCCTCGCGTATGTCTCGTGCGACTATCTCAGCACGGGCACCACTCGTGATACCTTCATAATCCTGTTTCAGCAAATAGCTAAACTTGCCACCTGTTTCTTTTACAAATCGTGCAGCTGCCTGCAAACCTTCTTTGAACGCACGCAACTTATTCGCAGAGGCGTAACCACGTAGGAAATAAGCAGGATGGTCGAGCAGCACAACTCTGCCATTCAACTTATCAGACCAAAACGTAGGCTCACGATGAAACTTCTTACCAAACAATTGTTCACAGGCAATCTTACCTAAGACGATATGGACTTTTGCTTTGGACTTAGAAATAGCCTGCTCTGTATAAAGGGAGCAGCAAAATATCTCCTCTTTCGTTGGCGTGCGCATCTTCAGTGTTCCATTCACACGATCAGAAGGGAAACATTTCACAGCATTTTGTATGTCGCAATCGGAGCGTTTCAATCCCGCTTCTGCCATGCGTGACCAGAACCACTGACCACTAGGTCCGATTAGCTCTGTACCTTGTAAGTTTTCTTTTGGCCCTGGTGACTGTGCCCAAACGAAAATATTCTTGCCTTCGACAGTGCCTTTGATCTTCTGTACACCTTTGACGCTATTCAGCGTGCAGTAGTCGCAGCCACGCATCTGCGCCTTTTTCGTCTTTGTGTTCTTAGGCGCCTGTATCGGCCCTGCGTCAGGCCATATCAAACTTTGGAATTCAGTCACTAGGTCACTTCCTGCGTGTCACAGCTACAGCACAATCATCCGCCGAAAGTAGATAAGGAGTTTCAGCACCAAACCTGACCTGTAATACGTCGTCTTCAATCTTGAAAAGGTGTTCAAACACAGGTAGCAACACGTCGAGTGGCCAGTCCAATTCAAAGGCTTTCTTTATTGGCTCATCAACTGTCACTTGCTCGTGAAAGATGCCCTGAGGTATCTTTACCTCAAGTAGCAATTGCTCAGTGCCTTCGGCACCCTTGATGTGCAACACCCAGTCTTGTTTCTTAGCAGAGGCAAGGTAGAGATTGAATCTCTCTACCACTTTCTGTAGGCGTTTTACTTGTAGCCTAAACGCCTCTGGATATTTCTTTCCCTCCGCAAGCAGGTTATCAATTGTCTCGTGTGGAAAACCATTCTGTGCCTTGATTGAAATTGGATGCCAGAGCACGCCACAGTCGAAGTGCAACGCGATTTCTTTCTTGTGCAGGCGTACCTCTTTCAACCCTTCGGCATTTAGGTAGGGGATAATCAGCAACGGTATCGCTAAGGACTCAGGCACTTGTCCTTTTGTTTTCTTGCGAGCACGCATCGCAAGCAATTGGTTCGAGCCGTAGAACTCTACCACATCATTCTCACGTTTTACGAAGGCGCAGTTTAGCTCAGGTACGGAGGTGTCTGAGGTCGCACAACTCGCCGCCATCTGTAGTTTCGCAAGCATGCCCTCTTGCAACACCAGCTCTGTACCTTTGTCGTCAAACTCCGCTTCATGATAGCCGGCTCCCCGATCTGCACAGTCGAACACACCTTTCCGTCTGCCATGCACAACACGCAGGCGGTCGTCGGAGAATGTAAACACAAATGGCTTTTTAGATTTCAGCTTGTTGGCAGCAAATAGAAACGGGAAGAGAAGGTTGCGGTCGCAGAAAATGTCTTGCTTGAGTTTCAAATCACCAACTGCGGCTACCGACACGCTGCCATGCAGTTCTGCGGAAAGAGTCATCAGCAGTTTGTTGCCGGCGATTCCCAGACGCACGAACGTCGAACTTGGAAAGCCTGGTATGTTAGGCACTAAGTCAATCACATGCAACACAGGCAGCAATTTCTCAACGGGGATTTCTATTTGGGGCATTCTAGACCTTTCTGAATATAAAACAAGGTTCGTATTTCCACTTTGCTTGCTTCTCGCCTTCCTTCTTGCGATTTCTGCCTGGCATATAGGACAGCGCCAGTTGTAATTTTTTGTCCAATACAAAACCAGCACGCTTCGCCACAGCAGTCGTATCCTCTTCCATGCTAGGCCACACGTTCAGCACGAGCACACCATCAGAACGCAGACACTTGTGGCAGTTCTTGATCGTAGTCAGCAGGAAACCATTCACCCATTTCTCACGCGATGGATATTTTAGGTAGCTCTGCGTAGGCTCGTCTGAGTATTTCTCTGTGTCGAAGTAAGGTGGAGAGGTAAAGCACAAATCTACAGGCTCTTTTGGAATGAACGTCTCGCTGCCGCAGCAATGCAGTTCTACCTTTGTACGTGACCATTTGCCTATTTCATCCGCTAGTCGCTTCAACCCTTCGAACGTCTTCGTTGACGGGTCTGTGCCTATGTATTTCTTTACAGGTGTCGCCAACGCGCCTAGCAATCTACCACCCCAGCCACAACTCATATCCCACACAACACGATCTTTCGCATACAGACCATAAATTGCTTTTGCTGCCGATGGTCTAAAGTTACTAGCTCGGGCAGTTCCTTGGGCAAGACCCAAAACACTCCAAAGTTGCCCACTAGAAACCCTGCTCTTAATGGCCGGTATCGTCACATCTAAGATTTTGCGCAGCCTCTTATCGTCAATAAATGTCTCATTAGGAGTGTAAAACTGCCTACAACGCACATCCGCAATGTGAGGGAAGTACGAAGTCGCTAGGCCAGAACAACAAGGGTTCGAAACGATTACATCGTCATGCACTAAGGCGGCGGTACTCAACGCACACAATGCCGAGAATCGCCTGCGTTTCTCACGCTCAGAGTATTGCTGAAACGGCAGCCCTGTTTTACGAAAGTGTTTGAAGATTTCATCGCTAACGCCTTTTGAATCACCTTCCGCCAAAGCATCTAGGTAGCGCTTGCTGACAGCACCGCCACGCGCAAGCTGCATCGAAACAATGTCTCTACTCATTGCCGTTCCTGAATCGAATTGCGGTCGTCAACGCGTATGATCTTCAAAAAGCCGTTGCCCTCTTCGACTTGCCATTGCACATGATTCATCTCACCAGAACGCAGAATGCGTAGAAGGCGCACCGGGTCGCCACCCTGCCGATTCACCCAGCGGATCAAATGCTCAATCGCCATACCTGTAGTCGCGCACTTCATCCAGGCACGCACAGTCATTGAGTGCGTCTGACGAAACGGGCACTTGAGTCTTTTTTGCCTAGCCATACCTAAGTCACCAGACACAAACAAAGCACATATCCCACGATCAGGACATTCATGCGCACAGTCACTCGCTGTAGGATCGTAGCCATGCTCAAGCACTTTCCCACCAGACGCAAGCACACTCTGCTTACCAAAACACCACACAGAGTAGGAAGACTTCTGCCCGCGCTCATAGCATGCTCGGCATACCTGTGTCGAAGCAAAGTACCTGCGAAAGTGTATGTCCTGCTCTGTAAATCTTCTGCCACAAATCACACACTCTAGAATCCCCTCACGCCCTGTCATACCTTATACTACAGGAAACGCGCACTTTTGCGGCGTAAACTCGTACCCTGTGAAAGCAGCAATCTGAAGTCATCGCCATTCATACCTAGCTTTTTTGACAAACCCAAAATCTCTTTCTTCGCCGAGGAGAAACGCCCGCCACTACGGCTTGTACTCTTCTGAAGCACTAGCCAACTATACAAATACTTTCGCAACTCTGGAGACGCCAAGGACAAAAGCTTCCCCAAAGCCTCATCGGCGAGCACATGAGCCTCTGTCTCGTCGGAGCCCATCAACGTATCCTGAAAATCTTCGATAGGCAAAAGATCGCCTGAATTGCGCTTCTTCCGGAACGCATCCTGCAATCGAGTCGTGTAATAGTTCTGCAATGCGGCGCTTAGGTAGGTTGTGAACTTTGCACCACGTTCCGGCTGAAAGCGGGGAAGCACATGATAACGAGCGAATATCACACCGTCTTGAATCAAATCGTCAACGTCGATCCATGTCTTTTGATAGGCAGGCAGCTTGCGCCATGCTTGCCAGGCCGCCTTTGCTATCATTGGCAAATAGCTCTGTAACCGCATAATTGGCATGCGTCACATCCTCCACGATCTGAGATTTCAAAAGGAACATGCAAATGCTATAGAACACGTACTAGGTACGCAACAGTAAAGTTTCCTTTTAATTGTCAACAACACCCTGAGGGCCGCCGCGACGGTGCCGAGGACGACGACTAGGGTGGTTATCACTAAGCCATTTCTTATCCTTCCTAGCCTGCTCCTCAAGTTGCTCATCAGAATATAGCCAGTCAGCTTTAGAAATTTTTGGCACAGTTATAGTTATCCTGCAACCGCCAATTGCTGCACCTTCAAAAACTGGAGAGCACCCTACAGCGCACAGCAAATCCAACAACGCAGTCTCCGATCCACCATCACCATAAATAGATAGCTCCAATTTCCCCTCTCTGTAAACCACATCAGTTCTCATCTTACACACTCAATCGTTCTTTGAGGTCGCGGTGGCTGAAACTCAAAACACACACATTTCTTAGTTTTACCCATGGTAGAACCTCACTTTCTTTTTTCTATGGCAGCTTCCACAACACAAACCGCTGTTGCCACAACTCCTGCATTTCATAATCCATAATAAAGTCCGTAAACGCCGAAAAAGAATCGTCACTGAGTTTCTTCGGGTCACGCAGGAAAGATTCCGTCGTCAACCCTTGCACCATCGCAATCACTTTTTCACAAACAGGCGCCGGCAGGTGTTCATCACCGGCAGCACGCACGATACGCGATAGCTCATAATTCTGCCTAATCTTCCCCCACTGTGTTGCTAGTGTTTGAAAACGCTGCCGCACAACCCACTTGTTCTTTTTGAACTCAGGCAAAGAAGGATCAAGCCCGGCTTGAATCATCTTCATTGCAGTCTTAGGCCCTAAACCGGCGGCAATCTTCGGAATGTTGTCCGTCACTTCACCAGTCAAGGCTTTCACCTTCACCCAATCCTCTTGGTCAAGCCCAGTTTCTTCCTGTACCTCTTGCGCAAACGACACCTGCTCGATTTTGTCTTTGTCGTAGCCACGCATAACACCAACATTGTCAGTCACAAGCTGGTAGAAGTCTTTGTCCGTCGAATAGATAATCACTTTCTCGAACAGGTCTTTCTCTATGACCACGGTTGCTAGAATACCAATCAGATCGTCACACTCAAGATTGTCAAAATCGAATTGCCGAAAGCCGGCATCGTCGAGCACCTTACGCAGAATATCCATTTGTGGGAAAGCGGGTGCCATCTCTTCATTCACGCCCTGCCTATGCCCTTTGTATTCGCCCTTCGATAGCTCATGCCGCCAAGTTTTACCTTTGCCATCCCACACAAAGACAAAAGCGGTGTCGGGCATGCGCGATGCTGTAGCGGCAAGCATCTTCAACACGCCAAACAACACACTCGTGCATCGCCCTTTGCTCAACAAAAAGCGGTGGACGTAATGTGCGCGAAATACCAAGTTCTTGCTGTCTATCAATACGAGATTCACCTAGGTTTCCTCATCGCGTCGATCTGACGCTCTTCCTCTACGATGTCATCGAACAGCAAGGGAATACGTTCTTTGAACGTACGCAGCAAGGGAAGTGTGACCTGCTTAAAATCGGGATGTGTTTCTCGACTGGTACGCATGATTAAGAAATGCCGCCAGTTTCTCAGGTTGCCGGTTACCGCTATCGTTGCGGCAAGCGCATTCGGCAACACAGCACGTGCCTCTTGAGGACGTATGCCTCTATCCAATAGCTTGAGGTACGAATCCTCAGCTGTCACCAAGGCGTCACGAACAGCAATGCTTGCAGGCTGATCTGGTATCAGTGGCGTAATAAACTCCAGACCCTCTGGATAGCTCTTACGGCCATTTACAAATCTGGTGCTTTCCTGGGTAAAAGAAAAAAGACGGTGGCGCACAAGTTCATGCGTTACACCACGATTCACTCGAAAGATTACCGACGCTGACTGGTGCTCGACAACCGACCAATCACCATGCCCTAGCACAACCGCTTTGATAAACGGTTCCCAAGAATCTCCTGTTTGCTTCTCCTCGCTACGATGTGAGATTCTGGCGAAGGATTCAATAAGCCGCAACATATCAACGCCATGCTCACGATTATGAGGAACAATCAAATCAAAAGATGCCTCAACTATTTTCATGTCTTCTTTTCCAACCTTTCAATCTCACGATTCAAATACCAAGCCGCCTTTTTCAAATCCGTCAACAAATCGGTATCCGGACGCTTGCCGGCACGGGCGATGTACTTCACCACATTGCCGAGGTGGAAGTTCAAACCCCAAGCCTCCAAAACCTTTATGACCTCGTAAGTCGTATCTCCACCGTAATGCTCAGGATGATTAACCTTTTCTTCCGACATCTTCAAACCTCCCTGAACACACTCGCCGCACGCAGACGCAAATCAATTCCCTTATTCAATCGAACGCGATTCTCCCACTGCCTCACTAAAACCTCCACAGGTGAATCGCCGGCATCCTTCGCCACACGCGAAGGCGGCACGACAAATATTCTGTGCCACAACGCAAGCTGCTTTGCAACGTCCAAGAATCCTTTGATACCAGGAACGTCAGCGTCAGGCCACAGCACGATATCCTCATACGCAGACAGAATCTCTTCTTGCTTGCCTGAAAGCGTATGCCCCAGCAACGCCAGCACATCGTAGTCCTCTTCCTGTAAGACACGCTCTAACGCCAAGCAGTCAAATATACCTTCGCACAAAATTGCACTACGCTTCTTCTCTGTTGGCGCACCGTACACCGACCGAGCACCGGCCGAATTCAGGTACTTCGGCTCCTGCGTCCCTGTAAAATCACGAGCAATCAACCCATCGAGCACTTTTCCATGATATACAGGAAAAACAATGCGATACGCATAGCGCCCAACGAATGACACACCAATTTTCTTTCGCTTGATCTGCCAAGTTTCTACGCCACGGTCGAGCAAATACCTAAGCGCTCTTCTTGTCAACGAATCGTCGGCGGGTTCAGACAGCCGCACAAAATCATCTGGGAGAGACAGTCTGGGTTGCTCTGTAGCTATCTCTCCCAGTTCTAGGTCGCCCTGGCCAATTATCAGGACACCTAAACTCAAGACCTCGGATATTTCTTCGGTTGCCTTGCGGCTCTTGGCGCCACAATTGAAGCAGTGCATCACGTCTTTCCGAATGTTGATTCCTAAACGAAAGCGGGCATCGGCACAAAAGGGACAGCAAATGGTAATTTCCGATGGGTCTGAAGTAGCACGGTGAAAGGCTATGCCTCTTCGCAGCAAGGCATCTAGCAATTCACCACCGATTGGCTCGTACTCAGTCATCTGACGATATTGGCCTTCGAAAGTTTTGGCACAACAGACTCAATCAGCTTCGTGTCAACATTCAGATGCATCAAACCAAACCGCAAAATGGCAATGAACTCGGCACGCGTCAAGTCAATACTGTTCAACACCTGACCTGACTCATAACCAAGCGCATCATCCCAATCTCTTTGCTGTAGCCGAAAGTGGTCTCCATTCTGGCCTTGTCCAGCTGAAAAATCCTGGCGGACGACATGCAGGATCAGACTCGAATCACGCAAACGCAGGTACCTTATAGGCAGCTTTTTCATTCCTCGTCTCCTACTTCTAACTGGTGCTCCTCGGCCTCACGGTCCAGCTCATGCATCGTTGCGACACGGTCGTAGAACATACCACTGGCAAAATCACCCATGATGTTACAACCGACGCCCATCTTGTCGAATTTATGCACAGCAACATGCAGGTAACGGGAGTTTTCACCCCAATCGCCTTTCCCTATACCAATCGCCAATGTTGCTTTGCGCATCTTTGAAATGTCCTCGGCGGTCGCACCCGAAGTAATCACCTTCATAAACTCGGTTTTCTTGCCTGTCTGCGCCGCTGTCCACACGATGATTTGTTTCTGTGCCGCGAACCTGCGCAGGGACCTGTAGATATCCGCAAACTCATGCCTACGCTCTTCTTGCTTTCTTGGCGGCTTGATTTCATCGTCATAATCAATCAGCACGGCATCGGCAATGAAACCACGATTTCTTTCCCGTTCCCAAATCTCTTCCATGCGCAAGACAGAATAGCCGCCTTCTGTTCCATCAATCAGCATTAGGCGGCTGCGCACAAGCCGATTGAATCGTTCGAATCGTATCCTCACACGATTCGGCTGATCGTTCAGCAGTTTCACCGGCAGACTTGTGATTGCGGCATCGAAACGATTCTCTACCTCTTCGATAGGATCCTCTAGCGTGAAATACAGCACATTCATTCCCTGCAAAATGTACGCAAGCGCGGTGTGGTTCAGTGCAACAGACTTGCCACGTTTCAAATAGGCCAGCCAAACACCTAGGTGCCCTCTGCCAACCGCACGAATCATTTCATCCAAAGGGTCAATCATCAGGTAGGGATATCGTCTGCCCATCGCAGAGGCGCGGCGTGTGATTCTGCCCTCCGGGTTTTCAAAGAAGTCGCGCACTTCGTAACCTAGATTACCAAACTTGGTGATTGCCTCATAGCACTGCTCTAGCCAGCGCTCGTCGGTTAGTTGCCCTTGCTCGTATAACTCCACCAACGTCTGAATAGACTTCGCCTTCATGCGCTCTTTTTTGTACTCGACTACTTTTTCAGAAAGAGCGTCTACCGCAATCAGCTTCCCACTATTGCGAATGCGCTCGACAATTTCCATCAAGCGGACTTTTTGTTTCTCGCCCACATTCTGCTTGCGGCAATAGTCAATCATCTCGGTGCGCAGCATCTCACCGATCGGTTCCCGATACTTGCGCCAGAACTCAAGTGCCATTCCCGCAATGATCCAGTTTTCTAGCGGATCGCCCTGCTTGTGCGGTTTGAAGTCGTCAGGTTCTAGCAAGTGACTGCACTCTCTGAGAAAGTTTCTATCCCGGCAAATGAAACACGTCAACTTATCCTGAAATTCGGCATCGCGCCAATAATGAGCCCCGGGCACCTACTGCACCTTCTTCCCTTCGACGGCTACCTCAAGATTTTCTTGCCCAGCAATCAGCAATTGCATCAGGAAACTAACCGAGGCAAAACTCAAGTCTGTGGGATATGCAATTGTCAGATCATTCAAACGCCTATGGTTGTTATCGAGCCACTTCTGGCACAACGAGCGCAGCATCTTGCCCGTCTGATAGCCGACGTGATCGGGACTTTCCGTCAGGCTGATTTCATTGAACGCATCCTTGGTTAAATATTCGTGAAAGAACAAAAACGTCAGGATGAAGATTCTGCCTGCAAGCGTCAGCAGCACAATGCCGTGCGGTAGCTCTTGCACAAGCGGCCCGTGCTTGCTCAGAAAAACATATGCTTTACTGTCACCGACGATTGTCACGCCAAACTCTCCACAATCTTCACAAGGACCCGATTCATCTCGCCATCAGCTTTCGTTTGCCCCTGTGGCTCTCTGTAAAACCATTTCAGCGCATCGGATTTCGTCTGAAACCAATTCACCTTTTCATAGGTGTCATCAAACGGCTTCATGTCTTTGCCTAAACCGAAGCCGGCGCCTTTGCGCCATATCTGAATTACGGCATAGCGTTTCTTATTCGCGTTCATGCCTGCACTTCTTTCGAAACGGAAAGTATTTTGATTCCCAATTTGGAAAACATCAACACCTTGGTGTCCAAGTCATACGCTAAATCTTCTGCGTCCCGGCTGAACTTCGCGTTCACGCGAATCACAAACACATCGCGCTCTGCGGCAAGTGGGCTGTCGGGCTTTTTATCCAGCAATTCGCGCATTGATAAAAACTTCACAGCCACGGGTTGCCGCGCCACCTTCTGTTTTTTCGCCACGTCTCTGCCTCAGCTTTATCAAGCAACTTTCTACG
>ODAK010006386.1_pt1 | contig 11906 bp, 12 predicted proteins | sample 1539591 | NCBI WGS metagenome assembly ODAK01 (sample SAMEA3539303, study PRJEB22396) | soil metagenome | biome: tundra; feature: field; material: soil | place: USA | collected 2010-05 | depth 0.15 m | reverse complement strand
CGGGCGAAAGTCCTCCTGCTCGCCTGCTGCACGCAGGAGGCCGCGTTGGTTCGGTCGCACCATCTGAACCGACCGATGCCCGGCTTGGTTCATGATGGAACCGCTCCGATGCGCCCCCACTGGCCGCCGTGGCCGGCCGCAAGTTCAGGTCGATGGCATCGACCAACGTCGATTCATCGCTGCGCCGTTGCTTTGGCGACGCACAAGCCCGCACAGTTCTCGCCGCGGACGGGTTCCGCCAGGGGCCTTGGTCCGGCAGTACGGGGTACGGGCTGTCGAAGGCCAATGTTGCGGTCTCATCGACCCCGCGCAAATGCTGGCCGCGGACCAGAGCGGCTTCCGTGCCGAATGTGAATGAAGCGGCGGGCGCCAGCCTGGTGCGCAGCGCTGAGCATACGCCGGGTGCCTTGCACGTTGACGCGATCCCAGGCGTCCGGAGGTCCGCAATACTCGAACGAAGGCGGCGCACTGAATCACGACCTCGGTGCCGCGGAGATCGACAGCTATCATCGTATCCAGATTGCACCGGATAACGGCCGCGATTTCTTCGGCCGTGGAACCCCAGCGCGCGGTACGCTGGTGGCAATAGAGGCGATCATGCGCCGCGCTATAGTTTTCTTTCTCGTTGCGAACGTGACCGTTGCGCAGCAACCCTTATTCCGGGTCGTGGATCTTGATGTTGGCGCGACGGAGCGAGCCCAGCTCTCGGATGGCAAAAGCGCGACCGTGAGGCTGCTCTCGACCGGTGAGACGCGCGACCGGGTCCGTTCCGCCATCCGCGATGCTCGCGTGGACGTGGAGATTAATGGCGCAAGCGCGACGCTTTCCTGCGGCAATTACCGTCTTCCGGTGGCCGTCGGCGGCGTGCAAGTAGACTGCGAAGTCACCAAAGCCTATTACCGCGACACCAACGCCGACCACTGGGCGCTGGCGAAAGACGCGCGCCTGCGCCTCTGGCCCGCTAAGTCGCCGTACATGCCAGCAGGCTCTTTTGTCTATCCGGTCCGGCAGCGCTGGTTCGCCACGCGAACGCAAATGGCCAACGAGCCGACCTACGTGGACGACGGTGAGAGTATCGGCTCGCGCCGGATTTACTATCACTCAGGCCTTGATATCGGGGGTGCCGAGGGCATGGTGGATGTCCTCGCTGCGACCAGCGGTCTCGTGGTGGGAGTTGGAAAAGCTGTGCTCGACAGCGAGAAAGACAACGCAAGTCTTGATCGGCAGTACAACGACACCATTTGGGTATTGGATGAGCGCGGCTGGTACCATCGCTACACGCACCTGTACTCGTTTGATCCGTCGGTGAAGCTGGGCGGACGGGTGGACATGGGGCAGAAGATCGGCACGCTGGGGAAGGAGGGCGGGAGCGGCGGCTGGTCGCACCTGCACTACGAGATCCTCAGCCGACAAGCATCCGGCAGACTGGGGACCCTCGAAGGCTATGCGTTCTTATGGGAGGCCTACTTGCGGCAGTACAAGCCGCACGTGATTGCCGTCGCGCGGCCTCACCAGGCTGCACTCGTTGGGGAGAAAGTGTTGCTGGATGGCTCGCGGTCATATAGTGACTCGCGCATCGCACGGTTCGAATGGACTTTCACGGATGGCGGGCACGCGTCGGGACAGAGTGTCGAGCGGATCTACTCCCAGCCCGGCACGTACAGCGAGATCCTCAAGATCACCGACGACCGGGGCCACACGGACTACGATTTCGAGACGGTCAATGTGCTCGATCCGCAACATCCGGAGCAGACACCTCCGTCCATTCAGGCGGCATACTGGCCGACTACGAGCATTGCTCCAGGAGCCTCGGTAACCTTCAAAGTCCGGACGTTTGGCACCACCGATGGGGAGGAGACCTGGGCCTTTGGCGACGGCGCCACTGCCCGGACGAAGTCGGATGGTAATGTGGTGCCTCTAGCGAAGAACGGATTCGCCGCCACTACGCATGTGTTCCAAAAGCCGGGCGATTACATCGTGCGTGTGGAGCGCGTCAACCGGTTGGGCCAGAAGGCCATCGCGCATCTCTTTGTGCGAGTGGGCGACGCCGAAGCAACGACAATTTCAAAGAGGTAGTTGGCAGTGTGTATCATCGAATCTGGTTTTCGAACAAATCGGCTATTTGCTGTCTTTTTTCGCTTGAATCTTCTCCATCGCCAGCTTCTCTGCGGTTGCCAGAGCATCGGCCGCCGGCACTTTCACATCCGGTTCCACGCCGGTTCCTTCCCAGTTCGTCTTCGTCACTGGATCGAGCGATTTGGCAAACGGCACGCCGAGCATGAAGTAGTCGGCAACTGCGTGCCCCGAGACGGGGTGCGCGCCGCCGCCGGTAGTCTCACCGACGATGGTGGCGCGCTTCTGATTCTTCAGATCAAACGCGAACTCCTCGGCGCCGGAGAACGTCCGCTTCGACGTCAGCACAAACACCGGCGCCTTCGCCAGCCTCGGTCCCGGCAGGTACGACAGCGTCCAGTTCTGCGTCGTCGAGTCCTCCTTGCGGTTGTATATGTCGATCAGGTGCGTCGGTTTATCGAACAGGTAGCTCGCAATCAGCGTGACCATTGCCGGTTGGCCGCCACCGTTCTGCCGCAGATCGAAGATGATCGCATCGGTGTGTGCCACAAAAGCCATCGCCGCAACTACTGTCGGCCCGCAGAATGACGCATCCATAAACCCGTCGAACTTAACGTAGCCGATGTTATTCGGCAGGATCTCAACCTTGTCGAACGCGCAATCGTCGTGTTCCATCTGTTGGTGAAATCGCGCCTCGTCTTCCGGGGTAGGCTCGGTCCGCGGCGGCATTTTGAAGGGGCTGAAGTCCACGCGCAAATGCCTGTCGTGGCTCACATCCTGCAAGTCCTTGGTCAGTCGCGCTGCAAACGCATCCCCATCCGAGATCGCATCATAGTCGCCCTTGGTCTCGTGCGTCTTCAGCGCATCGGCCATTTGCTGGGCTGCTGCGGGTTCCACGTAGTACTCCTTCAGATCGCCAGCCACGCCGTCGATCACCTTCTTCCGCTCAGCGGCGTCCATCGTCACATTCTCCGGCACCGCTCCTGGGGGCAGCGCGCGCAGCCCAAAGGTTGCTACCGTCGGTGGCTGGCCGTCTTTCACTAGAATGTTTCCAAGCGCGGTGGTCGGGCCACCTTTCTCTTTCACCCGGAAGCGAATATGCAGCCGCTCGCTGCCCTCGATCGACAGCAACTCGAATCCGCCCGTTTGGTTGCGGAATGAGATCATCCCATCGATGGACTGTGTCTGGTCCACGGTCTTGACATACGTCTCGATCCTGGCGCGGTCGCCGCTATTGAAGGCATCCAGCCATGCCTGGAGCGTGTGTCCAGCAGGAGTATCGGGAACGGTCACCTGAGCCAGTCCACACCCAACTCCCAAGAGCGGCAACGCGAACAATCTGCAAAGCATTTTGGGGATCATGCGATCTGAGACCTCCTCACCTTACTGGACAAAACATTTCGTCATTCCGCGTGCAATGAAGACATTATACGCTTCGGCGCGCTAAGCTCGGACTGGGAGCGTTTTTTGGGCTAAAGGGAGACTATGAGTGAGCGATACAAGCGGCTCGGCGCCCACTTCCCTCCTCCACCGGGGCATACCGGGTGTAAACTCTCCTCATGGTGTTCGCCAAGCGCCTTCGAGACGGAGTTCGTCGCGGAGAAATCACGTGCAGCGTGCGTATATGGACGCGGCCCCACGTCAAAGTCGGCAACCGTTACCGCATGGAAGAAGGTGAGATCGAGGTGGATTCTATCAAGCCAATCGGTCTTCCCGATATCACTGGGGAGTTGGCGCGCGAGTCGGGATTCCTGGGTATCGTCGATCTGCTCAAAGTGGCGAAGCACGGTAGAGGCGACAACATCTATCTGATTCGGTTCCACTACGTGCGACCTCGCATCAAGCGCCCACGTCGGCGCAGGCCTGCGTAACGACGTGCGCTCGACCAAAGTCGCTCGACCGGTCAGGCAGTAAATGGGGTCCAGAAGCAAGAAAAGCCCGCCTCGGCCGGAACCGGGCGGGCTGGGAGTCCAGCGTAGCGTTTGGGATCTTAGGAACTGCGGGGCGCCCGACGCTACTTGTTGATCCGGTAGCTCCTTTCTCCTCCCTCCGGCTTGAACGATTCGACGGCGTACCCAGCCTTCTTCATCGCGCCGGCCATGAACCCCCGGACAGTGTGACGCTGCCAACCCATGCTCTTCATGATCTCGGTGATGGTCGCGCCGCCCTTGCGTTGCAGCATGGCGACTACCTGGGCGCGCAGCCTCCCGCCATCGTCCTCCTGCGTGCAGCAGGCGAGCAGGAGGATATTCGCCCGCTCTTCGCCTGAGGCAGCCGAGGACACGTGCGCGGGCCGCACGGCATGGCTCTAGCGATACGCAATCCACTGCGCATCGGTCAGCGCCGCCGTCTTCACCGGAACTCTCAGGCGCCCAGCCGTAGGATTTTGCGTGTCCCGCCTTGGACCGATACGCAGAGGATTGCGTATCGGTAGGCATGCCGTCTGGTACCCCGGCGCCCGATGAGCGGCCCGCTCTAGGTCCGTTTTCCTCCTGCTCGCCTGCTGCACCCAGGAGGAAAGTGTGGTGCAAGCTATCGATCCGTGCCCCTGCAGGCTGCTTGACCCCGATGAAGCAGCACAGCACGTCACAAAGGTCCTTCCGAAGGACCGGCCGCGCGTAATACCGGCTTTACGGAGAGGATCAATGCTGTGGCGATTGCATTCATTATACTTCTCTTCTCTTTTCCCTATCTGTTTCGGCCTTTGCGTTGCCGCGATGTGCCGGCCGGTTCCACGACGAGTCTGAGTCCGACCGCCTTCATGATTTTCCTTAGGCTCGCATGCGTGGGATTGCCAGTCTCGGAAAGCATCCGGTACAACATCTGCCGGTGCATACCGGCTTGTTGGGCCACCGCGGGTATTCGGCGCGCCTCTGCCACATCCCGCAGAGCCAATAGAAACAGGCTGTCCGAATCTTCCGCCGCCGCGTTCAAATACAGCGCGGCCTTCTTGGGATCGATCAAATCTCTCAGCAACTGTTCTCGAACGTGCCTCGCTCGCCTCGACTCTGGTTGTTTTGTCATTTGCAAGTAATTTTAACCTACAGCAATGGTGACGGCAGCCTTCCTGGTGGCAAGAAGTCCAGGGTCGCGCCTTAGAGGATCGACGTAGAAGCCGAGCAGCGCCGGCCCTAATCGATCTGCTCGGCGGCAACCAGGGTAGCCCGTCGGCGGTATTCTTGCGCGTGGAACTCGAGGTCCGGCACAGTGTAGGTCTTACCTTGATATCAGGCAATATCGCTAGCGGTCTCACCCACTTCCCATAACTGGACCCAAGGTCCTTCATTAGGCGGAGCGTGCCCAATGGGCGAGCGCACCGCACTATGCCCTGTGCATCGTCGGATTGCGGATTCGACGTCAATCCACCAAGGCTTCGTAGGCCATCCTCTTGAACTGGCCACCGGCCACGACGTCGCTACTGGGCAGCACATTGACTAAGTAGACGCCGACCATGTGTTCCTTGGGATCAATCCAGAAACTGGTTCCCGCCGCGCCTCCCCAATTGTATTCGCCCTCCGAGCCGACGTTCGCAGACTTGCCAGGGCCCAAATTCACGGCAAACGTCAAGCCGAAACCGTAGCCTTCCGCCGGCACGCCGCCGGCGCGTGCGAGGGTGCCGAGATGATCGCTCCTCATGAGTTCGACCGACTTGCGGCCGAGAATGCGCACGCCCTCAAGCTCGCCGTCGTTCAGCAACATGGTAACGAATCGCGCATAGTCGTCGAGAGTCGATACCGAACCCGCTCCGCCTAATAGCAGCGTCGGCTTCTTCTTGTAGTTCTCTTGCGCTGGGTCGGTGGAGGGTTCTATGCCGCCGCCCTTCTTAGGCGTGTACAGCACCGCCAGACGATTCCATTTTTCTTCCGGCACGAAGAAGGCCGTATCCTTCATACCGAGCGGACGGAAAATCCGCTCTTCGAAAAACTGGTCGAGCGGCTTGCCGGAGACGACCTCCACGAGACGGCCCAGCACGTCGATCGAGAAGCCGTAATGAAACGTCGTGCCAGGCTGGTGGTTTAATGGGGCGGTGGCCAGACGCCGTACCGCTTCCGCCAAATCGAACGCCACCCACCCGTTTCCACCCGTCACACCCAGCTTCTTGTAAGCCGGCTCGCCGTTTTCATCCTTCGGTCCCGCGTAGTCGAGGCCACTGGTGTGTCGGAACAGGTCGCGGACCGTGATGGGATGATTAGCGGGAACGGTGTAGTATGTCCGCTGGCCGGCGGCGTCAAACGATTCTTGAGCCACGCTCATCTTCGTGAACTCCGGAAGGTACTTCGATACCGGATCGGTGAGCGAAAACTTGCCCTCTTCGTAAAGAATCATCGCGGCGACGCCTGTGATGGCCTTTGTCATCGAGTACATACGCACGATGGTGTCGGGCTTATAAGCACCCCAAGTCTCCCGGAAGACGACCTTACCGTTCCGCGCGATGAGGCCAGAAGCACCGTTCAGCCGGCCAGTGGTTATGTGTTCCTTCATAACGATGTTAATCCGGCTCAGGCGATCACTGGAGAAACCAGCCTGCTCCGGAGCCGCGGTCGGCAAACTCGCGCCGACCACCAACGATGCGACCAAACAGAAGACGAAAAGAATCCGCATGAGCGCCAATCTATCACAGAGGCAGGCAGCGCGTGTGCGCCAAGCTAAAAAGCGGTAGGCAGCGGAACTCGGTCAGGCGGTCAATCCCGTGATACTGCGTTTAGGGAAGCCACGGGCGAATCGTCGGTCAGCTCAGATCTCGGTCCGCGAAGTCACCTCTTTTCAAAGGACGTTGTTTGCCATTATCGTCCAGGCAAATCGCCAGGCGGCCAGCTTGCGGCCATCGGGCGAAAGCCTGATTACCGACCCGAGCCGGGTATTTTCCGGCCCCGGGATTTGGAAGCGTACCCGAGCGGCCGGAGCGGCTGGTTCTCGCGGAAGTACAGAAACGCGACCGAAGCCAGGCCGACCGCCAGCAGGGCCGCCACGCTCCAGGGCAGCTTTAGCTGTTAGCCACTGCCGGGAGGGCACTGCCTTGACGGTTCTCTCTTGCGGCGTGTCCTTCCAGCCCGAACCAGGCACGGCCGCGCGCGCTGCTTCGGGCGGCTTGACCCCGAGCGATCCGGGCCACGAAGGCCGACACCGGGGGTTCATCGCGCTTGGCATCGAAGCCTGCTCCGGCACGGTACAATCAAACCTGACGGTAGCGTGGGCGCGCAACACTCGTTTGATCGCGCCGGGATCTGCGTGGCGCCGCCGCAATAGGAGAGGCGGTAACTTCCGGCTCGGCGCAGGGCTGCGAACTGTTGGGAAAATGCCGCTGGCGAGGTTCTTAGGATTATGAAATACTCAGTAACACTTACTCTCTTGTGCGTAGCGCTCTTGCCCGGCGCATTCGGCCAGAGCGCAGCCGTGAATCGGATCGTAGGGATGGGATACCTATATCCGCCGGTCGCTGTGGCCCCCGGACAATTGATTACGGTGTTCGTGGCAGGGAACTTGCAGGGCAATATAAGCGCCGCCGTAACGGGCAACCAGGCACCGGTTTTGGCAGTGCGCCCGGCGTCCGCCTGCCCGGCCTCGACTCTCTGCTCCTCCGTGACGGCCATCACGATCCAGATTCCTTATGATATAGAGCCACCGTGTGACTTCACGAATCCGGCGTGCCTCGTTGTGGAGCAAGCCCAGTTAGTCGTAACTGCAAACGGCGTTGCGGGAGCGCCAATTGAGCTGGCTCCAGTCACCGATCGCATTCACATTCTTACTTCTTGTGACACGGTTCTTCCCAGCGGCAGCGGCTCTGCGCCATATAACGAATTGCCCTGTCCGCCGATGGTGACACACGCCGATGGATCGCTGGTGACCCAGGGGAGTCCGGCACAGGGCGGCGAGGAGATCATCGCCTATGCAGTCGGGCTTGGGTTGACCACTCCTGCCGTTAAAACCGGCCAGGCCGCGGCTACCGCAACGCCGACGTATGAGAAATTCATCCTGGATTTCAATTTCCGGCCTAACGCGCTGGCGACCCAGCCTGTACTACCGTGCTTCTGCCCGGCATCCGCTCCAAACTGCCCGCTTCCATGTCCAGTGCTCCCAGGGCCGCTGTTTTCCGGCCTCGTAGCGGGGTTCGTCGGCCTGTACCAGATCAACTTCATCCTGCCGCAACCGCCCGTGGGCACTCAGTCCTGCTCCGGCACGGTGCAGTCGAACCTGACCGTCAGTGTGGGCGGCCAGAGCTCCTTCGATGGTGCGGGGATCTGCGTTACGCCTCCGCAATAGCCGGTGCTCGCCTTACTCCTAACTCCCGGCTCCTATCTTCTAGCCCCCGCGCTTCCTGGCCGATAGCACGCCCGCATTCAGTCCCAGCGTGCTCAGGCCACCGAAGAAGCGGGCGTGCTCGATCTTGACGCAACGGTCCATCACCACTTCGAGGCCCGCCTCGAGCGCGCGCGGCCTGCTCGTGGATTACGCCAAGCTGCATCCAGACGACCTCGGCCCCCGCGGCGATGGCTTCTTCCACGATGGCTGGCACGGCGGACGACTCGCGCGGAAGATAGGCATCCGGAGGTTATCCACTCGTGGTGTAAAGCGCTCCTCCTGAAGTGCAGCCCACAGCCAACCTCCGACCGGTTGAATAGCGCTTCCAAAAGGTCTGCCAATGGACCTGGCGGCGTTGCGGAGGCATATCGGTAGCGGTTGTCGTCGCTGGGTGGGACCGGTGCTGGCTGACGATCACGTGAGCGGTTTGCGCGTTTCTCGGCCAGTTGACGTGAGCCGGACTTACCAGGATCTATCCCTGGGCATGGTACGTAACACTCGGCGAATCAGCACGTTAACGCCCAGCGCCGGCCATCACTGGTGGTATGGGGATTTCGCAACAGGAATGGCGAGCGCGTGCCCACCCGCCGTCTCGGCCATTCTCCGAGTGGCCGACCATTCTCCCGCAATCCTGTCGATGAGCGCGTTGGCCTGTTCGCACCAGTTGACAGTTCGCGTTTTGCCACCCTGCGCACTGCCCGCGGCTTTTTTGGAACCTGGCGCCGCTTCGTCGATTCCGCCGGTGACAAAGCAGAACCGTCTTCAGCACGCAGTGTTCTGGCTCCGCCGCTGCTCGCTTGCCTTCATGATTTCGCTCATGTCCCCAGCTGGCCGAATCTCGAAAATGCTGCCAAACGTCAGCGCCGGATGCTGGCCGATCAGCTGTACAGCATGGTTCATGTCCCTCGCCTCAAGGACAAGAATGCCGCCGAGTTGTTCCTTGGTTTCCGCATAGGGACCGTCGGTCGTTGCCACTTTGCCGTTCTTCCAAGACAGGGTTAAGGCGGTTTCCGGACCCTGAAGCGCTTCGCCACCACCCCAGTGCCCGTTGGCGCGAAGGTGATCGTCGTATTCAAAGCATCTGTCGAACAGACCGTTTCGCTCGCTCTCAGTCATGGCCTCGAATTTACCTTTGTCGTAGTACCCCAAACAGATGTATTTCATTGTTCTTCTCCTCATAACGGATCGGTGGAACCGGCACCAGAGCGTTGCGCCGGCTCGTTCCTCTCGTTCGCTATAGCGCGTGTTCTGGGGCCGCAATGACCAGGTTGTTTACTTGCTTCCGCCGGATCCTTGTTCCGGAGCCGGGAAGAAAAGAAGCTCGCGCACCTCGCCCGCCGCATCGCAGGAGATGGCACCCTTGCGCGCCCACGCCAGCGCCTCTTCCAGGTCTGCGCATTCCAGTATCCAGAAACCGCCCATGTGCTCCTTGGTCTCGGTGTACGGTCCGTCGGTGACGAGCACCTTGCCGTCGGGCTGCTTCCGCAGCGTCTTCGCGTTGGCGGCCGGGGAAATTCCGCAGGCGAACTTCCTCACGCCGGCAGCAATCAATTCGCGGTTGAGCGCGTGGATCTCCTCGATCATCGCTTCGGTTACGGTGGACGGGTCAAAGTCGTCGGGCAGGTAGTTAGCGACCAGATATTGTGGCATTGACTTTTTCTCCTTGTTTTCTGTAGTTTGTTCCCGATGACTCGTTTCCTGTTCACTCAGGAATCGCAGCTCATCGTTCGTTTGTCCTATAGTCGTTGGGGAAACCGAAAATCGACAGCCACTCCAATTTTTATTTCAACTGCCGAATCCGTTCCTGCAGGAATTGCCGCTCCGGTTCCTGTTGGGTCAGCGCCAGCGCCCTCTCATAAGAAGCCCGAGCGTCAGCGGCCCTGCCGAGCCTGCGGTACAACTCTGCGCGGGCTGAATGCGCCAGGTAGTAATTTGCCAATTCGCCATGTTCCAACACCGCGTCGATATGCTTCAGACCGGCCTCTGGACCATCGCACATGGCAATGGCCACGGCGCGATTTAGATATGCGACCGGCGAAGGCTGAATTCGTACCAATTGGTTGTAAAGCGCAACAATCTGCCGCCAGTCGGTCGCAGCGGTCGATTCCGCCTCCGCATGAACGGCCGCAATCGCAGCCTGCAGTGTGTAAGGGCCGAAGCGACGCGAGTTCAGGGCTTTCTCCACCAATCCCACTCCCTCCGCAATCTGTTCGCGGTTCCAGAGCGCGCGGTCTTGATGCTCCAGCAAAATCAGCTCTCCGGCCGGCGAGGTCCTCGCCGCGCGCCGGGATTCCTGCAGCAACATCAGAGCAAGCAGCCCATTGACTTCCGGCTCCGGCTGGAGCCCGGCCAGCAACCGTCCAAGTCGGATCGCCTCGCCGGTGATCTCGGCTCGCGTTACTTTCGCTCCCGCCGCAGCCGAATAGCCCTCGTTAAAGACGAGATAGACGACCTGAAGCACCGCATCCAGCCGCTCCGGCAATTCCTGCGGCGTCGGCACCTCGTATGGAATCGGCGTCTCTCGAATCTTTGCCTTGGCGCGTACGATGCGTTGGGCGAGCGTCGCTGGCGTCACGAGAAATGCGCGGGCGATCTCTTCCGTGGTCAGGCCGCAGATTTCGCGAAGGGTGAGCGCAACCTGTCCCTCCGGAGGCAGAGCGGGATGGCAGCAGGTGAAGATCAGACGGAGGCGATCGTCCTCGATCTCTTCATCTCCAGTCTCTTCATTTCCGCCCGGAGCGTCGTTGACGCGCGATTCCATGTGGGCAACAAGATCTCTCTGTGCCCCGTCGAAGCGCGCGCGCCGACGGATCACGTCGATGGCCTTGAAGCGTGCCGTTGAAATCAGCCAGGGGCGTGGCTTGTCCGGAATACCAGTCTGAGACCAGAATTCCAGAGCGGCGGCGAATGCCTCATGCATGGCCTCTTCGGCGAGATCCAGATCTCCGAGGAGGCGCACCAGCGTCGCCAGAACCCGGCCCGATTCCGACCGGTAAAGGGTCTCAATGGTCTTGCTGAGTTGTTCGGGCACAGGCGCCGGCATCTACGCCAAGCTAGCAAACGGCATGGCTCGATACAACTGCGCTCGGGCTTCTCCTACCCGCAATTCATCGGTGTTGCGATCTCTTGCGCGTCGTCAACTGTCCGATCCTTAAAAGAGAGCTGGCACAGCCAGCGCAGTATCGCCAAGTCACTCATCGACAGGGTTCTGGGCGGATGACGCGCCACTCGGAGAGAGGGCGGAGCCGGGCCGGGAGCCGATTCCTGGCGGGAACAGCCCTTGCGCCCAGTAATCCCGATCAGTCTCGTGAAACGCCGCTCACGGCATCCATGTTGACGGTTTGTCGCCGAACCTCCGAAGTGTCGCGGGGCCAACATCACACTATTCGTGAGGAGGACGTTGTTCGTTCATATCGGTAGCGAACTTCGCGACCCCAGGCTTGCTCAATTGGGATTACTGGGTAAGGCAGGCTGTAGCCATTTCAGAGCTCTGCCTGAAGGCGTGAGGAGGGCCGGTAGGCGCTACCGGGTCG
>ODAK010006384.1_pt1 | contig 11908 bp, 7 predicted proteins | sample 1539591 | NCBI WGS metagenome assembly ODAK01 (sample SAMEA3539303, study PRJEB22396) | soil metagenome | biome: tundra; feature: field; material: soil | place: USA | collected 2010-05 | depth 0.15 m | reverse complement strand
CACGGCCAGCAAGAGCATTGCACAGGAGCACGGAAACAAGATAGCACGCCTAGCCGGAAAAAGGGCCGCTACGGTGAGCCAGGATCGCACGCCGCCGCTGCGGTGACCCTGCGGTACGTCGGAAAATGTCCTGGCGAGTACCTGAGTTGCGCGATTCAGACCGTTTGGCGAGTTGGATTATTGGGGGAAGCTTGATTCCGAGGTCGTCTTGCAACCGCGCACGGTCAAAGTGATTTCCTCAGACCCTCCACCCGCCTAGCGTACCCGCACGCGCAAAAACGTTCACGTTGCCTGGAAAACGGATTCGCGCGCTGCTCGCGTACCGATTCCACATGCGCGTGAATGCGGGCGGAACGCCCATCAACGCGATTCGCGCACCACGCCCGCACCGAGAGTGCACGTGCACGCTACGAAAAACGCCGCGCACGCACGCGCCAGCCCCGGCTAAACCTGGCGGCCTGCCCCCCCAGTCCCCGGTATTACCACTTAGTTACTAATGAAGTCCGGTTTTAGAACGCTCTACCTCCTATCCCCGGCGTTCATTGACTTGCCAGTTTCGCCCACGTAAGATTCGCCACGAATGATCGGCCAGACCATCTCGCACTACCGCATCGTCGAGAAGCTCGGTGGCGGGGGTATGGGTGTTGTCTATAAGGCTGAGGACACACGGCTGAATCGTTTTGTCGCCCTCAAATTCCTGCCCGAAGACGTTGCCCGTGACCCGAATGCACTCGCCCGCTTTCAACGCGAAGCCCAAGCCGCGTCCGCGCTGAACCACCCAAACATCTGTACCATCCACGACATTGGCGAGCAGGACGGGCAGGCGTTCATCGCCATGGAGTTTCTGGATGGGGTGATGCTGAAGTACTGCATCGGCGGACGTCCACTTGAAACCGATCTGCTCCTGTCGCTTGCCATTGAGATCGCCGACGCGCTCGATGCGGCTCATGCGGCGGGGATCATTCATCGGGATATAAAACCCGCGAACATCTTCATCACCAAACGTGGACGCGCCAAAGTTCTCGACTTCGGGCTGGCGAAAAAGACTGATCCGGGTACAAAACGAGAATCCGACTCGGGCTCGGACGATCCCACGATTGGGGAGAAAGACCTCACCGCCAGAAACATCGCTCTGGGCACAGTGAGCTATATGTCACCCGAACAGGTCGCAGGCAAGCCTCTGGACGCACGCACCGATCTGTTTTCCTTCGGCGTGACGCTTTACGAGATGGCAAGCGGTCGCCTGCCCTTTGACAGGGAAACCACAGGAGCGACCTTTGGGGCCATCCTCCACGAAGGCGCGGAATTACCCAGTCAGTGGAACCCGCAGCTACCTCCTCAGTTCGACGAGATCATCCGCAAAGCTCTGGAGAAAGACCGCAACCTGCGCTACCAGCACGCCTCAGAGATGCGCACCGATCTGCAACGGCTGAAGCGGGACTCCGAGAGCGGATACCGTACTGCGACAGCAAGCTCGGGCTCAGTGGCAGTGTCAGAAGTTCCTGCGGCTCGGGTTGCGAAGCTCTGGAAAATTGTGGTTCCCGTTCTGACCGTCGCCTTGCTCGTGGTGGGCGGGCTTTACTATCGGTCGAGGCATCAGACCAAGCGCCTCACCGAGAATGACACCATCGTTCTCGCCGATTTTGCCAATAGCACGGGCGATGCGGTATTCGACGACACGCTGAAGACGGCGCTCAGCGTTTCCCTGCGGCAATCGCCTTTCCTGAATGTGCTCTCCGACAGCCAAGTCGTGAAGACCTTGCAACAGATGACCCGTCCCGCCAGCACGAAACTCACGCCGGAGGTAGCCCGCGAGCTTTGCCAGCGGGCAGGCAGCAAGGCATACCTTGCCGGATCGATTAGCAGTCTGGGCAGCGAATACGTGTTGGGGTTGAGGGCGGTGAATTGCCAGAGCGGAGACACGCTAGGGCAGGAGCAGGTGACGGCGGCGTCCAAGGAGAAGGTGCTGGACACGCTGGGCGAGGCGGCGTCCAAGCTGCGCGGCGAACTGGGCGAATCGCTGGCGACGGTGCAGAAGTTTGATGTGCCGCTCGAACAGGCCACTACGTCTTCGCTCGAAGCGTTAAAAGCGTACAGCCTTGGACGAAAGGCCTCTAATGAGAAAGGCTCCTCCGCAGCCCTGCCTTACCATCAACGTGCCATCGAGCTTGATCCGAATTTTGCCATGGGCTACGGGGCAGTGGGCGACGACTACTTCAGTCTCAGCGAGCTAGGGCGGGCCAGCGAGTATTTCACCAAGGCATTCCAGTTGCGGGAACATGCCAGCGAACGGGAAAAACTGGAGATCACCGCCAACTACTATGACACTGTCACCGGGAAACTGGATAAAGCAGCTCAGACGTATCAGGAGGAGATTGAGAGCTACCCACGGGAATCCGCAGCGTATAACAGGTTGGGCGTGGTGTTCGCCTTACAGGGACAGTATGAGAAAGCCACGGAGATCACTAGGCAAGCCGTGCGCCTCGCGCCGGATGCTCTAAGTGGGTACACGAATCCCGCCAACTACGCCCTAGCCTTGCAACGCTTTGACGAGGCGCGGCAGACGATCCACGACGCGCAGGCACGAAAACTCGATGATGCGATATTTCACGAGGCTCTCTACGCGCTTGCCTTTCTCGGGGCGGACTCCGGGGCGATGGCGAAACAGCAACAGTGGTTTGCGGGCAAGCCCGAAGAGAACTGGGGACTGGCGCTCGCATCCGACACCGAGGCGTATGTCGGTCATCTCGGCAAGGCGCGGGAACTGACGAAACGAGCGGTGGACGCGGCGATCCGGGCTGACAGCAAGGAAAATGGGGCAGTATTTCAGACTATTGCTGCTCAGCGGGAAGCTGCCTATGGCAATGCCGCAGAAGCCCGGCAGTCAGCGGCAGAGGCTCTGAAGCTGGTTCCCGCGAGTCAGGGCGTCGAGAGCGAAGCCGCGCTTGCGTTTGCCATGGCGGGCGATACGGCACGAGCCGAGTCCTTGGCACAAGACTTAGGGAAACGCTTCCCGCTGGACACCCAGATGCAGTCGCTTTGGCTGCCAGCGATTCAGGCGCAATTGGCGCTGGACAAAAAGAACCCGCCTGTCGCTTTGAATGCCCTGCAAGCTGCTTCCCCTATCGAGTTGGGGGAAATTGCGTTCGTCCTCAACATTTCCTGCCTGTATCCGGCGTATGTACGCGGAGAGGCATACTTGGCTGCCGGACAAGGCAGTGCTGCCGCTGCCGAGTTTCAGAAGATTCTCGACCACAGCGGCATCGTCTGGAACTGCTGGACGGGAACGTTGGCGCGTCTGGGAGTGGCTCGTGCCAACGCCTTGCAGTCGAGAACTTCGCAGGGAGCAGATGCCGATGCTGCCCGCGTCCGGGCGCTCGCCGCCTACAAAGATTTCCTCACCCTCTGGAAAGACGCCGACCCCGACATCCCCATCCTGAAGCAAGCCAAGGCGGAGTCCGCCAAGCTGCAATAGTTCAGCAATCAATCTCGCATGGCGATCACCGCCCTCAAGACGTGACTCAAGTCATTGACACCACGCGCTCATTCGTGTGGCATTGATGCGTCTCGCCTCTGCGAAGAGCCGTTCCCGAAAGTTGAGACGCAGCACCCGCTAAGGCAAGTTCGGAATTCTTCCACTAATCCGAGTCAGCAATTTTGCAACGAAGTAACCATGTCATGAAAACATTCATCAGATTGATAGTGGTCGCCTGTTTCGCCGGAGCGGCCTTTGCCCAGCAAGCGAACCAGCCGCCGAAACCCAGCCCCGAGCATCAGAAGTTGCAGTTGTGGTTTGGGGAGTGGACCTACGAGGGCGAAAGCCAAACCACTTTCCTTGGCCCCGGCGAAAAAATCACTGGCAGAATGACCGCACGCTCCATCTTGAATGGTTTTGGATTGGAGTCTGTATCCAATGAGCAGTCGCCCTCGGGAGAGAAACAGACAGTTGAGGTCGACACGTACGACCCCGTGACGAAAAACTACCCTCACATCACCGTTTCCAGTGACGGGAGTTTCTACCAAGGGTCTTTCACGGTGAACGGTAGCGTTGCCACTTGGGAAGGAACCTCAATGGTGAACGGTCAGCGGTATAAGAATAGGGGCACGAGCGCTGTCGCACCCGATGGAATGAGCTTCACTGACCATGGTGAAATCTCCGTAGATGGGAAAACGTGGGTGCCGTTGTTCACCTTTAAATGAGGCAGGCTATCCCCTTTTCCTAAAAAACGAATTGCCACGTAGATCACAACCGCGATCATTACGACCTCAACCAACATCAAAATCGTGCAGGACGACAAACGCGTCTCACACGTCGCCCTTGTCCAGACCGCCGAGGACCTACGCACGATCATTCCTTTCTTGCGTGAAGCGTTCGACCTCGCCGTGAGAGTGAAGAGTCATAAAACTCAATCCTCTTTTCACACGTGCACCGCAGCGGCGGGGCGCTTTCGTTTTTAGCCCGGTGCCGAACTCGGCCCAGAGTGCCCTAATCTCAGGACTCTTGAAGATCGAGCCACATTTGTCGAAGTTTTGGGGGCTTTCTCCGGGTAGGTTCTCGGAGATCTGCGTCCCTAAAACCTCATCTCGCGTGCGCCCCACCCAGGAAAACCGCGTAAACCTCAGTTAGTGCAATCGTGATTTTGCGACAACAATCGCAGGCGGCACGCCAGACAAAGATTCTTTCCCTGATAGAGCAGCAGGGGCGAGGCGCCAACGAACTAGCGTTTTTTCGTGGCCTCTCTGCCGGTCCGGGCAGCGGCTTGGCTGAAGTCCTCGGACGTCGTTGTCTTCTTCGGTACTTGTGCCGGACGGCGTTCCGACTTGCTTTCCAGTTCCGCAGCCTGCCGCTGTGCTTTATCGGCTTTTGTACGCTTCGTTGCCATACCTACAGCTTCCCACAACGGGGCAAACTCGGCTAGGCCCTGTGGATTTCAAACTCACCGGTCAATGAGCGCTATGGGGATGTTTCGACAACAATCGCCAATCGCATAGTTTTTCCGGCTGTCGAGGACACGCCCCTGACTCCAAATGAAATCTTTTCGCAAGGTTGCAAACGGCCGAGATGGGTGTAGACTGGGCCCGCTTTTCAAAATCAAAAAAGGAGATTCCACATGAAGAGCGGCAAGATTTTCGCCGGTATAACGATGGCTCTCATCAACGTCGCCCTGTGCACGGTCGCCGTTGGGCAGGACCACGCCACCGCTCAGGAGGTCGTCGCCAAGGTAAGGGAAGCGGCCAGCACCCTATCGAAGACGGGTGATCTGGCACAGTTTAACCAGAGGAGCGGTCCGTGGGTATGGAAGGACACCTATATCTTCATCCACGACTGCAGCAAAAAGGTCACGGCGGCTCACCCGATAAAGCCGGAGATGATAGGCCAAGACATCTCGTCGATTAACGACGCGAAATCGGGAAAAAGCATCTACCCGGACTCAACCGCTTACTGCAAGATGGTTCAGGATTCGCCTTCTGGCGTGTGGAAAGAGTATTGGTGGCCGAAGCCCGGCGAGAAGGAGCCCTCCCGCAAGGTTGCATATTACTTGCAAGCAAAAGGGACTCCTTACTTGGTGATCGCCGGCGTGTATGACGACAAGACAACCATCGCGGAAGCGTCAAAGCTGAGCAGCATGAAGTAACCGTCGGCTCTCACCCACCGCGTCGTAACAGACACCAAGCCGCCTGACGGGGCGGCTTTTCTTCTGCATCACGCTGAATGGCTGCGCGGCAAACTTCTGTTATCAGGCGATGTCACAAGCTTGCGCCGTCTGTTCGCCCGTGAGCTGGGGTTTTGAGCGTAATCGGGATTTTACGTCAACAATCCGACTACTCATTTCCAGCGATCCTCAAAGAACGTGCTCTGCGCCACTTGCCAGTGCCAGCCTGAACGCCGCCGTCGGTTCTCAGCGCACCTGAATCGCACGCGCTGTCTCCAGGTTAAGTGCAGTAGTTGCTGCAGCACAGTCTCGAAGTTAAGTACAACAAATTGCCGTTGTCTCCCGGTTAAGCACGGCTCGACACTGGTGCTGATAGGGGTTGGGCTGTACTGGGCGGGGAAACGGCTGGCGCAGAGAAGTCCCGATTTTTGGCGTTGACAAGTTCGCGGAACCGGCACAAACTTTCAGACGCTTTGTTTCGCCACACGCTGAACCCAGCTTGGGGAAAGGGGTTTCACCCTAATGAGGAAGGTTCCTATGTCGAATATCACGAGCCGCACTCTCTTGTCTGCGCTAACCGTCATTCTGATTGCTGTGCTCTGCGGAAGCGCAGCGGCACAGCAGCACATCACCGGCACCTTGCCGGATGGCGCAGCCTATGTGATCGATGTTCCGCCGATTTGGAACGGCACTCTGCTTCTTTACAGTCACGGATATGTCGTACCCGGAACGCCAAATCCTGCCCAAGACGTGGGCGATCCCCTCACGGGCGGCTATATGCTGGCGGCGGGTTACGCGCTGGCGGGTTCATCCTACGCGACCACTGGCTGGGCAGTTCAGCAGGCGATTCCGGATCAGATTGCAACGCTCGATGCTTTTCAAAGTGCTGTTGGAACTCCAACCCAGACCATCGCCTGGGGACACTCTCTCGGTGGTATGATCACCGCCGGACTGGTGCAGGAGTTTCCGGATCGCTTCAACGCCGCGCTTCCCATGTGTGGAGTCCTGAGCGGTGGTGTGGGCACTTGGAACGGTTCGCTCGATGTCGCATTTATTTTCAACACGCTGGTGGCAGGCGGGTCTTTGCAAGTCGTCGACATCACGAACCCGGACCTGAATTTGGCGAGCGCCGAAGGGATACTCTCCGCGGCTCAGACCACTGCGCAAGGGCAAGCGCGAGTGGCTTTGGCTGCAGCCCTTGGGGACTTGCCCGGCTGGTTCGATCCTACGTCTCCGGAACCAGCGCACACCGACTACGCAGCCCAGCTAGCCAACCAGTTTCTATGGTTGTCGGAGGTGGATTTCCCGTTCATCTTTGCTCTGCGCGCCGAACTGGAGGCCCGCGCCGGAGGCAATCCTTCGTGGAACACCGGCGTGAATTACGAAGCGAAATTGAAACACTCGGTCGATTATGCGGAGGTGCGAGCACTGTATGCCGCAGCCGGGTTGAGCCTGGAGGCAGACCTTGCGACGCTAAAGAAAGCTAAGCGAATTACGGCCGATCCGGGCGCTTTGGCGTACTTGAGCGATAACATCATCTACAATGGCCAGCTACCGTTTCCGGTGCTGACGCTGCACACGACTGGCGACGGACTCGTGCCGGTGGAAAACGAGAGCGCCTATCGAACGGTCGTCGACGAGGCGCATGACAGCGCGATGCTGCGACAGACATTCGTGCACCGCGCCGGTCACTGCGCATTTACACCTGCGGAAACAATTACTGCGCTGCAAACGCTTGACCTGCGTCTGACGACAGGGGAATGGAAGGATCTAACCGTTCCCGACCTGAACAATGACGCGGATCTCCTGGGCTCTGGGTACAATGTTTACATCAACGGCAGTTCGTTGGTGCCCACGCCGCCGGCTTTTCTGAAGTTTGAACCCTTGCCGTTCCTAAGGATCTACGACGCCTTCACACAGTAGGAGCGCGCGGAGAAACACGGCAGAAGTGTCCAACAAGAAAAAGGCACGGAGTTTCTCGTTCCTCTCCGTGCCTCCGTGTGTCCGTGGTGAAAGAATCTCTACACCGGCACCGCCGTCTTCCGCTTCGGATTGAAAACGGTAAGTGAGAGAATGAACCGTGAGGGCAAGCCAAGGATTTCTCCTGCCAGACCTCAGAGGGGGAGTACACCCGTCGAAGCCATACCACCCTTGGCGCGCGCGGACCAATGTCTGCAAGTTTTAAGGTTTTCCGCGCGGCCCCTGGCTTCCCTGAGAATTCCCTCGCACCCACCGAGCTGTCCTGAGCAAACCGAGCACCGGTCAGTGAGTGACATGGGGATTTTGCACCAACAACCCTTTCGAGACGGTGCCAACTCTAGGGCTTTCATTGACTTGCCTCCTCACCAGACGTAAGATTTGCCCCCAGTGATCGGCCAGACCATCTCGCACTATCGCATCATTGAAAAACTCGGCGGCGGCGGGATGGGTGTGGTTTACAAGGCCGAGGATGTGAAGCTCGGCCGCTTTGTCGCTCTCAAGTTCCTGCCCGATGACGTAGCCAAGGACCCGCAGGCACTCAGCCGTTTTGAGCGGGAAGCCAAGGCGGCCTCAGCGCTGAACCATCCCGATATCTGCACCATTTATGAAATTGACGACCAGCACGGCGAAGCGTTCATCGCCATGGAGTTTCTGGACGGCATGACGCTGAAGCACCGCATTGCGGGGCGTCCAATGGAAAGCGAGTTGGTTCTGTCGCTGGGCATTGAGATTGCCGATGCGCTCGACGCAGCACACGCACAAGGCATCGTCCACCGCGACATCAAGCCTGCGAACATATTCGTGACGAAGCGCGGGCACGCCAAGATTCTGGATTTTGGATTGGCAAAGGTCAGTCTTGCAGGCATTTCTCCGAGCAAGATTGCGTCTTTTAACACGAAGACGGGTTCGGTGGACGCGGATCACCTCACCAGTCCCGGAAGCACGCTGGGCACTGTCGCCTATATGTCGCCGGAGCAGGTGCGAGGCAAGGAACTGGACGCGCGCACTGATCTGTTCAGCTTTGGCGTGGTGCTCTACGAAACGGCAACTGGCATCCTGCCCTTCCGCGGGGACACCTCGGGGGTAATCTTTGACGCCATTCTGAACCGCGCGCCCATCGCGCCGGTCAGGTTGAATCCCGACCTGCCGCTCAAGCTAGAAGAGATCATCAACAAGGCGCTGGAGAAGGATCGCGATCTCCGTTACCAGCACGCGTCAGAAATGCGCGCTGATCTCAAGCGCCTGAAGCGCGAGACGGAATCCTCGCGCAGCACCGTGACCCCTGTTGAGGACACGCAGGAATCGATGCTGGGTGCAACTATGAGCGGCGCGGCAGCGGGGAAGGCTTCGAGCGGCAGGATGGCGGCGGCTCCGTCGAGCGAACAAGTTTTAGCCAGACCTACGCCGATCGCGAGGCACTGGAAGTTCGTTGTCGCGGCCGCTGTGGTGGCCGCTCTTGTCGGTGGTGGTGGACTGTTGTGGCGCTCTCGGAGGGCAGTCAAGCTCACGGAGAAGGACACGATTGTCCTCGCTGATTTCGACAACAGGACTGGCGACCCCATATTAGACGATACCCTCAAGCAGGCGCTGGCCATGCAGCTCGAGCAATCCCCCTTTATCAGTGTCCTTCCCGATAACAAGGTTAGTGAGGCTCTACGCCTGATGGGGCGGCGCGGTAGCGACCGGGTGACGCAGGACGTAGCTCGGGAAATCTGTGTGCGGACCGGCAGCAAGGCGCTGCTGGCTGGGTCAGTGGCTAACCTCGGTAATCATTACATGGTCGGTGTGCGTGCGGTGAACTGTCAGAGCGGCGATTCACTGGGTAGCGCAGAAGCAGAAGCCGATAGCCGCGAACAGGTTGTTCGCGCCCTAAGCGACGCGACACGGCAGGTGCGAAGCACACTGGGAGAGTCGCTGGCTTCGATCCAAAAATCTGATAGGGTGCAGGCGGGCCAGGTCGGGGAGGAGTACGACGTTACCACCTCCTCGCTAGAGGCATTGAAAGCCTACGCCCAAGCTAGAGTTGTGTACCGCGAGAAGGGCGATGCCGCAGCCATTCCCCTCCTCAAACGCGCCGTCGAACTCGACCCCGATTTTGCGCGTGCGTACTATACGCTGGGCGTTCGTTACAGTAACCTCTCCCAAATTAGTCTCGCTATCGCGAACCTGAAGAAGGCATATGAATTGCGAGACCGGGTCAGCGAGCGGGAAAAGCTTGCCATTACGGCCATGTACTACCTGATCGTGACCGGGGAGTTGCAAAAATCGAATGAGGCGTACGAGGTCTGGGCGCAGACCTACCCCAGAGATGCTCATTCACACGTTGACTTGGGCAGCAATTACCTGACCCTCGGAAGATACGAGGCGAGTGTTTCGGAAAGCCGCGCCGCATTGAAGCTCGACGACGGTAACCCGAATACATATTTCAATCTCGCCGATGCTTACCTCGCACTCGGGCGTTTGGACGACGCAAAGGCTACTCTAGATCAATCGGCTGCGCACAAGATCGATGCGCCCAACCTGTATCAGTGCCGGTACTGGCTGGGATTTCTCCAGGGCGACGAGGCCAGCATGCGAGACCAGGTTGCCGCGGTGATGGGCAGACGTGGTGGTGAAGACATGCTGCTCTCGACGCAATCGGATACAGAGGCGTACCACGGGCGACTGGGTAAAGCACGAGAGTTCTCGCATCGGGCGATAGAGTCGGCGCGGCAGGCTGATTTCAAAGGGCCAGCAGCCGTGTGGCAGGTCAACGCAGGGTTGCGTGAGGCCGAACTTGGGAACGCCGCGGAGGCGCAGCAGGACGTGATGGCGGCATTGACGCAAACTTCGAGCCACGATGTTGAAGCCATCGCAGCATTGGCTCTGGCACGCGCCGGAGATTTGAAGCATGCACAGAAGCTCGCGGATAAGCTCAACAGCGATGTGCCCTTAGATACGATGGCGCAGAGTTACTGGCTTCCGTCCATTCGGGCAGCGATGGAATTGAATCGCAAGCAACCCGACAGGGCGATCGCGCTTCTTCAGGCCGCTTCACCACTCGAGTTGGGCGAAGCCCCACCCTTACAATTGGGACCGATGTATCCTGTGTACCTTCGCGGCGAGGCATACCTCATGAAGAACCAGGGCAAAGAGGCCGCTGATGAGTTTCAAAAGATAAACGAACACCGCGGCCTCGTTCTCAACTTTGTGCTCGGTGCACTCGGGCGCCTCGGTGTGGCCCGCGCCTACGCTCTCCAGGGCGATACCGTCAAAGCGAAGAGCGCATACCAAGACTTCTTAGAACTCTGGAAAGACGCCGATCCCGAGATCCCCATCCTGAAGCAAGCCAAAGCGGAATACGCGAAGCTGCAATAGCCGTCCGGTTGCCAGTGTGGTGATTTGATCGCGACCAAACCCGAGCCGCAATCCAGTGCATTGCGTCGGCCCCACCATTCATCGGTATAAAATCGAACGGCGTACCACTGGCTTTCCAGACGACTCACAAGAGGAACCGTGCAGGGAATGCCAACAAATTTGCCGGGCTGATGGCTTTTGGCCGCCGCCGAGAGGGAATCTGTTGGGTCGTAAACAAGATATACAGTGGTGTCTTCCTGCTCCTGGAAACCCCCAGCCGTCCCATTCAATATGCTTCAACTCTCCCGCCGTTCCGCCAGATTGCGCCAGAACTTCTCTCTTGTAACGCTGCGACCACATGAACCACTTCGTGGCGGAGCGAATTGAGTAAAACTGCCAAGCGACGGCGGCTGTAATAACGAGAGAAGCAGCGATAGACAACGCGCCTATCGCCGCAACTAACCACAGCGTTTTGCTGCGTCGATTTTCGCCCGTTAATTGCAGCCTCACGGCACCACTTTACGCCACAGGCGTTTACACTCAAAACCCCCGTCCCGAGGTCAATGGCTTTTGGCCGCCGCCGAGAGGGAATCTGTTGGGTCGTAAACAAGATATACAGTGGTGTCTTCCTGCTCCTGGAAACCCCCAGCCGTCCCATTCAATATGCTTCAACTCTCCCGCCGTTCCGCCAGATTGCGCCAGAACTTCTCTCTTGTAACGCTGCGACCACATGAACCACTTCGTGGCGGAGCGAATTGAGTAAAACTGCCAAGCGACGGCGGCTGTAATAACGAGAGAAGCAGCGATAGACAACGCGCCTATCGCCGCAACTAACCACAGCGTTTTGCTGCGTCGATTTTCGCCCGTTAATTGCAGCCTCACGGCACCACTTTACGCCACAGGCGTTTACACTCAAAACCCCCGTCCCGAGGTCAATG
>ODAK010006383.1_pt1 | contig 11908 bp, 10 predicted proteins | sample 1539591 | NCBI WGS metagenome assembly ODAK01 (sample SAMEA3539303, study PRJEB22396) | soil metagenome | biome: tundra; feature: field; material: soil | place: USA | collected 2010-05 | depth 0.15 m | reverse complement strand
GCGCCGCGCGCGCGACCGCCGCGGCGGCGATGTTGCCGCCCGCCCCGCCGCGATTTTCGACCACGACCGTGCGCCCCAGCCGCTCGCCCAGGCCTTTGCCGACGAAGCGCGCCAGCGTATCGGCGACGCCGCCCGGCGCGAAGGCAACGATGAAGGTGATGTCGCGCGCCGGATACGGCTGCGCGCTCGCCGCGTGCACACCCAGCGCGCCGCCAAGCGCGGCCAAAGCGATGACGACGTGTTTGAAAACCCGCCAGTTCGGCATATCAGTCCCCCGTCGCGCCCGATTGTTCTGGTTGCAGGTAGCGGCGCGGACGGACAAATTGTTCCACCCAATCCACGGCTTGACAAGGTTCGCCTGGCGTCAAATGGATCGTGCTCGCGTCTTGAATCGGAAGCGAGGCCATGCGCTTTAGCGTGCTGACCCTCAATCTGTGGAACGTCAACGAACCGCTTGCGGCGCGCACTTCCGCGCTGGCGGCGGGACTAAAAGTTCTGCGCCCCGACATCGTTTGCCTGCAGGAAGTCGCCCGCCGCCAGTCCGCGCTCGTCGCCGAGGCTTGCGAACTTCCGCACGTCATCGACAATGGCGCGCTGTCGATTCTGTCCGGCACCCCCATCGTCCGATCGCACAGCGCACCATTGCCCGAGGCCCCGCGCGACGAACCGCGGCAAGTCTTGCTGGCGGAAACGCTGATCGAAGGCCGGCCGTTGCTGGTGGCCAATACCCATCTGGTCTGGCGACTGGAAATGATTGCGGAGCGCAAGGCGCAAGTGGGCACACTGTTGGCCGCGATCAAACGCGATACGACGAAAACGAGAATCCTGTGCGGCGATTTCAACGATGACCCGGATTCTCCGGCAGTGCGCCTGGTTTTGGACAGCGGCGCAGGATTTCACGATGCCTATGCCGACTGCCGTCCGGATAATCCCGGCTTTACCTGGTCGCGCAAAAATCCATACGTCGATCCATCGATGCCCAGAGACCAGCGCATTGACTACATATTTGCGACCGGCGATCTAACGCCGAAGGATTGCTCGGTCGTCTTCGACGGCAACAACGGCCTCGACCTCGCGTCCGATCATTTCGGCGTGTTCTGCAATTTCGAATTTCGTTGATACCGTGGCTGATTGATGTGACCGGCCGTTTGTTGCAGACTTGAGGCAGGTACGCTGGGACGATCGTACACAGTGGGGAGTGCTTGCAATGATCAAACGGGTATTTGCCGTCGGCGTCGCCGCCGCGTTAGGCCTTGCATCGTTGCTGTCGGTGCCGGCCATTGTTTCGGCAAAAGGATTCGGGCTGCATCGGTCGCATTTCGGTCCGTATTTTTTTGCAAAATCGGCTTTGCTGCATCATCGCCACGGCTTCAGGCATAGACGATCCGACGATCTTCTCGCGAGCTACGGCTATGTCATGCCCGACGCCTCTCTCGAGCCGGACATCGACGGGTTGCCATCGCTACGGATGATCGCGCTATCCCCCATTGTGCGTTGCCAGCACAGCCGGCAGACCGTGACGGTGCCATCGGAGGACGGCGGCACCCGGGAGATTACGATCACGCGCTGTTAGCGGGAGCCCGGCCGGCGCCCTAGCTCATCGCCACATCGACGAGCCGCATCTGCACGCGCTCCTCGCCCTGCCAGCGATCGACCGCGAGGTGACCTGCCGCGTGCATGGGGCGGCCGCGATTGTCGAGCAGCGCCTGGCCGAGCGGCTGTCCGGCGGCGCGGAACGCGATCGCGTTGACGATTTTCCCGTCGCCGGATTTGAAACGCGCGCGGATGTGGTTTTCGCCGACCAGATCGGCGTAGCTGAGCGTGTGCGCCGGCAGCGCCAGCGTCGGCTCCGGATTGCCGGCGCCGTAGGGTCCCGCGCGCGCCAACATCTCCACCAGCGCCAGATTGACGGCGCCCGCGCTGACCGCGCCGTCGATCGCGAGCCCGCGCTCGCGCCGCGCCACCTCCACCGATGCGGCCAGCGCGTCCTCCAGATAGGCGCGGAACGCGGCGAGCGTGTCTTTCTTGAGCGTGATGCCGGCCGCCATGGCGTGGCCGCCGCCCTTGAGCAGCAAGCCCTCGCGCACCGCGCGCCGCACCGCCAGCCCGAGATCGACGCCCGCAATGGAGCGTCCCGATCCGGTACCGGTGCCGCCCGGCTCCAGCGCAATCGCAAACGCGGGACGCCCGTAGCGTTCCTTCAGCCGCGCCGCCACCAGCCCGACCACGCCGGGATGCCAGCCTTCGCCCGCGGTCACCACCACGGCGCCCTTCTCCTCGAGCCCGAGCGCGGCCATGGCTTCGGCTTCCGCCTGCGCCACGGTCGCGAGCTCGATCTGCTGGCGCTCGCGATTCAAACGGTCGAGCTCGGCGGCGATGCGCGCGGCTTCGCTCGGGTCCTCCTCAAGCAGCAGCCGCACGCCTAAGTCCGCACGCCCGATGCGGCCGCCGGCATTGATGCGCGGCCCGAGCAGAAAGCCGAGATGCCACGGCTCCGGCGGGCCGGAAAGGCGCGATGCATCCATCAGCGCGGTCAGCCCGATTTGATCGCGGCGTCTTAATGCGATGAGCCCCTTGGCGACGAAGGCGCGGTTGAGGCCGGTGAGCGGCACCACGTCGGCGACGGTGCCGAGCGCGACCAGATGCAGCAGCGACAACAGGTCGGGCTCGCCCCGTAGGCCGGTCCAGAAGTTGCGCCGGCGCAGCTCCCGCGTCAGCGCGACCAGCGTGATGAACACCAGGCCGACGGCGGCAAGATGGCCGAGGCCGGAGAGATCGTCGGCCCGGTTCGGATTGACGATCGCCACCGCCGGCGGCAATTCCTCGTCGGCCTGATGATGGTCGAGCACCACAACGTCGAGGCCGAGCTTGCGGGCTTCTACGAGCGTTACATTGCTGGTTGTCCCGCAATCGACGGTGACCAAAAGCTTGACGCCGCGCTCGGCGAACGCGCGGATGGCGTCCACATTCGGCCCATAGCCTTCGAAAATCCGGTCGGGAATATGCACGATCGGATCGAGCCCGCAGTGGCGCAGATAGCGCGCGAGCAGCGCCGCGGCGGTGGCGCCGTCCACGTCGTAATCCCCGAAAATCGCTACGCTTTCCCCATGGATAACGGCATGCGCGAGACGCGCCGAGGCGGCCTCCATATCGGTCAGCGTATGCGGGTCGGGCATCAGGCCCTTGATGGTGGGATCGAGATAGGCCGCGACCTCGTCGGCCTCGACGCCGCGGCCGGCCAGCACGCGCGCCAGCAGTTCCGGCACGCCGGAACGCTGCGCGATGGTGAGCGCGCGCGCCTGTCCCCGCTCGTCCAAGCGGTCGCGCCACGCGCGCCCGGTCGCAGATTTCTCCACACCGAGAAAGCAGCGGTCGGAAGAATTCAACGCCGCTGCCGGCAGAGCCGCCATCGTCATACCACGCGATGAAAAGCGCTCGTTGCGTTCGTCAATCCAGATAAAACTTCGCGAACTGCCGGTGCTCGGCGATCACGCGCCGCACGGTGCCGGTGGCCGAGCGCATCACCACCGTCTCGGTCACGATCACGTCCTTGCCGAACTTGACCCCACTCAGCATGGCGCCGGTCGTCACCCCGGTGGCGGAGAACAGGCAGTCGCCTTTCACCATGTCCTCGATCTCATATTTCTTCTTGGCGTCCTTGATGCCCATTTTCAAGGTGCGCTCGCGCAAGGCTTCAGTATCGATGATGAGCCTGGTCTGCATCTGGCCGCCGATGCAGCGCAAGGCCGCCGCCGCCAGCACGCCCTCCGGCGCGCCGCCGCTGCCGAGATAGATGTCGATGCCGGTCTTCGGCTCGGCGCAATGGATCACGCCGGCAACGTCGCCGTCGCTGATCAGGCTGACCGCGGCGCCGAGCTTGCGGATCGCGGCGATCTTGTCGGCGTGGCGCGGCCGGTCGAGCAGGATGGCGGTGATTTCCGACGGCTTGACGCCTTTGGCCTTGGCCAACCGGATGATGTTTTCTTCCGCCGGCGCGTCGAGGTCGATGGTGCCCTTCGGATAGCCGGGGCCGATGGCGATCTTGTCCATGTAGCAGTCGGGCGCGTGCAGCAGCGTACCGCCATCGGCCATCGCGATTGTGGCGATCGCGCCCGGCATGTTCTTGGCGCACAAGGTCGTGCCTTCGAGCGGATCGACCGCGATGTCGACCTTGGGTCCGTGCTTGTTGCCGACCTTCTCGCCGATGAACAACATTGGCGCCTCGTCGATCTCGCCCTCGCCGATCACCACCGTGCCGTCGATCGGCAATTTGTTCAGCTCGCGACGCATGGCGTCGACCGCGGCCTGGTCGGCGGCCTTCTCCTGCCCGCGCCCGCGCAACCGCGCCGACGACACCGCCGCGCGCTCGGTCACGCGTACGATCTCGAGGGTGAGAATGCGCTCCAGCAAAAATTCGGGCTGGACGGTGATCGATGCCATTTCTTAAGCTCCCCCATGGACGAAGCCGGCTTGCAAGCCGGTTTGGATATTAGCTGCGCATGATCTTTTCCGAAAACCGGTTCCCACTTTTCGGGATCATGCGCTTAGTTCTTCTCGATCCGGATCACCTGCGGCATGCCCGAGATCACCCTATCGCGCCCCACCGCCGCAAGAGCCTTGCGCACGGCGTCCTCAGTTGTCGCATAGGTAATGAGGATAACGGGGACGGAACCGGCCTTGGCGTCGCTGTCGGCGCGCCCATGGTGGCGCTGCACAATGGATTCCAGCGAAATTTCCTGTTCGGCAAGCCGCGTGGCGATGGTGGCCGCGGTTCCCGGCTTGTCGCGCGCGAGCAGCCGGATGTAGTAGCCGCCCTCGTGGCGCTGCATCGGCGCCTTGCGCACGCTTCGCAATAGCGCCGCCGGCCGCCCGAACGGCGCGGTCCGCACGCCCCGGGCGATATCGCCGATGTCGGAGAGCACCGCCGAGGCGGTCGCGGCACCGCCGGCGCCGGGTCCGATCAGCGTGAGCGGATTGATGCCCTCCGCATCCACCGTGACCGCGTTGGTCACGCCCATCACCTGGGCGATGGCGGAATCCTTGCGCACCATGGTCGGATGCACGCGCTGCTCGATGCCCTTCGGCGTTTTCACCGCAACGCCGAGCAACTTCACGCGATAGCCGAGCTCGTCGGCGGCGGAAAGATCGGCCGGCGTGATCGAGGAAATGCCTTCCACATAGATCGCGCTCTGATCGACCTTGGTGCCGAAGGCCAGACTTGCCAGGATCGCGAGCTTCTGCGCGGTGTCGTGACCCTCGATATCGAAACTCGGATCGGCCTCGGCATAGCCCAGGCGCTGGGCTTCCTTAAGACACTCCGCGAACGGCAGCTTGTCCTGCTCCATCCTGGTGAGGATGTAATTGCAGGTGCCGTTGAGGATACCGTAGATGCGCTCGAACGAGTTGCCCGCCATCCCTTCGCGCAAGGTCTTCACGATCGGAATGGCGCCGCCGACCGCGGCCTCGAAATTAAGCGCGACGTGGTGCTTTTCCGCGAGCGCGGCGAGCTTGACGCCGTGCTTGGCGAGCAGCGCCTTGTTGGCGGTGACCACCGATTTGCCCGACGCCAGCGCCGCCTCGACGGCGCTCTTGGCGGGATCGCCGGCGCCGCCGATCAATTCCACAAAAACATCGATGTCGGCTGCGCGCGCCAGCGCCATCGGATCGGAATACCATTTCGTTTTCTTGAGATCGATGCCGCGATCCTTGCCGCGCGCGCGCGCGCAGACCGCGGCGATCTCGATCGCGCGGCCGCAACGCGCGGCGAGCGCCTCCTGCTGGCGCGCCACCTGGGCGATCAAGGCGGCGCCGACCGTGCCCAATCCGGCGACACCAACTTTCAGCGGAGTGACCATGAAATTAGCGCCGGGTGGCGAGCGGGACGACGTTGTGAAGGTGTTTCGGCGCGGATTCAAGGAAGCGGCGGACATTGCGCGCGGCCTGACGGATGCGCTGTTCGTTCTCCACCAGCGCGATGCGCACGAAGCCCTCGCCATATTCGCCGAAACCAATGCCGGGCGAGACCGCGAGTTCGGCCTTCTCCACCAGCAAGGTCGAAAATTCCACGCTGCCGAGGCTGTGGAACGGCTCCGGGATCGGCGCCCAGGCGAACATCGAGGCGCGCGGGCTCGGCACATGAAAGCCGGCGCGGCCGAAACTCTCCACCAGCACGTCGCGGCGGCGCTTGTACGTTTCGCGCATCTCCTTGATGCAATCGTCGGGACCGTTGAGCGCCGCGATGGCCGCCACCTGCACCGGCGTGAAGGCGCCGTAATCGAGATAGGATTTCACCCGCGCCAGCGCCGCGATCACGCGCTCGTTGCCGACCGCGAAGCCGATGCGCCAGCCCGGCATCGAAAACGTCTTCGACATCGAAGTGAATTCGACCGCGATATCCATCGCGCCCGGTACCTGCAACAGCGAGGGCGGTGGATCGCCGTCGAAATAGACTTCCGCGTAGGCAAGATCGGACAGCACCAGGATACCGTGCTTCTTCGCGAAGGCGACCAGGTCCTTATAGAAGTCGAGGCTCGCCACATAGGCGGTCGGATTGGCCGGATAGCACACCACCACCGCGGACGGCTTCGGGATCGAGTGGATGATCGCGCGTTCCAGCGTATGGAAGAAATTCGGCGTCGGCTCCGACGGCACCGAGCGGACGGCGCCGCCCGCCATCAGGAAGCCGAAGGCGTGGATCGGATAGCTCGGATTGGGCACCAGCACGACGTCGCCCGGTGCGGTGATCGCCTGCGCCACGTTGGCGAAGCCTTCCTTCGAACCCAGCGTGGTGACGATCTGGGTTTCCGGATTGAGCTTCACCCCGAAGCGGCGCTCGTAATACTTCGCTTGCGCCAGGCGCAGTTTGGGAATGCCGCGCGAGGCGGAATAGCGGTCGGTGCGCGGTTTGCCGAGCGTCTCCTTGAGCTTCTCGATCACATGCGCGGGCGCCGGCAAATCCGGATTGCCCATGCCGAGGTCGATGATGTCCGCCCCCGCATTGCGGGCGCGCGCCTTGGCCCGGTTCACCTCTTCGAACACGTAGGGCGGCAAGCGGCGGATGCGGTAGAAGTCTTCCATAGTCTCAAACCCTAAAGTCGGCTGCCCTGTCCAGCCGGCAGGCGTTACCCCGGCAGGCTTTTATCACGGGTTGGTCTTAGCGCCATCCTGGGCGCCGGCGGCTTGGCCGGTATCGGCGGTCGCGGGCTTCTTTTTCGCTGGCTGCGCGGTCTTTTTGGCGGCCCCATCGCGGGCTTCCTGCCGGTCGCGCACCGCCTTCAGCTCCTCTTCCTCTTTGACCTGCTGTTCTTCGCTCATGGTCGGGGTCGCGCGCGGCGGCGGCATGTCGTGAACGGCCGGGTATACGTATGGCGTCGTCGGCCGCTCCGGGGTCCCGGCCGGCAGCCCGATAGTGGACGGCATTTGATCGATCACCGCCCCGGACGAGCACCCGGCCAGCGACGTAGCCGTGGCCAGGGCCAAGGCCGCCAAAATAGATCGTTGCAAGGCTCGCTCCATGCGCCGCCTAACCTGTGCTTGAGACGGGAAATCGACGCAAACTCAATGAATTATACCATAAACCGAGTAACCGGGTAATATGGCTGGAGCAAGGTGGCGCGCCCGCTAACCGGCTCGCAGGAAGCCGGACGCCGGTAAAGCCATACACGCAAACATACCTTGCGGGAGGACGCGGTCGGGGCCAATTTTCAAGGCGGGGACCGACGTGAAGCCGATGGACAAGCCCACCACCGAACGAACCAAAAAAGCGGCCAAAGAACCGGTCAAGGAACCGGCCAAGGAGGCTGCCCAGATCGGCTCGGTCGAGATCGAGGCCTTCGCGCATAATATCGCCCGCCTGGTCGAGGAAGGCGGCAAGACGCTCGCCGCCTATTTGAAGCCGCGCGAGGAAGGCAAAATCAAAAGCGGAGCGGCCGACGACGTCGCCGAAGTGGTCAAGACCGTCGGCCAGGTGGCGGAATATTGGCTGTCGGACCCCCAACGCGCGCTCGAACTGCAAACCAGCCTCGGCCGCGCCTATCTCGATCTGTGGTCGGGCGCGGTCAAGCGCATGGCCGGCGAGCAGGCCGCACCGGTCGCCGCCCCCGACCCCAAGGACAAACGCTTCGCCGATCCGGAGTGGTCGCAGAACCAGTTCTTCGACTTCCTCAAGCAGGGCTACCTGCTCACCGTGCAATGGGGCGAGCGGCTGGTCGAGGACGCCGCCGGCATCGACGAGCACACGCGGGCGAAGGCCGCGTTCTACGTCAAGCAGATCGCCAACGCGATCTCGCCGTCAAATTTCGTGCTCACCAACCCGGAACTGCTGCGCGAGACGTTATCGTCGAACGCGGAAAACCTCGTGCGCGGCATGCACATGCTGGGCGAGGACATCAAGGCCGGCCAGGGTCATCTCAAGATCCGCCAGTCCGACTCCTCGCAGTACGAGGTCGGCCGCAATCTCGCGCTCACGCCCGGCAAGGTGGTTTTCCAGAACGACTTGATCCAGTTGATCCAATACGAGGCGACCACCAAAGAGGTGCTGAAGGTTCCGCTGCTGATCGTGCCGCCCTGGATCAACAAGTTCTACATTCTCGACCTCACGCCGGAAAAATCCTTCGTCAAGTGGTGCGTCGACAATGGGCTCACCGTGTTCGTGGTCTCCTGGGTCAACCCGGACGCAAAACTCGCCGCGAAAAGCTTCGAACAATACATGCGCGAAGGCGTGCTGGCGGCGTTCGACGCCATCGAGGCGGCGACCGGCGAGAAGCAGGTGCATGCGATCGGCTATTGCGTCGGCGGCACGCTGCTCGCGATCGCGCTCGCCTATCTCGCCGCCAAGAACGAGGACCGCGCGCGCTCGGCCACCCTGTTCGCAACGCAGGTCGATTTCGTCCATTCCGGCGATCTCAAGGTGTTCGTTGACGAGGAACGCATCAAGCAGCTCGAAGCGCATATGCAGGAACAGGGCTATCTGGAAGCCTCGCGCATGGCCAACGCCTTCAACTTGCTGCGCTCCAACGATCTGATCTGGCCGTATGTGATCAACAACTACCTGCGCGGCAAGAAACCGTTCCCGTTCGACATTCTCTATTGGAATTCCGATGCCACCCGCATGCCGGCGGCCAACCACTCGTTCTATTTGCGCAATTGCTATCTCGACAACAAGCTCAGCCAAGGCGAGATGGAAATTGCCGGCGAAACGCTCGATCTGCGCAAGGTGAAAGTGCCGGTCTACAATCTCGCCACCCGCGAGGACCACATCGCGCCGGCGAAATCGGTGCTGGAAGGCTCGAAATATTTCGGCGGCCCGGTGAAATTCGTGCTCGCCGGCTCCGGCCATATCGCCGGCGTGATCAACCCGCCCGGCAAGCCGAAATACCAGTACTGGACCGGCAAGGAGCCGAGCGGTTCCGACGTCGACCACTGGCTGGCCTCGGCGCAGGAGCACCCCGGCTCGTGGTGGCCGGATTGGCTGGAATGGCTCAAGGGCCAGGACGCCGAGACCGTACCGGCGCGCACGATCGGCAGCGGCAAGCTTAAGACAATCGAGGACGCGCCGGGGTCTTATGTAAAAGTGAAAAGCTGGACCTGAAGCCGATGCCCGGCGCCGCCGCCGCTCAATGACGATCCTGCACGCGCTGTTGGCGATCGCCTCCGGCAGCCTGGTCGGCTTCACGCTCGGCCTCGTCGGCGGCGGCGGCTCGATCCTGGCCGTGCCGCTGCTGGTCTATGTGGTCGGCGTCCGCTCCCCACACATCGCCATCGGCACCAGTGCTATTGCCGTTGCCGCCAGCGCTGCCGCCAATCTTGCCGGCCACGCGCGTGCGCATACCGTGAAATGGCCCTGCGCGCTGGTGTTCGCGGTCGCCGGTATCGCCGGCGCGGCCGGCGGCGCGCAGCTCGGCAAGATGGTGGACGGCACCCGCCTGCTGCTGCTGTTCGGCGTACTGATGGTGGTGGTCGGCCTGACGATGCTGTGGCCGCGCAAGTCGGGCGGCAATGCGGACGTCCAACTCACGCGCGCGAGCATGCCGCGGCTGTTGCCGCTGCTGATCGGCGTCGGCTTCCTGGTCGGCGCGCTGTCCGGCTTCTTCGGCATCGGCGGCGGCTTCCTGATCGTGCCGGGGCTGATGGGCGCCACCGCTATGCCGCTGATCAACGCGATCGGCTCCTCGCTGGTCTCGGTCACCGCTTTCGGGCTGACCACGGCGGCGAGCTATGCCTGGTCCGGTCTGATCGATTGGCCCCTAGCCATCCTGTTCATCGTCGGCGGCGCGCTCGGCGGGCTGCTCGGCACCCGCCTCGCCCACCATCTGGCCGGCTACAAACATGCGCTGACGCTCACATTTTCCGGCATTGTTGTTGCGGTCGGGCTCTATATCGTCGCCAAGTCGATCATCGGTTAAGTCGGTGGCGGCTTGTTGATGCCGCCGGGGCGCGACAACCGCGCCCTCATCCACTAATCTGTCGGCCGCTGGCTAACTCAAGAAATGGGGGATGGCGATGTCCAGGGAACTGATGTGGCTGACGCTGACGGTCATCCTGACCGGGCTGTTGTGGGTGCCTTATATCCTCGATCGCGCCATGGTGCGCGGGCTGATGGGCGCGATGGCCAACCCCTCGCGCAACGACAAGCCGCAGGCGCCCTGGGCGCAGCGGCTTTATTTCGCGCACACCAATGCGGTGGAAAACCTGGTGGTGTTCGCGCCGCTGGTGCTGATCCTCGAGGCCCAGGGCCATTCCACCGAAAGCACCGTCATCGCCTGCGCGGTTTATTTCTGGGCGCGGCTGGCGCACGCCGTCATCTACGCGCTCGGCATTCCGGTGCTGCGCACGCTCGCCTTCACCGTCGGCTTCCTGGCGCAGGTGGCGCTGGTGCTGGCGATTTTCGGCAAGCTTTAATTTAGCGGCGTGGCGCGCTCGGCGATGGCGCGCAGATCGAGCCCGCGCGGCAGCGTGCCGAAGGCGCCGCCATTCTCGGCGCCAAGCCGCGAGGCGCAGAATGCATCCGCCACTGCCGGTGGCGAATGCTTGATGAGCAGCGCCGCCTGCAGCGCCAGCACCAGATCGCGCACCAGCACGCGCGCTTGTGACTCGTCATTGCGGTCGGCGGCGCGCAGCCGCCCTTGCAGCCGCTCGGCGAACGCCTGCAAGCGCGTGTCGCCGGCCTCGGCGAGTTCATGGCGCAACACCTCGGCCGCCTTCGGCGTGCGCTCGATGGCGCGCAGCACGTCGAGGCACATGATATTGCCGGCGCCTTCCCAGATCGAATTGACCGGCGCCTCGCGATAGAGCCGCGGCAGGATGCTTTCCTCGATGTAGCCGGAGCCGCCCAGCACCTCCATCGCCTCCAGCGTCACGAACGGCGCGCGCTTGCAGATCCAGAATTTCGCCGCCGGTGTGACCACGCGGCGGAACACGGTGGAAACCTCATCGCTCTCGTCATAGGCGCGCGCCAGCCGCATGGTCAGCACGGTCGCCGCTTCCGATTCGAGCGCTAGATCGGCCAGCACGTTGCTCATCAGCGGCTGGTCGATCAGCCGCTTCTGGAACGCGGTGCGATGGCGCGCGTGATGCACCGCCTGCGCCACCGCCTGGCGCATCAGAGACGACGAACCGATGCAGCAGTCGAGCCGCGTGTAACCGGCCATTTCGATGATGATCGGGATGCCGCGGCCCTCCTCGCCGATCAACTGTGCAGTGGCGCCGTCGAATTCCACTTCGCTCGAAGCATTGGAGCGGTTGCCGAGCTTGTCCTTGAGCCGGACGATATGGATCGCATTGCGTTCGCCGTCCGGCGTCCAGCGCGGCATCAGAAAGCAGCTCAGGCCTTTCCCCGACTGCGCCAGCACCAGGAAGGCGTCGCACATCGGCGCCGACAGGAACCATTTGTGGCCGTGCAGGCGGAAGC
>ODAK010006382.1_pt1 | contig 11909 bp, 9 predicted proteins | sample 1539591 | NCBI WGS metagenome assembly ODAK01 (sample SAMEA3539303, study PRJEB22396) | soil metagenome | biome: tundra; feature: field; material: soil | place: USA | collected 2010-05 | depth 0.15 m | reverse complement strand
CTGACGAGCGTCTCTTGGAATTCGGTGCCGGTACCGGCCGTGATGTCAGGGACCATTGACATCACAGTCCCGGCACTTAGACCGCGCATCGGATCTCAGGAATTCCCTGCATCGGGTTTGTGTACGAGGCCCCGCGAACCGCTTCCCAACATTCTGGTTTCTTCGCCCACTCCGAGATCATTTTCCCACCAGCAGAGTCATGTAGTACTTTGTTGACCTCAGCGGCCCACGTCTGAATCTGCGCTTTCAACTCTGCTGAGATGTCTTGCCGGAGCCAGAGTTTGTCGAAATCGAGCTTCTCCCCCAGACGATTTGCGAGAAGCGATATCACGTAGGCCGCAACATTTGCCTGCGCTTGCTGGAACATTGGGCGCACCAAGGCGTGTGCTTTCTTGAAGAGAATAGCCTTGGCAACCATTAGTTTGTAGGCAGGGACATCTGGCAAAGGAGGCAGCGCATCGGCGTCGTTATTTGTGAGGTCCGCCATGAACCGCTCGAAATTTTTTTGGGTGCCGAAGCTAACGGAGTCCGGCCTCTGAGCCCACGCGTTCAAATACTTGGCCAGATCCGTCTTGGTGATTCTCCTGCTCGTGGGTATCGACTCCTTGAGCTGCCGCAGTCGCGCCGGCGTCGTTCCTTCACGTAAGAGCATGGTGTTGTAGCTGCCCGCCGCGCGTTCGTAGAACCAACGACCGATGCCGTCGGGGCAGTACGTCGATAAAGCCAGAGTTTCGATCTGGACGTGGAAGGGCTTGTTCGCAGACAGATCGGACAGCTTGACGGAGGTTTGACTGTTCGCAAACCTGGAGATGTCAGAAATGAGAGCTTCTTCCGCGATCGAATCTTGTGAACGCAGGGCGATGATCTTGGCAGGCACACGGACGCGTCGAAGATCAATCTCTGGATTCTTCTTCTTGCTGAAATAAATCGACGCTGTAGTTTGGCCGCCATTCACGATTTGCATACCCTTCAGCCAGAGGATGCCTGGTCCTCCATCGACTGTCTTCCCCAGGTGAACTTCGTCGGCGACAATTACGATCCCGTTGTTGTATGCCATGAACCGTTCCGGCGTCGCCTGGAGCGTATCGCGGATGCCTTTGTTGACCTTTGCAGTCGCGCTAAGGAAAGAGCGGACATTCGCCTCCAGGAGTCGCCCGCCGTATTTTTCGTAGACGAAACGAAGTGCCTCGCCGGGGATAACCGTCATGGCGTAGTCGTAATCGGCGGCTTCGCCGGGAACGTAGACACAGGGGAGCGCGCCGCCCGAAACTTCTTCGAAGTTCACGACCAACTCATCGCGCGGTTTGCCCTCGGACCAATGCCTGTGGAGCCGCTCGATGTCCATCACCTCCAGCTTCACGGTCTTGCCACTCACTTCTCGCGGCTTGAAATTCTTGGCCTTTGCCTGCCGATCCGTGAGGACGTATACCCTGATCTGATCAAGATTGGGGTAGCAATCCTGAATGGTGATCGCGAATGCATAGGCTTCATCGGACTCATCCATGGTCTTTGCCAGTCGCCCTTCCGCGCACTTCGCCAGAAAACGCAGACACTGTTCGGCGGCTGTTTTCGTTTCTGTATCGGTGATCGGTGTGACGTCGTCGACGCCGCTATACAGACTGACGAATAGATCGAGCTGATCCGTCTCATCGGACATCGCGTAGCCGCTCAGGCGCAAGATCGCATTACCTACTTTCTTGGGAGCGTAGTGGCATATCTGTGGGTCGAAGGTCATGCCTATTTGTGACATGTGTTGCATCACGACCTCCGCGAATACCGACTCTGCGTACGGGTAGCCATTTCCCTGGCTGCCGAGGCGCTCCCCTATCTCTGATCGCACCTCGGCTTGCGTTTGCCTGAGAAAATCCACCAAGTCCATGGCTACATCACCCCCAGTTCATCGAGCGCCGCGCGGACCGTAACCGGACCGGCGTCTATGCCATCGATGTCCAGATCATAACGGGCCGCTGTGACTTGTACCGGAACACTGGTCCTTGTAAGGCGAGGGAATCCATCCTCAACGCGAAGGACCTTTGTCGACACATGCGCGAAGGTCCGCTTGTAGTGCTCCGAAACCCCATCCAGGTATCCAGCGTGAATAAGTTTGATATTGAGCATATGTTGGGCCGCCGGGTCTTCACTCAAAACTGTTCGCGTATCCTGGATGATCGCGGGGAGGGACATGCCGGATGGGTCCAGGCGAATTCGTACAGCGGCGAGAAAGAGGGGTTGTCGAGTCGAGTCATCCATCTGATCCAAGGACCCGATGGTTAAAGTAAACCCGGCGGTGGCAATGGTAGTTTTGACCTCAACTGCGCCCCCTCCGAGGACAAAGTCCTGGATGCCGTTCAGTGGTCCGACCCAACCCTCGATTGCCACAACTGATGGTAAGCCGGCCTCCACCATGCTGCGAAGGAATACCAGTTCTCCAAACAGCCCTATCTCCGCTTCGGGGCTCAGCGTTGTGTCCGTTCCTCGCCGCATGAAATCCTGCCAAGCGCGTATTCTCGCAAGGAAAAGCTGGAAGAGCCTGTCCTCGGCAGTTGTGCTGCCGGCATTCAGCGTCGCGATGACGTCCAGTGCCATCATTGTGAACATGTCGAGGCTGCCTCCAGTGCGGCGTGACAGCGCCAGCCAAAGCATGCCACCGCCCTCGGATCCCAGATCAATCTGCGACACCAGAAAACCCTGGCCTTGGGGCAACTGGGCGGCGGGCGGCACATGCACCGAGGTGAAGCCAACCAACAACGCTTCTTCGTTTCCGGGGAAATGCCTGCCGGCCCGAAGCCTTCGAGGTGCAGCCAGCGCCAGTGGAATCGTGCTCCAGCCCTCGGTGTCTCGGACGCTCCCGCCAAGAGCTCGCCACGCGGATAGGAGTTCGTCGTGCTCAGTCGGCCGGGCCATATTCCTGCTCCCAGAGAACGTTGTTCACCTTATACTCAACCTTGAGTCCGGAATTACTTCCCGGAAAACTGGCACCAAACGCAATGATTGGAGGAGTGCCCTCGGGGAAGTTTGCATCCGCCTTCAGCGGGTCAAGAGCGTACAAGGCGAGGACACCTCTATCCGGATGCGCCGGGATACCGTCGGCCCCGAAACCACGAATCTTCCGAACAGCCGGACCGCTTGGGGCGTCTGGCTCCTTACCCGTCTTGAGACGGGCCGGATCGGCGCGCCACGCCTCGCGGGTAGCGGTGAGCGCCGCGTTCCACTCAGCTTCGTCAAGATCGATCGCCTCGTCGCGGGGCGACATCAGTCTACCGATGGAGTATCGATTCTCATTCCCACTCTCGGAAGTGCGCTGCAGCATCTTCACAGTAATATCATGCGCAATAGTGAGGTCACTGCCTTGGCCACCTCCGATGAGGGCGATCGTCCAGTGCGTGAGTTCTCCGACTGCCACCATCGACCGGACGAATTCGGCCAGGAGAGCACTATTGGCTCGGTACGCCTCGGGGTGGGTTCGATAAGCAGTAAGGAAGTCCGCGATATCGGAGGCTGGTACGTCCTCCCAAAGGTAGCCCTGCCACTGGCTCCGGCTGCCGTTGCGCACGCGCTCCGGGTCCACCTGTGGCACGGGGAGGCGAGACACTAGGGTGCTGAGCGCCTCGAAATTCCTCGTCAAAATCTCCGGTGCGCGGTAGAGAGCAACGGTCTCCAGCAACTGACCGCTGAAAGAGAGCATCAGGTTTCTCGCGGTTCGCATCTTCAATCGCGATGTCACCATCAGGATGGAGTGAGACTGTACTTTGAGTCCATATTCCCGCGGGGTGGAGCCGCTTGCCGCCATCAGATCGAACTCCTCCCGCAACTCTTCCGCCGCGTCCGTGATGTGTCCGAACCATTCCAACAATTCTGGCGTTGTATAAAGGCGACACAGGTCCAAGTAACCCGGGCGATACCCGAACCACCGCCCCATCTGCATCAGCGTGTCGTACATGCGGGAGGCTCGCAAAAAGTAACTTACGCAGAGACCCTCCAGGGTCAAGCCCCGCGCGAGCTTATCCCCGCCGATCGCGATGACCTTCAGCCCGGCACCTTGGCTGTCTGCATAGTCCAGTGCATCTTTCGCGGTACCGTTGATCATCTTGACCTGAACATCGGGCAGAACGTCGGGAAGCACGGCCATGATGTCCGCCCATTTCGCATCGCTGGGAATAGCCAAGTCAGGATACGTGGTGCGAATCTGCGCAGCAGTAGGTTGGAAGTCCTCTTCCCAAAGCGTCCTCAACCTGGCCAGAATGGGCTCGTGATCGATACCTCGGAGCAATCTCTGACGCATGTGCCGGATGTACTCCTCGACCTGATGGTGCACTGCATGCTGCACAGCGGTGAAGCGGGTCACATGAATCAGCATGGAGGAATGCTCATTTGCCTGCCCGCGTTGGCATCGGATGGCGCAAGCCAGGAGGAAGGCGTCGATCGCCTCCGCAAGTGAAGGAGGCAAGGCATCCTGCCCGTGATAGAGCGGCTGGTGCCAGTTCTTGTGATTCTGCGGTATCCAACCACCTTGTCCATCATGCGAGGTGTGATCGGCGATTGGCCGGACGAGGGGAAGACCACGGCCGCGTTCATCACCGGACTTGAGCCCAAACACTCTCGCCGGCCCCACATAACTGGAAGCTGCCGCGAGGTTGATAATAAAGGCCGATGGGAACAGGTCTGGACCTTCGTTGCGCGTTGCGCCCCTTTCGTGGATGAAGATGTTCGCGAATGGCGTCGCCGTATACCCGACATATGCCGACCTGGTGAACGCATAGAGGATTCGTCGAACGCACCTGTTGATGGCCGTTGGCTGGTGATCTTCGTCTGGCTGCCCGTCGCTGTCGAAGAGTTGCTCGCCGGTGTCGACAGATGCGTGGTCGGCTTCGTCGTCGATCAGCATCAGTGGCAGGTGCGTAACGATTCTCCTGCCGGTGACCTGATCCTGCGTGTTTGCTACATGGTCCCTGATCCAACTGTACAAACGATCAAGAACCGTCTTGTTCTTCTTGACGACAAACAGCCAGGGTCGCTGCTCGGGTGTGATGCCGAGATTCTTTGCAACACTGGTACTGAAGTCTCCTTTGTCTGATCGGTTAGTGGCGTAGTTCGGCCGGATGGCGGGGTCTCCGTCGATCTCGCCAACGCCGATTATCCTGATCTCGTCCGCGACGGGCTTCGTTTCGAATCCCAGGAACCCCTCGTCAAGGCGCATCTGGGTTTGCGATCTGAGGTTGTTGTGAAGTCCGGCAAGAACGATGATGATCTTGTACCCGGCATCTGCTGCCTTGCAGATGAGCCCGGTATAATTTCCAGTCTTCCCGGACTGGACATGTCCTACAACGAGGCCGCGCCGATCCCAGGGACCATCCCGTGCCGGATCTTCCAAAGAACCCAGAATCGTGTCACTTGATCGATCAAGCGCCTCTACGGCCTTGAACGACAGCTTTCGTTCGAGCCACTCGCGGTACCGCTGCCAGTAACGCCATTCTCGCCGGCGTGCAGCGTTTAACCACTGAACGTGGCCGGCATCGCTGCGAAGCATCGTATCCTGGCCAATCCACAGGCTGAAACGCCTGATCAGTTCATCGGTGACGGCGTCCCTGTCCAGACCATCGCCCCACTTGGGATTCATCCCGATGACCATCTCGATCTTCCCGGCAATGAGCGCAGGGGTTATCGAAGACCTGTCCTCTTCGTCGAGAAGGAGTTCCTGAACGAATTTGACTACCTTCTGTTGGGTTTCGTTCGCCGCTGAATTCACGTTTGCCTCACTGTTCGGGGTTCGGAACGTCGGGTAGATCCATCACGAGGTCGGCATAATTATGGAAAGGCTCCGTGCGCAGCAACTGTTCTCGCGCCAGCGCTGGCGACAGGCCCTTTCGGCCTGTCAGGTTCCTGTACATCACGTCAAGGACGGCGACCACTTCCGCCGGGGCCGCCCCGGCGAAGCCTGTCCTTGGAGTTTCTTTCGATTCTGTCGTGTCCAGCCAAATCCGCTGGACAGGGATTGTCTCCTCAATGATGCGCAGCATCGCGGTGATCTGAGGGGCGAGGCTCCCGGCGTCGTCAAGCACTGCCCTCACCGCCGGATGATTCACATCGATCCGATATCTGATGCCATCCCGGAAATGCTCAGCGCGCCACGCCTGGGCCAGTTGACCACCGGCAACAGGCACTATCTGCCCACGATGGGCAAAGACTCGCCGGGCCCGTTCGCGAGTATCTTCGGCCAAGCGCGTGAGCCTGCTCCGCGCAGTTATTGGCGGACGCGCGGTTGACTTCCTGATATCAATCTTCCACTCCGAATCGGCAGTATTCGGAATATCCAGTCGTATCCTTGCCAGCCTGTGTGCCTCTTCTTTCGTCCAAAGCCGCGCCGGCCCCAGGCCGAGCCAATTCCCTGCCAAGAGTAGACGCTCGTTCCGATACACGTAAAACCCCTGCTGGGCTGTCCATCCGTCGGGCCCAGCGGCTGACAGGTACTCCTGTTCACTCAATCGGTCCTTGTGCGGCAGAACATGGCATTGAACTTCAATTGCGCCAGAATCAACAACCAGTGGGTCGACCGGGGATGACCATGTGGCGGGGTGGCTCGAAAGGAATGGGTCCCAGGGTGCCACCTGTCGTCCGTTAATGGTCAAGCGCAGTCTTGGACGCGGCCCTCCCAGGTAGCGGTGGAATACCATTGCCAGGTGGGATTCGATCCTATCCATTAAATCCAGAAAGTCCTGCTCGGTGAAGCCTGGGACTACTACCCTGTCGAGCACCTCCCAAAGCACTAACGTCCCCGACGGGAGCGCATTCAGATTGTCGAGAACCTTTTCAGATCCGGGGGCCGCACCTTCCAGCAGATGCCATCCGCCGTCCTCGCTGGCCGCGAGGACGTCCAGGTCCCACCGAAGGCAGTGGATTTCACCGTCTTTCTTACTCGCCACGGTCAGCCTGCGGCACTGGGAAAATGATGCCGTCTTGAGACCCAAACCGAAGCGTCCTAAGTCGTGGGCAGTTCTCGTGTCGAGCGGACTGCGCTCTCCCAATCGCATGGCCCGCTCGAGCTCGCCATCGTCCATCCCGTCGCCATTGTCGAGAACTTCGATTCTGCTCGCCGGCCCGTCCCAGTAGAACGAAATAGCGACGTCTGTGCCGCGTGCGGAAATACTGTTGTCGATAAGGTCGGCAAGCGCGCTCGCCGCCGTGTATCCAAGCCCGCGAAGCGCCTCGATCATCGCGCTCGCTTTCGGAGGGACATTGCGGGACTTACTCCGGATCATTGCTGATCTCCTTATCGTCCTGAGCAACATCCTTGGTTGTCTGGCCCATACCCCAGAGTGCAAGAAGGCGATGGCTGCGCGATGGGTGCCGGAGTTTACGCAGCGCTTTGGCCTCGATTTGGCGGATTCGTTCGCGCGTCAGTTGGAAACGCTGCCCAATTTCTTCGAGCGTCTGCTCGCTGCCGTCCACAAGGCCGAAGCGCATTTTGATTATGTGCTCCTCGCGTGGAGTCATGGTCTTGAGCACTCTTGCAGTCTGTTCGCAGATCTCCTGGCTGATCAGGTCATCCAGAGGCGAGAGAGAACGGTCGTCGATGCAGAGATCGCTAACCAGTACCCTCTTGTCTTCTCCATCGGCCGGAGTTTCCAGGGGTATTGGCTCCTCCGCAGCCCGAAGCACCTTGTGGACCTTGCCGACGGGCAACTCAAGTCGCTTCGCCAGATCTTCAGAGGTAGGTTCGCGCCCGAGTTCCTGCCGCAGTTGGCGCTGCATGCGCATCACTTTGTTTACCGCCTCGATCATATGCACGGGGAGACGAATGGTTCTTGCTTGATTGGCAATCGCATGGGTGATGGCCTGACGAATCCACCATGTCCCGTAGGTCGAGAATTTGAATCCTCGCCGGTAGTCAAATCTGCCCACGGCTTTCAGCAAGCCGATGTTGCCTTCCTGTATCAAATCCGGCAGGAAGAGACCAGCCTTACCGTATTTTCTGGCAATTGAAATAACCAGTCTTAGGTTGGCCTCGGCGAATCTCTCTCTGGCACGGCTAGCCTTTGCCAGGCCCGACTCGATCTGCTGACACGTCTCGACTTCGGATCCCTTCAGCCTTGCGATGTTGCACAAGTGTTCGGTGAACGGCCAGGACAGATGTAGGGTGTTCACCTCGTCGCTGATTGCGGCTAGAGCAGTTGGGTTGTCAGTGTCCCCCTCCGTGAACGCCAGGCGATGCAGTTCGCGAATCACAGCCACACGGCTCGCCAAGTCACCAACGGAATCACCGCTGACCAAGCCGTTGTCTTCGTCGTCGTCACTGTCGGGCACGACCAGATCGTCGATTGCGATGGCGTCGTTCTGGTCAAGTACGCCGCTCTCATCGGGAGCGTCCGGATCCATCATGACTTCCTGGAGCATTTCGCCGCGCCCGATTGCTTCCGCGACCCGCAGAATCTCCGCAACTGCGGGCTCGCATTCACAAATCGCGCTTACGGCTTCCGCCAAGCCGTCTTCCATCTCTTTTCCCAGTGCCGTTTCCTCGTCGCGCGAAAGAAGCTGATTCCGACCGATGTCCTTCAGGTACGCATTGAATGGATCACCGATGGCTGAGTTCAGGTCCTCCAGGAAAGTGACGGCTTCATCCGCCAGCAGCCGATGGCTGTCGCCCTCGCGCTCGTCGAAATCGTCGTCAGACAGGCTGCTCGGGCGCGAGAGGTCGGCCGCCACAGGATCGTCGTCAATTTGAACTCCGAGGTCACCCAGGACAAGAAGCAATTGCGCTGTAAAATCGTCATCCCTTTCCCGATCGTTGCCGGGGGCGAGGGACTCAATCTCGTTCCGCTCCACTCTGGCGCCACGCAGGCCATCGAGAAAGAGTCGCCTGATGCCGCTTCGGACGTCCTCTCCCAGATCCTCCCAGAACCGTCGCGGCGTAAGGTCCGGGAATGTGATGTCGACATCTGACCAGTCTTCCGCAGTGTCGATGGGGATATGCCGGCTGGGCACCCGAAAGCACTGCCAATTTCAACAACGGACTTAGCACCCGACCTCCACCGGTCGTGCGGTGGTGAGCGAAAGACGCCATTCCGCGAACCTGTTTACCGGCTTCTTCAATGCCCTGCTGTGACGCATCCACGCAGTCGGTGTTTCCGGCTTCATGCCAGCACCGTCATCAAGAATGGAAAGGTATGGCACGTCGTACGGACAGAAACGTAGTTCAACGCATCGGGCGCTGCCGAGAGACTGTTGTCAATAATATCCGACAGCGTCGCCCTAAACGAGTACCCTTGCTCCCGCATCGATTCCAGCAAGTCGGCACCGAACGACGGCAGGTAAATCTCGATAATATTGGCGCGCGGATTCGTGGCCTTTCTGACCTCCGACACCTAATATCGTATTCTGAATGCCGGGTCATCCGCACCCCCCCCTCTGAAGGCGCAAGCGGTGCAGGATTAATAAGCAGCATTAATTAGAGGATTACCCCACTGAAAGAGCTGCTCTGTTGCGGTTCCGCCTACCACCATGACTGGCGAATACGCGCCCTTAACGCAACGGGATCTCACCGCTCATGCTTCTTGAGGCTAACCAGCGCTCGACGCGGCGGGCAAGTTCTTCGATCGGTGCCCTATCCGTTCCCCGCAGCGCGCACTCCCAGACCGTCATGGTGCGCCAACCCAGCGACCGGAGTTCATCCACGACCCGTTCGTCGCGTGATCGATTCCCATCGATCTTCTGCAGCCAGAATGACGTGTTCGTGGCGGGAACGACAAATAATCTACAGCCGTGGCCGTGCCAGAAGCAACCGTGTATGAAGACCACGGCGTGGTATTTCGGAAAGACAAGGTCGGGGGTCCCCGGCAAGTGCTTCTGGTGCAACCGGTAACGCAATCCGAGCGAGAACAATGCTTTACGAAGTACTACCTCCGGTTTCGTATTCCGACTCTTGATCGTGGCCATGCAGCGGCGTCGCTGCTCGGGTGTCAGGACATCCACAACGACCCTCTCATTGCTCACCTAATATCGTCGCGACGAGGCGCGCGATCTGGAGCGCAAGGTACGGCGGGACCGCGTTCCCCACTTGTCGGTACTGATCGGTGCGGGTGCCTTCAAAGAAGTAGTTGTCCGGGAACGTCTGGACACGGGCCGCTTCCCGAACTGTCCAACTCCGGCACTGCGACGGGTCATGATGAATGAAGTAGTGACCGTCTTTGCAGATGTGGCACGTGACTGTAGTCGCTGGCTGGTGCTCGATTTGTACCCGGAACCGATCATTGAAGAAACCGTGCCGATGCCGTAAGGTATCTACGACATTCTGGTGATTCGGCAAGAGTTCCACTGGGAACTGATGCAGTTTCGGCGACGCAGACCTGACAAGCGCATAACTGGCCACGAACAAGTAACGGATCAAGTCCTCAGGAATGTGCTTGCGGGTCTCATGATTCACTACAAAATCCATAGCGGGGTCGATAATCCACTTAGTCAGCGCGGTTGGCGGTAAAGCTGCCCGGTTGGCTTTCGCTACCCATCGGCCTCCACTTCCAGCGCTACTTCGGAGGCATCCCAGGGCATCCTTCATCGTCTCCAGAATTGCAGCGTCGAGATCGGCGGGCCGAAAGCCCTGCATAGTACGCCGAATTGCCTGCACCCAAGCTGCAGCATCATCCTTCTCTCTTGACAACTGACTCCGCAAGGGCGGCAGGTCGACAAGCACGTCCCCCACTGTCGGTGCCTCACTCGATTGCAGGCCCATGCCGCTTGGCAGGACAAGATCAGAGCGGACCCCTAGCAGAATGACACGATGCCGCTTCTGTGGGATGCCAAACTTCTCGGCCGGAATAATGAAGTCTTCCGGTCGCAGTTTCGCCCTGGAGGGTTGCACGAGCGGAAGGATCGTATAGTCGCCGCCGCGCCTCGCCTGCGGTATTCGATGTTTCATGGACTCCCGTATCGCCACCGTTGGCGAGGAAAGATCGCTGATAATGCGCTCAAATGTTGAATTCCCGCCATATGTCGCAGATAGTAAGCCCTTGACATTCTCCATCACAAACAGCGGAGGCTTATAAAGCGCCAATATCCTCAGGTACTCGCGGTACAGGACGTGCTTTTCATTTTCCTCGAACGATGTTCGCGCCATCTTGGTCAACCGGGACCGGCCCACTACCGAGTAGGCCTGGCACGGCGGGCCGCCTACTAGCACCCACTGCTTCGCGTTCCCGACCGCCTTCTCAATGTGTCTGTACACGTGTTTCGTTGTCCGGGGTCCCATTTCCAGGTGCAAGCATCTGTCGGTAGCTGCGGTGGCCTCGTTGGGAAATGCGCGAAACAAATTATCAAATGACCGTTCGCCCTTGAGGTACTCGTAGTATTCAGGCGGCGTTTCACTGAACTGCCGGAAAAAGGACCGGAGGAGCAAAGTTTGGTGCGCGGCGCCATCCTTCTCTACGGAGAGGACCACGTCAAACCCTATGTGTTCATGGTCCAAAGCAGAGAACCCTTCCCCAAGACCACCGGGGCCGGCGAACAAGTCGACGACGGGAACGTGCTTTCGTGCTCTCGGCATTTTAGTTGAAACAACAGTGTACCAGGTCCGATTAAACTACCGTCACCTGCATTGGGAGGCAAATGACGCGGCGCAACTTCACGGACAGTGACGACGCTAGTGTTGCTTTCTGGGAGGGCGGGATGAAATGCTTGATATTGTGAGTTCGTTTCGACTCGCTGAAGAGTCACGGCGCCGCATCGGGTCCAGGAGTATGGTCACGCGCAACGCGGCCCAGAAGCGTTTCCATTAGACACCGATCTGATCTGTGTGTCAGAGGCGGCGGGCGAGGGTACCAAAATGGCGGACCACCTTTCGCCAATCTTTCGCCCCGCCTTTCCCTCTTCAGCGATCATCTCAGAACGGTCCTCGCCGTCAAGGGTTCGCTGCGCCGCGC
>ODAK010006381.1_pt1 | contig 11910 bp, 11 predicted proteins | sample 1539591 | NCBI WGS metagenome assembly ODAK01 (sample SAMEA3539303, study PRJEB22396) | soil metagenome | biome: tundra; feature: field; material: soil | place: USA | collected 2010-05 | depth 0.15 m | reverse complement strand
GGCCGCCATCCCAGGCCAGCAGGGTGCGGACCGGCAGCCTCAGCCGGGCCTGCGGCAACTCAACGAGTTGCTCGACGCGGCCCGGGACGCGTCAGGAACGGGCACCCGCCTCATCCTCCGTGGGCCACCGGCCACCCTCGATCCCGGTGTCGAGCTCGCCGCCTACCGCATCGTCCAGGAAGCGCTGACCAACGTCCGGCGGCACGCGCCGGGCGCCGCCGTCGACGTGGAACTGGCCTACGCCGACGACGCCCTGCGGCTGCGCATCCGCGACAACGGACCAGGCCCGCCACCCACGCCGCCGGCCGGCGGGCACGGGCTGCTCGGCATGCGCGAACGCGCCGCGGCCGTCGGCGGCGAGCTATCCACCGGGCCGGCCGCCGGCGGCGGCTTCCTCGTCGTGGCCAGCCTGCCCGGAAAGGGGGAAACGGCGGGATGAGCAGCACGCCCCCCGCGGTCCGGATCATCGTCGCCGACGATCATCAGGTGGTGCGCGCCGGATTCGCCGGGCTGCTGGGCACGCAGCCAGACTTCACGGTCCTCGGCACAGCCTGCGACGGGGCCGAGGCGGTGGCGATCTGCCGGGAACTGCGCCCGGACGTGGTCCTCATGGACGTCCGCATGCCGGGCATGGATGGCATCGAGGCCACCAAGCAGCTCTGCGGCTCCGCCGGGGACTCCGGGTTCAATGGGCCGCGCGTCCTCATCCTGACGACCTTCGACCTGGACGAGTACGTCTACGACGCGCTGTGCGCCGGAGCCAGCGGCTTCCTGCTCAAAGACGTCACCGCCGAGCGGCTCTTCGACGCGGTACGGGTCATCGCGGCCGGCGAGGCGCTGCTCGCGCCGACCGTCACCCGCCGCCTGATCAGTGAGTTCGCCCAGCTGCGCCCGAAACCGGATGCGCCGCCGGTAACGGCGCTGGCAGCGCTCACGCCACGCGAGACCCAGGTGCTCCGGCTGGTCGCCGAGGGCCTGTCCAACCCCGAGATAGCGGCCCGCCTCGTGGTCACCGAGGAGACCGTGAAGTCGCATGTGAGCCGGGTGCTGAGCAAGCTGGGGTTGCGCGACCGGACGCAAGCAGTCGTCACCGCCTACGAGTCAGGGCTAGTCGTGCCGCGCTCCGGTGGGCCAGGATAGTTCCGCGGCCTCACCGCCGAGGCAGATATCCCGCTGATTCGAAGGGGTGCTGATGGGCGGTGACGGCCTGGATCTGACGATCAGGACGCTAGGTCCGGCGCGGTTCGACTCGCCGCTGGCCGTGCTGGTGGGGTTGCGGCAGACCAGCCTGCATTACGTCGAGGAAAGCGATCGCGTTCTCTTCGACGACACGGCGTCCATGGCAGCCGCCCGCGATGTGCCAGTCGGCGAACTGCCGGGCTTCGAGCCGGGGGGTCCGCGGCGCAGGCTCTTCTTCGACCCGTCCGCCATTCATGCCGGCATCGTCACCTGCGGCGGCCTGTGCCCCGGGCTCAACGACGTTATCCGCGCGCTGGTCCTCGAGCTGGCCCGGCACTACGGTGTCCGCCGGATCGTCGGCTTCCGCAACGGCCACCAGGGGTTCATCACGCGCTACGGCCACGAGCTCCAGGACCTGACACCGCGCAGCGTGGCGGGGATCAACGAGTACGGCGGCACGATCCTGGGCACCTCGCGCGGCGAGGAGGACCCGGCCGAAATCGTCGACTGCCTGGAGCATCTGGGCATCAGCATCCTGTTCGTGATCGGCGGCGACGGCTCGATGCGCGGAGCGCTGGAGATCGCGGACGTCATCGCCGAACGCAGGCTGCCCATCGCGGTCGTCGGCGTACCCAAGACCATCGACAACGACGTGCCGTATATCGATCACAGCTTCGGATTCCAGACGGCATTCGCCAAGGCCACCGAATTTATCCGGGCGGCGCACGTCGAGGCCCGGACCGTGCCCAACGGCGTCGGCCTGGTCCGCCTCATGGGCCGTCACTCCGGTTTCATCGCGTGCTACGCCGCCCTGGCGAACAGCGATGCCGACTACGTGCTGATCCCCGAGGTACCGTTCCGCCTCGACGGTGACGGCGGTTTCCTGAGCCACTTGCGTGCCCTGGTCGAGCGGCAGGGCCACGCCGTCGTGGTCGCCGCGGAAGGCGCGGGGCAGGATCATCTGGGGCGCGAGCTCAGCCCGGCCGACGCCTCAGGCAACGCCGGGCTCGGCGATATCGGGATCTTCCTCAAGAAGCGGATCGCCGGGCACTTCGCGGATGCAGGGATGGAACTGAACCTGCGGTACATCGATCCGAGCTACGCCATACGCAGCATCCCGGCCAACGCCTACGACAGCGTCTACTGCATCCGGCTGGCCCACACCGCCGTACACGCCGCGATGGCCGGGCGGACCGAGATGGTCGTCGGCCGCTGGCACGGCCGGTTCGTGCACATCCCGATGGCCCTCGCGATCAGCAGCCGGTCCCAGGTCGACCCGCACGGAGACCTGTGGCTCTCCGTGCTCGAGGCCACCGGCCAGCCCGCCGCCTTCGGATAGCCCGGCCCCAGGACGCCACCGGCCGGGTTTCGCGCGGCCATGAAAGATTCGCGCCTGCGCCACCCCTCCCGGATGCCGGTGACCTGGGCATCTGCCCCGAGCGGCGGCACCGCGTCCGGCACGGGGGGCACAACGGCGCCGACGCGACCTACCATCGGGGCTGCCCAGTTGCCCGGCGAGGAGAGGGACCGGCCGTGGACGTGCGCCGAATCACCGCTGCCACCATTACCAGCCTGGCCCTTTGCACACTTGCGGCCTGCTCCGGATCGCCCGGGGCCACCCCTTCTGTGGCAGGCAGCGGCAGCAGCTCAGGACCGGCCGCCGCGGCAGGCGGCACCAGTGCAGCCGCGCCCGCGCCTGCGGCCGCGGCCGGCAGCAAGGCGCCGTACTGCGCGCAGGCGCCATCGTCCATGGTCGGCTCGGCACTGAAGCTGCCGGTGGGCAAGCAGGTGACGTCCCTCGACGGGCCGGTGTCCGTCTGCGCCTACCTCGGCAAGTACGAGATCCTCGTGCGCTTCCAGGTCGGCGAGAACACCAGTGAATTCTCCCAGAGCCGGAAGTCGCTCGTCAGCCTCCACCAGTCAGTCAGTGGCGTCAGCGGCCTGGGTGATCAGGCGTATTTCGCGACGGTCGGTTCCGGCCAGCGGGCCAGCAACACCCTCGCCGCGCTGAAGGGCACGATCGCAGTATTCGTTACGGCACCCACAGCGCTCACCACTGAGCGGTCCCTGGTAGCCCAGCTTCTGGCCAAGCTCTGAGGTCCGCAGCGCTCTGACTCCACTGACTGCCGAGCCATTGACCGGACGGCTCAGCTGAACGGCTTGAACCGAACGGCTAGCCGGACAGATTGACAAAGCAGGCCAAGCGGTTATTGAAACGTTACTCATGCGGCAGAGAAGCCGGATCCCCTGGCCCGGGCCGCCGCCGCGGCGCAAACGATGGTCATGACCCCTGAGAAGGGGTCATGACCATCGTGGTGCGCTCGCCGTACCATTTCCCTCGTGCGGCCAGAGGTCGAGGACGGGTACCTCCCGAGCCCCTATAACCCCGGGGGGGGATCCGTGGCTATGGGATAGGAGGGAGGTGCCCGTCCTCAACGGCTCGATAGTACAGGTCCAATTTCGTGGGCGCCGCGCGGCCCGCGCGTGCGTACTTTTCACGAACGCGGCCCACATACTGTTTGGCCGTCTCCTCGCTGATGGTCATCCTCCGGGCGACGGACTTCATGGGCATGCCAGTGGCGTAAAGCCGTAGCGCGCGCGTCTCCTGCGGACTGAGTTCGGGCCGGTCGGGGGCATCATCAGTAGCGAATATGTAGGCGAGGCGGGGAGAAATCCAGTCCTCCCCCGCAGCGACCGCCTTGATAGCCGCGCGCACCTGGGAGGTCTCCTCGTTCTTCAGCACATAGCCGAGAGCCCCGGCGCGCATCGCGGCCCGGACGGAGACCGGCTTGTCGGAGGCGGCCAGCACCAGGACGGCGGGACCGGCGGTGAGGATCGCGGCCACGTTGCGCTCAACGGTCGTCCCGTCGCCAAGGTCGAGATCCAGAAGGACGACGTGCGCACCGCGTCCCGGGCCGGCCAGGAGGGCGCCCACGGTCGCCGCGGTGCCGACGACCCGGATGCCGCTCTCGGCGGCCGCGACCCAGCCGGCCACCCCGTCGAGCACGATGGGGTGGTCATCCACGGCCGCGACGTCGATGACGCCGGTCACTGCGACACGGCCTTCCGCGGCCCCAGTCACGCCGCCGCCTTCCACCATCGGACCTCAAGGCATCCCGCACCAGTGTCGCCTATGTCGACCGTGGCCCGCCAGCGGGCAATGGCGGGCACGCCGCGCCTCAGTTCGATCACGTCCGGAGTGGTCTGCGGCGGCCTGTCGAAGCTGACGTACAGCTCCACGTCGTCATCAGTCGCGAGGACGGTGAGCATGACCGGCTGCGGCGGCAGCGCGCGCATGACGCCATCGACCACCGCCAGGGTCGCGGCCGCCACCTCCGGCGTCGGGCGCCCGGGATCGCCGACCACCTGGACCTCGACTGGCAGGCCCCGGGCCCGGGCGGCATGCAGGGCCGGATCCAACCCGGCCAGCAGCCCTTCCGCATCCCGTGCCCGGTCCACGAGGGCGCGCCGTAGCGTCGCCGCGTGCCGGCCGCACTGCTCCCGTACCTCGCGGTCAGCGGGGTCCAGCGTCCCGTCGGCGATGCCCCGCAGCAGCGGGAGCGCGTCGGCTTCCAGCAGGGCGAGCCTCCGGCGCCGGTCCTCGTGGACCGCGGCCGCGGCCGCGCGTTCTGCCACCGACCGGCTCGCCAGCAGTGCGCGGCGCGCGGCCATCCCGGCCTGGGTGCGCCAGGTCGGATGCAGGGCGGCGAACACGACCAGGACCACCATCAGCGTGTAGGCGGTCGATGCGAGCCGCGCGAGGCTCAACGAGGTCACGCCGAGCCGCTGGATGGTGAAGATGGCGTGCGCGACGAAGACGAGCAGCGCTCCGGAAATCCACTCCCAGGCGGGACGGCTCAGCGCGACGAGGGCCAGCAGCCAGCCGGTTCCAACGACCGACCAGTCCACGGAACCAGTAGCGCCATGCACGCGGCGGTCCCAGCCCATCGTGACGACCACCGCGACGGCGACCGCGATAGCGATCGCCGCCTGTGCTCTGGTCAGGCCGCCCGCGCGAGCCCGCGGCACCAGCCAGGCCGCGGACGCGAGCATGCCGACCCAGGCCGCGACCGGCACCGCCGGCTGGCGGTAATCGTGCAGGTAGGCCACCACCTGGATCAGCAGGGTGAACTGCCAGATGACTGCTACCGCGCCAACCATGCGGGGTAGCTCTGACTCGTAGGCCTCCCGGGCCAGCCCGTCGCGGCTCACCACGGCAGGCTCCACAGGTCAGCGGCGGCGGCCGCGACGACTCCCCCGCCGGGCCGCGCCGACGCCGTCCATCGCAGGCTCACCACCGTGCCCTCGCCCGGCGCCGACCGGATCGATGCCCGTCCGCCCGAGTCCGCCATGCGCTCGACAACGGATCGCCGCAGGCCCAGCCGGGCCGGATCGACGCGGGCCGGGTCGAACCCGGCGCCCGCGTCCCGCACGGTCACCTCGAGATCACCCGGCTCCGCGGCTTCGCCGCCAGGTGCCGGCAGGCTGACCTCGACCCATGCCTCACCGGTTCCGGCATGGCCGGCCACATTCGCCAGCGCCTCGCGCACCGCGTGCGCGAACGCGGCGCCGACCGGTGCCGGGACGGCCGGCCCATCCGCAGGCCCGGCCGGAGGGCCGGTCCCGCCCGGCCCCCCAGCCGCCGCCGCAGCACCGCCCGCGACCTCGACGTGCACGTCCAGGCCCCGGGCGCGCATCTCGCTGGCGACTGCCTCGATGCCGGCGAGCAGGCCGCCGTACGGCCGCCCGGCCGCACTGTCCGGGTCACCGGGATCGGTGAGCGCGTACTCCATCAGCGTGATGTCGTGCCGGCATCGGCCCACCACCTCAGCCACGTCGCCGCCGTCGGCCCGGGCGAGAGCCGTGAGGGTGTTGAGCACCGTGTCGTGCAGCAGCCGCTCGTGCTCGCGGCGCTCGATATTCCTGGACAGGACGACGTACTGCTCGCGGGAGTCCCGGTCCGCCCGGGCGAGGGCGACGTCCGCCCCGCTGCCCCAGCGGTAGAGCGTCCAGCGGGCGGACCAGGCCACGGCGGCGAGCGCGAGCAGCAAGGCCCCTTCCGCAACGGGTGAGCTGCCCCCGACGGCCGCCCCCCGGGAGATACCGGCACCCGCCCAGTAGGACGCCGCCGACGCGAGGGCCAGCGGCACGAATACCGCGGTGGACGCGAACCAGGCGGGGACGAGGATCTGGCCGGCCATCAGGATGTACAGCCAGTTGGCCGCGTCGCCGTGCATTGCTGGCGGCACGCACCACCAGATGGTGAGCGCGAGCGCCACATGAACGCCTGAGTCGAGGACGGCGAGCGGCCAGGCCGGCTGGCGGTAGCGCAGGTACGCCACCACCGCGCTGGCCCACACGACCGCGACGGCGGGCCCCACGAGACGCCACGGATCGGCCGCGTAAAACGAGTGCCAGATGATCACCTGCACGGCGATGTATCCGATCGCTATGCAGCGGACCGTGGCTGCCGTCCGCGCCGAAACCCACTTCAGGGTCGTCATCGCGGGGCCGTCCGCGGCGCTCGCGACTGCCACAGCGGCCCAGCGCCGCGCAATGTAACCCCCCGGCCACATGGGCTGATGATAGGTCCTCACGGGCAGCCAGCACGCGCGCTCCCGTTACCAATGTTCCTCCTCTGGTGCCCCGTGAGCCTGACGATCTTGGCTCTGCGGCGATGTTCGCCTGCACGTTGCCCTGGCGTAGTCGCCGTGAGCCGGGGGTCCAGGTAACCTCAAACCAGGCCTGCCCGAGCCCGTCGGCGCTTCCCGATCCGGATCGCAGCGCCGAGCCAGTCCGCTCCAGACCCCGGCGGTACACCACAAGTCCGGCCACCACGTACTGCCCAGGAGTCCGCGATGCGACCCACCGAAACAGGCACTGCTGTGATCCGGCAGCACCGGCAAGCGGCCCCGGCAACGCCCCCCGTTTCCGCCTCGTCCGCGTCCGCCGCCGCTCCCGAGGCGCAACGCGGCAGCGAATACGCGCAACTGTCCCGGCAGATCAAGCACGCGGGGCTGCTCGAGCGCCGCCCGAGGCACTACATCTGGAAGATCGCCATCATCGCGGCGCTGCTGGCGGCCGGCTGGACCGCCTTCGTGCTGGTGGGCAACTCATGGTGGCAGCTCGCGGTGGCCGCGTTCCTGGCCGTCATGTTCACTCAGGTCGGCTTCCTTGGCCACGACGCCGGGCACAGGCAGATCTTCGGCTCCCGGCCGGCCAACTACGTCCTTGGCATCCTGCTCGGCAACCTCGGTATCGGCCTGAGCTACGGCTGGTGGGTCAGCAAGCACAACCGGCACCACGCCCACCCGAACACCGAAGGCGCGGACCCCGACATCATGATCAGCGCGCTCGCCTTCACGACCGCGCAGGCGGCCACCAGCAGAGGCCTGACCCGGCTGGTGTTCCGCCTCCAGGCATACCTGTTCTTCCCGATGCTGCTGCTGGAAGCGGTCAGCCTGCACGCGTCCAGCATCCGCGCGCTGACCAGCCGCGCCGCCCGCTACCGGGTCTGGGAGGTGGCGCTGCTCACGATCCATGTCGCGGGCTACCTCACCGTGGTGTTCCTGGTGCTCTCGCCGGTCAAGGCGGTGGTGTTCATCCTGGTGCAGCAGGGCCTGTTCGGCCTGTACCTGGGCTCCTCATTCGCGCCCAATCACAAGGGCATGCCCATCCTGGACGCCGACGACCGGACCGACTTCCTGCGGCGCCAGGTACTCACCTCCCGCAACGTGCGCGGCGGCTGGCTCACCGACTTCGCGCTCGGCGGCCTGAACTACCAGATCGAGCACCACTTGTTCCCCTCCATGCCCCGGCCCAACCTGCGGCACGCGCAGGGCCTGGTCGCCGCCTTCTGCCAGCAGCAGGAACTGCCGTACTGCGAGACCAGCCTGGTGGGCTCCTACGCCCAGGCCCTCCGCTACCTCAATACGGTCGGCAGGCTGGCGTCAGCCGGTCCCCTGGTGGCTGGGCGGCTCGATGAGCCCGGGGAAGGTCTCTGAGCCGTCCACGAAGGCCCGGGCCAGGTCAGACAGCCTGATGTTGCGGGTTCGTGCATACCGTCGCAGCACGTTGAACGCCTGGTCCATGTCGAGGTGCAGGCGCTCCGCGAGCTTGCCCTTGGCCTGCTCAATGGTGACCCGGCTGTTCAGGGCGGTCTGCAGCTGCTCGTTGAGGGTTTCGCTGCGGCGCATGCTGCGCTCGTTGAGCAGGCTGATGGTGGCGACGTCGGCCAGCGCCTGGGCGATCCGTATGTCCGCCTGCTCGAAAGTCCCCGGGGCCGCACGGAAGAGGTTCAGCGCGCCGATGGTCTGCTCACGCAACCGCATCGGCAAAGCCTGCACCGAGGCGAACCCCGCCTCCTGGGCCGCCGGGACAAAACGCGGCCAGCGCCGCGCCGCAGTTCTCAGGTCGGCCACCGCGACGGGCTTCCCGGTGCGGAAGCAGTCCAGGCAGGGGCCCTGGTCGTTCTGGATCTGGAACAGTTCCAGCAGCCGCGCCCGTTCGCTGGACGCCGCCACTACGCGCAACTCCCCGCGCGGGTCAGCTAGCAGCAGGCCTGCCGCGGACACGTCCAGAAGTTGCACGCTGCGGTCGGTGAGCAGATGCAGGAAATCGATGACGTCGAAGTCGGCGACCATGGTGTCGGCCAGTTCGACGAATGTGTCCGACAGCAGTTGTCCGTCCACACGCTCACCTGCTCAGAATCATGGAAGGCTGCAGCGGTAGGAACCAAACTGCACGTTCGCGGTCATTGGCAGTTCATCTCGGATCGTCCACGGGCACGTCCGGGTCGCGCCCCAGTCGCAGCCGACGAGCAACGATGTCACGGGCCACCTCGGTTAGCCGCCGGTCACCAGCATAAGCGTACGCGCGCAGCCGCACGAATGCCTCCTCGATGCCGACCCCGAGTTGCTCGGTGAGCATCCCGGTGGCCTGGTCGATCTCAGCGCGGTGCAGCGCGAGATACGGGGGCTGCCCACTGGCACCGGCCACCGGCCCGGCAGCTCCCCGGGCCCAGTCCTTGCTCTCCAGCAGCAACACCGCCGCCGTATCGGCGAACACCAGGGCATCACCCAGCTGATCAGCGCTCAGCGGACCGGGCTCCCTTCGGTACATTTCAAGCACCCCGACCCGGATCGCCCCAATGTGCAGCGGGAACGCGAAGATCGCCGAGGCGCCGACCTGGCGGGCCGCGGGCGCGAAACTGAGCCAGCGGATCTCGACGTCGGCGCCGGCCAGGTCTGAGGAGAGCACTGGCCCGGCGGCAGCGGCCGCATCGGGGGTCGGCCCTTCGCCGAGGGTCAGCTGGAGCTCGGCGAGCCGCTCGCTGACCTCATCGGTCGCGCACATGAGATGACCTGACCCCGCCCGTACCGCGGCCGTCAGGCCCGCCCCGGTGACCTCCACCGGTGCCAGGGATGCCGCGCACACGTCCACGGCGGACACGGCCTCGCCCCGGCTAGCGGCGGCTGCGGCCACGAGGTTCCAGATGCGGGCGGACCGTCTTGCTGGCATTGGCGCGGCCGGTGCCCGCGGCGGGTCCGGCTCAGCGTCCGGCCGACTGGAGGGCCCGCTGCGGCTGGTGCTCTGCTGGCTCGTCCCGCTCTGGCTCGTCCCGTGCTGGCTGATCAGGGTCCTGGCTACGGCGATGCTTGTCGAGGCGGTCGGCGGTCGGCCAGTGCACGTCGCTGACCCAGCCCCAGTGCTCGAAGATCCGGATGACCTCGGCAGAGATGTCAACCTGACCGGGATCGGCGCCGTGCCGGGCGCAGGCCGGGTCGGAATGGTGCATGTTGTGCCAGCTCTCGCCGAATGACAACAGGGCGAGCGGCCACAGATTGGTGGCGCGATCGTGGCTGCGGGTGATGAAGGGACGGCTCCCGAACACGTGGCACAGAGAGTTGACGCTCCACGTGACGTGCTGAAGCAGGGCGATGCGGACAAGCCCCGCCCACAGCAGGGCGGCCACAGCCGCGTGCCAGGTACCGCCGATCGCCCACCCCGCGGCGAACGGCAGCGCCAGCGAGAGAGCGCACAGGGCGGGGAAGGCCCTGGAGATCACCCGCATGGCGGGGTCGGCCATGATGTCCGGGGCGTACCGCGCAGGCGGGGTGGGGTCGTTGCGCAGCAGCCAGCCCACGTGGGCATCGGCCAGCCCGCGCAGCTGCCCGGTCAGGCTGGTCCCGTACCGGTAGGGGGAATGCGGGTCGCCCGGCCGGTCGGTGAAGGCGTGATGACGGCGGTGCGCGGCCACCCAGCCGATGACATCGCCCTCGAAAGCCATGGAGGCCATGATGGCGAGCGTCACCCGGAGCGCCGGGACGGCGGTGAAGGCCCGGTGCGTCAGCAGCCGGTGGAAACCGACCGTCACGCCGAGCCCCGTGATCGCGTAGAAGGCGAGCGCGAGCAGGACGTCCGCGAGGCCGACGCCGTGACCCCACGCCAGGTAGACGGCGGCGACCAGGCCGGCGAACGGCGCCAGGACGATCGCCAGGGTCACGCCCGCCTGCACCCGCCCTGGGGTGGTGCGGGGCGCGGCGTCGCTGCCCGGGAACGGCTGCGTGCCGTCATAGTCGGCGGGCGTGCGCGAAGCAGGCATAGTGATCCCTTTACTGCCGAGATGGAAAACGGTCGTCGTGCGGCTTTTAACCCTTCTTTTCTCACAACGCTGGTACCAGTCAGTGCTGGCAGCTTCAGTGCATGAAAAAACTCCGGGCCCTACGCACCCGCTCAACTTCGCGGATGCCGCCGGGGTCCGGAGCAACTTCCTTTAGATTACCCGCCGCAGTGGCCGGTGCATAGGGTGAGCCACCAGGGAATGCAGACGCGTTATTTTTTGGTAAGAACCGTGCCACCTGCAGTCGCCCACCCGGGCACGATGTGCCCGGGTGGGCGGACTGGTCAGACTGGGCGAACCTGTTCGGCCTGCGGCCCCTTCGGGCCCTGGCCGGCGGTGAACTCGACCCGCTGGTTCTCCGACAGACTGCGGAATCCGTCAGTCTGGATGGCGGAGTGGTGAACGAAGACGTCGGCTGTGCCGTCGTCCGGGGCGATGAAGCCGTACCCCTTGTCGGCGTTGAACCACTTCACGGTGCCCTGAGCCATGTACTTTCTCCTGCTACGACGATCTTCGAGACGCACGGACGTGTGTCCCGGGCTGTTGCGACCGCCCGCCTTTCAAAGGCTGGACTTGAGCATCCACGACGCCCGCCGTCAGAATTCCGCAGGCGCTGTAACACGTACACGAATTTCGACTACAACCAAAGCCAACTTTAGCACCATGGTGCAAGCGGGCGCTCCGGGTATCGCCGCACTGGCCTCAGCGGTGCGACTCAGCGGTTTCCTGGAGTCCGGTTTCAGTGCCTACGAGGAGGTTCAGAAGTTCCCCGACAGTACGTTCCCGGATGGCGGCTTCCGGCAGCGGAAGATCGGCCTGGATCTGGTATTTGTTGCGCCGGCCGTCCTTGTGCTTGACGACGTAGCCGGCCTCGGTGAGGTCGCTGATGATGCCATAGGCACTGCGTTCCGTGATGCCCGCGCTCACCGCGATATCGCGCAGTCGCGCGGCCGGGTCGCCCGCGACGCACAGCAGCACCTGTGCATGGTTGGTCAAGAATGTCCACTTCGGCACACTCGGCAGTCTATCAGATTCTAGAAATAGATTGCTTGTTTTCTGATGCTGGTATAGCGTGCAGCCATGCCTCCTGCCTTCATGCCCCCTGCAGT
>ODAK010006379.1_pt1 | contig 11911 bp, 12 predicted proteins | sample 1539591 | NCBI WGS metagenome assembly ODAK01 (sample SAMEA3539303, study PRJEB22396) | soil metagenome | biome: tundra; feature: field; material: soil | place: USA | collected 2010-05 | depth 0.15 m | reverse complement strand
GGCGCCAGCTGTCTCAACATTTTTGAGACTGTCGCAGTAAAGATGAGACGCGACACTTATTATGCGTAGTAGTCGGGCGCTTATATACTTGCCAAAAGAGCGTTCAAGCCATTGAATAAGCTATGCAATTCCGGCTCGTTTTTAGCGTCAGACTCGCTTTCGGCGCATACTTCCACGGGTCAATTCTGTGGAGGCCCCGATGCCGAAGAATCAGGAACCGAAGCCAGACCAGGACGTGCGCCCGGACTCGGAAGCCTCAGCGCTGGCACGGTCAGTCATGAAGCGGATGCTGGCGACGCCGCCGCAGCCGCACGTAGCTACGCCTCCTACGCGCAAATCGGCAGCGAAGAAGTCACTGCGGAAGTGATTGTCGCGCCCATGTTGGCGCGCGGTCCGGTCACGCTCGCCATGCTTGATGCCGGCTACGAAATTGTTGCATCAAGTGGTGGTGACTGGGTGGATAGCTCGTTCATTGAATGGCGTGACGCCGCCGCATGCGGTGGCCTGCACCCAGAGTATCTATATCCGCTCCTTGAGGCGATTTTCCTCGCTATGGCGAATGCGAGCCCGAAACGTTTTTTGGCCGCCTTGCGTCGATGAAGTCTTGGACTTCGCCACCGAGCCGGCGGAATTCCTGCGTGTAATACCCGATTTGCGCAGCGGTGTACCGATAGTCGCCGAGCGGATCGCGGTCTACCTGAAGGAACGTTGTGTTTCTCTTCGTCATGTGCGATCCGGGATGCAGAAAATTGCCCTTTTCCTGTCCATTGTGGGTGAGCTGTGACACGTAGCCGTGCGCGATTTCATTCCGCCTATGGCTCAGTGCCTCGAACTGCGTCATAAACTCGACGACCTTATCGCGCGAAGCGGGATCGTTCATGAAACTGATCTTGGCCGCTTCTCGAATCATTGCCGCTCTCGGCGGTACAGATTCTAGAGTGCCGAATGCGCGCCCTAAGGCCAATGAGCCGGGAGCCTCTACGATCAGCTGGAAAAGCCAAGTCATCCTGACCTGTAGCACCTCGAACCAACTGAGCGCTATGCCGACGTTGAGATAGATGGTCTGCGCCGAAGCATCGCCCACATCTAGCGATTCGACGCGATCCCATGAATTCTTGTGAGCCATTCAGTCTTTGCCTTCAATGAAGCGTAGGTAGAACTTTTCTATGCCAAACTCAACTGCACGTATTGAACGTTATGTGGATGCAACCGTAGCGAACTTGCGACTCAGACGGGAATCGCGCCTTCGACGGTGGTTGCGTGCTCGCGGAAGGCAACTAGGAGTTCTTCAAAGTCCTCGTCATCGATTAGACACGCTTCCATCCGTTTCTGAGCGGCTAGAAATTGTTCGAGCAGCCTTAAGGGCTCAGGGTGGGTCACGGCCAACGCCGACAGAAGGCAGCCGTGAGCCATCATCAGTGCACGAAGGTCCCTGATTTCGTCCATTGTCTTAGTCCTTGCCTTCGATAAATCGGAGGTAGCAAATTCCTCGAATCGCCTGCTTTACGGCCTCCGCGATCTGCTCAGCGGCAACTTTTTCAGGTTGAGTGAGGCCCCCGATATGTGAGTCGCTTGCCTTCGATGCCTTTCATCGCGTTGACGGTGCGGGCACGGTCTGTGATGCCTAGCTTTGAGCGGTTGTTGTAGCGGAAATCGAACTCCGCCAAGTAGCGGTGCAGATGGCCGGTCTTGCAGTGCTGATACGTGCCGACCATGCCGCGTTTGAAGATTGAGAAAAAGCCTTCGAGCGTATTGGTGTGAACGTCGCCGCGTGTCCACTCGAATTTTGAGTGATCGACGGACTCGTGCTGATCGGCCTGACCTTTGTAGACGGTAGAACCATCGGTCAACAATCGGCTGCGGTCATCGAAATGATTAGTGAGCGCTGAACGAACGTCTTTGCCGTCCAGATGCACGGATCGCAGTTTGCCGCCGCGTTCAATCAGCGACAGAACCTGAATGTCGGGCTTCGCATGCTTCTCAGCGGATTTGCGGGTTTTGGGCGACTTGGACATGAAAGTCTCATCCGCCTCGACGCTCACACCAGGGCCGCCGATCAGGCCCATAGCGCCGTCCTTCATGGCCTCACGGATGCGATGGGTCATGAACCAGGCGGTCTTGTACGTGACGCCCAAGGTGCGGGCAATCTGGTGCGAGCTGATGCCTTTCTTGCTGGAGCACAGCAGAAACGTGGCCATCCACCACTTGGTGAGCGGGATCTTGGAGCGCTCGAAAACCGTTCCCACCGTTACCGTGAACTGGCCTTTGCAGTCATTGCAGTACAGCAGACCCGGACGGTGCGACTGTTTCTCGCCAGCTACGCGCACGACATGCTCCGTAGCGCCGCAGTGAACGCAGACCGGACCATTGGGCCAGCGGATCGACTCTAGGGTCGCGCGGGCTGCGGTTTCGTCGGTGAACATCGGATCAGTGAAGGCGGTAGTCATGGCGGAATTCCTCAGCGACTGAGGGAATTCTGGCCTAAACCGTCACTTTTGTCAAGTATATAATCGCCAGTAGTCGTATAGGAGCGAAGTTGAGATGTCCGCTTCCAGCGGTGTTGAAATGTCCTCCTGGCGGGCGATAACCGCCGGCCTGCAGCCTCGGCAATCCGGGGACTTGGAGGCCGGACATGGGACTCGCACGCATGAGCGTCACAATGACAGATTTGGATCGGTTGAAGTGTATTCAGGGCTTTGTTGACGGCATTGAGCGCTCTGAGCGAGTCGCGGAGCGGCTCGGGATCACGAGCCGCCAGGTTCGCCGCCTGGCAAAGCGGTATCGAGACCAGGGGCCTGTCGGGCTGCTGTCTCTGCGGCGCAATCAGCGCAGCAACAATCGGCTGAACAGCAGCATCGAGGGCCGCGTGGCCCGCATCCTGCGCGACTCGTACGCCGATTTCGGACCCACGCTGGCCGCTGAGAAGCTCGAGGCTCTGCATCAGATCAGGCTCTCGAAGGACACCATCCGGCGCATCCAAATGGATGCTGGACTGTGGATACCGCGCAAACTGCGGCCCCCGAAGATTCAGCAACCCCGCACACGTCGCGCTTGCGTCGGCGAACTTGTACAGATCGACGGGTGTGAGCACCACTGGTTCGAACACCGGGCGCCGGCGTGCACTGCGCTGGTCTACGTCGACGATGCGACCAGTCGCTTGATGGTCACGCGTTTTTGTGGTGCCGAGTCCACCTTTGGCTACTACGAACCCACCCGAGAATATATCGATCGACATCGCAAGCCGCTGGCGTTCTACAGCGACAAAGCCAGTGTATTTCGGGTGAACAAGAAAGATGCCGCCGCAGGTGCCGGGCACACGCAGTTTGGCCGGGCGCTCTATGAACTCAATATCGACGGGATCTGCGCGAATACGGCGGCGGCCAAGGGTCGTGTCGAACGAGCGCACAAGACGCTGCAAGACCGCTTGGTCAAGGAGCTGCGGCTCCAAGGCATCTCCAGCATCGAGGCCGCCAACGCGTTCATGCCGGCGTTCATCGCCGCGTACAACGCAAAGTTCGGCAAGGTGCCGCGGGATGGCCACGACGCGCACCGCGCCATTCGAGAAGATGAAAACCTTGATCTGATCTTCGCGTGGCGGGAACTGCGCAAGGTGACGCAGAACTTGACGCTGCACTATGATCGCAAGCTCTATCTGATCGCGGATTCTCCGGAGAACCGGCGACTCGTTGGTAAGTACATCGACATTTTCCAGTACCCCGATGGAGGCATTGAGATTCGGAGCGGCCGTACCTCTATCCCCTACTCTACCTACGACAAGTTCGGCGTCATCAATCAGGGGGCCATCGTCGAGAACAAGCGCCTCGGCCATGCTCTTCATGTCGCCCAGCTCACGCAGGCCAACAGGGACAGTCGCAGTGTCTCGGGCCCGTCCACGGCCCATCGTCCTAACGGCATCCATGTTCCTAGGACGGCCGTGCGGGGCACCAAAACGCAGCGTCAGCTGTCTATGGCTGACATCGACTCCGCGATTCAATCTAACGGATCTATAGCGCAAACGCGCCGACGGCTCCGGGAAGCCGGCCTGCCGCCAGCTGTGGAACACCCGCGGTACAGCCCCTCGCAGCGCAGCCAATGACGGCAATGCGGGTGGGAGCGGTCGTTCGGCGTCGCCGACCGCTCGCGGCAAGTGCCGACCCAGAGCAGAAGTCTGAGTTGAACGAAAGCGGACACGCGGACGAGAGCTAACACTCGGCGGAGCCGCACATGCCAACGTATGTTTCACTTTCCGTGCAGGCCTAGCCAGATTGCTTGCAAACCTGGGCATCCTCAATAACAGGCGTGATCGGTACTTCTGGCGACCCACCGCGGCCTCGGGTTGACTAGGAAGCGAGGTCGCCGCGCGCCAGATCGCTCCCCGCATCCAGGTCAGGTAGCACGACCGACCATGATTCATAGACGGCGTACGGCGGAGCCTTCCAACGCAGCATCCAAATGTCCGGCCGCTGAAAGATCAACTCCCCGTGCTCGCCGCAGGCTAAGGATCAGTGGCTGCTGGCGGTGAACAATTGCGCAGCGTACTGCAGCACTGGTTGCATAGCGGCCGGTGCTACGTCCGCTGCGTAGATCTCCAGATAGTTCACGTGCCGGCCGCCGCTGTTGCGTGCCATCCCCTTATCGATGGATCTTCGCAAGGCCAGCGGAGGATCCCCCTCCGCACCCATTACCTTGCTCGCAATTGCGTCTTGCGAGCCGCTGCGCATTTCAAAGCCGGTGATGATCCGCCCGCTGTAGCTGTTGATGAACTCGGTATTGTCGGGCGCTTCGACCGCAGCGTGGCCGGCATGAAGATCACTCGATTGAATCGCCAGTCGGTTGCCGACAGCGCGCGCGGCGCGCTCAATGACCTCCTGCTTGGCGCGCAAGTGCGCCGCTCGACCCTTTGGGCCGGCTCCGAGAATCGGCAGACCCGGAGCGGACAGGGAAATGCACTGATTGCGAAACGTCTCGGCGTAGAAGTGAAACGTGTCGTCCCAGGCGCTCAGGTACCGGGCGGGCGCATAGCCGTCGGCCATCCATTGCCTGTGCGCGGCCGGCGAGTTCGGCAAAGTCATCTCCACGGAAACAGAGGTGGGGCCGGCAGCCGCGATCATTCTGAACGCGGGCAACCCCCCGTAGCGGGCGCTCAACAGCTTCATGAAGGCGAACCATCTTCCCAGGTACATCCGATCCCACGGCATCGGAAGTTTGGCGCTGGTGCCCTTGCCCGGTCCGTACTGAATCTCGAACAGATCCGTCTGCACCCCTTCGAGCGCCCACGGCGGTGAGAAGAAACCGGGGAACATGATCAGATGTACCCATTTCTTTGCCGCGGCCGCGGCCGCGAACAGCGCATCGAGCTGCGACCAATCCGGCTTGTCCTCGCTCGCCTCGATGTCGCTCCAATTTACCTGCACCGCCACGCCGCTCATGGAGGGATTGCTCAACAGCTGCAGTTTCATCGACCGATAGTTCTTTTCTCCCGAAGGCAGGAGCACGACCGGTCCGTTCGGCAACGCATTGCCGCCCAGTGCGCACTGAACCGTCTCGGCCCCGGCCCGAGCAGGCAGCGCACAGCATAGGCAAATCCCTATCAGAACACAGGCTGCGCAGCGCAGACGGGAAATCCACATGCCGGTGACCTCCGAGGGCCGACCCCTGCCTCTATCGGACACTCATTGTATCCTCTTGGAATGGTGACTTTCGCGCAGGTTCCTGCCATTGGGGGCCATGAGCTTCTGCCGCTACCGCGGCAGACTGGGCTACTGTTTCCAACAGATGTAAGGAAAGGAGGCCAGACCCGAGAGCACCCTACCCCGGACATTTCAACTTAGCCGGAGGGTGGACATCTGAACTTAGCTGAAGCAAGTCGTGGCGATTATGGGTCAAGAGGTATTGAGGCGAGCAACAATTTTAACTGCCGAATTGTGTGGAAATTCGAACGCATAGGAAGCCATTAGAGCGGCGATCGGACCCCCACCCCTTGCTTCTCTATCCCACGGAAACGGTCAAATGCCGTCAGAGATCATACTTTAGCGCCTTCTCTGACTCGTGCACCCGAGATTCTTTGAATAGGCGATCGATCAGTGCCAGCCGCACGTCGTCCGATAGCAACGGGAACCAGGACTTCACTTTGCCCGCGAGCCCCTTGCGCCTCGCCGGGTGCACTTTTTCTTTCTTGAGAAGTGCCACCAGTCTGTCGAAGGGATCGGCGTCGGATGCGGAGCGCTTGGTCGGAAATGCATCCTTTAGCGAACCTACCCGTTGGCAGTTGTGCCCGAGCGTCTGCAGATGACGGATCAGCGGATCGAAGCCCGTGTCGCGGGATAGAATCGCACACTCTGAGTCAGGGCTACCGACAAGTTCCTGCCCGAGATAGAACGCGATGTGGAAGTCGAGCGCGTTTGGTCCCTGGCCAGAGATCTTAATCCATTTCAGGCGACTCCCCAGAGGTTGAGCCTGTACAACCAGCTCCTCCGGCAGTTTCTTTTGCGTGATACCGTAGAAGATCATAACGCGCGCGCTGACCGGAACCTGTTTCAGGTCGACTTTTTGCACATTCTCTAGATCGACGAATAGCACCCGCTCAGTCATCGTCCGTGCTCCAGCTCAGTTCTCACCAAACCAGTTTCTCACGTGGAGGCGCCGCCGAGCCTTCAGTCGTGAATTCGAATGCGGCCCTGCTCGACAATCCAGAGCATGCCCGAGAGGCGCTCATGCGCCACGAGGGCCAAAATACTGCCGATGGCGCTTTCAACCACGCGATTCGACTGGCTCGCCAGGCGCAGTACGATAATTCCGGAATAGTGCGCCGGCGGGTAGTGCTGGATGTTGGCAAAGTCGAGGTCGAGAGTAACGAGGGCGCGCTCTTCGCGCACGCAGATGTCGATGACACGTGCGTCGCTTTCTCCACTGAGTGATTGATCGACGATCGAGTGGGCCTCGTGTCCAGCAGCGACAAAAACGCTGCTGAGCGACGGGGATAAATTCTCGTCGAGCTTGAATTTCAAGCGGCGGTGGGCACTACGCGCTCACGTGCCAATTCGGCGGCGTATGCGATCGCCGCGCTCACGTCTTCGACCTTGAGGGTTGGATAGAGCCGCACGAGATCAGTGGCACTGGCACCTGTCGCCAGATTATCGAGTATGACGGACACCATGATGCGCGTGCCGGCTATGCAGGCTTTGCCGTGGCAGACGGCGGGATCGGTGCGAACGCGAGATCGCCAGTCCATGGGCGCAGTATGCGCACCGAGCGTGCAGGGTCAAGGGTTCTCGTTAGAGCTGGATTCACAGAATTGGTGAACTTCTGGGTGAAGTTATACCGATATGGGAAAGCTTGTTTTGTGGTGTTATAAATACTGCCGATAAGAGATCGTTATCGTTCCATGACACTACTAAGACTAGTATTAACATAAGCTTGCAGAGACTCTCAGCGCCCCCTACACTGCACCTAAGATGACTTTTTTGACTCCTCCGCTCGCGCTCTCGCCGCTGTTCACGTCGCCGGCGGCGGCATTGGAAGATGCGCAACGTCTGTCCCAGGAAGCCGAAAACGCCGTGGCCGCCTTCTTCCATGAAGGCACCTCGCGCAACACGGCACGCACCTATAAAACCGCGCTGCAGTACTGGGGCGCCTGGCATGCACTGCGTTACGGTGCGGCCATCGAAGCGCCGGTGGCGCCCCATGTGGTCATTCAATTTATTGTCGATCACCTGGAACATCTCCCCGGGCTGCCCTCACCGGAGGTCTCCTCTTACTTGCCCTCCTCTAAAACCACCCAACATTTGTTGCCGCTCGCGATTGATCGGCTGCTGGTGGAACGCGGCTATAAAGCGCAGCTGGGGCCCTGGTCCATGGCGACTGTACAAACACGCCTGGCGGCGCTGTCCAAAGCCCATGACCAATACATCGCCGGCAACGCTCTTGTGCACATGGGCCCGGAGAAGAATCCTTTACGCGATCCACGAGTGCGGCAACTGATCAGTGCTGCACGTCGGGCCTATGCGAGACGCGGCAAAGAAGTCGTCCGGCCCGTGGCTGCCACGCGCCATGTCATGGACGCTCTTCTGGCGACATGCGGGGATGACCTGATCGGAAAACGCGATCGCGCGCTGCTGCTGTTCGGTTGGGCCAGCGGCGGCCGCCGACGCTCTGAAATCATCGCGGCGACGTTCGAGAATGTGCGGCGCGATGGCAATGGGTTTGTCTATGACCTGCGGCGTTCCAAAACCAATCAGAGCGGACGCAAGGACCCAAAGAATCTGAAACCCATCCAAGGCGCCGCGGCCGAGGCGCTCGCGGCCTGGATGCAGGCATTGCTGGAGTTTCGAATTACACACGGGCCGATCTTTCGGCGCATATTGAACGACCGGATTGTCGAGCCGCTCAAGGATGCCGCCGTGCGTGAGATCGTTCGCCGGCGAGCACGAATCGCCGATCAGCCCCTTGGAAAACTGTCCGCGCACTCGCTGAGATCGGGATTTGTCACGGAAGCGGGAAAACAAGGGATTCCCCTTGGAGAGACCATGGCCATGACCGGACATCGGAGCGTGCAGACCGTCATGGGTTATTACCAGAGTGGTGAGCTTTCGACGTCTCGGGCAGCACGGCTTTTGGATTTCGAAGACTGATCAGTATGCCCACGCATCCGATGTAGCTACCCGGCTATTGCCTCAGTACCAGGGACCCACATGATCGAGTAGCTGGAGAAGTCCGGCGAGCTAAACGGACGAGCTAGAACATGGAAACGATTGGCAACGATTTACGCCAAATGCAGCGCACCCCACTGACCGCATCTCACGTAGAGGCGTTGCGCGCAGCGGGCAAGGTCGTGACATATGCGGCGAGAGTGTTTCTCTCGCGGCCCGGCGAACCGATGGATCGCTTCACCTATATCGAGGAAGGCGAGGTCGAGGTAGTCAATCCCTATACCGACGAACGCCATTTGCCCTCCACGCTCGGTCCGACACAGTTTATGGGAGAAATCTCGTTCCTGAATGGCGGAGCCTGGTCGATGTCCATGCGCACGGTTCGCGACACCCGCGTGATCGAAGTGCCGCGAGAAGCGATGCTGACTATGATGTCCAGGATTCCCGAGATGTCAGACATCATTATCACTGTGTTTTCGGCGCGACGCCGACGACAGCTCGATGACAAAGACAGCAGCTTGCAGCTGATCGGAGAAGACGAGGACCGCAACGTGCGCCGGATCGCCGAGTTCGCGAGCCGCAACCGCATCCCCTACAGGTCATTGGCACTGGGAAGCCCCGAGGCAGAAGCGACTGCCGCGAGTTGCTCGATTGCTCGGGCGCAGCCCGCGGTTATTTTCGGGCGCGGCGTCGTCGTTGCCGATCCCACGCCGGACAACGTCGCGCGACTGCTCGGCCTCAATCTCGACTTCCGGGACGACGAAGCGTTCGACGTGCTCATCGTCGGCGGCGGCCCAGCGGGGGTCGCTGCGGGGGTCTATGCCGGCGCTGAAGGTCTGAGCGCGTTGGTTGTCGAAGACATTGCGATCGGCGGCCAGGCCGGAACCTTGAGCCGTATCGAAAACTACATGGGCTTCCCAACGGGTATTTCCGGTGCCGACCTAGTCTGGCGCGGCGAGGTGCAGGCGATGAAGTTCGGCACGCGCTTCGCGATGCCGCGCCGCGTCGGGCGACTAGAGAGGCTCGAGGATGAGAGCTTCTGCGCCACGTTCGACAGCGGACAGCGCGTTCGCGCCAAGGCTGTGGTGGTCGCGACCGGCGTACAGTACCAACGGCTGCCGATCGACCGCCTTGAAGACTTCGAGGGGGCGGGCATTTATTATGCCGCGACCGAGATCGAGGCGCGTTACTGCAAGGGAATGGACGCGGTCATTATTGGTGGCGGGAACTCTGCGGGCCACGCCGCCATGTTTCTTAGCCGCTCGGCGCGGTGCGTGCGCGTTCTCGTCCGCGGGGCGTCCCTGGCCGCTTCGATGTCGAGCTATCTCTCGAGCCGGCTGAAAGCGGATCCCAGGATCAAGATCGAATTCGGCGCCGACGTGACCGCTTTGCGTGGCGGTGACCATCTTGAGGAGCTGACCATCCGTAACGCCAAGACCGGTGCCACGCGCGCCGTCGACACTGGCGCGCTGTTCATCATGGTGGGAGCGTCGCCAAACACCGAGTGGCTCTCCGGGCTGGTGGATCTCGACGACAAGGGATTCGTGATCACTGGATCCGGCGCCGGCGTGCCGCCTTCGCCCTTCGCCACCTCGCTGCCCGGCATATTCGCGGTGGGTGACGTACGGGCAGGGTCGGTCAAGCGAGTTGCTTCCTCGGTCGGCGAGGGATCAGTCGTGATCTCCAAGGTCTGGGAGTTCGTCCACCGCAGAGACTAGCATCAGCGTGAGTTTCGTCGCTAAGTTACCAGTCTACCCATTATGCGCACTTCTTATGTCTAGTCACCGCGAGACGCGATAACAGATCGGCCTTTACGACCCACATGGCCTGGCAGCCGAAGTTGTTCAACGCCTGTCAGGGTGCGCACGCCGGCACTGACGGACTAGTTGCGATTTGAGAATGCCAGCGTCCTTTATGTTGTAGTAGTCTTTCTCTTCGTCGGCGACAGCCTAAAGCCTATGCATTCGGCAAATCTCTCGCAGATCGCCTAGCTCCAAAGTTTGCCGTAGATGCTCATCCGGCTTGGGCGTCGGTCTGGCTTTGCGGTCAACGAGCTGATACGTGCAGTTCTCAAATGCAAATGCGTCCGTTGTCGTAAAGGCTAACCGATACTCGTCCTGATAGGCAAAGCGCTTCAGCTTCGTCGTAACAATCAGGTCGGGCAATGCCCACACGTTGCCTGGCACATCTTCCGGCTTGTAATAAGCCACCCTGCGCGTAACATGCTTTCCCTCTTGCTTAGCGGCCCCGGGAAGAGCATCAACCCAGCGCCTAATGAAGGCCCGCGGATCCAGAATCTCAACACAGGAAACAGCATTGAATTCTTTCTTTAGGGTCTTCCGGTTTAAGTGTCGGTAAAAGTGACGGCTTTGTCACGCTACAAGGCCTAGATTCATAGGGTTTTCGGCGGATTTGGGGTGCGCGTACCTTTTGTGCCAAGAGTAGCGGTTGTAACAATTCAATCTCGCAGAATCAGTCACACGCGCGATCGCGATGTGCCGCCAATTGTAAGATTCCCGGGTAACTTTCAGGACCCAATCATTCAATAGCTTGCGCATCAATATGCTGCGCTGCCGAAGAGAAAGCGCTACTTTTGACATGAAAAGTACGCCTACCCCAATACGCCAGCCGCAACGCCGCTTTCCAGAGCGCCGTCAGCTTGCCTCCGGCATGGCACTCGACCCCGACGGCGCGCTCTTGCCTCACGATGGCGACGCGAATAGTCCTGGTCGCACCGAGCTGGCCGTCCTGACCCTGGGGGGGACGGCTGAACATCAGTGACAATGCGATTCATAGTGCGGTGGAGCAGGCTAAAACCGAAGGCTTCGATCGCACCGCGCTCTACCAACGGGTATTCGCCTTGGCGGAGCGCGCTCAAGGCCGCACGCTCTCGCGTGCATTGGTGCCGCGCATCCAGTTGCAAGGTCCGAAAATCACTCGAGCCTTGACCACCAACTGGTACGCTCACCGTGTTGAGGATCGATTCGAGCGCTGCATGGGCAGATGACGCGGTGGGCGATCGCTTCGCACTGGTGCGCCAGGGCAGGGATGTCCCCCGGCCTCGGATCATGAATGAGAATCCCTAGTCGCCCTCGTGAACCTCGTCGTCCACGCTACGCCTGGCGCGCGCAAACCCACGCCGGCCACCGGCAAAGAATTCCAGGAAGTGATGTGCTTCGGCGCTGTTGAGCTCACCGCGCTGCATGGTTGCCGCGGCGATTTGCCGCAGGTTTCCCACCGGCACATTCACCGCCCGGAATGCA
>ODAK010006378.1_pt1 | contig 11912 bp, 11 predicted proteins | sample 1539591 | NCBI WGS metagenome assembly ODAK01 (sample SAMEA3539303, study PRJEB22396) | soil metagenome | biome: tundra; feature: field; material: soil | place: USA | collected 2010-05 | depth 0.15 m | reverse complement strand
GTCGATCGCGAAGCCGAGATCGTTCAGCCGCCGGATCCGCGCGGCGACGGCGTGTCAGTCACCGGGCGCGAGCTCCTCCTCGGCATGGAGCTCATCCCAGAGCTGGCGGTAGCGGCTATGGACGCTCTCCGCCTCCCGGATCGCCTCCTCGTAGTCGGTGCCGGCCGGCGAGTCGTGCCGGGCGAACGCAGCCAGGTCGGCCAGTCCAAAGGCCACGTTCTCGACCAGCACTTCGAGGTCGTACTCGCGCTGCCCATCTGAGAGCTGGTCGTGGGACTCGCTCGTCTCGGCATCGACGAGATACGCCTGGATCAGGTCTCCGTCGCGTCGGAAGAGGGTGTTGGCGAGCGAGCAGTCGCCCCAGTAGACACCACCCCGATGGAGATCCACGAGGAGCGAGGCCATCGCGTCGAGGAGCCGATCCCGGCCACCCGACGGACCGGCCGGCAGGCGCATGAGCAGGCGCCGGTACTGGAGCGAGTGAGCCAGGAACTCGGTCACCAGGATGGCGCTGTCACCCCCCGGCAACTCGGCCAGCCCGAGCGGCAGGACGGCCGGGAGCAGGAGCGTCTCGAGCCGGCGCAGGACCTCGTATTCGCGCCGGGCGATCTCGATCGGCTCCTCCTTCAGGGCGATCAGCCGATCCTCGTCCTGGACGAAGCGGACGAGGTGCCGCGAGGGACCAATCGGCAGCTCGCGCAGGTCCGCCCGGCCTGCAGTCCACGATTCGAGCGGCAGCTCCCAGGGCAGGCCAATCAGGGTTGGCGAGGCACTCCGCAGGCGCAGCCGCGGAAACCTGCTTGAATCGGGCGTCGTCATGGCGTCCGTCGGACCGTCGGGCCGGAGCCGCCCTCCGGGCTAGAGCCGCTTCCTCAGGTAGGCCGTCAGGTTCGCGTCATAGCCCAGCGAGTCGTACAGGTGCCGGGCCGCGGGCCGGTGATGGCCGGCGGTGATCTCAACGAAGGCGGCCGAGCGCTCCCGACCGATGCGCTCGGCCTCGGCCATCAGGACCCGGCCGATGCCACGATCCCTGACCGCCGCGTCGACCACCAGCGCCACGATCCGCACGAACGAGTCGTCGTGCTCGAAACGGGGCACGACATGCACGGCGATGAAGCCGAGGATCTCGCCGTCGTGGTCGGCCACGATCACGGACGAGTCCGGCCCGTCGAAGCGGGCGAGGCGCGTTTCGACAGCCGACGCACCGGCGGGGTAGCCCTCTTCAGTGAAAAGTGCGGCGATCCGCTGAGCGTCAGCGATGGTCGCGAGCCGCAGGGTAACATCGGTCTCGATCATGGCTTCGATGGTACCCCGTCGCGGCTGACTGGCGCCGGGTCGAGCAGGATCAGGAACGGCCCGGCGCGCGGACCATTGAGGAGGAGCCGGGCAGGGCCGAATGGGCCCGTCCCGGAGCGCGTCGCCAGATGTGCGGGAATCGCGTCGAGGCCGGGCACGCTCAGGTAGAGCACGACCAGGCCTTCACCGTGCCTGGCGAGCGCCCCGGCGAGGCGGCCCTCGGTGTCCGGCTCGAGCAGCGCGATCTTGGGTGCCCCGTTGGTTGAGCGGCGGACCGACGCTCCGAGGAGCGAATCCCGGGTCGCCTCTACGAATGTCGTCCCGAACTGTGGTCCGATCGTTGCCTCGGCGCGGTCGAGCTCGACCGTCGCCCAGCCAACTGCCGCGATGTCGATCTGCTCCTCGACCTGTGGCCCGGATTCGGGCGCGAGAGTCACGTCCAGGATGGGGGCGCCGGCTGCGTCATCGCTCCGGGGCCCAAGCTCGATCCTCGCCGAGGGAAGGTCGGCGACCCCTTCAGCGATCGAGACGCCGATCGATTCGAGGAGGGGCGCAAGACCGCCATCGGTCCAGCGGATCAGCAACCGAGCGTCTGGCATGCGGCTCGAAGGATACGGCGCCCGCTGCAGCTCCCTTCGAGGGGGCCCGAGCCCGAGACCATCTCCGCGAGGGACGGCTGGCATGAACGACGACCCCGAATTCAAATGCTCCACTCGAGACCTGCTGGAGCTCGGGTCCGACCGGACTCCGGACCTCACGATCCATGCCGTCATCCTCGCGGTCCGCACCACGCTACAGGAGCGGGATCTCCGGATCCCGTGGAGGAACGCCCCCATGTCCAATCTCACGCGACTGGGGCTAGGGCGTCCTGATTCCGGGTGCATGGTCACTGTGAGCACAAGCACCCGCCGCAACGTCCCATCTCGAAGTCACCATGTCGCGCTCGCCGTGGATCCTGGGTGCCTGAGCTCAAAGCGTGCTCGGGACGGTCTGGGTGCACGATCGACCGCAGTCGGGGCGCCGGCTCGACCCACCCGGTTACGCTCAGAGCGACCATGCACCCGGAATGAACCGGCTCAATGCGCGGTGAAGCCTGGGCCGAAACCTGCGGGACCGAGGGGCCTGGGATCGGCCTCGGAGCCCGAACGGCCTCAGCTGCGCTGGGCCACGAAGAGCGTCGCCCCGGACGGCAGGTCGATGATCCCGGGCTCGCCGATCCCGGCGAGCTGGAACAGGTTGGCGAAGCCGACGTGATCCCACAGACGGGTGCCCTGGAAGAGCTGGTCGAGCTGGATCCCCCACATCATCGCGCCGTGGAGCGAGCGCGACTCGTCGATCGATTCGGGCAGGCACCAGTCGAGGACGATGAGACGACCACCCGGTCGGACGCAAGCCCAGCCGGAGCGCAACGTGGCGACCGGGTCAGGCAGGTCGTGCAGGGTGTCCTGGAAGTAGACGAGGTCGAACTGGGCTGGCCAGGGCAGATCGTCGGCGGGCCGGGCTTCGATCGAGATCCGGCTGCTCAGGCCGACCTCCTGAACGTGCCGACCGGCCCGAGCCAACGAGTCGGGCTCGGATTCGACGCCCACCAGTCTGGTCTCCGGGAATCGGGTCGCCACCGCAATCAGCCAGCGACCGCCGCCGCAGGCCACGTCAAGGATCCGACCACCACGGGTCAGCTCGGCGGCCAGGTCCGGCAGCGCGGCGAGCCCCTCCTGGAAGAACACTGCGATGTCCTGGGCCGTGAGCGTCTCGATCGCCCGGTGGTAACGCGCCGGCCGGCCATCGATCGGCCGACCCGACCGGGCAAACTCGATAAGTCCTTCGTAGTCGAGGCTGCTGACCACGGTCGACACGAATTGGCCGCCGAGATATTCCGGGCGCTGGTCATCGAGCAGGATCGCCGCGACAAGCTCGTCCATGCTCGCCCGTTCCCCGTCGAACTCGACCAGGTCGACTGCATGGGCGAGGCGTACCCAGGTGTCCACGACCTCGGCCTGGCAACCCGCCTGGGCGGCCAGGCCGGCCGGGGTCAGGCCGGACGGCGCAGCCGCTCGAATCCGGCGGAAGAGCCCCAGGTCCAGGCCGACATAGACCGCCCACGCGCGATAGAACCCGGCCAGGCTGGCAGCCAGATCGTCGAAGCGATCGTCGATCGACATGGGCCTGATTGTCTCACGCGCTGTATCTCATTCCCCTGCCGAACGGCGATCCGAATTACTGGCTAATGCGAAGTAGCCAATGACGCCCGAACCGATTACGATAGGTCGACTGCAGCATCTCCGAAGGAAGCACCGAACAATGTCCAGCCTCGCCCGCCCGGTCGGTCTTGGGCTCGCCGCCCGCGATGATGTCGGAGATGTGGTTGGCTGGGCCCGCGATGCGCGCGACGCGGGCCTCGATTCCGTGTGGGTCCACGACTCGTATTTCGAACGCGACGCAATCACCTTCGTGACCGCCATCGCCCTGGCCCTCGAGCTCGACGGCGAGTCGGGCTTCCGGGTGGCCCTCGGCGCCGTCAACCCGAATACCCGTCACCCGGTCGTCCTCGCAATGACCGGCTCGGCCCTCGACGAGATCCTGCCCGGCCGGATCGTGATGGCCCTGGGCACCGGGTTGCCGCTGCGCCTGAAGCAAATGGGGATCCCCTATTCGCCCGAGGCCGCCCTCGACGGCGTTTCGACCGCGATCGACCAATTGCGCCAGCTGTGGCGCGGCGAGCGCCTGCCATCGGCCACGCCCGGCCTGCCGCCGATCCAGCCCATGTTCCCGCCAACTCATCGGATCCCGATCCATATCGCAGCCTATCGCCGCGAATTCGTGACCCTCGCCGGCCAGAAGGCCGACGGCTACATCGCCCGACCGGCCGAATCAATCGCATCCCTGCGTGGGATCCTGGAACGATTGGCCGCCGCCGCGGTCGAGGCAGGGCGCGATCCTGGCGAGCTCGAGACGGAAGGCTACCTCCTGTCGCTGGTCGACTCGACCCGGCGTGAGGCGCTCAATCGGGCCAAGCGCGAGCCGTTCGTGATCTACATGATGTCGGTGCTGGGCGACGTGTCCCTCAAGCGGGCCGGTTTCGAATCCGAGCTGCGCGACCGAATCGGGGCCGCCTGGCGCGCCGAGGATTACCACGGCGCCGGTGCCCTGATCCCGGACGAGCTGCTCGACGCGTACATGCTGTGTGGCACGCGTGAGGACGTGGCCGCCAAGGCGATGGCCTTCCATACCGACGCCGGCCTCGGCCTGCCGCTCCTCCAGCCGGTCCTCCAGGAGGATCGCCAGATCAACGAGCTGATCGCCGCCGCGGCGCTCTACGCGGGCCTGCCTGAGCCGACCACGAGCCGGGCCACCGCCGCACGCGCGTCGGCGGCAGTCGCGGCGCCCGCCGGGGCCGCAGCGGGCTCCGTCGGGGTCAGTGAGTCCGAACCGATCACGGCTGGAATGGGTTCCGTCGGCCTGGCCGACGATCGGCGTCTTGGACTGGCAGACCGAGCGTCACGACGTCTGGGCGCCGTGTGGGAAATCCTTCGGCCGTTCGCCTATACCGCCTCGGTGATTCCCGTCCTGACCGGCGGTGCGCTCGCCGCGGTCGACCACAACTTCAGCTGGTTGCCCTTCGCGGCAGCGCTCCTTGGTGGGGTCCTGCTCCACTCGGGCACGAACATCGTCAACGAGATCTACGACGTCCGAAAAGGCATCGATACGATCACCTCGCCGCGAGCCAGCCATGCCCTGCTCAAGGCCCGCTTGACCGAGCGCCAGGCGTTCGTAACCGCCTTCGTCGCGTTCGGTCTGGCCATCACCATCGGGATCTACCTGATCGCCCTGCGCGGGCCCGCAATCATCGGCCTCGGCCTGGCCGGACTGCTCGGCGGCTACTTCTACACGGCTCCCCCGTTCGAATACAAGTTCCGCGCACTGGGCGTGCCGCTGGTGTTCCTGCTCATGGGACCGCTCATGGTCGTAGGCACCTACTTCGCGGTCACCGGAACGTGGAGTGCCACCGCGCTCGCCGCCTCGGTGCCAGTGGGCTTGCTGGTTGCCGCGATCCTCGACGGCAACGAGTGGCGTGATATCAACGAGGACAGCCGGGCCGGGATCTCGACTCTGTCGGCGCGGATCGGCCGCGAGCGGGCACACTACTTCTACGTGGCCCTGGTGCTCGGTGCGTACATGGCCCTCGGACTGACGGTGGCGGTGGGCTGGCTGCCGCCCCAGACACTCCTGGCGATCGTGTCGTTGCCGTTCCTCGCCCAGGTGATCCGCTCGGCCGAGCTCGGCGCGAGCGGTCAGCAGCGGGCAATCGCAATGATCGACGTCCAGACGGCTCGACTGCACCTCACCTTCGGGTCCCTGCTCGTGATCGGCATCCTGCTCTCGGCAGTGCGCCTGCATGCCTAGGCGCACAACGGGCGACACGGCGTCCGTGGTGCGATCCGGCTCGATGGGCCCGGGCACAGTGCCGCTCGCCCTTGGCCTGCTGGGGGCCGTCGCCGCGTTCAGCGCCACGTTCAACGGACCGCGTGACCGGTTCTGGAGCCGGATGACCCGGACCGGCATCGGCCTGGGGAGCTTTGCGCTCCTCACGTCGAACCGATCGCGGCGGCTGCGACCGCGCTGGTGGCATGTCCCAGCCGGGCTCGCCTCGGCTGGCCTGCTGTACCTGACGTTCCGGACCGGTGATCGATTTGCGCGCCGGTTCGTGCCCGGCGGCGACGCTCAGATCCGCGCTATCTACGCCCTCCGAACGCTTCGACCGAAACCCGAGATCGCCGCTCGACTTGCCCTGCTGATCGGGCCGGCCGAGGAAATCTTCTGGCGCGGCCTGGTCCAGTCGGCGCTGATGCGCCGTTACGGACGCTGGCCCGGGGCGGCGCTCGCCGCCCTCGCCTACGGCGGCGTGCACGTCGTGACCGGCAACTTCACGCTGATCGGCGCGGCCGGGGTAGCCGGGGCCCATTGGTGCGCGCTCTACGCGGCCGGTGTCCCGCTTGGAGCGTTGATCGTCAGCCACACGACCTGGGACATCTGGATCTTCCTGCTCCAGCCGACCGGCGAAATCGATGCAATCGACGGCTCGGGACGGGTCTCGAGGCTAAGCAGGACCGGCGGACCCGCCTGATTCGGGCGCGTCGAGGGTGGCTCGACCCTGGCAAGGGTGCCGGCACGACCCCACCTCGCGGGCGCAGACCAGTCAGGCCCGAATGCAACGAACCCGGGTCGGGCCGTGTTATGAACGAGTGATGGACGCGACAACCCGAACCGCGGCGCGCGAGGAGGTCGACCTGCGGCCGACCCTCGCGACCGACCTAGACGGGACCTTCCCGGCGTTCGTCGAGGCCGAAGGCTCGCGGATCTACGGGATTGCCCTCCGGCTGAGCGGCCGGCCCGCCGACGCCGAGGATCTTGCCCAGGACACACTCGTGCGGGCCTACCGGGCGTTGTCCGGCTGGGACGCTGGTCGGATCCGGGAGCTCGCCGTGCGGCCCTGGCTGGCCAGCATCGTGGTCAACCTGGCCCGGAACCGGGCGCGCTCGCGAATGAGCCGGCCCTTCACCGTGAGCCTGCTCGATGAGCTCGCCCACCCCCGAATCCCAGTTCGCGAGACGCCCCACGGTCGGCTCGAACGGCGGGAGGCAACGGAGGCCTGGGCGGCCCGGTTGCTGGCCCTGCCGGAACGCTATCGAGCGCCACTCGTCCTGCGCCACGTCGACGGCCTCTCGTACGAGGAAATCGGGGAGGCCCTGGACCGACCCGCCGGCACGGTCAAGGCGCAGGTCCATCGTGGGATCGCCATGCTCCGCTCCGCACTGGCGGCCGAAGGGGCGACCGACCGCCCAGCCGAATCAACCGCCGAACCCCAAGCCCCACGCACACCCGGCGTTGGACCCGAATCCGTACCCGTCCCCCTGGAGGTGGTCCCGTGACCTCATCGACGAATCCGCCCCCGGCGGCACCCGACGCCCTCATCGAGGCCGCCCTCCACGATCTCGCCGTGGCTGCACCGAAAGGCCTGTCTGATCGAACCCTGATCGCCGTTGGCCTGGCCGATGCCTACGCCCCGATCGACACCGCCATCGGCCAGATCTGGGTGGCTTTCAACGGCCTCGGCGTGAGCTCGGTCGAGTCGGCGGTGTCCGCCGCCGCGTTCGAGGCCCGGGCGCTCGCAACCCGGGGCCGCCGCGCCCACGGCGTAGGCGTCCTTCCGCCACGCCTGGCGAGTGCCATCCAGCGTCGGTTGGCGGGCGATCGCCGGGTAAACATCCCCCTGGACCTCCGCGGCCACACGGCATTCGAGACGGACGTCTGGATGAAGGCCCTCGAGATTCCGCGCGGGGAAGTCCGGCCGTACGGCTGGATCGCGGCCGAGATCGGCCGGCCGAAGGCAGTCCGGGCAGTGGGCACAGCGCTGGGCCATAACCCCGTGCCCCTGATCGTACCCTGCCACCGGGTGGTCCGCAGCGACGGCATGCTCGGCCAGTACTCGCTCGGCGGGGCGGCCAACAAGCGGACCCTGCTCGCGTCGGAAGGCCTTGATCCGGACGGCATGGAGGGGCTCGCCCGGTCAGGCATCCGCTACATCGGCTCCGACACGACCCGGATCTACTGCCTTCCGACCTGCCACAACGCGCAGCGAATCGCTGAAAAGCACCGGGTTGCCTTCCGATCTGCCGGCGATGGGGCCAGGGCGGGCTATCGGGCCTGCCGTGAATGCCGCCCGGCAGCCGCCGCCTGACCCGACGGCCGGGGCGACCGCCTGAACCACCCAGTCTGGTCCGCCAACAGGCTGATCCGCACTCGATGTATGCTGCACACTTGGACCAGCCAACTGAGCCAAGTTTAGCCGAGGGCAATTACCTGCGGGTCCGCAGCAGCGCCGGCCCGCTCGCGATCTGGCTCGGCCTGCTGGTTCTTTATTTTGTGTGGGGCTCGACCTACATCGGCATCCGTCTTGCCGACGAGTCCATCCCGCCGTTCCTGATGGCAGGCACCCGATTCCTGATGGCCGGCGCCGCCCTCCTGGCCTGGGAAGTGCTCGCCGTCCGCCGGATCGGGCGCGGTCCGGCGATGCCGGCGGGAGAGCGGCCAAGCCTGCCAACAGCCCGTCAATGGCGGGACTCGGCGATCGTTGGGGGCGCTCTCCTGCTGGGTGGGATGGGCCTGGTGGCGCTCGGCGAGCGGACCGTCCCGGCCGGGATCGCCGCCTTCCAGATTGCCCTCCTGCCGGTCTGGATCGCCGTCCTCGGCCGGATCTTCTTCGGCAATCGGCTCGCTCCGGCGGTCGTTCTGGGAATCGTGGTTGGGCTGGGCGGCGTCGTGATCCTGGTCGGTCCGTTTGGTTCCTCCGGCGGACCGGCGTTCGACCCGTTTGGCCTCCTCGTACTGCTCTGCTCACCGATCTGCTGGGCCGCGGGTTCGCTCTACTCGAGCCATCGCGCTGTCCTGCCGCACCGTCCGCTGACGGCCACCGGGCTCCAGATGGTGTGCGGCGGCACGCTGCTCCTGATCGCCGCCGTGCTGACCGGGGAGCTGCGCGGATTCGAGATCGCCGCCGTAACCGGTCGATCCATCCTTGGACTGGCCTACCTCACGACGGTCGGCAGCCTGGTCGGCTTCACCACGTACGTGTGGCTGCTGCGCGTTGCGCCCCTGCCCAAGATCGCGACCTATGCCTATGTCAACCCGATCGTGGCCTTCGTCCTGGCCGGGCTGCTGCTGGGCGAGACGATCGAGCCGCGGACCGCCCTGGCCGGGGCGGTGATTGTCATTGGCGTTGCCCTGATCGTGACTGCTCGAGGTCGGCCGAGCCGCGAGCCTGATCCCGCGACCGCGAGTGCCGATCCTGCCGGGGCCCATTGATCCGGCCGAGGTGACCTCCCCCTGACGTCGCCGCCGGGCATGGGCTCACCCCGCGTCGGTCCGTTCGAAGCCCTGGGCCGGCCAGGGCTCACAGCGGAGGGACCGGTCCTCCCGGTACCCCAGGGCGTAATCGGCCTGGATCAGGGTATGGAGCTGGCTCGTGCCCTCGTAGATCACGGCCGCCTTCGAATTGCGCAAGTACCGTTCGACGGGGAATTCGTTCGAGTAGCCGTTGGCACCGTGGATCTGGATCGCATCGAGCGCAGCCTGGACCGAGTGCTCGGTGGCATGCCATTTGGCCAGGCTTGTCTCGCGGGTATTGCGCAGCCCCCGGTTCTTGAGCCAGCCGGCGCGCCACACGAGGAGCCGGCCGATCTCGGTCCCGGCCGCCATCTTGGCAATCATCTGCTTGACCAGCTGGTGCCGGCCGATCTCAGCGCCGAATGTCTGCCGCTCGTGGGCGTACTTGAGGCTCGCATCGAGACAAGCCTGGGCCAGGCCCACCGCTCCCGCCGCCACGGTGTAGCGGCCCTGGTCGATCGCGCTCATCGCGATCAGGAAACCCTCGCCTTCCTCGCCCAACCGGTTCTCAACCGGGACTTCGCAATTCTCGAGATTGACGATGCCGGTGTTCCCGGCATGGATGCCGAGCTTGCCGTGGAGGGTGCCGGTCGCCAGTCCCTTGAAGCCTCGCTCGACGATGAAGGCCGTCACCCCGCGATGCTTCTTCGCTCGGTCGACGGTCGCGAAAACGAGGAAATGGTCGGCGATATCGGCCAGGCTGATCCAGATCTTCTGGCCGTTCAGCCGATAGACATCACCGTCGCGCCGGGCGGTGGTCTGGAGCGCGCCAGCGTCGGTTCCCACTCCCGGCTCAGTCAGGGCAAAGGTGGCCAGCTTCTCGCCGCGAGCCTGCGCCACGAGGTACTTCTGGCGCTGCGTCTCGGTCCCCCACTGGAGCAGCGTGAGCGAGTTCAGCCCGACGTGCACGCTCTGGACAACCCGGAAGGCGGTATCGGCCCGTTCGAGCTCCTCGCACAGGAGGGCGAAGCTGATGTAGTCCATGCCCAACCCGCCGTACGCCTCCGGGATCGGGGCGCCCAGGAAGCCGAGCTCGGCCATCCGTGAGAAGACCTCGGGATGCGCCTCGCCGCGGCTGTCCCAGTCCCGGATATGGGGCAGGATTTCGGTCTCTGCAAACGCCCGGGCGCTGGCCTGGACCAGCTGGTTCTCAGCGCTTAGCCCGAAGTCGATCACGAGGGTTGAACCTCCGGGGAGTGGGACCGGAACGTGGCCATTGTGCATCGCCAACAGGCCGATCGTGGCCGGTCGCCCCGCGACCGGGACGGCGGTCCCGGCCGCGAGCCGGTATCCTCGCTGGATGGACCCCATGCCGCCCGCCGCCTCGATCGCTCCGACCGGTGCGGACCTGCGCGCCGTGGCTGGACCGAACCTGACGCCCGTCCTCGGCCGCTACTTCGAGCGTAGCTGGAGCCACGGGATCGGCCATCGCCTGTTCGACACGGACGGCAAGAGCTATCTCGACTTTGCCAACGGCATCGCCGTCTCGGCCCTCGGCCACCGCCACCCGGCCGTGACCAGGGCAATCCATGAGCAGGTCGACCGGCTGATCGTGCCGACCGCCGCGATCGGCTACGCAGAACCAGTCGTTCGCCTGGCAGTGGAGCTCGCGGCAACCTTCCCCGAACCGCTCGACACGGTGATGTTCCTGAATTCCGGGTCGGAGGCGATCGAGGCGGCCCTCAAGCTTGCCCGACGGACCACCGGCCGGGCCGGGATCGTCGCGTTCCGAGGTGGCTTCCACGGCCGGACGCTGGGCGCGGCCTCGGTCACGAGCTCTGCCCTGAATTACCGGGTGGGCTATGAACCGCTTCTGCCCGGCGTTCATCTCCTGCCGTTCCCGGCCGCCTACCGCGATTTCGACGGCGACGAGGAGCGAGCGACGGCGGTATGCCTCGCTGCGCTCGATGCCCTCGTCCGGACGACCATCCCGGCCGAGGGCATCGCCTCGATCCTGATCGAGCCGATCCAGGGCGAAGGCGGCTACACCCCGGCTCCCGCCCCGTTCCTGAGGGCCCTCCGGGCGTTCAGTGCCGAGCACGGCATTGTCCTGATCGCAGACGAGGTCCAGACCGGCTATGGCCGGACCGGCCGGATGTGGGCGTTCGAGCACTCCGGCATCGTGCCCGACGTGGTCTGCGTGGCCAAGGCCATCGCCAACGGCCTGCCGCTGTCGGCGATCGTCAGCCGGCGCGATCTCCAGGAACGCTGGGACCGGGGCGCCCACGGCAGCACATACGGCGGCAACCCGGTTGCCTGCGCCGCGGCGCGAGCCGTGCTGGCCACGATCCACTCGGAGCAGCTCGTCGAGAATGCCGCCGCCCGGGGGGCCGAGCTGACCCGCGGCCTCCAGGCGATCGCGGCCGAGGACCCTCGAATCGGCGACATCCGGGGGCCCGGCCTGATGATCGGGATCGAGTTCGTCAAGGACCGCCGAACGAAGGAACCCGACGAAGCGCTCGTCAGCGCGCTCGTGGCCGGCTGTGCCGATGCGGGCCTGCTCGTACTGTCGTGCGGCCGCGACCACAACGTCATCCGGCTGATCCCGCCCATCGATGTCAGCCCGGCGGAAGTCGGCGAGGCGCTCGGGATCCTCGATCGGACACTGGCTTCCGTGCTCGGCTAGAGCAGCCGGACGTGCGCCGCGGACAGCGAGCGCTCGCCGGCGGGGG
>ODAK010006377.1_pt1 | contig 11912 bp, 15 predicted proteins | sample 1539591 | NCBI WGS metagenome assembly ODAK01 (sample SAMEA3539303, study PRJEB22396) | soil metagenome | biome: tundra; feature: field; material: soil | place: USA | collected 2010-05 | depth 0.15 m | reverse complement strand
AACCGCCCCAGTTTCGCCCCAGATTGGATCGTTTTGGAGCGCTTCGGATGGCGTCGACTTCGACGGAAATGCCGATAAAACATGGCAGACGAAAATGGGGCCACCGCTCATAACGGTCTGGTTGGAGGTTTGAAGCGGGCGCGCTGAACGCCAACCCATTAGGATGTGCGCTTGTCAGAGCAGGAGGTCTATAGGTTTGGGCGCCGCTGCTGAAACGCCTTGAAATCCAATGACGGGTTCTAAGCCCAAACCTTCGTGCAAGCTATTGAGTCTGCTCAATTCACGCGCTTCCCTAGGGAGCGCCAATAAAATCAATAGTTTAGCTGTTTCAGCAAGCTCCCGCACCCATTGTTGGGAAGGTTTTGGGGAGTATACAACGACGTTCACCGGCGTCCGCGTTAGTTCGCCGGCTCGCAATCGCCTCACGCAACATCACGTCGGAAGTGCCGAGACATACGTCGCCATTCGGCGTGGTGATGATGCGCACTATAACCGCGCTTCGCCCGTGGAGGGACGCAATGTTGCGATCGAGCAGCGATAGGCAAGTAGCTTCCTTAAGCGGTTCGGATGTTTCAGCTTGCGCAGCGACCCAGCTACGATCTCAACCCGGCGCGCGCTGCCGCTCCAACAAGAAGCGCAACGTCAGGCGAGCACATTCCTCGGCTTTGGCGAATGCCAGACCCTGGCTCGCGCTATTGACGATGTCGAGACGGGCATCCGGCGCGTGATCGGTCCAGAAGCGGGCCTCTTCGAGCGGCAGCTTCACCGTTCGGGACGGGGCGATGAACAGCAGCGGGACCAGCAAGTTGGCGAGCAGCTCCGCGGTGACCTCGATCTGCGGGACGATCATCGCCGACCATTCGTGCCACACCCGCCTCGCGGTGCGCGCCCATTCCTGTGCGTACCAGGTGCGCGCTGCCCCGCTTACTTCGTCAGCTGCAAGGCGGCTCGCCTCGGTCTTGCGAATATAATGCTCAAGGCTCGGCGCCGACACGATGGCGTCCGTCATCGACGCGGCGCCGGCGGCCATCTCCTTGGCCATCACACCCTTCACGCCCAGATTCGACGAACAGGCGACGATACTTCGCACGCGCTGTGGGCTGCGGCTGTAAATATAGGGCATCACCATGCCACCCATCGACTCGCCGACGAAGTGTGCCCGTTCGATTTTTGCTGCATCTAGAAACGCGATGAGATCGTCGTGGTATTGAGCCAGCGACCAGGCAAATCCGGGCGCTGGAATGTCGGATTTTCCGCAGCCGCGTAGGTCAGGCCGCACGACCCGGAAGTGGCGAGCGAGGATCGGAATCCACGCGAACCAAAACCGGCTGTTCCGGCAATAGCCGTGCATCATCACGACGGTGTCAGGCTCACTCCACGGATCGGTGAAGTCGTCGACGCGATAGAAAATCTTCGCCCCGTCGGGCAGGCTCACATATGGCATTGCCTCATCCTGGCTCGTCGCTGGGGTCGTACATCACGCCGGCGGCCCGGAAGCCTCCGTCGATGTTGAGAACGTGTCCGGTCACGTAGGTGTTCTCGTTGGAGACGAGGAACGCGACGCCCGCAGCAATCTCCTCCGGCTGCGCGTAGCGCTTGATGGCGAGCCGCGACAGCATGGCGGCTTTCTGTGCCGCACCGTGCGCCGTACGCTCGACCTGCGTGGGACCGGGCGCAACCGCGTTCACCAGAATGCCGAATGGAGCGAGTTCGAGCGCCATGGTCTGGGTCAAATTGATGATCGCGGCTTTTGACGCGCCGTAGGCGGCGCGTCCAGTGCCACCCTGCTGGCCGGAGATCGACGTGGTGTTGACGATGCGCCCGCCACGTTGGCGCATCAGCCTAGCCGCCGCCTGGCCGCATAGGAACACACCATAGAGGTTGGTGCGCAGAATGGCGTCGAACGCCTCAAGCGGCATGTCGAGGAACGGGGCGCGGGTCGTTATTCCGGCATGACTGATTTGAATGTCGAGTTGCCCAAAGCGCCGTTCGACATCTGCATACACGTTTTGCACTACTTCCGGATTGGCGACGTCGAGGGCGAACGCGGCGGCGCTGCCGCCTTGCGCCACAATGTGCTTCGTCGTGTCCGCCGCCTTGCCGATATCTATGTCGGTCACCGCTACGGTCGCGCCGTCCGCCGCGAGCCGCAGCGCAATCGCGCGGCCAATCCCGCTGCCCGCGCCGGTAACGAGTGCCACACGACCTTTTAGATCACTCATGTTCATTCGCTTCCGTTGTCGAAGCGACGATTATAGGAGCTAATATACGCGTTCATCGATAGTTTCAGATGCGCTCTCAGCAGATCGATGAGGTCATCACGCCGGCCCCGCGCGGCGGAGCGGTAATATTGTCCAAATTCTTTGAGCTGAGAGGCAATAGAGGTCCTTGGCAGGCCAAGCAATAATTTCATACAGTATTGTAAACTACAAAACCAAATGGCGGAAATGGGGGGAGCATGCCTGGGTTGACGCGCCGAGCGGCTATCGCCTTGTCCGGAGCGGCGCTCTTCGCTTCTCGCGCGGGCGCCGACACGGGCTATCCCAATCGCCCGGTTCGAACGGTGGTGCCCTTCCCCCCGGGGGGCACGACCGACGTCATCGGCCGCATTGCGGCCGACGGTCTGGGCACCGAACTGGGCCAGCAATTCTATATCGATAACCGCGGCGGCGCTGGCGGCACGCTGGGTGCGGACGCGGTGGCTAAATCTAAACCTGATGGCTATTCGCTGCTAGTCTTCCACAGTGGGCTGACCTATGGCCCAGCGCTGTTCAAGCACCTGAACTACGACGTCTTAAAAGATTTCACTCCGATATCGTTGCTGGGTGTAGCGCCAAGCGTGCTCGTTATCACCCCCAGCCTGCCATTCTATAGCGTCGCCGATCTGGTCGCGGCGGCCAAGAATAAGCCAGGTGAAATCAATTACGACTCCGCCGGCGTGGGCAGCTCAGGCCATCTCGCGGTCGAACTTTTTCAATCGGTCGCCGGCGTGAAGGTGACGCATATTCCGTTTCGCGGCGGCGGTCCTTCGGTCCTCGCTGTGATCGCCGGTCAGGTGCAATTCATGATCGAAACCGCCGGCTCAATTATGCAACAAATCCAGTCCGGCACGCTGCGCCCGCTCGCCGTGACGAGCGAAGCGCGTCTCCCTGAATTGCCGGATGTCCCGACCATGAGAGAGGCCGGCCTTCCCGACTACGTCTACTCGACTTGGTATGGGCTGTTGGGGCCAGCCGCAATGGATCCCACCATTGTCGAGACGCTCAACAAGGCATGCGCGAAAGTGGCGGTCAAAGTGGACGTCAAAATGAAGCTGGCCAACGCTGGAATCGATACAGCCGCTTCGAGCGCCGCGCAATTTGCACAAATCATCCGCGACGATCTCGACAAATGGACTAAGATCATTCACGCAGCCGGCATTCAGCCGCAGTAGCCGAGCAGGCGTTCGGGGCAATTCTAGACATCGCGGCGCCGACACACCGCGTTTGGCCATCAATACTTCCCTTCTGGACCTGGTGGGGATAAAGAACTCTTCCGTTTCCCAAGCTGCGTATGCCCCTCAGTCCCGGGAACAATGGGACAACGAAATTGGTACCCAGAAAGTACCCAGGACGGAAATTCTCTTCGCGGTCCCGTAGCTCAGCAGGATAGAGCAGCGGTTTCCTAACGCGCTCTCTGCCCTCTGCGCTGCTGCACATAGCAAGACATATGTGCCTGTGACAGCTAACGTTTTTGGATTTATCCATGAACGTCGCTGCTCATTGAAAAACGCAGCAACGCCGCAGCGACGGGAGCCTATACCGTGCCTAAAATCCGTCTGACCGAGCTCAGCGTAAGAAACGCAAAGCCGCTCACCATGCAGTATATGCTTTGGGATGCCACGCTCCCGAATTTCGGCGTGCGTGTCAGCCCAGGCGGTACCAAGAACTTCACCGCCATGCTGGGAGCTCGACAAGAGCGCGTCAGCATCGGACGCTTTCCGATCATTTCATTGGCGGAAGCACGCATTAAAACTAAGGCCCTCATGGCTGAACGTACGCTCGGGCAACATCAGGCAAAGACGATTAAGTTTGAAGAGGCGTACGAACTCTTTAAGAGCCAGCATTGCGCCCGCAAGAAGGCCCGTACGTCTCACGACTAAGTGCCACGAACAGACGAAAAGATCGCGCTCTCCTAAAGTCTGCTTAACGCCCTTAGGCGAATGGGCGGCTTAAGCTCGGTAGCAGTTTGCATGTGCGCTTTTCGATCTAATCCTCGGGCCTAAGGCCGGCGATTGTGAAACCGCCATCCACACCAATGATCTGTCCGGTGATATGCGAAGCTGAGGGCGAAGCAAGGAAAAGAACGAGATCGGCGATCTCTTCCGGACGCGAATAGCCTGTTACGGGCATCGCGCGTCGCCAAGCGTCGCGGCGCGCGGGTGAATGGGTGGAAATGCTGTGCGGCGTCTCGACCGGGCCCGGTGCGATCGCATTGACAGTAATTCCGAACGGTCCAAGTTCGACGGCAGCGACCCTGGTGAGCGCATTTAGCGCGCCTTTGCTAGCGGCATAGGCCGCCCGATCGACGCTTCCCAGCGTTCCTGCATGGGAAGATATATTGATGATCCGTCCATGCCGACGGGCAACCATCAGCCGCGCTGCGGCCTGCAAGCAGAAGAAGGCGCCGCTGGCGTTAACATCCATTGTTTCACGCCAAAGGTCAGGTGTCGTGTTCAGGACGGAAGCACTTCGGGTAATCCCGGCGTTATTCACCAAGATGTCAATGCGATCGCCCACCATAGCTAAATGGGCGGCAAGCGATCCGTAGTTTCCAACGTCGACACCCAGTACGACCGGGTCCGTTCCAAGTGCTCCCTTTGCAGCCAACTTCTGCACATCGGTTCGTTGCGGTCCAATGCAATCACGCGTGAACCAGCGGCAGCCAGCGCGCGAGCGATGGCAAGTCCGAGGCCGCTCGCGGCGCCAGTAACGAGTGAGATTTGACCGTCCAGCATTTCTAGAGATGGCGTATGTTGAGCCGCGCGAGAATTTCCACCAATTCTTTCCCGCTTCTATTGCGCTGCTCCATATGGAGCGATTGTGCTTCCGCCATGTTCCGGCTGATGATCGCCTCGGCAAGGCGGCGGTGGTTGCGCGTCGATTGAGCAGGCAATGGCCTGAGCTGGAGCGTCAGAAGCCGAGCCCGTACTGTTTGGTCAAAGAATTGGTCCACCGTCTGCGAGAGGCGCTTATTCCTGGTCAGATCAACGAGGGTACGATGGAACGCGGCATCTGCTTCAGCCCAGGAATCGAGATCCTGCCTTTCGAATGCAGCCTCCATTGCTAAAACTGGCGAAAGAAGACGTGCAGCCGCTTCGTGATCAAGGCCGCGTTCGACAAGGGTATAGATCGCAACGCTCTCCAAACCCGCCAAGAGCTGATAGACTTCTAACATATCCTGCGGCGAGAGCGGCAAAACACGGAAGCCGTGTCGGGGCGCGAGTTCGACGAGCCCCTCTTTTTCGAGTCGAATTAATGCATCCCGTATCGGAGTTCGGCTCATGCCGAGCAATTGAGACAAGTCTTGAACAGACACGGTGGCACCCGCGCCATATTCATTATTGAGAATTCGCTTCTTAATCTGAGTGTAGGCGGAAGCCGCACTGGTTGTTGAGTATGGATCGTCCACAACGTTTTTCACAGCCGGGGCCTTCCCAACAAGATATCCGCCTGCAGATCCTGCCTGACGGAGCCCCATGTCGTGGGCCTCCAGGCTTCGAACGGACGGGCGCTTAGGACGAGTGAGCACTGCTGGCAACCGCTTTGCTTACGCCAGCGGCGAACTCCGAGGTTGAGAGTGTACCACCCAAGTCGCGAGTCGCAGTTTTACTTTCCGACAGCACGGCATCGATGGCCTCCTCAATCGCCCGAGCGGCGCGCCGATACGCATTGTTGCTGCTGCGTTGACCCAGCCAATCGAGAAGCATGGCCGAGGAAAGGATTATGCCACTGGGGTTGGCGACGCCCTTCCCGGCAATGTCGGGTGCTGAACCGTGCCCTGCGTTCGCTGCGGCGTGGCGATCGCCGACGTTAAGGGCGGCGGCCAGTCCAAGACTTCCCGCTAGAGCATTCGCTAAGTTGGAGAATATGTCGCCGAACATATTCGTTGTCACGATGACATCGAATGCTTGCGGCCTGGTGTAAAGCTCTGCCGCCATGGCGTCGACATCGATCTCACGCAGTTTAATTCCAGGATTCAGCCCGGCCACGGCCTGTACTTCCCGCATAAAAAGGCCATCGGTCATGGTGAGAACGTGACGCTTGCCAACCATAGTCACATGCTTCCTGCGCGCCGCCGCTGCCAAGAAGGCTCGCTCGGCAATGCGCCGCGACGCCTTTGCAGTAATGAGCCGCATGGACATAGCAACGTCGGGTGTCGGCATGAACTCGCCGTGTCCTTGATAGAGATTCCGATCAGCGTAGAAGCCCTCGGTGTTCTCCCGCACGATTAGACAATCGATACCCGCACGCGCGCCCGGTACGCCGCGCCTCGCGCGCGCCGGACGAATGTTGGCATAAAGATCGAGCTGTTTTCTTATCGTTCCGGGAATGTTGATGCCGCCTTCAGAGGCCGGCGGATAGGCCGTCATGCCGCCTGGACCAAGTATAATTCCATCCGCTTCGCGGGCAGCACCCAAAGCCGTATCAGGCAAGGTGGTGCCGCAGCGCTTATGCGACTTCATCCCAACTTCGTGCACATCATATTCCAGGCCAAGGCCGAACGCGCGATCGGCTGCATCAAGGACGGTCAAAGCGGCGTCGGTGATCTCCGGGCCGATATCGTCTCCAGGCAGCACAGCAAGTCGCATTTCAATCTCCTCAAAATACGTGAATTCGCTATTGTATACGATAACGAAATACAAGCCAGCCCACTGTCCTGTACGCGTGTTTTACCTGCAATCGCATTGACATAGCTCGGTATTTGACATCGAATACGATGATAACAGCGAATAGCCATCAGGCCCTTAAGCCAATGCGCCCTACTAGTGGCCCGCCGAGCGCCCAGGAAAAAGTCGTCAGGACCATTTGGACGGCCTTGTCTGCGGGCCGCATGAGCAGTCGAGCGGCCTATGTAGCGTCGTTCATTCTGGGTCTCGCCGTCTGGGAGTTCGTGGCCGGCCTGCTTCCGCACGTCGTTTTCGCCTCCCCAAGTCGCGTAGCGGAGAGGCTTTATGCTGGCGTCTTGAGCGGTGAAATTCCCACGGCCTTTTTGCACTCGCTTCAACAGTTCGCGCTAGGATTCGCGATCTCATTCGCAATCGCGCTGCCGCTTGGACTGCTGCTGGGCCGAAGCCGGATTGCTTTTGCGATGTTCAATCCGGTCCTGAACGCGCTTCTGGCCGTGCCCTCAGTCGCGTTTGTTCCATTCATCATGATCTGGTTCGGTCTCTTCTTCGAGGCAAGGGTCGCACTTGTCGTCGTCATGTCGGTGTTGGACATGACGGTGATCGTCATGTCCGGGGCTCGGAACATTGATCCCGCCGCAATCACAGTCGCCAAGTCATTTCAAATCACTGGGCTGCGCCGAATCCTTTCTGTATTGGTGCCGGCAAGTTTGCCATTCCTCTTCACGGCGTTACGCATTGGTGTCGTACGCTCTGTCAATGCGATGATCACCGGCGAGCTATTCTTCGCCGCGGTCAATCTGGGCAAGATCATGCAAACGGCATCAAGCCGCTTCGACGCGGCGACGATGCTCGCCGTCGTTTTTCTGGTCAGCCTGTTCGGGCTTTTGATGCAGGAGCTGGTCAAATTTGCCGAAGCTCGGCTGACCCCCTGGTCGGTGAGGCAGTGATCATGGTGGGACGTAGCAATTTCGTCCTGGCTATTGCGGGTTTTGCAGTAATCCTCATCGGTTGGGAGATCGCTGGCCGCATGCTCGGCGACATGCTTTTATCGCCTCCAAGTACGGTGCTGCCTCTGCTCATCTCGATAATCGAGGAGGGACGCGCGTTGCGCGCACTCGCGGACTCGATGGCTCAGATGCTTCTTGGGTTCGCGCTCGCGTGCATGATCGGCATGCCGGTAGGGACGATGATGGGGCGGATTCGATTTATTGACGCCCTTGTCCACCCGTGGGTCAGCATGCTCGTCGTTACCTCCGTCGCGGCACTGGTCCCTATTGTCATGCTGTTGCTTGGCACAGGACTGACCATGCGAGTGGCCATCGTGTTTCTCGGTTCGGTAGGCTACGTCTTGCTGACGGCCTATCATGGCGCTCGTGGGATCGACGCAAAACTGGTCGATGCTGCTCGATCTTTTTCAATCACTGGAGTTGGGCTTTACCGCAAGGTGCTTCTGCCGGCGCTATATCCTTATCTTGTAACCGGCGCCCGCCTCGGGCTAATCCACGCCATTCGAGCAATGATCATGTCGGAGATGTTTGTCATTACCGGATACGGCGGACTGATCTTTCAGACCGGCCTCGATTTATCCGTAGGACCGCTCCTCGCCTATCTGCTGCTACTTATGATCTTTAGCACGAGCGCGACGGCAATCCTTCAGCGGATTGGGAACGCTACCGCACCCTGGTACGAGGCTAGACAACAACTTCGCGACTAGGCACGTATTCGGCCGGCTATTCAGAAGCACACAACTCGGGACGAGAAAATGAGCATCACGCGACGAAATCTTATCAGGAGTGCGGCAGCACTTGGAGCGGCCGGCTCATTGGGACTCTGTTGGCAAGGGGCTATGGCCCAATCGAAACGAATTCTGAAGTTCAACATCGTCGCCAATACCCTCGGAATTCATATCCCCTATATGGGAGCGCTCAATGAGATGCTCCCAAATCTTGCTTACAACCCGCCCCAAATCGATCGCATCAGTAGGCTCGAAACTATCACTCAGTCAATTCTGTCTGGATCGGCAGAGGTCGGCACCGGCGATGCTATCAGCATCTTGCGTGCCGTGCAGGCTGGTGCGGACCTGAAGATCATCGGAAATTGCTTCATGAACACCAGCCTCGTCTTCGTTGCCAATGCGGAGACGATCAAAACGGACCGAGATCTTGAAAAGTCAAATGTAACCGTCGCTGTCAATTCGATCGGGGACTTCACCCATGTAATGCTGATGAGGCCGTTGCAAAAGCGTGGGATCGACATCAAAAAAGTGAATGTGTTCTCCATGGGCGGGTCGGGCACGCGGCTTCGGGCGCTCGTCGCGGGAAAAATCGACGCCGTTCCTATCCACTTCGATCAGGCACAAGAGCTTGTCGCGACGGGAAAGTTCAGGATCCTCATCGAGCCCTGGAAGGAATTCGATAACTTTCTAGGCGAGGTCTGGATTGTCAGCAGCGCTTGGCTATCGAAACCCGAAAATCAGCGCGCCGGAATCGATTTGCTAAAAGCTGTCATCCTTAGCTTCCGGAAGTCGAATCAGGACTCTCAATGGTTTGCATCCGCCTACCGCAAATACGGAACGGATGCGAGCATGCAGAAAGCTCAGGATACGAAGATCGAAGGAATTCGCATAACGCTAGCGCAAACAGTGAAGGCTTGGCCGGCCGACATGCGCCACCGCATTGAGATCTATCGTGAACTCCTGCCGATCTACCAAGAAGCAGGCGCGATCAGTGGTAATATTGATCTGGATAAGGTCATTGACGTCACTCTGGTCGCGCAGGCTCTGAAGGAGCTTGATCACACATGAGTCGCGCAAAGCTTGAGATTAAGGACCTAACCAAGTGCTACGCCCGCGGGGCGCAGCCTCCGATCAAAGTGGTTGATCGGCTGAGTATCGAGGTCCAGGACCAAGAATTTCTGGCCATCCTTGGTCCCAGCGGCTGCGGAAAGTCGACCTTTTTGCGAATGATCGATGGCCTGATCACTCCTGACAGCGGAAGCATCGTCATCGACGGCCGCGAGGTAACAGGCAGCGTCGGCGGCGAAGGCCGGGGAATGGTGTTCCAGAGCTTCGATCTATTTCCGTGGCGAACGGTGTCCGGCAATGTCGAGTTCGGTCTTGAGCGCCTCGGCTTATCCCGCTCCGAGCGCCGTGATGCCGTGGCTCATTACATCCAACTGATCGGGCTAGAAGGTTTTGAGAATGCCTATCCGCACGAACTGAGCGGCGGAATGCAGCAGCGGGTCGGCCTGGCGAGAGCGCTTGCGATAAAACCGAGTATCCTCCTGATGGACGAACCGTTTGGAGCTCTCGATGTGCAAACACGGGATCTACTTCAGGACGAATTGCTTCGCATTTGGAACGCCGAACGAAAGACGGTGCTGTTCGTTACACACAGCATTGAAGAAGCGCTTTACCTAGCAGACCGGATCATCGTCATCACTCCGAGACCGGCACGGATCGATAAAATCATCGATGTGCCTTTCGCCCGCCCGCGGGATGAGGATGTTAAGGCCACTTCCGAATTTGTGGAGCTCCGCCAGGAGATATGGCACGCTTTGAAAAGCGGCGTCCATGTCTGAGGCTCCGGTACCGGACGATTAAGAACGGGTGATCGTCATGGAATGTACGTTCGACCATCTTCACATTCGAAGCCCCGACCCGGAGGCGGTTGCCTCGTGGTTCGAGAAAATGCTCGGGGCCGAAGTAATCCGCTCGATGCAATTGGGAAAGCCCCGCGTAGATGTGAAGCTTGGTAATCAAAAGATATTCATCATGCCGATTTCGGAAGGAGACCGCATAAATGCGGCGCCCGAATCTCCCCATCGCGGCTTGGATCATTTCGGTCTTTCGGTCAAAGACATCGACGCTGTCTACGAGGGACTTAAGCAAAAGGGAGCAGAATTCGCTCAGCAGGTGTATACCCAATGACCTGGGATTCGGGTGATGTTTCTGCGAGGGCCGGAAGGGATCTCAATCGAACTTCTGGAGCGAAACGAGAACCATCGCTGAAGCACTGACGCGAGCCTAGCCAAAAGCACTATGCTGGGCCCAGCGCTCCACTTCGCCGCGAGCCATGCCGTGAATCACATAGCTTACAGTTAAGCCAGGCTTAGAAACAGCGCGGGATGCAGCCAATGTCCGACTCAAAAATGCGCGATGCCATATGCGCAATGGGCAAGAGCATCTTTCAAAGAGGTTTGACCTTCGGCTCGTCGGGCAACATCAGCGTCAGGACGGACGACGGCTGGCTGATGACGCCGACGAACGTGTCAATGGGAGACCTTGATCCCGCGCGATTGTCGAAACTCGACCAAAACGGGAGGCTGCTCTCTGGCGACCCGCCTACTAAAGAAAGCTTTCTTCATCGCGTGATGTACGATGAACGTCCCAAATCGGGCGCGGTTATTCATCTGCATTCTACGCATTCAGTCGCTGTTTCGTGCCTTGCGGACGTGGATCCGGCTGACGTACTTCCGCCTATCACCGCCTACTACATCATGCGAGTCGGCAAACTGCCGCTCGTTCCCTATTTCCCGCCTGGGGACCTTGGTCTTGCGGAGGCGGTACGTCCTCTGGCGAGCCGCCATCACGCAGTGCTTCTCGCGAATCATGGGCCGGTGGTCGCCGGCGATACGCTTTCCGCGGCTTCTGGAGCGATCGAGGAACTGGAAGAGACTGCCAAACTGTTTTTGATGCTTAAGAATCACAAAGCACGCTTCCTCACGCCGGAGCAGGTGAGCGAGTTGCAGCAGCGGTTCGGCAGCTAGATTCCGGAGCCCGCACCGGCGTTGGAGAATATAGATGACGAGCCCGAGAATCGCGCTGATCCACGCCACTCCCGTTGCTATTGAGCCCATCCGTGATGCGCTCTCGTCCGGCTGGCCTGAAGCCGACGTCGTGAACATTTTGGAAGATAGTCTGTCCCCCGATCGAGCAAGCTCAAAGGAGCTGACCCCTGAACTGTGCGAGCTCAAGATTCCCCTCATTTCAGATGAGGCCATAAATATTGGCAAAAGCTGGTTG
>ODAK010006376.1_pt1 | contig 11913 bp, 8 predicted proteins | sample 1539591 | NCBI WGS metagenome assembly ODAK01 (sample SAMEA3539303, study PRJEB22396) | soil metagenome | biome: tundra; feature: field; material: soil | place: USA | collected 2010-05 | depth 0.15 m | reverse complement strand
GGCCCACCCGGTGGCGTTGCGCGTTCTTATTCTGTGGGAGGTGCGGAAAACCAGGGGGACCGGTCGCCGGCGGGGGGTATTGCGCCGCTGGGCGTTACCGGAATGGGTGGCGACGCCTTCGGTTCGCACGCGCCGCGAATGTCCCAGTCTGCCAGACCGAGTTGCCGGGTTCGCGGTCCGGTATTGGACCTGGGCCGAATTTTCGTCCGGTAGCTTACCCATTTCCGGACCAACTCCAACACCACCGGGCGGAAGAGCACGGTTCTCAGCTCGACTTTCCGCAATTTTCGGGGTGGAATGGGCAAGCCTCTACCCGACAAATATCCCTGATGGCAACAGGTGGTAGCCCGTCGCGCCACCGAGTCGATGCTCGGGTTCGCCCTGGGATTTATGCATGTCCCGGCATTGGACCGAGAGCGAGAAATTCCGACCACGTGGAAAAGTCGTGTGTACAGGTGGAAAACTTCGTCGGAAAAATTGCGGAAAGTCGAGCTCAGAGGATTGTCCATGCTCCCAAAATGGGCAACTCTCCAATCATGACCGCGTATGTCGTTGTCTCGCCCTCGCCGCCTCCTCCATGGGGATTCCAGGTCTGATTGGCGTGGGAGCAGGAGCGGTTGATGGCGCGTTTCAGCGAATCACGTACGGAGTTGTCGTGGCTGCATACGCTGGAACCTATGGGATCCAGGTCAGGCTTGTGTTAAGCGGTCGAAAGGAGAGTCAACATGGCAACAGTTCTCGTCTGGCTTCCAACTTTGAAAACGCCAGAAGGCCATTTTCCTAAGTCGAGCAGCGAAGCCAGACAGAAAGCGTTAAGTTCGATCGAGAACGTGGGGCATGCTGCTCTGGCCTGCGCGACGGAACCTACATTAGCTGGTGGCCTGATGAGAACGTCGATAGCAACTTCCGCTCCGGTAGCTTCGGCGTTCAGACGTTAGAACAGGATCTGCAGGCAGAAGGCTCCCTCCCCTCCGTCGACCAGGAAATATCTGGACTTGCCGAAGACGTTATTCATGGCTGGTGGGTTCGGGTCGCCGATAATGGCTTTGCAATTCCATATACGTTCGAAAATAACCCAAAAACCAATCACTTTGACCTGTGGCAAACCAATTGCTCAAATATCGTAGCTATAGCCTTACGTTTAGGTGGATGTGAAAAGATACTGCCTCTGCCCCGGTTTGACATGATGACTCCGATTCATATCGCGGCGTGGGCCAGGACCGCGGCTGCGATTCAGACGATAAAAGCCGCATTCGGAAGATAATCTCGGTCGAAGTTCTTGGCGCCATGCTGCGATAGTGTGGTCATATTGCCTGCTGAATCGGCTGGACTCAACAGATGCGCCACCAGCCGCCAAACTGAGACGCGGACCGCCTGAGCGGGGTCACCTCACGATTTGAGGACCGAGCGTCGCCAGCGTCGCGCGCACCCCGGAAATTGATGGTTACCCCACCCGCGAGCACTCAGGCGATCGCGATGTCAGTCTGCGGAAAGTCGTTTCCCTTGCACAACAGAGGCAAATCGCGCATTGCCGCGTCCAACGCCGACCCGCCAGGTGACCGGCGCGGTGTCGCGCGCCAGGGCCGAGGCGATTTCGCTCCGCGCGCTTTCGCGCTGGGTCCGGACCACCGCGTGAGGCCTGAGCTGACCTGCTGTCAGACTGACTTGCGGGACTGGCGACCTGGTAGTTTCATTGGCCTGAATTTGCGTCCGGTACCCCGCGCTTTGCTGGATGGCGGGAGAAGTAACCGCCGGATCTTGTCGTTACATCTTGCGACGCCCGGGATGCCTTAAGGGGCACCAGGGGAACTTCCGATATATTATCGCGATGTCAGGCAGCTGCCATGTGATTGACCAGCCCCTCAATGGCACGGCCGACGCGATCGGCGGTTGCCGGGTCCTGCCGAAAGATCACCGCGAGTATGCCGGCGTCACATCGCACCACGCGTCCAGGCACCAGACCGCCGCCGTTCGGCAAGTCGAGTTCGATCTCCCGACCCGCCGCGAGCTGCCACTCGCCGAGCACGGCCGCCCCGGATAACGACAGGTCATTCAGGCGCGCTGGTTCGCCTCGCAGGCCGTCCACTCGCACCGTGACCAACGCGCCGTTGCCGGGAACCCGCTCGTGACCCCGCGGATCACCGCTGTCGTTACGCACCGCGACCAGAAACTGATCAATTTCGGTGCGCAATGAACTCGCCTCGCGCCCGATATTCGCGACACCGTCCATCACGACGCGGCTGACATTGTTGGCCTTGACGGTCGCATCAACCACCTCCGTCATGGCATACGCCGCCTGGCTCGTCGCGATCGATACAGTCTGCACATTTGACCCGATCTCACGCGTGGTAGCGCCCTGCTGCTCCGCCGCGGCCGCGATCGCGGCTGTCACCGTGTTGATCCCACCGATGATCGACCCGATCTCAGTCATCGCCAGGATCGCACCATCGACGGCGCTCCCTATCGCCTTGATCTGGGTGGCGATCTCGGCGGTAACACTGGCGGTCTGCCGAGCCAGTGCCTTCACCTCTCCCGCGACGACCGCGAATCCCTTACCGGCATCGCCAGCGCGGGCGGCCTCTATAGTGGCGTTCAGCGCGAGTAGATTGGTCTGGGCCGCGATGCCGTCGATCATCTGGATCGCGTTGCCGATCCGCGTCGCCGCCGCGCCCAATCCTCGCATCATGTCGTTGTTGGTTGCTGTCCGCTCGCTCGCTGAACGCGCCACATTCGCCGCCGCTGTGATCTGCCGCGTGATCTCATCCACGCTCGCGGTCATCTGCTCGATTGCCGCCGCGATCGAGGTCAGGTCTCGTGACGATTTCACGGCACGCTCGGCGGTACCTGTCGCATGGCCATGCGCGCCGTCAGCCGCGACCGACATCGTATCAGCCGATTTGACCATGGCGTTGGTTGAGGCGGCGAGCGCGGCCATGACGCCGGAGACCGAGGTACCGAAATCCTCGGTCAGTCGCCCGATCACCGCTTGCCGCCGCTCCTTGGCGGCCCGGGTCGCTTGCTGCTCCGCGGTCAGGCGTTCAGTTGTGACGGCGTTTTGCTTGAAGACCTCAACCGCGCGCGCCATGTGGCCGATTTCGTCACGATCGCCAGCGCTCGGTATACCGACCGTCAGGTCCCCGCCTGCCAGGCCGCGCATCACGCCGGTCAGGCGTTGGACGCGACCCGAAATGCCGCGCGCCAGAAGCGTGCCGATCGTTCCGACCATCGCGACAGCGAGTGCCCCCGCGGCCCCGATCATCCATGACATCGCGAGCCGCGCGCCGTTGAGTTGAGCGAATTCCTCCTCCGCCGCGTTCTTCTGGTACGCGGTCAGCGCACCAAGCCGGCGTCCGATCTCCGCGTCAGCCGTCGCGAAATTCCCATTCAGAACCGCGACCGCGTCGTCCTGAACGAAGTTCGCCGCCAGCCTGAACACCTCGTCAGCGGCCTTCGCCGCGACGGTGACGCTGGCATCCACGGCCGCGGCCAGCGCCCGCGACGCCGCGTCGTCATCTCGCGCCTGGTCAGCGACGGTCGCATGGATTTCCGCGAGCGCTTCATTGAAATTGGCATGAAACTGCTGCTGACGGGCAAGGTCGAGTTCGGCGGGCGCACGCGCGGCCAGCCCGCGTGCCCGCTCCCAAAGTATCTCGATCCGATCTGCCTTGCTGACGCCTTGCACGCCTCGCCAGAGTCCGGCCCCGGCGAGGCCCATCTGCCCCGAGGCATGCAAGGCGATCACGATCAGCACCGCCAGCGAAACGATGACAAGTCCCACCAGCACGTAAAGCTTCGCCGCGATACTTCGCCATCGGCCAATCATGATACTGCCCTCAACAGTTTCCGCCGGAACGGGAAATCGCCACATGTCATTACTGTTCAAGGATGGTCTTCGCCGCTTCGATAACCCGTGTCGCGGCCGGCGAGGCGGCGCCAATGGTGACCAGGATCAACGGCTGGCCAACCGACTGGTCGGTCTTGACGGCGACGACACCGGCGCGCACCGCGTAGGAAGGAAGCACACCGAAAGCATTTGGCAATTGCGACGTCACCTGAGCCACCTGGGGCGCGTTCGATACCTCCCGCACCTGGGCCAGCAGCGACGCGCCGCCCAGTAGCCGGCCTTCCACGACCGAGCGGACACCGTCGCCTCGGCCGGCGGCCACAACGACGATCGGCTGATCGGCGCCGCCGACTTCGCTCCATTTCGTGGTCTTACCCGACAGAATGTCAGCGATCTGCGCGAGGGTCAGCGCCGTGACAGAGTTCGAGGCGTGGACCACGAACGCCGCCCGCGCTTCACCGATCTGGACCCCCACAAGTTTGGCGGGATCGAGACTGCCGGGCGTCTTGGCGTTGGACGCGGCGATCTCCGCGTCCAGCGGGGCGGAAATCGCGGCCATGTCGGCTTTGCCGGCGACGAGGTCGGCGAGACCGCGTCCCGAGCCGTTGCCGACAATGTCCAAAGTCTGACCCGAGATACGCTCGATGTCTGCTTTGTGCGGCGTCAGGACCATGCCGGACACGGTGGAAGACCCGTGGATGGCGATGGTTTCGGCATGGGCGAATGAACTGACTGTGAGCAAGATCATGAGTGCGGTGACAAAGCCAGGGCGTGACATCGGTCATCTCCAACGACAGGACGATCAATTGTCTGACAAAATACCTAACAAATGCTTAATAAAGGCCATGGCTGGAATTCCGCATGTAGGTCGATCGGTCACCAAACGCAGCCGGGTAAGCTCCCGACCGTTCATCCGGATCACCATCGTCGCACGCTGTTCCGAACGTCCCGGCGACATCTCTATCGGGGACGTGAGCAACATTGTATCGGTCAAATGCCCGAAAGGAGACGTGATTGTGCTATAGTGGCTCTGGAGGTTCGGTAGGATGACCGCGACACTGATCGACGATCCAATCCTGGTCCAGGTCCGATCGGCCCTGAACCAGTTGTACGGGGACCGGATCGAGCGGGTCGTACTGTTCGGCTCCCGCGCGCGCGGCGACGCACGAGAGGATTCTGACTACGATATCGCGGTTTTTCCGCGGGACGTGACGGATATGGCCGCCGAGCGGAAACGGCTCGGCACCCTCAGCGCGGCCATTCTGTTCGGCGAATTCAAGACTGTGCACGCCATGCCGATGCGTGCGGGCGCCTGGCGCGAGCGCACGCCGATCATGCATGAAATCCGCGAAGACGGCATCGACTTATGAGCCAGGAGGTTGAACGGTTCCTGGCGTTGGCCAGATCGTTCCTGACGAAAGCCGAAGGCATGCGACAACACGGCTGGCCCGAGGAAGCTGGTCGGGCATCGTATCTGGCCGCGTTTCACCGGGCTCAGGCCGTGATCTTCCATCAGTCAGGCCGTGTCGTGAAAACGCACCAAGGTGTCCACGCGGAATTCGCCCGCATCGTCAAGGGTATGCCTGGTACGGACCGTCAGATCTGGCAATTCCTCCGCACCGGCTACGACATGAAATCGGTGGCGGATTACGGCACCGACCCGGATGCGATGATCATGGATGATGAGGCGAAAACCGCGATCGGCGATGCGCGCCGATTTCTCGACCAGGCCTCCGCGCTGCTTTCCCCCCGGCCCGTAGATCGCGGTAAAGGGCGAATGGACCCGCGACGCACGGAGTGAGGAGTGACGAGATGACCGCACCAGACGGCAACGCCGTCGATTGGTTCGTTGACCGGCACGTCCGGGAGGGCGACGCGTCCGGGGTGGCGTTCGATGACCCCTGGCGGTCGCTGACCCGCGCCGGCCTCGCCGAGGCAACACGGCGGTTCGCGGGTGCGCTGGCCCAGAGTGGGATCGCACGGGAACGCCGGCTGGTGATGCTGATGCTGGACACGGTGGATTTCCCCGTCGTGTTCTGGGGCGCGCTGCGAGCCGGGGTCATTCCGGTGCCGATCAACACGCTCCTGACATCGGACCTTGTGCGTTATGTGCTGGAGGACAGCCGGGCGGAGGCGGTCGTCGTCTCCGCGCCGCTGTTGGCGGGACTGCTGACGGTGCTCCGCGGTGCCACGTCGTTGCGCAAAATTATCGTTGCCGGGCCAGATGGTTCGGCGCCGGATCCGATGGACGATCCGCGCGCCGTTGGGTTCGCCGATTTCCTCGCCGGCGGCGACCCTGTAACACCAACCGTCGCTGCCTCGCCGGATGAGGTGGCGTTCTGGCTGTATTCCTCCGGTTCGACCGGCGCGCCCAAAGGCGTGCGGCATGTGCATGGCAGTCCGCGCGCGACAGCGGAGACGTACGGCGATCAGGTGCTGCGGATCACCGCCGGAGACGTGATGTTTTCCGCGGCAAAGGCCTTTCACGCGTACGGGCTTGGCAACTCGATGACCTTCCCCATGGCGGTTGGCGCGCGCGCCGTGCTGCTGCCGGACCGGCCGACACCGGATGCGGTGCTGGACACGATGCGCCGCTGTCAGCCAACCATCTTCGCCGGGGTGCCAACCCTGTACGCGTCGCTGCTGTCCAATCCGACGATCGGGCCCAAGGCCGGCTCGGACCGGTTGCGGCGCTGCATCTCCGCCGGCGAGGCGCTGCCCGAGGACATCGGTGTCCGCTGGAAGCGCCTGGTCGGCGTGGACATCCTGGACGGCATCGGTTCCACCGAAATGCTGCATATTTTCATCAGCAACCGGGCGGACGACGTGAAGTACGGGACGAGCGGCAAACCCGTGCCAGGTTACGCGGCCATGGTGGTGGACGAACACGACCGGCCGGCGCCGCACGGCGAGTCGGGTGAACTCGTGGTCAAAGGCCCCAGCGCCGCCGACGGCTACTGGAACCAGCGGGAAAAATCGCGGCGAACATTTCGCGGCGAGTGGACCTACACGGGCGACACTTATACGTGCGATGCCGCGGGCTATTTCCGCTTCCTCGGGCGCCGCGACGAGATGCTGAAAGTCGGTGGTATCTGGGTCTCCCCGTTCGAGGTCGAAGAAGCGCTGATCGCCCACCCCGCGGTGTTGGAGGCGGCTGTCGTCGGCAAGGAAGATCGCGATGGCCTGACGAAACCGCGGGCGTTTGTCGTGCTGAACGCTGCCGTGGCGGATCACGCCGCGCTGAGCGATGAACTGAAGGAACACGTGAAGCAGCGCGTCGGCGTCTGGAAATATCCCCGGTGGATCGAGTTCGTCGATGGATTGCCGAAGACCGCGACAGGGAAGATCCAACGCTTCCGGTTGCGTGACGTATGATGTGGAGTGTGCTTGCTTCGGACCGCGGGCCTCATCCGGGACGGTCGTCGCCGCTCGGTCGGGCCGCGGATGTCCTGAAAAGGAAAACAACGTCACGGCATACGCGTGGCGAGTCGGTTCGCGGTCCACGCGCCATCGCCCGCGCTTTGATTGGCGGCGCCGAAAGCCAGGCATTATCACAGAGACACAGAGACACCGAGACGCGGACAGCTGTTCAACGACTGTTCGTCTCTGTGTCTCTGTGTCTCTGTGGTAATGCTTTTTGCTTTGGTGCCTGTCATCACAGGTCACCGCGGCGATTCGGAACATGACGCCCGGTGCACTCTTTCTGGATGGCCGCCGCCTGGAATCCGCCTGGTTGGGCCCCAACGCCGTCGACGCCCCAACACTGGTTCTCCTGCATGAAGGACTCGGCTGTGTCGCACTTTGGCGCGACGTGCCGGAACGCCTCGCGGCGGAAACCGGATGCGGCGTCTTCGCGTATTCTCGTTTCGGGTACGGGCAGTCCGACCCGGTGACGGTGCCGAGGCCGATGACCTATATGCATGACGAGGCATTGCAAGTACTGCCGCGCGTACTGGATGCCGCCGGGATCACCCGCGCCATTCTGATCGGACATTCCGATGGCGGTTCGATCGCGACGATCCACGCCGGTGCCATTCGCGACCCGAGAATAGTCGGCATCGTGCTGATCGCGGCGCATTTCTTCGTTGAGGACCCGAATATCGCCAGCATCGCGCACATTCGCTCCGAGTACGAAACCACCGATCTTCGATCACGTTTGGCGCGTTATCACGCCGATGTTGACAATGCGTTCCGTGGCTGGAACGATGCCTGGCTCGATCCGCGGTTTCGCGACTTTGACATCACCGAATACCTGCCCAATATCGCGGTGCCGGTGCTGGCGCTGCAGGGCGCGGATGATCCATACGGGACCGCGGCCCAACTCAAGGTCCTGGAGCGCACGGTCCGATCGCCGCTCGAGACAAGGCTGATCCAAGGCGCCAGCCATGCGCCGCATCTGGAAGCGAAACAGACCACTCTGGCGGCGATCGCCGCGTTCGCGCGCACCAACCTCACGGACCACCGGACATGATCGATTTCCAGACCGACCCGTCCCGCTACCGCCACTGGAAACTGTCGTTCGACGGACCGGTGGCGACCCTTACCATGGACGTCGATCCCGCCTCGCCGTTGCTTGGCGGTTACGAACTCAAGCTCAATTCTTACGACCTCGGCGTTGATATTGAACTGGCCGACGCGGTCACGCGGCTTCGTTTCGAGCATCCGGAAGTTGGCGCGGTGATCTTGCGCTCGGGCAACGCCGCGGTGTTTTGCGCCGGCGCCAATATCCGCATGCTCGCCAAGGCCAGCCATGGCCACAAGGTAAACTTCTGTAAATTCACCAACGAAACGAGACTGGCGATCGAGGACGCCTGCGCCAATTCGGACCAGCACTACCTCGCGGCGATCAGCGGCGGTGCGGCGGGCGGCGGTTACGAACTCGCGCTGACGGCGGATCATCTGATGCTGATCGACGACCGGCGCTCGGCGGTTTCGTTACCGGAACTGCCCTTGCTCGCGGTGCTGCCGGGCACCGGCGGACTGACGCGGCTGACCGACAAGCGCAAAGTGCGGCGAGACCGCGCCGACGTGTTCTGCACGACGGAGGAAGGCGTGCGCGGCAAACGCGCCGTCGAGTGGCGGCTGGTGGATGAAATCGTTCCGCCCTCGGCGTGGGATCAGACAGTTCGGGAACGCGCGGCGGCGATGGCGCATCGGCCACCCGCCAAAGGTATCAGCCTGACCCCTTTGCGCCGCGAAATCACATCCGCCACGCTGCATTATCCGCTGGTGCGTGTCGCCCTGGACCGCCCAGGACGGCGCGCGACGATCACGGTGCTCGGACCGGACAACGTTCCCGCGGACCTCGCCGGAATTCATGCGGCTGGTGACACGTTCTGGCCGCTGGCGATGGCGCGGGAACTGGACGATGCGCTGCTGCATTTGCGCCTGAACGAACCCGACCTCGGGCTGTTGGTGTTTCGTAGCGCGGGCGATCCGAAACGCGTGCTCGCCGTCGATGCGCTGCTGACCGGGCACGCGCGGGACTGGCTGGTCAGAGAAATCACGCTGTTGTTGAAGCGCGTGTTCAAGCGCGTGGATATGACCGCCCGCAGCCTCATCACGCTGATAGAGGAAGGGTCCTGCTTCGCGGGAAGCCTCGCCGAGCTGGTGTTCGCCGCCGACCGCGCGGCGATGCGCATGGACACCGCGACGCTGCATCTGTCGCCGCTCAACTTCGGTCCGCTGCCGATGGGCAACGATCTCACGCGCCTCGCGACACGCTTCCTCGGCGAGCCGGACAGCGTCGACAAGGCGCGCGCCCGTATCGGCGACGCACTCGACGCCGACGTCGCCGACGAACTTGGCCTGATCACCGCCGCCTATGACGACACCGACTGGGACGACGAGGTCAGGCTGCTGCTGGAGGAACGCGCGTCATTCTCCCCCGACGCGCTGACCGGGCTGGAAGCCAATCTGCGTTTCGCTGGCCCCGAGACCATGGAGACGCGTATCTTCGGCCGGCTGACCGCGTGGCAGAACTGGATCTTCCAGCGGCCCAACGCGGTGGGTGACAACGGCTCGCTGAAGCGCTACGGCACCGGCGAGCGGCCGACCTTCGACCCCGCCAGGATCTGAACCACGGGAGTTGCCTCCATGCCCGACGGTATCGCCCCCAATGGTGTCCCCATCGATTATGACGGGCTGATCCCTAACAACGTCGGGCTCGCCGATGACCTGCGTGTCCGCAAGGCGCTGGAGACCTGGCATCCGGGCTATATCGACTGGTGGAAGACGATGGGGCCCGAGGGGTTCCAGAACAGCCCGGTTTTTCTGCGCACCGCCGTCGGTGTCGGCAGCGACAACTGGGCGAAATTCGATTTCGTCCGCATGCCGGAATACCGATGGGGCATTCTGCTGGCGCCCGGTGTCGAAAACCGCACCATCCCGTTCGGCGCCCACAAGGGCGAGCCCGCCTGGCAGGAGGTACCCGGCGAATACCGGGCCATGCTGCGCCGCCTGCTGGTCATTCAGGGCGACACCGAACCGGCCAGCGTGGAACAACAACGCCATCTCGGCGCCACCGCTCCGTCGCTCTACGATCTGCGCAACCTGTTCCAGGTGAATGTCGAGGAAGGCCGCCATCTCTGGGCCATGGTCTACCTGCTGCAGAAATACTTTGGCCGCGATGGCCGCGAGGAGGCCGAGGAACTGCTGAAGCGCCGCTCCGGCGACCCCGATTCCCCCCGCATGCTGGGTGCCTTCAACGAACGGACGCCGGACTGGCTGTCGTTCTTCATGTTCACCTTCTTCACCGATCGCGACGGCAAGATGCAGCTCGCCGCGCTGGCGCAGTCGGGCTTCGATCCGCTGTCCCGCACCTGCCGCTTCATGCTGACCGAGGAAGCCCACCACATGTTCGTGGGTGAAACCGGCGTGGCCCGCACCATCCAGCGCACCTGTGAGGCAATGAAAGCGGCCGGCATCTCTGATCCGTACGACGTCGACCGGGTACGTGCCCTGGGCGTGATCGATCTGCCAACGTTACAGAAAAAGGCCAATCTGCATTTCTCCCTCACGCTCGATCTGTTCGGCAATGAAATAAGCACCAATGCCGCGAATGCTTTCAATGCCGGATTGAAGGGGCGATACCAGGAAGACCGGCTGACCGATGACCACCAACTGATCAACGCGACGTATCCTGTCCTCCGCCCGCGCGATGGCGTCATCGTGAATGAGGCGGTGCCGGCCTTGTCAGCGCTGAACATGCGGTTGCGCGACGACTACGTGGCCGACGCCGCCGCCGGTGTGAACCGCTGGAACCGGGTGTTCGCCGAGTACGGCATCGATTTCCGCATTACTCTGCCGCATGTCGCCTTCAACCGCCGTATCGGCGAGTTCGCCGCCGTCCACGCCGATACCGACGGTCGCGTCGTGACCCGCGAAGCGTGGGAGGCGGGGAAGCAAGCCATGCTTCCATCGCCGGACGACAACCTGTTCATCGCCAGCCTGATGCGGCCGGAGCGTGGACGCGGTGCGTTCGCCTCCTGGATCGCCCCGCCGCGGCACGGCATCGACAACCAGCCGGGTGATTTCGAGTACGTGAAGATCGAGCGGTAGCGCCTCGTCCGGACCAGCACCGTACCGCGCCAGGTCGCCCAGACGAGCCGCACAGGCGTCAAGGTAAGGTTTGAGCAGGGTTCAAATTGCCTCCCCGCCGTCATGCTCGGGCCTGGCCCGAACATCAGTCGCGACCCCCGGTCGTCGAAAATTGACCCGAGCCGATGCCGTGCGTGCTGACAGCGAGTCTCGGGTCGGGCCCGAGAATGACGAGGAGGAGTAAACCGTGCCGAGCCGTACCAGGCGTCACCACACGATTTGTCCAAAATCGTACGGTAAGCCGATACGTGAACAAATTCAGCGGATTCCAATATCGGCCGTTTGCGCATCCAGATAGCTCCAGGTGGGAAATCATCGGAATTTTCCGTTTAAAACCCTCCTCGGCATCGCTGCTGAGGGCGACGTGACCACCAAACCGCGTTACGGTACGATTTTGAACAAATCCTGTGGTGATGCCTGTCATGACGGCTGGGAGGTTCGGGTCACGCCCGCATTCGGCGTCCGGTTTC